>Ga0224512_10004783_pt1 | contig 11317 bp, 15 predicted proteins | sample SF_May12_sed_USG_4_FD_169103 | JGI IMG/M metagenome (GOLD analysis project Ga0224512, IMG submission 169103) | Sediment microbial communities from San Francisco Bay, California, United States - SF_May12_sed_USGS_13 | ecosystem: Environmental > Aquatic > Marine > Sediment | place: USA...
CCATGCCTCGTTTCCTCGCTCTCCTGCTTCCGTTTGCCCTTGCCTGTTCCTCACCAACGGATCCGGTAGTCGAGGGCAGGTGGGGCGGCACGGAAGTGAGCCTCGAGCTCACGCGCTCCGGTGGGACCCTGACCTATCTCTGTGGCACGGGCACCATCGATTCGACGTGGACCTTGAACTCCGATGGGCGCTTCACCGCCACGGGGCTCCATTACTTTGGCGGCGGCCCCGCTCCGATCCAGGGTCGCCCGTCCCATCCGGCTCGCTATGTCGGCGAGGTCGAGGACGACGACCTGACCCTGATGGTGACTCTCACCGACCTAGGACAGACCCTCGGACCGTATCGCCTCGTCCGAGGCGGGCCGAGCGTTTCGGAAATCTGTGTCTGAGCGGACCCGGGAGACGCAGGGACTCGAGGTGACGATCCTCGAGACGGATCGTCTCACTCTCCGGCGGCTCTCGATGGACGACGCCGAGTTCATTCTGGCGCTCCTCACCGACCCTGCGTTCCTCCGGTACATCGGCGACAAGGGCGTCCGCACCATCGCGGACGCCCGGGATTACATCGAGACGGGGCCGGTCGCGAGCTATGACCAATTCGGGTTCGGGCTCTACCTCGTTGTAGCGAAGAAAGGCAACACACCCATCGGCATGTGCGGGCTACTCAAGCGCGAGTCGCTGCCGGACGCCGACATCGGGTTCGCCTTTCTGCCCCAGCATCGCTCGAAAGGCTATGCCCTCGAGGCCGCCCGAGCCGTGCTCGCCTATGGACGCGACAAGCTCGGGCTCGAACGGATCCTGGCCATCACCGACCCGGAGAATGCCGGCTCCATCCGGATCCTCCAGCAGATCGGACTCCGGTTCGAGCGGGTGGTACGCCTATCGGACGATGCGAAGGAGCTCCAGCTATACACGACCGACGGAGTCGAATCCGAAGTGAACGAGGCCCCCTAGCCCACCCGCTGAGCCGTTCCGCTTCCGCCGACCGGCCGTCCCTCGACCGATACCGAGATGTCCCGCAGGTAATCCACACCGCGGAACACCACAATGAGAATCTCCATCATCACTCTGAAGTACATGGCCAGAAGCAGGAAGACGAGCCCCGCGATCGGTACCCCGATGATCAGCGCGCCGAGCTTGCCGAAGAAGCCGCCGGCCATGCCCAAGGCGGCGATCAGCACGGCCAGCGCCGCGATCCCGCTCGCGAGGAGGAGCAGCGCGTAGAGGAACCGCTGGATCTTGGGCGTGATAAAGTGGGTGAACGACAGATCGAAGATCGATGAGATGAAGCCGCGCTGGTCCATGGCTCGCTCCTGCAAACGGGGGAAGAGGCTCAGGCACCTGGGGCCCAGGGGGCGTCCAATTGGCAATACGCAGCCCGGCTCCGCCAGCTGTCATCTCGGCGTCCGTGCGGCGGCGCTGCCCCTGGCGGCGTCGTGGCCCCTGGGTAGCTTGTCCCTCGTAGACCGACTGCCCCCAGTCGCTGGAGTCTCACGATGTCGTCCGATCCCAGCGCAGTAGCCCTCGCCCTTATCGACGCGTGGAACGCGCGAGAGCTTGCACGATTCCTCGACCTCCTGGCCGAGGACGTCACCTGGTACGATCCCGCCATGCCGGCTCCGCCCGCCCGCGGTCGAGCCGAGGTGGCCCGTTTCGCGGAGTCGGTGCTGCGAGCGTTCCCCGACTTTCGGTATGAGCTCAGAGCCCCGGTCTACCTTTCTCCTGACCACGCCTCTTGCGTGGTGCCCTGGCGCATCACGGCCACGCATACGGCCTCGCTCACACCGCCTGGCTACGCCCCGACCCACCGCCGCATGGTGGTGGATGGGTTGGACCAATTGGACATGAATGATGGCAAAGTGATCCGCATTCTCACCTACTTCGACATACTGGGCGCAGCAGAGCAGCTCCTCGATGCTACGCTTCGTCCCCAAGCGGGCAGCGTGTTCCAGCGAGCGGCCGTTGGCGTGCAGCGAGTGATGGCCGCCCGCGCGCGCCGACGAGCCCGCCGCTCGTCCTGAACCGGCCATGTGATTTCGGCGATCGATAACGCTAGGAGGAGACGGCAGTGCTTACGTATCTCGCGGCAATCGTTGTGGCGATCGTGGTCGCACTGGGAACCATCGCCGGAGCCGACCTCGTCGGCGTCACACCCAATGCCGCGGTCGCCGCCGCGGTCGGGACCGTGGCCGGCGCGCTCTGGATCGTCGCGAGGCGACAGGGAAGGAGCAAACAATGACCCACATGCGACGTGTCCTCTGGATCCTTGGTCTGATCGGCATGAGCGCTCCGCTCGGCGCACAGGAGGTCGATACGGTTCGGGTCGGGAGCGCCAGCCTCGAGGGGGCGCGGCTCCTGCCGGGAGCCGTCGTCATGGAGAGTTTCAAGCGGGTCGATGGCGTGGATACGCCTACCAGCACGACGACCCAACACGTGGCACCCGGGCGCCGCGACTCGGAAGACGTGTACGTGATCTCAACGGTCCATGCCTCGCCGGACGGCGACACGACGCGCTCGTCGATCGTGGTGCGGGCAGCAGACTTCTCCCTGATGCATCACCGGGTGAAGGCCGCTCGCGATTCGGCGGCGGTGACTGCCACCGCCACCTATCTCACCGGATGGGTCGCCTTGCCGGACCAGCCGGTGTCGCTCCTGGATCGCCAGCTCGATCACCCGGTGTTTCCCGTCGAGGGGCAGATCCCCTGGCTGTTCCCTCTGCTCCCGCTCGCTCCGGGATACGCAGCGACCATCCCGCACTACTCGGAATGGGCCGGAGCCGAACAGTGGAAAACCGCCCGGGTGACCGGCACCGAGACGGTGCGCCGCGGTGCGGAAGCGGTCGATTGCTGGGTGGTCGATGGGGGCGAGTTGTTCCCCGGTTACCGCGTCACCTACTGGGTCGCCAAGAACACTCGACGGATCATACAGGGCGTGGCTCGAGGGGCCGGAACCGGACCGGAGTACTGGTCGCAGGCAGGTCCGTGAGGATCCTCCGCTGCGGGTCCGCCGTCGCGGTACTCGCCGCCACTGTCGCATGCGTTGGCCGCACGATCGACGTCCCGCAGGTGGAGTGCCCACCCGGCGGCGATGCGGCGGCGGTGCTCTGTACCAGGGCGGTGGCCATGGAACTAGGTCCGGCAGACCAGTTCGTGGGGTATCGACCTACAGACGCGGTGCCGATCGCATTGATCCCGGGGCACGCGCTCGACTCGCTCTCGGCCACGGAGTCGCCGGGCGGCACGTTTCTCCTGCGCTCTCCCCTGACCGAGATCGCGGGCCTTGCGGGTGCCGCCTCTCTCGAGTCAGACGTGAACGGGAGGGCTCGGTTCTCCGGGAGCGCCGGCAGCTACATACTCTGCGCAGGCTGGCCCCCAGATCCTCCTTCCACACCGCTGTCCTGGTGCATTCGCATCGACTTGGCCCACCAGGCACCGGTCAAATTGGTGCTGGTTGACAACCCACGGGCGGGGATCGAGTTCCTGATCCAGTCATAACGGAGGTCCCACATGCCGGACTCAAACCTGAAGGTTGGAACCAAGCTTCATATCGTGACTCGGCGGCTGTTCGAAGCGGACCTGCGCCGGCACTTCGTCGGCGCCGTGACCGGACTGTTCAACCACTGTCAGGAAGTTCAGGGCTATGCCTTCGTGTTTCAACCGGGCAAGAACGAATGGCAGCGCCGTCCAGAACTGCGCACTCGAATTTTCTCCCTGGGCGCGGCTGGGCTCATCGTGAACGTCATACCACCGGATGCCGATGTTGCTGCATTGAAGTACAGCGTGGTCGAGAACCGCCTCGTGGTGACCGACGGCGCAAGCTTTACGCACGACATCAATGAATTCGGGATCTCCCGCTGAGGGGGTGGCGACGGAACGCCTGGAGACAGTGATGTCCATCGCTCGTGGTTGCGGTTCTTGCATTGTGCTGGTGGCCCTGTCGCTTGCCGTTGCCTGCGGGTCGAGCGACCAGCGTGCCCTCACCGCCGCGCTCCGAAGCTACGTCGACGCCGCGAACCGGCATGATCTCGCGGCGCTCGGGCAGATGGTGACCGAGGACGTTGCCTGGTACCTCGGACCGGACACGCTCCGCGGCCGGCAAGCCGTGCTGGCGCCGCACGCGTTCGACAGCGGCGCCAACACCGTGCTCCTGGTCGACCAGGTCGAAGTCCGAGGCGACACGGTCGAGTTCGACCTCGTCGAGCACAACGACGTGCTCGATGCGCTCGGCATTGCAGAACTTCACCACTTTCCGCGTTTCGTGTTCCGCGATGGCCTCATCGCCAAGATCAGGGCGCGGCGCCAGCCGCTGGAGCTGCTAGCGTTCAGCGATAGCGTCGCATCCTTTATGCAGTGGCTCGGCCAACACGACCCGGCGGCATTCGCCAGGCTCTGGCCCGACGGACGGTTCGCGTATTCCGCCGAAGCCGGCACTACAATGCCCGCGCTGGTTCTCGAGTGGCGGCGCCGCAAGGGCGGAACACGGGGAGACTGATTCCACGACCGGGGCCCGCAGATGGACAGACCAACCGCGCAGGATATCGCGAGGCGCCTGGCGGCGTTGCGGCCGTTCACGGCCGCCGGCCTTCGATCCCAGCGCCGGGAGATCTCGAAGCGGGTCCAATCGGCGCACCCCAGGGACGTCATCGCCCTGTGCGACGCGATTGTCGAGCTCGCCCCGCCGGGCGCTTACCCGTTCGTCTACGAGTTGATCCTATACCACCCGAGCGCCCTCTCTAACCTGGGTGTGCGGACCTTGGAGCGCCTGGGCCGGCGCATGGCCGGCTGGGGAGACGTCGACGCCTTCGCGGGCCTGGCCGGCCTGGCCTGGCGGAACGGCCGGATTTCCGACGCGGCTGTCCACCGCTGGGCCCGCTCGCCGAACCGGTGGTGGCGACGCGCGGCGCTGGTGTCGACCGTGCCGCTCAACGTGAAGTCGCACGGTGGACGGGGTGACGTCACCCGCACCCTCGCCGTGTGCCGTTTGCTGCTTGGGGATCGTGACGACATGGTCGTCAAGGCCATGTCGTGGGCCCTGCGGGCCCTGGCCGCCCGGAAGCCGCGTGCGGTCGACGCGTTCGTGACCCGCTACGAGAGGTCGCTGGCGCCGCGCGTGGTCCGCGAAGTCCGAAACAAGCTCCGCACGGGACGGAAAGACGGCCGAGGAAGCTAGCGCCTCCCGCTACGCTATCCACCTCGGCTGTTACCGCCGCTCGAGGCTCCTACTTCTTGCCCTGAAGCGCCTTCAAGAGGTCGCCCAACACCCCGCCCCCGCCTCCACCCCACGTGCCGGGGGCGAGGTCACGGAATCCGACAGCATATTCGCGGACCGACCGTATCTGCTGACTCGGCAGGACCTCGAGCTGTTCGATCGTGAAGTCGAGGGCATATCGGGTGCCCACCTGCCGGCGGCCGGCACGGAACCAGACGGTGAAGGTGGCATTCCGTGACTGCCCCGGGCCGAGCTGAAAGGACGGATCGGCCGACCGGCCAGTGACCAGTCCGATCCCCTTGACGCTGGTGTCGTGTGTGCCGGCTCGTCCCCACACGTAGCGGTTGCCGACATCGTCCACCATGATGTTCGACCCCGACTGGTAGCCCAGGATGATCGGCTCGGCAGAGACGTTGCTGAACCGGACCGTGGTCTCCACGACCTGGTCGTTGTAGGGATCTCGCTTGCTCAGGTTGACCCGCACCACCTCCGCCACGAACGGCCCTGCGTGGTTGCAGCGCACATCGCCGCCACACGGGTCCTTGACCGGCATGGACGTCGCGGCCGCCGGTGCTTCCGCCCCCGACGAGGCGGTCGGGCCAGAGGCAACAGTGGGGGCAGGTTGATCGCCGAACCCGCTGAAGTGAAGGGCGTGTTCCTTCCCCAGCCGGTACTGGGACGCCGTCACGGGATCGATTTCCCGAATCGCCAGATCGATCTCGTACGTCGTTCCGTAGATGGCATCCCGCGTCGGCTGCCACGCAAATTCGAACCGCGCGTCGCTTGCCTCGCCTGGTTGCAGCACGAACTTGGGGTCGAACGTGTTATTGGTGACCTCGCCAATCCCACGCACACCTCGTCCGCTTTGCACCTGGTAGCGATTCCCGCGGTCGTCGACCGCCAGCCCCGAGCCGACAACATAGCCCAACACCAGCGGCCCTTTCGTCTTGTTCTGAAAACGCACCGTGGCCGACACGAGCCGGTGGTTTCCCGAGGTACTCTCCCGGAAGTCGCTGACGGTGGAAATGAAACTCGTGACCTCGGCACAGGACGGTTGGCCTGCGCAGGCCTGGTTACCCTGTCCGGTCAGCGGCAGGCTACCGAACCCGAGAGCCGCTCCCGCGAGTACGATGGCGCCCACATGGTGTCGCATGTTCATGACGTGTCCTCCCTTGATCGAAGCTGCGTCGACGGTCCCAGCGCCCGCCGGCCGCGTCGGAGGCATAACCTTCGACATGCTCCGCCGCCGCACTTCAAACGCCGGGTGACTTGACGAATTCCGAATATCCCGCCTCAACCGCGGCGACGTTTCGCATCCCACGCCACCAGAGCCACGCGCCCACGACCAACAGCGGGACGCCAACGGCCGGCCCGGGTGGAGTCCCCAACAACACGAGCCCCACGAGAACAAACCCGATGCCCACGAGTTGGTGCTGCCGGAGACTCCGGAGCATGGCCGACTTCCGTGCTCGCAGGATGTCGGGATCCCGCGAGCCGATGGCCCGGAGCCAGTCGATGACGGCGGTCTTGCTCACGGTCACGAACGGGTTCCCCCCAGTCAGCATTCTGGCGCCCTCCAGCCGGGGCCGACCCTCGACACTTGGTTGGCCAGTTGCCGGCCCGTTTTCTGGGCGGTAGTCTATCTGTGGGCGGCACGTAGCCGCCCGCGGTCGTTTTCGGACTGCCCGGCGAATCGGCTGCCCGTCTGCCATTACGCGGAAACGCGCAGGCCGCTGTCATTCCTCACCGATCGGAGCACGAGGAGCATGACATGGGTGAGCACGAACCCACGTTAGAGGAGTGGTTCAGCCTGGCCTATGAGGAACTCCGCCGCATGGCCTCGGTCGTTCGGCGCGACAACGCGAGTATGACACTCAACCCCACCGCCTTGGTTCACGAGGCCTGGCTCAAGCTGGCTCGCACATCCTCGCTCGAGGTCTCATCCCGACTGCACTTCAAACGGGTCGCCGCGCGGGCCATGCGACAGGTCCTGGTCGACGCGGCACGACGAAAGAACGCAGAGAAGCGGGGAGCCGGCGCCGCATTCGTCACATTCGACGACGCGCTCGACCACGCCGACGCGACCGCCGACGATGTCTTGGCACTCGACGAAGCGCTTGCCGAGTTAGCCGCGGTGTCGCCACGCCAGGCCGCCATGGTCGAAAGTCGGTTCTTTGGCGGCTTCGACGTGAACGAGACCGCGCAACTGCTGGGTCTATCCGAAGCCACGGTCATGCGCGACTGGCGAGCGGCCAGGGCATGGCTCGCCGTTCGGCTCCGGAGTGGCGAGGCGTCCACTCCATGAATACGAGATGATGGACCCCGTGCGGTGGGAGCGGGTGCAAGGGCTGTTTCACGCCGCGGCGGAACTGCCGGAGGCAAAGCGGCGAGCGTATCTCGAGGCCGAGTGCGGCGGCGACCACGACCTCCTGACCGAAGTCCTGAGGCTCCTGGAGGAGGATGCCCAGACCGGGTCTCTGCTCGATCGCGGCTTGGCCGCGTCGGCCGAGCGATTAGTGGGCGACGGGCATGCCGGAGAGATCGGGCGGCGGTTTGGACCCTACACCACGACTGGTGTCATTGGCGAGGGCGGGATGGGAGTGGTGTACCTGGCCGAACGGGCAGATCTCGAGAGTCGGGTGGCCATCAAGATTCTCCGCGACGCCGCCCTGTCACCGGCCCGCCGAGAGCGATTCGCCAGCGAACAGCGGACCCTGGCCCAACTCAACCACCCCGCGATCGCGCCGCTGTACGACGCGGACACGTTGCCGGACGGGACGCCGTGGTTCGCCATGGAGTACGTCGAAGGCCTCCCGCTCACCGAGTACTGCCAGCGGCGTGCAACCTCCCTCGAGGGACGGCTGCTGCTGCTGCGGGCCGTCTGCGAGGCCGTCCAGCACGCGCACCGCCACCTGGTGGTGCACCGCGACCTCAAGCCGTCCAACATCCTCGTCAAGCAGGATGGTACCGTAAAGCTGCTGGATTTCGGAATCGCCAAGCAGCTGGAGAGCCTGGAGGTGCCGGTCGATCAGACCAAGACCGGCTTGCGTCTCATGACACCGGCGTACGCGGCCCCCGAGCAGCTCCGCGGCGAACGAGTGGGCATTCACACCGACATCTATTCCCTCGGTGTCCTCCTTTACGAGTTGCTCACGGGCCGGCTGCCGTTCGACGTAGAGAACCGGCCCTCGTGGGAGGCCGAACGGCTGATTGCGGAACAAGAACCAGTCAAGCCGTCGGTGGCCGCCCAGCAGAGTGGCGTGGCCTTCGGTGTCAGCCGGACCGCGTGGGCGGACCTGGATGTCCTGTGCCTGTCGGCCATGCACAAGGACGCCCAGCGGCGCTACCGCACGGTGGACGCGTTCATTCGCGACATCGATCACTACCTGGCGCGGGAACCTTTAGAGGCGCGCCCGGATACGCTCCGGTATCGAGCCGGGAAGTTCATCCGACGAAACCGAAACGCCGTCATCGCCGCCAGTCTGGTGGTAGCGTCGATCGTCGGGCTGACAGTCTTCTATACGACGCGACTGGCACACGCCCGGAACGCAGCGCTGGTTGAAGCGAATCGGACGCAACGGATCCAGGGATTCATGTTGAATCTGTTCCAGGGCGGCGACGAGCAGGTCGGCCCTGCGGACAGCCTCCGCGTGGTAAGCCTCCTCAGCCGCGGTGTCGAGGAGGCCAGGTCGCTCAGTAGCGAGCCGGACATCCAGGCTGATCTCGTGTTCACACTGGGTGGCTTGTACCAAAAGCTCGGCCAACTCGATCGAGCGGATTCATTGCTGCAGCGAGCACTGGACCAACGCCAGACTCTCCATGGCCCGGCCCACCCAGACGTCGCAACGTCCGAAGTCGCGCTCGGCGAATTGCGAATCGACCAGGCGGAGTATGAGGAAGCCGAGCAGATGATTCGTGAGGGCTTGGACAAGCTCAAGCGGGCGCTGCCGCCTCAAGACCCCGCCATCGCCCGGGCAACGACGGCCCTGGGGACAGTGCTGGAGGAACAGGGCAAGTACGACCAAGCGATCCTCGTCCTGGAGGAAGCCGTCCGTCTCAACGAGCTGCGCCGCGACACGCCCAACCCCAATCTGACCGCAAGTCTCACCGAACTCGGCAATACCCATTTCTACGCCGGGAATTTTGCGACAGCGGACTCGGTCTTCCGCCACGTCCTCGACCTGGACCGGCAGCTGTACGGCAACGGACACCCCCTCGTGGCCAATGACCTGATCAATGTGGGCGCGGTCCGGCACGAGCGAGGCGAGTACCAGGAGGCCGAGCGCTTCTACCGCGACGCGCTCGACATCAACCTGGGCTTCTACGGAGAGGAACACCCCAAGACGGCGCAAAACCTGACCATGCTGGGGCGTTCACTGATTTTCCAGCGGAGGCTGGACGAAGCCGACAACGTCATCCGGCGGGCCATCGCCATCCAGGAACGGGTGTATGGCGACAACCATCCGCTGGTGGCGTCGACCGTGAACGAATTGGGCAGTGTCGCCCTCATGCAGGACCGGCTGGAGGATGCCGAGGCCGCCTACCGCCGCATGATCCTGATCTATCGCACCGTGTATCCCCCGCCGGGCAGCCACTATCTGATCGGTATCGCCACGTCCAATCTTGCGAGCGTCCAGCTGAACCGCCACCGCTACTCAGAGGCCGAGCGCCTGTTCCAGGAGGCCGTCGAGATCTTCTCCACAACCCAATCGCCCGAACATCTGAACACCGGCATTGCGAGGATCAAGCTGGGCCGAGCACTGTTGCGGCAGCGCCGATTCGAGCTAGCCGCCCAGCAGTCCCTCACAGGCTACGAGATCCTGGCACCGCAAACCGATCCGGGAGTGAGCTGGCTCCAAACGGCTCGCCGCGACCTGGTGGAGGCCTACGACGCCATGGGACAGCCGGAGCGCGCCGAGCAGTTCCGGAAGGAACTGGCGGACACGCTGAAGACGTCACCCTGACGGCTCGCCCTGCGGCGTGCAGCTGAAGCGACTGACAATCCAGTACCCCAAGCTGCGTACTGTATCGTGAACCCTCGAAGGAGCCACCCGTGCGTCTTCCTCGAATCAACTCCGTGGCACTCGCCCTCGCGGCGGCAATGGTCACCGGGCCCCGCCCCCTGCCTGCCCAGACCCAAGCATCGGTGAGCCTGAGTACCCTGCTCACCGCGTTTCTCGCCGACTCGGGGGTGCGGACGCGCGGTCTGCCCTGGACCACTGGGAAGGAACTCCCGGTCGTGTGGCAGAGCGAAGCCCCCGTCAAGATTCCCTACCCGACCCAAGACGGCACCACCGTGGCACGTTCGGGCACCGCGCTGGTCGGCTTCGAAGACGGTTCGACCACCGACGCCACCATCGAAGTGGCTGGCAGCGAGGTCGGCATCCAGCGGGTGGCGGTCTGGTTCGACGCACCCGAACTCCCCAGGAATCTCATCGTCGCCGAAGAGGCGTTGACCGCTCGGGGCATCGCGCTCACCCCCCTCAAGTGCAGCCGGGACACCGAGGGCGCTACGTACGGAAACCTGGTGTATGTCATCAAGGCACCCGGCAAGACTGCCTCGGCACTCCACGAATCGTGGAACTGTGCCCACGATGGCTGCAGGGCCACAGTAGCGCTCGTGTACCGCAAGAGAGACTTGGCTGATATCACCTGTTTCGGCGAGTAGTCCCGTCCTGGCAGGGACGGCCGACAATCCATACATTAGGCCTTCCTGCCAGGAGAGTCGGCCATGATCGGATTCACGCGCCGTGCCTGCCCGTCGGCCGCCGTCGCGTGGAGCCCGAGCGGCTCGGGGTCGGACGGGAACAATGTGGGCCCGGACGGGGACAAATCCGTCGTGGGGAGGCACGCCCATCGCGGCAACCTCGACCAAGCAGTAGTCGCGTTGTGGCATGTCCAGTCCCATCGCCCGCGTAAATGACGGAGAATATGCCATGTCAACCATCACTCGACTGACTACCGCCGCGTTCCTGGCGGTCGCCACCTCGTCCTGCGCTCCTTCCCCGTCGGCTCGGCTCGAGGCCAACAAAGACCTGGTGCGCACGTTTGTCGCGGCCATGAACGCCGCGGACTCGAACGCGCTCGACTCGTTGGTCACGGAAGACTT
>Ga0224512_10004784_pt1 | contig 11317 bp, 13 predicted proteins | sample SF_May12_sed_USG_4_FD_169103 | JGI IMG/M metagenome (GOLD analysis project Ga0224512, IMG submission 169103) | Sediment microbial communities from San Francisco Bay, California, United States - SF_May12_sed_USGS_13 | ecosystem: Environmental > Aquatic > Marine > Sediment | place: USA...
GAGGAGTCGGGATTCGCTCTCGAGTGCGTTCGCCTCTGCGAGTAGCTCCGGCTCGGCTACGGACATCGGATCGTTGGACTGTTCGAGACGGGGAGCGAGGTCTGCGGCGACGGTGCCGGTGCCGAGTCTGACGGTGAGGAAGTCGTCGTGGTGCGGCCGGCGCTCCCAGGTGCGGGTGCCCGCACGGACCAGGTCGACGAGCCGGGCCGGCGACGGGTGAGCGGCCTCGACAGCCGATCGCTGGCGTGCAGCTGCTCGATCGAGCCTGCGGCGGACGTCCGCGAGATGAGCGCGATACCGGCCGGCGGCTGCCGCCCGGCGCCTCCGTTCGGACCGGACCTGGACGACGCGAGAGACGATCCCCGAGACGAGCATCACCGCTGCGATCAACCCGGCCATGGTCAGGTATCTGGCCTCGCCGAGGACCAGGCCGAACCCGATCATCCCCGCCGATCCGAGCACGGGGGCGAGCACCTGCCAGACCGCGTTGCCGGCCGGGTCGGCGACGGGCGGTGGTGCGGCGATGGCCACCAGACCGCGTTCGACCGGCGCGGGTTGGACCCGCGCCGGTCGATGGAAGGCGATCACCCCGGGACGCATGTTCAGCCGGCGGTGAATGTGCGCGAGATCCGGTTCTCGCTGTCGTCGTAGGCGATCCCGGCGTGGTCGAGCAACCGGCTGATGCCGACCAGCGCGTCGTTGAGCTGCCTGGCCGAGGTCTGCCACTGGGTGAACAGCCCGGTGAACTGGCCCTGCGCGATTCCCTGCCAGTCGGTGGTCAGGGTCTGGACGTGTGAGGCCAGACTCGCCAGGCTGCCATCGATCTCGCCGGCCTTGCCTGCGACCGTCCGTGACGTGTCGATCAACATCTGGGGGGTGACGACGATTGCGGACATGAGTGCTCCTCTCTGCTGTGTGCGGCGAACTATTGTTGAATAACGCAAAACAGCGTCGAAGGCAATACGTACCCGAGATTGTCGCCAACGGGACAGTCGGTGAAGGAGCGGGCGATTCGTCACGTTGGCTGCATTCGACGAGCAGGAGAGACTCATGGACACCGTCGACATCGGCTTGCTGATCATCCGTTCGTGGGTCGGGCTCGTGATCCTGCTCCACGGCGTCAACCACGCCCGAGGCCTGGATGGCACGGCGAACTGGTTCGAGTCGATCGGATTCCGCTCGGCCAGGCTCCAGGCGATCAACTCGGCGGTCGTCGAGATCGGAGCCGGAGCGATGCTGATCCTCGGCCTCGGCACGTCGCTCGCCGCTGCAGGCATCTTCGCCACGATGTTCGTGGCGTTCTGGACCGTTCATCGCACCAACGGCTTCTTCATCTTCCGACCCGGCGAGGGCTACGAGTACGTCTCGACCCTCGGCCTGGTCGCCGTCGGACTGGCCATCACCGGGCCCGGCTCGGCGTCGCTCGACTCGGCCCTCGACATCGCAGAGACCCTCGACGGCTGGGTCGGAGCGCTGATCGTCGGAGCGGGGCTGGCTGGCGCCTTCGGACTGCTCACCATCTTCTGGAAACCGGAGACCACATCATGACCATCGAACACAGAGACCCACTCGCCGAAGCGCGGGCCGTGCTCCCAGACGACACGTTCGAGCCGCTCGTCCTGGAGCCCGCACCCCCGGCAGACCTCGATCCCGACTTCTTCGCCGACGACCCGACCGATCCGTCCGGGCTGGCGGGGACCGTGGTGTCCCCGATCGGGGCCGTCGGTGACACAACCTGGTCGGATCTGGCCGCTTCGAGTCCGGACATCGCAGCCTTTGCCGCCGACCGCTGGCTCGGCAACTTCCGCAGGCTCGAACCGCTCGGCGATCACCACACAGCGACGCGAGAGGCGCTGCACCAGATTGCGTTCTTCGCCATCGGACCCAAGCGCCACGCCGCCAACGGTAAGATCGGGCTCCGGTTCACCCGCGGTGGATTCGGCACCCCGTTCTTTGGACAGGACGAGCAGGTCCGCGTCGAAGGCGATCTGCTGATCCATCAGACCGCCGACGGCGTCGGGGAGGCGCCGATCACGACCGTCCGCGAGGCAGCGGCGTTCCTCGGTGTCCCCTACCTCGTCGAGTGGTTTCCGAGCTTCCACGATCCGCTCGCGCCGATCGACCCCGACACCGAGCTCTCGGTCGACGCGGCCGCCGGCCGTGCGATCGGCGACTGGTTCGGGTTCGCCACATCGGTGCTGGAAGAGCTTCGCCGGACCGACGGCGCAGCCGACGCGAGCAGGGTGCAACTCTGGCCGGAGCACTTCGATCCGGCGATCGAGATGGGTTCGGCGGATGCGGGCGGGCGCGCCAGCTACGGGGCGTCACCGGGCGACGGCTCGTCGGCCGAGCCGTACCTCTACGTCGCCCCCTGGTCGGGGGTTCCCGACGAGGACGACCCGTACTGGAACGCAGACGGATTCGGTGGGGCGTCACTGTCCTATGCGGATCTGCTCGACGCCGAAGACCAGCGAGCCGTCGCGCTCGACTTCTTCCGGGAGGGCTGGGGGAGACTCAGCGGCTGAGTCACGCATGTGACCGACGACCCTTCGCAGCGATGCGGATCGATCCGATGATGACTCGGAGGCGTCGGAGGAGACACTCTGGGGCGTACGACGACGTGGGTGTGTGGTGCGGTCGTTGCAGCGCTGACATCCGTTCCCGTGGCGGCGGCGGAGCCGGTGCAGCCGCCGGACGACTTCTCCCATGCGCTCGAGACCATGCGCCGGGCGCTCGGCGTTCCGGGGATGGCGGCCGCCGTCGTGAGCGACGGCCGAGTCGTGTTCGCCGAGGGGTTCGGATACGCCGACGTCGACGATGGCGTGCCGGCCGAGCCGTCGACACCGTTCGGACTCGCATCGGTGACGAAGCCGATCGCCGCCTCTCTGATCATGGGACTCGTCGAGGATGGGCTGATCGACCTCGACGCTCCCGTCGCTTCCTACGGCGTGACCGTCCTCGGAGACCGTGGTGTCACCGTGCGCCACCTCCTCACCCACACCTCCGAGGGTGAGCCGGGCACGCGTCACGAGTACAACGGTGATCGCTACGGACTGCTCGGCGGCGTGATCGAGGGCGCCACCGGGCGCACCTTCGCCGAGCTCCTGAGCGAGCGGATCCTGGTTCCGGTCGGGATGGACGACACGGCACTCAACCCTCTCAACAACTGGGGCGGGCCGTCGGTGTCCGGTCTGGAAGACTTCGGACGTGTGCTCGGATGGGGAGAGAACTTCGAGCACTACCCGGACGTCTACCGGCGGCTCGCGACTCCCTATCAGTTCGGCGACCGATACGAGATCGTGCCCGGGATGTATCACCTCTTTCACAATCCTGCCGCCGGGCTGGTGTCCAGCGTGTCGGATCTCGCCGCCTTCGACATCGCCCTCGATCGAGGTGAGATCGTCACCCAGGAGACCTTGACGGAGATGACGTCGCCGGCCGTCCCGACTCGACCCGGCCGGACCGATCTGAACTACGGGCTCGGCTGGTACGTCGTGCCGGTCACCGTCGGGCTGCTGGCCATCCGTGCCCATGTGATCGAGCGCGCCGAACACCGCGGCTATGGCTCCGCGGTCCGGCGGGGCGCGCTCGCCGAGTTCGTGACGTGGTCGGTCGGGTTTGCCGTCTTCCTCCCGCTGACGTTTCTGGCCGACGACCATGTGCTCTCCACGGTTCCGGCCCCATCCAGCCCGTTCTTCGGTGCGATGCTCGCGGTGATCGCGATCGTGGCCGTGCTGGTTCTCTCCGCATTCGATTCGGTGGCCGGCCGGTTCGGGTACCGACTGTGGCCCGGTCCGTCCTCGTCCCAGGGAGCCGGCTCCGTACTGAGGCTTCCGACGCTGCACGACTCGAAGCCGATCGCCGTTGCAGCGGCCATGTTGTTCGTCGTCGTGCTCGCGGTGTCGATCGCCCTCTTCGGTTGAGGGCGACTCCCTGGCAAGCTGTACACATGAGCGAATCTCCCATCTCCGAGCCTTCGACATCCAAACCCTGGGGGAGCACGGAAACCCCGTATGAGGAGATCGGCGGTGACCCGGTGGTCCGAGCCATCGCCGAGGCGTTCTACGACATCATCGAGCGTGAGTCACCGGTCCTCCGGGCGATGCTGCCTGCGAGCACGTCGGGTTCCCGCATGAAGCTGTATCAGTTCCTGTCGGGCTGGACGGGCGGGCCGCCGCTCTACTGGGAGGAACACGGCCACCCGCGGCTCCGGTTGCGCCACGCCCCGTTCCCGATCGACGATGGTGCCGCCGAGGAGTGGGCTCGGGTCATGGCACTGGCGATCGACTCGGTCGAGATGCCCGAGCGCGCAGCCGGGTTTCTCAAGCAACAGCTGTCGGCTGCGGCGCTGACGTTGATCAATCGGTGACGCCGCTGTTGGTGCCTCGTCGGGACCAACCTGCCTTTGTTCTCTGTGGTGTCGGCGCCGGCGGGCGGATGTTGAGTGAGTGGAACGAGTGCTCGCTCGAGGGCCTCAACTCGACTCGGCCGGCATCGGCGCGTCCGGACGTCTGCCCCACCTCGACGCGCTGAAGACGGTCCTGACGGTTGCGGTGATCATCGCCCACGCTGCCATGACCTACGGGGCAGTCGGGACGTGGATCTACGAAGAGGATGTGCTCTCCGGCGTTCTCGGTGCGGCTCTCGGCGCGCTGATCGTCGGTGGTGCGCCGTTCACGCTCGGACTCTTCTTCCTCATCGCCGGCATGCTCACGACCAGATCGCTGCTGCGAGTCGGCCCGGGCCGGTTCCTCCGCTCGCGTGTCGTCCGGCTCGGGATCCCGGTCGTCGTGTATGCGCTCGTCGTCTGGCCGGCGCTCCACTGGGTGATCGACCTCGTCGTCGAGGACGGCCCTCGATCTCCGATCGCGTCGTATCGAGACCAGTTCGCCGGCTCGGCGTGGCAGCATCTCGGTACCGGGCCGATGTGGTTCGTCGCGATCCTGCTCATTGCAACGGCGGGTTGGTGCTTGTGGCGCATGGCAAGGCCGGACCCGTGGTCTCGCGCTGCCCCAACGGTGATCTGGAGGGCGGTGGCGACGATGTCACTTGCCACGTTCGTGATCCGCCTCCAGTTCCCGATCGATTCCGCACAGTTCCTCGACCTCCATGTCTGGTTGTGGCCACAGGCGTTCGTCCTGTTCGTCGTCGGGGCGCTGGGTGCCGAGCAGGGCTGGCTCTTCGTGATCCCCGTCGACATGCGCCGCCGGCTCCGGCTCTCGCTCGTCATTGCCGGTGCAACGCTCGGAGCCTTCGTCGTGTTCTCGGATGGGGTCGATCGTTTCGCTGGTGGCTGGCATTGGCAGGCGGCCGGGTTCGCGGCGTTCGAGGGTGTCTGGTCGATCGGTGTTTCGCTGCTCGTACTCGATTGGGCTCGGCGTCATGTGCCGCGTATGAGCTTCGTGATGAGCCAGATCGCCCGCGCCTCCTATGGGGCGTTCGTCGCCCAGGGTCCCGTGCTGGTCGCGATCGCGCTCGCCCTTCGATCGGCCGGCCTGCCCGGTGACGTCGACTTCGTCGTGCTCGCCACCCTCGGCGTCGTGGTGTCCTTCATGGTCGGCCTCGGTCTGCCGACCTCGGTCAATCGCCGAGTGAGGCCACGAACGCTTCGGCGGCGGAGATGATCCGTTCGAGCGTCGCGGCGTAGACGGCTTCGTCTGCCCCGTAGGGGTCGGGGATCTCGGCGATGGGGGAGGAGGCGTCATAGCTGCCGAGGAGCTCGATCGGGGTCAGAGCGGTCAAGCTGCGGAGGAAGAGCTCCGACCGGTGATCGACCGCCAGCACGAGATCGGCGGAATCGAGTTGGTCAGGTGTCACCTGCGAGGCGGTGCCGGAGATCTCGAGGCCTCGCGCCCTGCCTGCGTCGACCATGACAGGCGTCGGCGGCGCTCCGATCTCCTCCGCGCTCGTGCCCGCCGAAGAGACCTCGATGCTCACGCCGGCCCGCTCCGCAGCAGATCGGATCGCGGCCTCTGCGGCCGGCGAGCGGCAGGTGTTCCCGGTGCAGACGACGACGATTCTCATGCGGGGAGAGAGTGTTGACAGAAGGTTTCCGTTCGTCGGTTCTTTGATGACATCGTCCCCAAATGGCGGTTGAAATGTCGCACATGGGGTACACTGTTTGCAATTGCAAGCACTGCAAGCACCTCCCTGATCTGTAGAGGATCAATCATGATTGCCCCAACCAGATTTCCCGTTGCCGTGGCGAAGACCAAACGCGGTGAGACGTTCAGCGTCCGACCCGTGCACCCCGACGACAAGTGGACGCTCGCCGATGCGTTCACGCGTCTCTCGCCCGAGACCCGATACAACCGTTTCCTCGTGCCGAGCGAGCGGCTCTCCAACTCCCAGCTCGCCTATCTGACAGAGCTGGACTTCCACGACCACGTGGCGTGGGGAGCGATCGACGGGGACAACCCGATCGCGATCGGCCGGTTCATCCGTTTCGACGACGACCCGACCGCCGCCGACTTCGCCATCACGGTGTTCGACACCCATCAGGGCCGGGGCATCGGCCCGATGCTGCTGGAGATCCTCGCCGTGTCCGCCCGGGCGCGGGGAATCAGGCGGTTTCATTTCGACGTCCTGGCCGAGAACGAGCCCATGATCTCGGTGCTGCGGCGGTTCGGCGCCGAGATCGAGTCGCAGGGCGACCTCGTTCATGCCGTGCTCGACATCCAGACGATCGCGGCGCCCGAGATCGTCGAAGGCGACCTCGGGGCCTTGATGGAGGCTGCGGCGCGCGAGCGCACTCAGTCCGTGGGGTCGAGTTCCAGAGACGCCGAGTTCACGCAGTAGCGAAGACCGGTCGGCTGCGGGCCGTCGGGGAACACGTGGCCGAGATGGCCTCCGCAGGTGGCGCAGACGATCTCGGTGCGCACCATTCCGTGTGACGTGTCCGTCTTCTCGACGACGCGATCGTCGGCGAGCGGGGTGAAGAAGCTGGGCCAGCCCGAGCCCGATTCGTACTTGGTGTCCGACGAGAACAACTCGGTTCCACAGCCTGCGCAGGTGTAGACGCCGGGCCGCTTCTCGTTCCAGTACTTGCCGGTGAAGGCCGGTTCGGTGGCGCCTTGACGGAGCACGGCGAACTGCGTGGGGTCGAGCTTGACCTTCCACTCGTCTTGGGTGGTCTGTGTGGTGTCTGACATGGCACCGACCATAGGACGCTCGGGCGCCTACTGGCATCGACGCCTGCGGTGTTCACAGCCTGTTTCGAACTGCGTGGGAATCGAGCCTCACGGCTCCATCTGTTCGGCGAGGCGATCGAAGAACGGCAGTTGTGCCGGCATCATCAGCAGCTGCGCTTCGCTCCGGTTCACCCAGCGCACCCGATCGATCTCGGGGAACGAGCGCATCTTGCCCCGCCACCGCATCTCGAAGTGACCCGGGTCGAGCTTGCGGGGATCCAGATGGGGGGCGTCGACGGCCCATGCGACGACGCGCTTGCCGGATCGCTGGTAGATCTCACCCAGGTCCAGCCAGTGACCATCGGGGACCGGCCAGCCGGTCTCTTCGGAGAACTCCCTTCCGGCTGCGGCGCGAGCGTCCTCGTCGTCTTCGATCCTGCCCTTGACGATGGACCACGAGCCGGCGTCTTTGCGGGCCCACAGCGGCCCGCCCGGGTGAGCGATCATGATCTCGAGGTCCCGAGAGAACCGGTACGGAACCAGGCCTGCGCTGAACATGTGCCGAACATAATCGCACGAAGCTCCATCCCAACCGGGGGTGCGCATCGGTACCCTCGTCACCGATGATCCACACCGGGCGCCCAGCCGTCCCTGCCGCCATCCGTTTCCTGCCGGCCGTGCCGGAGGGTTTCGAGCTGAACGAATCGGAGCGGCTGTCCGACGGTCTCCGCCGTCTGAGCCTCGAGGAACTGGACCGGGCGATCGGCGGGCTGCTCCACGGTTCCGACGTCGACATCGCCGTCCATGAGGCCCGCAAGTCGATGAAACGTCTGCGGGCCGTGCTCCGCCTGATCCGCGACGAGTTGGGTGATGAGCGGTACCGGCGCGAGAACGTGGCGTTGCGGAACACGGCACGGCTGATCGGCCCGGTCAGGGATTCGGCGGTCCTCACCGAGACGGTGTCGACCATCCGCAGCCGGTTCGCCCCCCATCTCCGGCGTTCGGCGTTCGAGACGCTGGAGACCAGCCTCATGCGCCGGCATCTCGAGGCACGAGCCGCATTGATGGAGGACCCGGTCGCCCTTCGCCACGTCGTCTATGCCCTGCGCTCGGCGCGCGCCAGGTACCGGGTGTGGCCCGCCGAGGCAGACCCGCGGGAGACCTGGCGTGCCGCGCCGGCCACCCACTCGTTCGACACGATGCGGGGTGGGCTGTTGCGAACCTACCGGAGGGGTCGCAGGGAGATGGGCATCGCCGAGCGCGAGCCCACGGCTCACAATTTCCACTGGTGGCGCAAGCGGGTGAAGTATCTGCGTCATCAGATGGAGCTGCTTCGCCCGATGTTCCCCGAGGTGTTGGACGGTTACATCGTCGCGCTCGATCAGCTTGGGGATCTGCTCGGTGAGGAGCACGACCTGGCCGAGCTGGTGGCGTTGGTCGCCGAGGAACCCGAGCTGTGCGCCGACGCCGCCGAGGTCACGCTGATCACGGCGCTGGCCCAGCACCGGCGGTCCGAGCTCCAGGCCGAGGCGCTGGTGATCGGCAGCAAGGTCTACGCCGAGTCACCGAAGGCGTTCGCCAACCGTCTGGAGGCCTACTGGTCCACCAGCTTCGCGCTGGCTCGCTGAACCCAGGGTTGCTCGCCGGGATTGTTCCGGATCTGAGCGCAAGGTTCGGCGCCTGAGTCGAGTATCCACCTATCGTGGCGCCTCAATGGGGGACCCATCGATCGGAGAACACCGTTGACACGCCGCATCACGCTGCTCGTCGGCATCCTCGGGCTGAGCCTGATTTTGTCCGCCTGTGACATCGTCGATGCGCCGCCCAACCCCGACGAGCCGGTTCTGATCCTCGACCCGACCACGACCACGACCGCGCCTGCACCGACGACGACCCTGCCGTGCGAGGCGACGCCGCCGTCGGAGATCGTTCAATTGACCGGGGACGTCGTCGATCAGTCGATCGAGCTGGCCCGGATGTGGACCGGATGTGTGTCGACCGCTGTGCTGGCCAGGCCCGGCGTCATCGAGGAGGCGCTCGGACTGTCGGTGGCGGGACCGTTCCCAATGATCGCATGGGATCCGCTGCGGAGCGATGACATCGTCGCCGCACTCGAAGAGCTCGGTGTCTCTGAGGTGCTGACCACGAGCCCGACCATCGTTCCGTCGATCGACGCCGAGGTCCGTCGAGTGGAACCGGTGGAGCCGGCCGTGCGTGACGGAGGTCCCGTCTGGCTCGTCTCGGACTCCGGCACCCACCCCTCGCTGCTGCATCATCTGGCGGCGCTCAACGGGGCGACCGCGATCGTCGACGACCCTCTCTCCGAGCTCACCGACCAACAGCGGACGCTGCTCGCCGGCGCCGACGAGCTGATCTGGTCACCCGAGCCGACCCCCACCCAGCGGTGGCAGCTGGCCTCGATTGCCGGCGACGTCGTGACGGTCAACGGCACCCCGGACCTGTTGGACAACACCCGATTCGTTGCGTTCTACGGGAACCCGACGACCGGTGCGCTCGGCGTGCTCGGTGAGCAGGGACCGGAGGCGACGTTGGAGCGGATGGCGCCGATCGTCGTCGAGTACGCCGCCGACGGCGCCCTGACCGTGCCGACGTTCGAGATCATCGCGACGGTCGCCGACGCCCCGCCGGGTGATGACGGGAACTACTCGGCGGAGATGGGGCCCGAGCTGATCCGGCCGTGGGTCGAGGTGGCCACCGCGAACGACGGATATGTGGTCCTCGATCTCCAGCCGGGCCGCACCGACTTCCTCACCCAGGCGATGCTCTACGAGGAGTTCCTCCGACTTCCCAACGTGGGGCTGGCGCTGGACCCGGAGTGGAGGCTCGGTCCCAACGAGCGCCACCTCCGACAGATCGGGAGCGTCACAGCCGAAGAGATCAACCTGGTCTCGGAGTGGCTGGCCGGGATCGTGCGGGAAGAGCTCCTGCCCCAGAAGCTGTTGATCGTGCATCAGTTCCGGTTCGACATGATCGAGGGGCGCGAGCAGATCGAGCTCCATCCCGAGCTGGCGACCGTGATCCAGATGGACGGCCAGGGACCGCTCCCGACGAAGTACGAGACGTTCGGAGCTTTGACCGGTCCGGCGGACGCCGACCGGTTCGCCTGGGGCTGGAAGAATTTCTACGACGAGGACTCGCCGATGGCGACCGCAGCCCAGGTCCTCGCCCTCGACCCCCTCCCGGTCTTCGTCAGCTTCCAGTGAAGGGCTACATCAACCGGATACGTGTCCAGGACCGCTTGTCGCAGGAGGGGCAGACCAGGCGGTGGTTGTATTCGCGGCCGGGAATCCACAGGCTGAAGCGGAGGATGCGTCCGAGGGCGTCGAGGATGCCGACGTCGCTCGTCTCTCCGCAGCGGGCGCAGTCGATCTTGACGGGACCCTGACCTTCGTGCGAGTACAGCGCGTCTTTTCCCTCGCCTTTCGGTTTCGGGCCCGAGCGGCCACCGGAGAACAGCGAGCGCTTGCCGTCATCAGCCATCGTGGTCCACCTCCTCGGTGATCCGACGATAGGCGCCGGCCGGCTTCGATGTCGACGCATGCGCCAGAACCGACAGACCGCGCCCGGGTGCTTCTGCCACCCGCACCGACTTGGGGATGGGCGGGTCGAACACGTGGAGGTCGTGGTTCGACTTGAGCGTGGCGACGATCTCCTGTCCGAGGTTGGTGCGGGAGTCGAACATGGTGACGACGACCCCGGCGACACGGAGGTCGGGGTTGGTGAACTGTTTGACCTCTTCCACGGTCTCGAGGAGTTGGCCGACGCCCCGGTGCGACAGTGTCTCCGCCTGGACCGGGACCAGCACCTCGCCGGCGACGGTGAGGGCGTTGATCGTGAGGATGCCGAGCGACGGGGGACAGTCGATCATCACGTAGTCGTAGTCGTCGACCAGGCCGCGCAGCGCCCGCTGGAGCACGAACTCCCGGCCGGTCCTGGTGAGGAGATGGACCTCGCTTCCGGCGAGGTCGATCGACGAGGGTGCGAGGTCGATGCCGTTCGATTCGTAGAGGATCTCGGTGATCTGGGTTCGGCCCATCATCACGTCGTGCATCGACGGTTCCGGCTCCTGTTGGACACCCATCGCAAACGTCAGCGAGGCCTGTGGGTCGAGGTCGATTGTGAGGACCGATCGGCCGCGTTCGACCAGTCCGGCGGCGATGGCGTGG
>Ga0224512_10004785_pt1 | contig 11316 bp, 11 predicted proteins | sample SF_May12_sed_USG_4_FD_169103 | JGI IMG/M metagenome (GOLD analysis project Ga0224512, IMG submission 169103) | Sediment microbial communities from San Francisco Bay, California, United States - SF_May12_sed_USGS_13 | ecosystem: Environmental > Aquatic > Marine > Sediment | place: USA...
CGGGACCGCAGGTGCAGAGGTAGTGGTTGTAGAGGTAGCTTCACCTTCCCCGGCGGTCGTGGTCGTCGTCGGCTGGGTCGAAGACGTCGTCGGCTCGAGCCCCGGGATCGTTATGTCCGGAATGGTCGTAGTCGGAGTCTCCTCCCGATACACGCCCGACCTGGCGGTCTCGATGACCACTGCAATCTGATCCAACACCTCCCGGGTACGGTCGGGATCGGGAGTGAAGATCGGGTCAACGGTCCCTTCAGCCAATTGGCGGGCCTCTTCAGTTGCGGTTTCGTCGGTGACCACCACAGGGCTATCCGACACAAAACTGACCGGCGATGCTTCGCCGATGGTCAGCGTGATATCGCTGCGCTGCTGGCCGACGAGGAGCACACCCCAGGTGAGGGCGATCGTGAACACAACGATGGCCGCCCGGACGAATCTCGAACGGGTCAGGTCTCTGGTCACGATGAACCGTTTTCTTCGAAGCGTTGATACGCGTCGACGATGGCGGCCACGATTCTGTGCCGGACCACATCGCGCGAGGTCAGCTCCACGAAAGCGACGCCGGGAATGCCCTGCAGTACTTCGCGGGCCACTCGCAGGCCGGAGCCCCTTCCGATGGGGAGATCGACCTGGGTGATATCGCCCGTGATGATCATCTTGGAATTGAACCCCAACCGGGTCAGGAACATCTTCATTTGCGGAGGGGAGGTGTTCTGGGCTTCATCGAGCACAACGCAAGCGTCGTTGAGAGTTCGACCTCGCATATAGGCGAGCGGTGCAATCTCGATGGTGCCCCGTTCCATCAACCGAACCGTTTCTTCCGGCCCGAGCATCTCGTACAACGCGTCGTAGAGGGGACGCAGGTAGGGATCGATCTTGGCAATGAGATCGCCGGGGAGGAACCCGAGGCTCTCGCCCGCTTCGACCGCCGGTCGGGTCAAAATGATCCTCCGCACCGCACCGGAACTCAACGCTTCCACCGCGGCGGCCATCGCCAGATAGGTCTTGCCCGTTCCGGCCGGACCGACGCTGAACACGAGGGTGTTGTCCCGGATCGCGTCGATGTAATTGTGCTGTCCCACGGTCTTGGGGCGGACCACCTTGCCCCGACCCACCGGAACACCGTCGGTGAGTACCCCCGAGGGGCTTGGTACGTCATCGCGGACCATCTCGATAACCCGACCGACCCGATCGGCATCGAGTCCTTGACCTTCCTGAACCAGGATGAGCAACTCCTCGGCGACCGTTCGCACTTCGGCGGCACGGGCCGGATCCCCGGAAATGAGGATCTCGTTGCCCCGCACGATGATCCGGACGTCGGGAAATGCCGCCTCAAACAACCGCAGGTGCGCGTCGTGCTCTCCAACCAACTCGAGCATCAAGTGATTGGAGGGGACGCGCAACCGGACTTCGGATGCAGGGGTGTCGAGCAAAGAATCCTCGTTACGAGGGGAAACCATAAGGTCCCAGCAGTATACCGGCCCGTTTCGCCATTACCGAAGCAACGGTTCTGGCGCACGGGGAGTTCCACACGCTGCTCATCCCGGGGGCCAGCTCAGGGAACGGCCGCCGAGCAAGTGCACATGAAGATGAAAGACACTCTGCCCGGCGCCGGCCCCGACGTTGGTGACCAGCCGCCAACCGTCCTCGAGTTGCTCATCTTCGGCAATGCTCGCGGCCAGCGCGAACAACTCGGCCAGCATCGCGCCGTGCTCGACCTCGAGTTGGGCAGCAGAGTCCGCGACATGGGCCTTGGGAATGAGCAAGACGTGCGTTGGCGCCGCCGGGTTGATGTCGCGAAACGCCAGAACCTGTTCGGTTTCTGCAACACGTTCAGAGGGAATGGAACCTTCCGCTATTTTGCAGAACAGGCAATCCACCAACGATGTCTCCTTCCACAGCGGCCTGTCCGGTCGAGGTTACTAAGACGTCGACCATACGCCCGACGAGTCCAGCCTGGCCGGAGGTATGTACGCGGAGATAGTTGTCGGTCAAGCCGGTCAGCCGCGGCCTCCCCCGGGTGTTCGGCCGGGCAGGACCGCTTCTCTCGATCAACACGCGCACCTGCCGGCCCGCCTGGTTGTCCATCCACCGCCGGCGCATCCGATCGCCCAACCTCCGCAGCCGTTCGGATCGATCCCGGATGGCCGCATGGTCGACCTGCCGGGGATCGGACCCGGCCGGAGTGCCGGGGCGCGGCGAGAATCGAAACACGTGAAGCTTGCGAAAGCCGACCGACTCCGAAACGGCCAGCGTGTTGGCGAAGGCTGATGCATCTTCCCCGGGAAAGCCAACCATCACGTCGGTGGTCAACGTCAGATCTTCAATGATCTCCCCTGCCAATCTGGTGATATCCAGGAAGTGCTCGAGCGTTCCGGGCCGTCGCATCGCTCCCCAAATCCCGGGATCGCCGGTCTGGAGCGGAACGTGGAGATGACGACACACCTTCGGTTCCCCGGCCAGGGTCTCGAGCAGGCTTGCGTCGATCTGTGAAGCCTCGATGGAAGAAAGGCGAATCCTCTCCAGTTCGGGGATCTCTCCCAACTTCGGAATGAGATCCGCAAGGCGGTTCGAACCGGGCAGGTCCCATCCGTACTTGCCGAGATGCACACCGGTCAGGATCACTTCGCGGGTACCGGCCCGCGCCATAGCCCGGGCCGTTGCGACCACATCCCCGGTGGCTCGACTGGAGAGTTCTCCCCGGGTTTGCGGAACGATACAAAACGAGCACAGCTCGTCGCATCCCGTTTGGACCTTGAGGTTGGACCGGACGCGGGCCGGAAGCGGGGTGCTCGATGCAGGGACGGTGGTCTCGCCGGCGATCAGAGCCGCCAGGTGATCCTTGTCCTTGTTCGGAACCACGAGGTCGACGCCCGGTATCGCGGCAACCACCTCCGGTTCGGCGACCGCATAACAACCGGTCACAACAATCCTGGCGTGCGGGTGATCGGCAATCGAGCGCCGGATCAACTTGCGCGAAGCCTTGGAAGCTTCAGCGGTGACGGTGCACGTGTTGACGACGACTACCTCGGGAGCCGCGTCGCTGGTATCGATAAGGCGGCCAACCAACGCAGCGTTGATTTCGTCCGACTCAGCGGTGTTGAGCCGGCACCCGAGGGTTCGAACCTGGACGCTACGCGGAGCCGGCGTCTGCAGCACCGATGCTCACCAGCATACTGCCGAGTGCTTCCTCGTCTTCTTCCAGCAGACCGGCCAGCAACTGCAGATCGCTGCGCCGGATCGTGAGCACCCGACCGTTGAAGTCCTGCCGCATGATCTGAATAGCCCGGAGGAAGCGCTCCAGAATCTCCGCGGTAGTTCCGTCGGTCTTCTCGAGTTTGGAAAGGTCGATGGTGACGCCGCCGCTCGACCATGATGGAACAGTCGCCTTACCCCGCTCGATCTGGGGAAGCAGCTGGTCGACCGGCACGCCGTAAAACGCCGCAAGGCGGTGCATGCGGGGAAGCGACAGCGAGCGTTCTCCGCGCTCGTAAGCGCCCAGCACCGAAGCCTTGAACTCCTGGTGTGATAGTGCTTCGACCTCTTGGAGCGAAAGGCCCTTCTGGCGCCGGATGGCACGCAGGCGCTCACCAACGGTCTGGTTGTACGTATCCGTCATGTATCCCCTCCGACCATGCTCGCTGAGCGTACCAGACTCGAACGATCGGGTTTGCCCTGCTTGTCACTCTACGTGAAATTATACCCGATATCGAGCAGAATTGCTCCCTCTACGTGTTCATTCTCCCCAGGTGGCGGAGCACTAGTCCTGCGGCCACCAATGCTGCCGTCTCCACTCGTAGCACCCTAGCGCCCAGACCAACCGTCGTGTCGGCCTGGCGCAGTTCGGCGGGGGAAAACCCGCCCTCCGGGCCGATAACCAGGGTCACGTCCCCGCTCGGAACCGGCAGTGGCCCGCCCCCCGGATGCACGAACCAGCGAGGTTGGGGCACTTCCGTCAACGCCACGCTGTCGCTGATGGCCATCAACCAGGCCCCCCTGCTCTGCTCCAGGGCCGCCGAAGCCCATCGGATTGATTTATCGGCCCGTGGTGCTCTTGCCTGTCCGAACTCCGAGGTCAACCACACCAGGCGATCGGCACCCAACTCGCTGAGTTTCTCGACAATGAAGCGGACACGATCGGCCGAGCGAGGAGGGGCGACGGCAACCGTCAACATCGGCGTGGGTCGCGGCACCTGGGATTCCTCCCCTCGAAGTATCCCTTGCGGGCCGAGCGTTCCCTGCCCGACCGTCCCCTGACCATCCGCATACGAAACGGGAACCGCGTCGAAGGAACGCAGCACCCGACGAAGGTGATGGCTTTGCCCTTCGGTCAGGGGCAAGACGCTTGCACCCCAGGGCGGAGGAACATAGAGATGCGGACTGTGCCCCATCGCTACCGAAGCTTGATCCGCGATGCCATCATCGGCTCCGCCGGCGCCGTCTAGCTCGACTGGTCTCTTCACCGCGAACCGAGGCATAGGCACGCAGAGCTTCTTCTTGTTCCTTGGAAAGCTCATCCGGGACTCGAACAAGGATCTCGACAAGCAGGTCGCCCCGTCCGCGTCTCCCGAGGCGTTCCATACCTCTGCCCCGCAACGGGAACACGGTCCCCGGCTGGGTACCGCGGGGAACTTCAACTACTTCGACACCCCCCTCGATAAGCGGTACCTCTATCCCGGTACCCAAGGCTGCCTGCGCGATCCCGAGATCGAAACGCACGATCAGATCATCGCCGTCACGGACAAAACGATCATCGGCTTCAACGCCTATCTCGACATAGAGATCTCCGCGTCGTGCTCCTCGGTTGCCGGGCTCTCCCTGCCCCGTGAGACGTAGCCGGGTGCCCTCCGACACACCACCAGGAATCTCGACACTCACGGACCGCTCACCGGAGGTCAATCCGTTTCCATGACAGGTCTCGCACGGGACTCTGATCATTTGGCCCGTCCCGGCGCACAAATCGCAGCTCGTCAGCGTCATGACCGACCCCAGGAAACCGCGCCGGGCCACCCGAACTGCTCCGGCTCCGGAGCATCTGCTACACGTCTCCGGGCTCGTGCCGGGGGCGGCGCCGAAACCGTCACACGTCTCGCAGCCGACCAGAGACGCAAACTCGAGTTCCCGGGTCACGCCGAAAGCTGCTTCGGCGAGCGTGATCCTGGCAGGAACCAACACATCCCTGCCGCGATTCGCCTGACGGGTCGGGGTAGAGAAGAGGCCACTGTCGCCGAAGACCGAGCGGATCAGATCGTCGAACCCTCCGAACGATGCGAAAAGATCATTGAGATCAATGGTGTCTCCCCGGTCATAACGGTGCCGGCGCTCGGGATCGGAAAGCACCTCATAGGCCTCGGCAATCTCCCGGAACCGGGCCTCGGCCGTCGGATCATCCGGGTTGGCGTCGGGATGAGAGTCACGGGCCAACCGCCGAAAAGCCTTCTTGATCTCCTCGGTCGAGGCGTCCCGCCCAACCCCGAGTATGTTGTAGAAGTCCTTGCTCATGAGGAGCCGAAGCTCTCCTCCAGATTCTCCCGGACCTCTTCGACGGCCGAGATCGCCCGGCGGTAGTCCATACGCATCGGACCGATCACGCCGACGCTCCCGCCGGGTTTCCCCCCAACCTGATAGGTCGTGGAGACTACGGCAATGTCGACTTCCTCGTTTACGGGCAGCTCACCGCCGATCTGAATGCCGGTGCCCTCGGGTACGTTGGTGAGAATGCTGAGCATCAACGCCTCCCGCTCGAACAAGGCCAGAACCCGATGAACCTTGGCCAGATCTTCCCAAAGCGATGCCATCTGGCTGGTACCGCCAACGTAAACGTCGCGGGTTACCTCCTCGGCGCGGGCGGCCGCGGCGAGGACTCCTCGCACCAGGTCTGCGACCGGCGCCGGCCAATCCTTGGAAACGGCGTCGGCGGTCGCACCAGCTTCGATCAAGGACCCGTTCTCGAGAAGCTGTTCCATGAGCTGCTCTGCCCGGGCCACTTCCTTCGGTTCGACCGGCTCGGCGAGCCGGACGAGTTCTTGATTCACACGGCCCGAATCCGTCACCAACACGACGAGAACGAGCTGGCCGGCGATCTGGACGAGATGAACCCCGTGGATGGCTTCACCGCCGAGTCCCGGACCTACCACGACAGAGGGGTAATGGGTGATGTCGGACAAGAGGTCGCTGGTGTCCTTGAGCAGCTCGCCAAGACCGTGGTGGAAGCTGGAGAAGAAGCCCGAGATCTTGGTCCGGGTCGAGGTTCGCAACCGGCGAGGCGTGCAATTGTCCACGTAGTACCGGTAGGCGAGTGAGGTCGGGATGCGCCCCGCCGAAGTGTGCGGTTTCACGACGTACCCGTCACGCTCGAGGGCGGCAACGTCGTTACGAATCGTGGCCGCCGAGACGTTCAAGCGGGTCAAGTCGAGGATGGCCCGTGAGCTCACCGGCTCGGCGGTGCGGATATGCTCCTCGACGAGCGCCCGCAATACCTCGGACTTTCGCTCGTCCAACATACCCAATACGTTAGCGCTCTCCTGGTTGGAGTGCTAAGACGGCTCTCCCGACTTCGTCACCGAGCAGGGGCTTGAGAACCGTCAGCCGACCGCCAACCAGGCCCAGTACGCCGGCCTCCTGCAATCGATTTCCCCAAGTACTACCGAGCAAGGCCTCGCCACCCTGTCCCGGGACTACACCTGCCGTTCGCCGCAGCCCGATCATCAAGCGTTCCTGTTCGCGCTCCCACGGATCGAGCGCCTCTTCGCCCTGTTGCGGGCTCTGGCCGCCCTCAATCCGTTCCAAATAGGCGTCGAAGCGGCGGACATTTCTCCTGCGCACCCCGTCGCGATGGCTGTGGGCTCCCGTCCCGAATGCCAGATACTCACCTTGCGCCCAGGTGATGAGGTTGTAGACGCAGCCATGATCGGGCCGGGCCCAGTTGGACACCTCATAGTGAATGAGACCGGCCGCCCGGCATGCCGTCTCGGCAGCCTCATAGGCGTCGGCCTGTGCATCGGGATCGGGGGCGGCCGCCCCGGCGGCCACGGCCCGGCTCAGTTCCGTGCCCCTTTCGACCGTCAGTGCATACAGGGAGAGATGATCGGGCTCCAAGGCGAGCGCTCGATCGAGGCTTGCTCGCCACGAGGCTTCTGTCTCGCCGGGCGTGCCAAAGATCAGGTCGATGTTGACCGACCGAAAGCCGGCCCGGCGAGCAACCGAGACGGCGCTTGCGGCTTGGCCCGGGTTGTGGACCCGGCCGAGCGATCCGAGCACAGCAGGGTCGAATGACTGAGCACCAAAGGAAACCCGCTCGAAACCGGCACCCAGCAAGCCTTCGGCCAGCGTGAAATCCCAGTCCTCCGGATTTGCCTCCAGACTCACCTCGGCCTGGTCGGCCAACCCGAACTTCTTGCCGAGATCGTCGACTATCACGCCGAGTTGCTCAGGGGTCAGTCGAGAAGGTGTGCCGCCGCCCACATAGATGGCGTCTAGCGGTCTCCAATCAGGCTCGCCGGCAATCTCTTTCCGCAGCGCCGTGACATAACGCGGGACTGAACCATCCCGACCCGTAACGACCGCAAAGTCGCAATAGGGACAAAGCCGGGCACAGAACGGGATGTGTACATACGCCGCTGCCCAATGGCGGGCCCGGTCGGCCAGGTCCGCCGAGTCGGGCCGACCGGAGGCGATGCTCATCGGTCGGTGTCGGTTTGCAGCGCTGAGATGAAGGCCTCTTGAGGCACTTCCACCTGGCCGACCATCTTCATCCGCTTCTTGCCTTCTTTTTGACGCTCGAGGAGCTTGCGCTTGCGCGAGACATCGCCTCCGTAGCACTTGGCTATGACGTCTTTGCGGGTCGCTTTCACGGTTTCACGAGAGATGATCCGACTACCTATGGCTGCCTGGATCGGAACATCGAAGAGTTGACGGGGGATCAGCTTGCGAAGTCGCTCCACCATTCGCTTTCCGTACTGGTAGGCCTTGTCGCGATGAATGACCGTTGAGAACGCGTCGACCGGTTGACCGTTCAGCAAGATATCGACCCTCACCAGATCGGCGACCCGGTAATCGAGCGGCTCATAGTCCAGCGAGGCGTAGCCACGAGTTCGCGACTTGAGATTGTCGAAGAAGTCGAAGACCACCTCAGCCAGCGGCAGGTGGTAGATGAGTTCCACTCGCTCGGGACTCAGATACTGCATGTGCTCCATCATGCCGCGCCGGGTTTGCACCAGTTCCATGATGGTTCCGACATATTCCGAAGGTGCAATGATCATGGCCTTGAGGAAGGGTTCATCCATGTGGTCGATACGGTCGGCGTCAGGGAGGTCCTGGGGCGAACGGATCTCTTGAACCGATCCATCGGTGAGGGTCACCTGGTAGGCAACGGAGGGGGCGGTAGCCACCAGATCCAGGTCGTACTCTCGTTCGAGCCGCTCGCGGATGATCTCCATATGGAGAAGACCGAGGAATCCACACCGAAACCCGAAGCCGAGAGCGCGGGAGGTCTCTGGTTCGTACACGAGGGCGGAATCGTTGAGGCGCAGCTTCTCGAGAGCCTCCCGCAGGCGTTCAAAATCCTCCCCGTCGGCGGGGAACAAACCGGAGTAGACCATCGACTTCGGGTCTTGATACCCGGGCAGAGGTTCGGCGATCCGGGCGGCATGCATGACGGTGTCGCCGACGCGAATCCGGTCGATCTCCTTGACCCCGGTGATCAGGTATCCAACTTCACCGGTCCCCAGCGCCGGGACGCGCACCGCGCGTGGAGTCAACACGCCTACCTCGCTTGCTTCATGCTTCTCGGAAGTGGCCGTGAACAGGACCGTGTCGCCGTCGTGTAGCGACCCATCCACGACCCGCACGTAGCAGACAACACCCCGATATGCGTCGTAGTAGGAGTCAAAGACCAGAGCACGCAATGGCTGATCGGGACGCTGCGGTGGCGTAGGCACGTCCCGGACGATCCGTTCCAGGAGTTCCTCGATCCCTCCCCCGGTCTTGGCCGATATGCGAATCACCTCATCCGGATGGATACCAAGGACTGAAGCAAGTTCGGCTGCAGCTTTGTCCGGTTCGGCGGCCGGGAGGTCGATCTTGTTGACGACCGGGATGATCTCCAGGCCGGCTTCGAGCGCCAGAAACGCGTTGGCCAAGGTCTGCGCCTGAACTCCCTGAGCGGCATCAACCAGCAACACTGCTCCTTCGCAGGCAGCCAGCGAGCGGGACACCTCATAGCTGAAGTCGACGTGACCGGGCGTGTCGATGAGATTGAGGATGTAATCCTGGCCGTCAACGGCCCGGTAGATGAGGCGCACCGACTGGGCCTTGATGGTGATCCCTCGTTCCCGCTCCAGGTCCATGGTGTCGAGCACCTGCTCACGCATTTCCCGCGCACTGATAGCCCCGGTGCGTTCGAGAAGCCGATCGGCCAGGGTCGACTTCCCATGGTCGATGTGCGCGATGATGCTGAAGTTGCGAATGTTCAACGACACTCCGAAGAAGGCGGTTGGGCATTGTACCGATGGCAGGGGCGCTGCTAACCTTCCGTCCCGTTCCAACCTCGCGGCGACGAGCCCCGGGTCGAGTCCTCGAATCACGAAAGCGTCTTCCGTATGGCCAACATCAAGTCACAGATGAAGCGAAACCGTCAAAACGAAAAACGTTCCGAACGCAACAAGGCGATCCGTTCTGAACTCAAAACCCGCGTAAAAGCGGCTGTGGTGGCTGCCGAGTCTGGCGATGCCGCCGCTGCCGGCAAGGCCCTCCAGCTTGCCCAGAAGCGCATCGACACTGCCGTTTCGAAGGGCGTGCTGCACAAAAACACTGCCGCCCGCCGCAAAGCCCGGCTCACCCGCCGGGTCAACGAGCTGATCGGTAGCTAGGCAAGAGGGCGACCACAGGTCGAGCGACTGACAACTAGCGACTCGACCCTCAACTAGCCCGGCGGCTCTTTCCCCCGTACCAAAGACAGAGGGCCACGGTCAACCTTTCCATTGTGACCCGGTGCATGTCCTCAGGAGCGGTCTTCAGGAGTTGATCCGCCCGACTCAGGGCAGTGAGAGCTTTCTGAAGATCGCTGTCGCTGGTACTACCCCGCCGACGCCAGGCTTTCTGGATCGGGAACGACTTCGGTTGGGCCCCCAACCACTCGGCCAGCGTCTCCAGATTGGGGGCCGCCGCCGCCAGGGCCCGGCGGCGAAGGTCGCTCTCGAGGAAGCCCATCAGCTGGAGCGGATGTCCATGGACCAGGAAGTCCGCTAAACGGCGGAGGGCTTCACCGATATTGCCGTCCGCGACGGCGTCTGCGTAGTGCCACATCGGCTCGTCGGGGCGATTGCGGAAGCGGGCCAGGATATCGTCGCTGGTTATGTCCTGGCCGGCAGAGAACTGATCAAGTGCTTGAGAAAGCCCGGCAACATCGGATCCGAAACGCTGCAACAACGCCGCCGCGGCATCGGAGTTCAACTTGAGTTTGCGGTCCCGAGCCGCCCCACCCAACCAGTCGGCCGCGTCGCGTTCCCGGAGTTTCTTCACTTCGATGACCTCGCCGAGAGAACGAACGGCTTTGCCCAGGCGGGCCGGCATCGACCCCGTAGTCAGCAGGACAATCGTCACCGCGGTGGGATCGGCTGCTTCGAGCAATTCGATGATCACGTCCCCTTCGGCTGCCTGGAGTGCATGGGCGTCGAGAACCTCTATTCCCTGCCGATCCCCGAAAAGCGAACCAGATTGCAGAGCCGGCACAATCGGCTCAACCGCGGGTCGCAGCACACCGCCCTCGCCCGGCTCCTCCGCTCCGCGACTGGGAACGTCGATCCGCACGACGCCCGACCGCTCAACCCCGGCTTGACTCATCAACCGGCGGCTGATCTCGAGCATCTCCTGACGCTCACCGGGCCCGGCATCGGATGGCCCTCTGACATGGATCACAGACTTCATGGCACCTCCGGGACGTCGCGACCATACAGGCGCACGAGGTCGCATGCTGCCTCAACATCATGAACCCGAATGACGTCGGCGCCGTACTCGAGGGCCAGCGTGGTGTAGGCCATCACCCTGGGGAACTCCTGTTTGCGAGGCACAGGGATCAACACCGGGTGCCCCAGATTCCGCAAATCGCCCAGCGTCCGGATCACGTCCATCTGCTGCAGGGTGTAGCGGCGGTAGTCGCTCCGATAGTTGATCGAGAGCCCTGGATCAACCAGCACGTCGGTTATCCCTGCTGCAGCCAGCTTGTCGAGCCGACTACCCAGCAGGGCAGCCATCGTGGCGGCCTTGTCATCGGTGAACTCCATCGCATCCACCTGCAAGGGGTTATCGCCTTCGATATACATG
>Ga0224512_10004786_pt1 | contig 11315 bp, 10 predicted proteins | sample SF_May12_sed_USG_4_FD_169103 | JGI IMG/M metagenome (GOLD analysis project Ga0224512, IMG submission 169103) | Sediment microbial communities from San Francisco Bay, California, United States - SF_May12_sed_USGS_13 | ecosystem: Environmental > Aquatic > Marine > Sediment | place: USA...
GCGATCCGCGAGGCCGCGCTCGGCGAAGATGTTGTACACCCGCGCGAAGCCGACCTTGAACGGCAGCGCCACGTGGTCGACGAAGGCCAGCGGGCCGGCGCCGGTGCCGCCCTCGCCGCCGTCGACGGTGACGAAGTCGACCCCCCGCCCGCCGCGGACCATGGCGTCGGCGAGCTCGAGCCAGAAGCGGTCCTCGCCGACGGCCGACTTGATCCCCACCGGCAGCCCCGTGGCGGCGGCCAGATCCTCGACGAAGTCGAGCATCGAGTCGACGTCGGAGAAGGCGGAGTGCCGCGCCGGGCTGATGCAATCGAGGTCGCGGGGGATGCCGCGGATGCGGGCGATCTCGGGCGTGATCTTGGCGCGCGGCAGCACCCCGCCGAGACCGGGCTTCGCCCCCTGGCTGAGCTTCACCTCGAGCGCCTTGACGGCGGCGCTCTCGACGGTCTCGAGGAGCCGCCCGCGGTCGAAGGAGCCGTCGGCGGCGCGGCAGCCGAAGTAGCCGGTGCCGATCTGCCAGACGAGCTCGCCGCCGTGCAGGTGGTAGGGCGCCACCCCGCCCTCGCCCGTGTTGTGGAGGCAGCCGGCGAGCGCAGCGCCGCGGTTCATGGCCTCGACCGCCGCCGCCGACAGCGAGCCGAAGCTCATGCCGGAGACGTTGACGACGGAGCGCGGGCGGAAGGCCCGGGCCCGGCCGCGGGCCTCGCCCAGCACCTTGCGGCAGGCGACGGCGTAGGCCGGGTCGTAGTCCGCCTCGCCCTCGCGCGGCGCGGTCCGGGGGAACGCGGAGTGCTTGACGATCAGGTAGTTGGCGCTGCGCTCGAGGTCGTTGTCGGTGCCGAAGCCGAAGTAGTTGTTCTGCCGCTTGGCCGAGGCGTAGACCCAGCGCCGCTCGTCGCGGGAGAAGGGGCGCTCCTCGTCGTTGTTGGTGACGATGTACTGGCGCAGCTCGGGGCCGATCGCCTCCAGCCAGTAGCGGAAGTGGCCGAGGATCGGAAAGCTGCGCAGGATCGCGTGCTCGCGCTGCGCGAGGTCGTAGACCACGACGGCGAGCAGCACGCCGGAGAGGCCGGCGCCGATCCAGAGGAGCATGCGCCATTATCTCTCACCGGCGCCCGGCAGGCGCCGCGCGCCGGCCCCGGGGTGCGGTAGAGTCCGCTCGCCATGAGCGACACCCAGACGACGACGCCCGCCGCCGCCCCGACCGCCGCACCGCCGCCCGAGCCCGCCGCACGGCCGCCCCAGCCCGCCCCCAAGCCGGCGCCCCCGGCGCGCGAGCTGCCCGAGATCGAGGCCATCGCCGGCTGGGTCGAGGGCGCGGAGCTGCCCGAGCTCGCCGCCCTCTTCGAGCTGCCGACCGGCGCTACGCTGCCGCTCGCCAAGTTCGACGCCCTGGGCATGCAGATCCGCAAGGAGGAGCTGCTGCCGCAGCACTGGCAGCCGCTCAGCGACCACACGCCGCCCGCCGACTCGGCCTTCGACGGCCTCGCCGTGGTGGCCCGGCTGCGCGCCGCCTACGGCGATCCCGAGGCCGCCGAGCGCCGGCTGGCCCAGCTCCGGCTGGCCTGGCGCGAGCTGGCCGGCAAGCAGCCGAGCCTGTGGAGCGTGCCGGACGTGCTCGCCGCCATGCGCCGCTTGATCGAGCGCGAGATCGACTTCGAGCCCTACGAGCTGCTCTGCGCCGTGCGCGACGTCTGGCGGGGCATGACCCTGCCCTTCGGCCGCGAGCAGCTCGAGATCCTGTGGGCCTGCCTCGCGTTCATCCGCGACAAGACGCGGAAGTAGGCTGCCCTGGCCCGCCCTGACCTGGCTTGCCCTGGCCTGCACGATTCATGAGCGCCTCGGCGTCATGAAGGACGCAGGCTAGAACAGCGCGTAGATGAACGGCGCCACGGCGGAGCTCTCGGTGACGACCAGCAGCGCGCCGACGAGCAGCAGGGTCACGACGATCGGGGCCAGCCACCACTTCTTGCGGACCTTCAGAAACTCCCAGAAATCCGCCACCACGCTCAACTTGCCCATGACCTCCTCATCCTCCTGGCGGCAAGGATAACTCAATTGCCTTCAGCCGGCGTGGATCGATGGGCACGAAGCCGTTCGAGACCAGGTAGCCGGTGAGCGCTTGGCTCGCGATCCGGTGCGCCAGCTCGCCCGGGTGGCCGTCCACGAACGGGTTCACCGCGAGCCGCACGGCGTCGATCCCCTCGTAGGCGGGCAGCAGATCGAGAGCCGGGATCTCGAGCCGCTCGAGCTCGTCCATCACCGTGGCGTGGAGATCGCGGTGGCTGTAGCCGGCGTCGAGCTGCTGGTCGAAGATCGGGAACACCGCGACGACGAGCCGGGCCTGCCGGTCTGCCGCGAGCTGCCGCAGCTCCTCGAGGGACACGCGCGTGCTCCGCCAGCCCGAGCGCCGGTACAGCTCGTGATAGTAGAAATTGTAGGCGCGGCGCTGGCGGGTGTTCTCGAGGCGCTCCCACAAGAGCCGGTAGATCCGGCTGTGCCGGTGCAGGAAACGGCTTGCCCGGAGGGTCGGGGAGCGGCGCTCGAGCGGCGGCCGGAGGTCGGAGAAATGCTCGTGCACCACCGGCTCGGCGTCGTTGAGGCAGTAGCCGAGGATGACGAGGTCCGGCGCGATCTTGTCGATGCGCTCGCGCACGGCCCGCACCTCGCGGTAGGTGTTCCAGCCGGGCCGGCTCACGAGGTCGATCTCGACGTCCAGGTTGCGGTCCAGGCGCTCGAGGAGGACCTCGAGCCGCTTGGCCCAGATGTCGTAGTGATAGACGCCGTCCCCCCAGGTGAAGGAATCGCCCACGACGAGGATCTTGAACTTCGGCTTGTTGAAGCGCGGCCCGGGCTCGTAGCGCTGGTGCGGCTCGGTGAACCCGGAGCCGTGCGGCTCTCTGATCCCCACGACCCGCGGCGGCGGCGACGCGGCGCCGGCCACGAGCCGCACGAGGACCTCGAGCAGCACACAGGCCGCGCCGACCCCGAGCGTCACGGCGGCGAGCCGCTTCCCGAGGCTCCCGATCACTCGTCGACCCTCAGGACCGCCAGGAAGGCCTCCTGCGGGATGTCGACGCGGCCGACCCGCTTCATGCGCTTCTTGCCCTCCTTCTGCTTCTCGAGCAGCTTGCGCTTGCGCGAGACGTCGCCGCCGTAGCACTTGGCGATGACGTCCTTGCGCATCGCCCGGACCGTCTCGCGGGCGATGACCTTGGCGCCGATCGTCGCCTGCAGGGCGACCTCGAAGAGCTGGCGGGGGATGATCTGCCGCATCTTCTCGACCAGCGCCCGGCCCCTGGCGTAGGCCTTGTCGCGGTGGACGATCAGCGACAGCGCGTCGACGGCCTCGCCGTTGACGAGGATGTCGAGCCGCACGAGGTTGGAGCGCCGGTATCCCGACAGGTGGTAGTCGAAGGAGGCGTAGCCGCGGGAGATCGACTTCAGGCGGTCGTAGAAGTCGTGCACCACCTCGCCCAGCGGGAAGTCGTACTCGATGAGCACCCGGTCGCTCGCCAGGTACTCCATCTTGCGCTGCTCGCCGCGGCGCTCCTCGGCGAGGGCGAGAATGCCGCCCACGAAGTCGGCGCGGGTGATGATCGTCGCCTCGATGTAGGGCTCTTCCATGAAGGCGATCCGTCCGGCGTCCGGCAGCTGGGACGGGTTGGTCACCGCGACGACCTCGCCGGCGCTCGTGTGCACCCGGTAGCGCACCCCCGGCGCCGTGGTGATGAGGTCGAGGTCGAACTCCCGCTCGAGCCGCGCCTGCACGATCTCCAGGTGCAGCAGGCCCAGGAAGCCGCAGCGGAAGCCGAAGCCGAGAGCCGTGGAGCTCTCGGGCTCGAAGCTGAACGAGGCGTCGTTGAGCCGCAGCTTGTCCACGGCGTCGCGCAGCGGCTCGTAGTCGTCCGAGCCGAGGGGGAAGAGCCCGGCGAAGACCATCGGCTTGACCTCCCGGAAGCCCGGGAGGGGGCGCGCCGTGGGGCGGTCGGCGTGGGTGACGGTGTCGCCGATCTTGGCCTGGATGAGGTCCTTGATGCCGGCGAAGAGGAAGCCGACCTCGCCGACGCCGAGCTTGTCGACCGCCTTGGGCTTCGGCGTGAAGACGCCGAGCTCGTCCACCGGGTAGGTGCGGCCCGAGGCCATGAGCTCGACCTTGTCGCCGGGTCGCACCTCGCCGTCGATCACCCGGATGAGGCAGGCGACGCCGCGGTAGGGGTCGTACCAGGAGTCGAACAGCAGCGCGCTGAACGCGGCGTCCGGATCGCCGGCCGGCGGCGGGACGTCGGAGACGATCCGCGCCAGGACCTCGTCGACGCCGACCCCGCTCTTGGCGGACGCGAGGATGGCGCCGGAGGCGTCGATGCCCACGACCTGCTCGATCTGCTCGGCGACGCCGTCGGGGTCGGCCGACGGCAGGTCGATCTTGTTGATCACCGGCAGCAGCTCGAGCTCGTTCTCGACGGCGAGGTAGGCGTTGGCCAGGGTCTGGGCCTCGACGCCCTGCGCCGCGTCGACGACCAGCAGCGCCCCCTCGCAGGCCGCCAGACTGCGCGACACTTCGTAGCTGAAATCGACGTGGCCGGGGGTGTCGATCAGGTTCAAGACGTAGGTCTCGCCGTCCGGCGCCGCGTACTCGAGCCGCACGGCGCGGGCCTTGATCGTGATGCCGCGCTCGCGCTCGAGCTCCATGTCGTCGAGCACCTGGGAGTGCATCTCGCGCTTCGAGACCGCCCCGGTACGCTCCAGCAACCGATCGGCGAGGGTCGACTTGCCGTGGTCGATGTGAGCGATGATCGAGAAGTTGCGGATGCGCTCGTGGGTTTTCATGACGCTTCGGCGGGGCGGGCGGTGGCGGGCTTGGCGAGGTCTCGGGGCCGGCGGCGGGCAGCCTCAGGCGAGCGGCAGGCGGCCCGCGGCCTCGACCCGCAGGGGGTCGTCGCTCTCGCCGCGGCGCTCGCGCAGCAGAGCGGCGTGCGCGATCATCGCCGCATTGTCGCCGGAAAAGGCGAGCGGCACCAGGCGCAGGTCGACGCCGTGCTCGCCGGCCCAGGCCGCCAGCGCGCGGCGCAGGAGCCGGTTGGCGGCCGCCCCTCCGGAGACGGCCAGGAGCGCCGGGGCGCGGCCGGAGCGGCGCAGACGGTCCAGGCGATCGACGATCTGGCCCACCGCCGCGGCGCGGAAGTCGGCCAGGAGGTCGCGGACCGCCGCCGGGGCGCCGGCGCCGGCGCCGAGGTCGCAGTCGACCCCCTGGCGCTCCAGCCGCTCGATGGCGAGCAGGGTCTGGCTCTTGAGCCCGGAGTAGGAGAAGTCGAGGCTGCCGTCGCTGCAGCGGGCGACGGCCAGCCGGACACTGCCGGCGCTTCCCGCCTCCGCGAGCTCGTCGACCTTGGGCCCCTGCGGATAGGGCAGCCCGAGGCGCTTGCCGATCTTGTCGAAGACCTCGCCCAGGGCGTCGTCGCGGGTCTCGGCGATCGTTCTCACGGCGCCGTCCGCGACCTCGTAGAGGGCCGTGTGGCCGCCCGACACGACGAGGCCGTGGAAGCGGCGGGGGGGCGCTTCGGCCGGCTCGCCGCCGAGCCGCAGGAAGGGCGAGTAGAGATGGCCCTCGAGGTGGTGGACGGCGTGGAACGGCAGGCCGCGGGCGTAGGCCAGGGCGCGGCCGATCGACAGCCCCACCAGCAGCGAGCCGATGAGGCCGGGGCCGCGGGTCGCCGCCACGGCGTCGATCGCCGCCAGCTCGAGCCCCGCCTGCTCGAGGGTCTCCGCGCTGACGGCGGGCCAGTTGCGCAGGTGCTCGCGCGACGCGATCTCGGGGACGACCCCGCCGAACGGCCGGTGGGCGGTGAGCTGCCGCGAGACCACGGAGGCGACGACCCGGCCCGCGCCGTCGACCACCGCGGCGGCGGTGTCGTCGCACGAGGTCTCGATGCCCAGGATCCGCGGGCCGCCGGCGTTGGCGGCGTCGGCGGCCGCGGTGAGAAGGGAGTCGCTCACCGCGAGATTGTACGCACAGCCCCGGAGCACGGGAAGCGCCGCCGCGGACGACTCCGCTACAATTCTCGCCGTCATGCTGCGCTACGCCCATGCCGCCCGGCCGCTCTCCTTCGAGCCGCCGCTCGTGCTGGCGCCGATGGCCGGGATCACCGACCGCGACTTCCGGCTGCTCGTGCGCCGCATCGGCGGCGTGGGGGTGGTGACGATGGAGTTCGTCTCGTCGCGGGCCCTGGTCGGCGGCCATCGCGGGGCGCGGGAGATCATGCACTTCAGCGCCGAGGAGCGGCCGCTGGCCATCCAGATCTACGGCGCGGACGTCGCGACGATGGCCGAGGCCGCTGCGATCGTCGAGGACCTGGGCGCCGACGTGTGCGACGTCAACATGGGCTGTCCCGCCAACAAGGTCCTCAAGGGCTGCGCCGGCGCGGCGCTCATGGGCGACCTCGAGCTCGCCGAGCGGATGGTGGCGGCCGTCAAGCGGCGGCTGTCGATCCCCCTGACCGTCAAGTTCCGGCTCGGGCTCGACGACGCCCGGCGCAACTACGTCGAGCTCGGTAGGATCTGCGAGGCGCAGGGGGCCTCGGCCGTGGCCCTGCACGCCCGCACGGCCCGGCAGATGTTCTCCGGCGCGGCCGACTGGAGCGCCATCGCGCGCTTGAAGGAAGCGCTGTCGATCCCCGTGATCGGCAACGGCGACGTCCGCGAGCCCGAGGACGCGGTCCGCATGATGGCCGAGACCGGCTGCGACGGGGTCATGGTGGCGCGGGCGGCGACGAAGAACCCGTGGATCTTCCGCCAGGCCCAGGCGCTGCTCTCCGGCGGCGAGATCCCGGCGCCGACGATCGCCGACCGCCGCGACCTCATCCTCGCCCACTTTCGCCTCGTGGCGGCGCGCGAGGAGAGCCGCTTCGCCATCCACAAGCTGCGCAAGTTCACCGGCTGGTACTCCCACGGCCTGCCGCACGGCCGCAAGCTGCGCCAGCAGATCAACTCCCTGCCCGACGTCCCGGCCTTCCTCGCCGCCGTCGAGCGCTTCTTCGAAGACCTCTCGGCCCGCGAAGAGGCGGCCTGACGGCCGGTCCCGGGAGCCGCCGCATCGAGCGCTACACGATCGACCTCGAGGTCTCGCCCGACGTCGCGCTGGCCGCGCTGGCCGCCCACGCGACGGACTGGGGAGGAGAGTGGACGCCGCGCATCGACGGCGGCGAGATCTCCCTGCCGGTGACGGCCGGCCTGCGGCGCGGCGCGATCGCGGGCCGGATGACCATCGAGCGCCGCGACGGCACCGCCCCGGGCTACCTCGGAGGCGCTTCGCGCGCCCGGCTCGACGTCACCCACTCGAGCTGGACGCTCAACCGGACGGCGGTCGGAATCCTGCTGTGCGGCGCCCTGGGCGGGCTCGTGCTGATCCTCGTGCCCTGGTTCCCGCGGCTCCTGCAGCTCCTCCCGTTCGCCGTCGTCCTGTCGCTCGCGGCCTGGTTCCTCGTCGTCGCCAGGCTGCGCACCAGCGGGCCAGACGAGTTCCTCGAGGCCCTGGCGGCGCGGCTGGCGCCGGAGGGGCTCGCGGAGCCCCCGGGGGAGCGGGCGGAGTGAATCCGTCCCCGGCTCCAGCCGCGTTTCGGCCCCGTTCAGCGACGAGGTCCGCGACGCGGCGCCAAGTTGCCGAGCGACGGGCAGTGCCCCGGGCCAGCACCCCGCGACGGGCGTGGAATCGAATGCCCTCGAGGTGCGGTATACTCGGTACGGGTCTTTGAAGAGATCCCCAGTGGGGGCGTTCCGGCTTCGACGGGGAACACAAGCGGTTCTTGGGTAGCGTGTCGCACGTTCCGCACGTACGCGGAAAACACACCTGCCAACGACAACTTGGCTCTGGCGGCTTAACCCCCGCCAGCGCGGCGACGGAAGCCTTGATTCACGGCGTCTGCCGTTCGCGTCGCTAAAGTGAATCAAACGGCGCAGTACGCCTCGGGCTGCGCCCGGATCCACACGAGGCTGGCCGCACGCGCGGATCGTCCCGGTTCCAAACGCGCGCGGCGAGACCCCCAAACCAGGACTACGCACGTAGAAGCCCTCGAGACGCGTTCTCCGGACGCGGGTTCGATTCCCGCCGCCTCCACCATCGCAAAGAATTCGAACCACCCTCCGAGCCCCTGGCCGAGGGTGGTTCTTCCATGAGGACAAGGGCATCCAGCGCCGTCCTGGCTACGTAGTAGGGCCTCCCGATGTCGCCTTGCCTCGGTTCCAGGCGGATCGGCCCGATGAGCCTCCGCAGCAGCCGGGCGGACTTCTCGGTGCGACGCTCGAGGACCTTCTGGAACTCCTCTAGCTTCGCCTCGATCCATTCGACGGGCGGCGCCTGGAAGACCTTCTCACGGCTGCGGCAGAGGCCGTCGTGCTCGGCTCGTAGAGCCTCGACACGGCGCTCAGTTTCGACCAGGGCTTTGCCCAGCGCCTCGCTACCGCGCCCTTCGCCGATGAAGTCGACGAAGTTGGCCAGGCGGCGCTCTTCAGCCGCCAGCTCCGCCTCGCGTAGCCGGATCGTCGCCGGGACGTCAGCGTTGAGCTTGGACACCTCTCGCTCGACTCGCTCAAGGACCTGCCGGAGACTCACCGCCGAGGACAGACGCTCCCGGACCGCCGAGAGGACCACCCGCTCAGCCAGCGACCTCTTGACCAGCATCCGGTTGTCGCAGGCCCCCTTGGCCGCACCGAGGCAGCCGTAGTAGCCCCCAGCCTTGCCGCTCACCTGGGCGATGGCGGCACCGCACGCCCCGCAGACCATTCCTCCGGAGAGCAGATGGGTGGGGTAGCGGCGCTGGCGACTGCCCTGCTTCTTCGAGAAGCCGCGCTTGCCCTTTCCCCCAGGCCAGCTACGCCGTGCGGCCTTTCGCTTGGCCCGCACGGCCTCCCACAGTCCCTCCGGAACAATGCGCAGTGCCTCGTCCTCGTGGACGATCCACTCGGACTCGGGTTTCTCGAAGCGTCTTCGGCGACCCGTTCGCGGATCCCGCCGGCTCTCAGTCCGATTCCAAAACCACCGACCGATGTACTTCTCGTTGTCGAGCATGCGGCTCACGGTCGCCGGCGACCAGCCCTTGCTCGATCGGATTCTCCCCGGAACACCCTCCTCGTTCAGCACCCGCACGATCCGGGTCAGCGACTGTCCCTCGGCGTAGACCCTGAAAATTCGCAGCACCACCACTGCTTCCTTGGGCTCGATCTCCATCCGGTATCGTTGACGACCTCTCGCGGCTGGCGCGTGACAAGCCCGAACCGCAAGTACCGGCGCCACCCTGTAGGGTAGGCTCGTTTCTTCCTTAATCGATCGGGCCTCGTGAAGTCCGTCCCCGGATCTCGAGACTTGTCAGTCGACCATTTGGCGCGGCACAGTTCGTTGCCGCCGAGTCGTGAATCTGCTGCTTCGACGGAAGGTGACTGTGGCGGAGAGGCGTTCCCGGATCGTCGTGACGAGCACCCTTTCCGTCAGGGATCTCCGCGCTCCAGGCCTCCTGCTGGAGACGCGATATTGAGGCGTATCGCGACCTGCTTAGCCATGCCGTTAGCCGAGTGAGCGACTCCTTACCCTGCTTCCTTCGACGGAGTCGACTAGGTCGGCCGGGCCACGATCCTGAGCGTCGATTCCGGCTTCGCCCAGCCTCATGGTCCCGGATGTCGCTGGAAAGCCTGCTCGCGTCTCCCTGGGAACGAGCACTACACCTCGCCGCTGGGCCACAAACACCCGGTCGAAGGGGCGCTGATAGGCTGTCAACTGTCGGTGATTGAGACCCTGTCGCTTGTCTACATTCTCGCGTGGCCAGTCGTCACGCTGATTGCCCTGTTTGTCTTGAAGGCTCACTTGCCTGCTTTGCTCGGGCGCACCAAGAAGGTAGGGGCTTTTGGCGTCGAACTGGAGTTGCATGCCGCTAGGGAGTTTCTACCCTCGTGGTCAACTCCGTCGCTAGCGGATGTTCGGCACGCGATCGCTGCACAAGAGTTCTCGAGCAACGCGATGAGCCTCATGGAGGAGTTCCGTCGCGAGGGCTCCTACGACTACGCGGTTGTGAATCTCGGCAAAGGACAGAGCTGGCTGACATCCCGTCTGTTCATCTTCTCGATCATGCTGCAACGCATGCGCGGTCTCAGATGCTGGGTATTCCTTCGACCGGAAGAGGGTCCACGTAGGGTGTTCCTCGGTCTTGCTTCACCAGACGAGATCCGCTGGGCACTGGCTCGTAAGTTCCCCGAGCTGGAGAGAGCGTACGCTCGCTCTTGCGCAGAGCGGGCGAAGAAGGACAGCTACGCGGTTCAGTCGTCCCAGGGCGCGCTTGAACCGTGGGAGGCAACACAACTGGTACAAACATTCCTGTCAGAGATTCAGGCCCCGAACCCTCCTCCGCCACCAGAGAAGAGCGAGTGGGTCAAGCTCTCAGACGATGGTCCGTGGGAGCTAGCTCGTTGGATTAACGCCAAGAATCTATCGTCCCTAGTTGGCGATGCTCTTCACACTCCTTCCGCGTCAGGGGATTGGAGCGCCCTCGGCCGAGAGCAGCACAACGCGCTGTTCCGCTCACGCGGCGACTTCGTCGCTTTGCTCGGGGATCAGTGGACCTTCAACGGGCTAGTCAACCGAAGGGCGACGCTCGAGGCGCTCGGCGCTTCAGCGGCTGGACAGCTTCAGTAGTCAGGTTCGCGTCCTTCTGAGCCACCGGACCGCCTGCGCGGCTGTCTTGTCGTCCACCTCTAGCCTTCTGGCGATGGCGCAGTAGCTGAGACCAAGCTCCCGCAGATGCAGGGCCTTCCGACTCACCTTCTGGTAGAGCGGACGCGTCTCGGTCTCCAGCAGTGGCACCTCTAGAAGCACCTCCGCCTCGGTTCGAATTCTTTGCGTCCGGGTCCACCATTCCTTCGCTTCGCTCTGCCATGGCGGTGACGCCGCTCACCGGCGGGCGCGCTGACAGCTCTGGCCGACAGCGCTTGGAGCGATTCCCGCCGCCTCCACCATTCCTTCGCTTCGCTCTGCCATGGCGGTGACGCCGCTCACCGGCGGGCGCGCTGACCGCTCTGGCCGACAGCGCTTGGAGCGATTCCCGCCGCCTCCACCGTCGCAGAGAGTTCGAACCACCCTCCGAGCCATCGGCTGAGCCGCCAGCTCTGCCTCTTTTCAGGCGGCTGGTCGCCGGAACGTAGACGTTGAGTCTCGCTACCTCTCGCTCGACTCGCTCGAGAACTTCCCGGAAACACCGCCGAGGACGGACGCTCCTGGACCGCCGAGAGGGTCGTGCGCTCGGCCAGCGACTTGTCGACCATCATCCGATTCT
>Ga0224512_10004787_pt1 | contig 11313 bp, 11 predicted proteins | sample SF_May12_sed_USG_4_FD_169103 | JGI IMG/M metagenome (GOLD analysis project Ga0224512, IMG submission 169103) | Sediment microbial communities from San Francisco Bay, California, United States - SF_May12_sed_USGS_13 | ecosystem: Environmental > Aquatic > Marine > Sediment | place: USA...
TCCAAATTATCCTTTCTGTTCAGTTTCATCTTGGGAATAACAAAATCAAATTCATTCTTTTTCCCTGCAATGAAATTAGATAACTGTTGTAAATTATCTTGCAGGATAATCTGATATGAATAGTTCTTACCATTCTTGTAATTGTATTTGGCATTAAAGTTTGAATTTATCTTCTCAATTAACAACTTTGCAACATCTTCTCCCAACCTAGTATGATAATTCTCGGTAACGATAAAATCTGATTTCTTGATCTTTTTTTCTTCCAGTAATTGAATAACTGAAACATCAATGAGCCATCTGAACAATTCCTGTACATCATAGACCAATGGTGTCCTGCTCTGGCTAATCTCATGCAGGAATCCAATGGAGTAATCAAGACCAATTGCATTGATTGACTTTCTAATTTCTGATTCCAGTATGGCATAACCATAATTTAGCAATGCATTAACTTCATCTGATGCATTATAGTTTCTAGAGTTTGTTTTATTTTTTCGTCCTGTAAAGTGAAACTCTGGATACAATTCATTGAATATCACAGTCAGATTATTATGATAAATTCCTGCAATCCTACCTTCGTATGTCATTAATCGTTTGATTGATTTTGAAATTTCTTGGTTCTCGCTGTTCTTCATGATACCCAACAAGAACAAATCTTCTTTTTCTACTGATTCTCTAATCTTTACAATATCTACAGATTCATAGAATTTTGATAATTCTTCCAATAAATTCAGAGAATGTTCTACCTTGGTCTGTACTATTTTCAGGGCAATCTCAAATCTATCAGTATCATCAAGATACTTTTGATACTGTTTTACGCGTAATTTGCCTGATTTTGGCTGCTCAGGCATGATATTTGCCAATAACTGACCATTCCAGTTCAATAAAGTTAGATTGATGTTGTGTTTAGATAACCATCTCATTGCCTCAAATGTTATGTTGCCAGTATGGCCATCGATGATTATTCCGTCATGATTAATCTTGTGAGGATAAAATTCCAGTTTTGTATCTTTTAGTCTGTTAGTTATGATCAGTTTTCTCTTGTCAACGTTGATTGATGTTCCAAAACCCGTGATTAGTAAAGGATTCAAAGCACAGTCTATGTTATTTTATGATACAATAACTTTGTGCATGATTTCTTTGCTTGAAATATTTGTTTAGGAAGAATTTTTATTTTGATTTTCAAATGCCTGGTTGAATTTCATTATAAATTCAAACATGCCGTAACCCTCCCATAGCTTGCACAGTTTCCATAGTGTCTTTTCAGGTACAAACAAAAACGCTCTCAGAGACGGCATTGATTTTAGAAATATCATTATTGCATCAGAGATCATCATGATGTTTAGTGGTTTTGAAACAGAGTCTTTTTCTTCACCTTTGGCATTCTTTTTTTGCTCCTTGTATATTTTCATGACTTGTTTTTGTATCTCCTTTGTCTTTGTTGCCAGTTTTCTCTCAAATGCAACTTCTTTGATCATTGGAATTAATTGCTCGTTCCATGCAATGTCAAAATCTTTTTGCTCTTCATTGATCTGTGACAGATTGTTCTCAGTAGAATCTTTTCCGCCAGATTCTCGTATGGCATTCAATGCATGAGTCCTATACAAAATGATTGCAGCTGTCAGCAGACCAATCTTGTTTGCGATTGTATCAAGGGCATCTATGTGATGAATGCGAGCTGGTTGATCATGCATTTCTTTGAATATCTCATCAGAGACAACCTTGAAGAATTCTCTGTTTTGCAGCATTCCTACCAATACTTGTTTTTCATCCGAATCAAGGGATTCCTGCCATTGCCGAATTTGGGTAGAATTCATTGTATCGACTAGTTTTGTTAAATTTGGATAGCATTTTTCATTTTTCTCAACAATGTATTTTGCAGCTTCTAGTTCATCCAATACTGAATAGAGGTTCTTGCTGTTGGGAGGCCTTCCCTTGGTATTTTGCACAATCTGCCCTAATCTGTATCTGGAAGGGTCTTTTTCCAGAAACGAGGCTAAAAAATACTCTGATGTGAGTCCTTTACGCAGTAAATCTACATCATTTGAGGCCATTTCCGAATTAATCTGGTATTGTTTGCAGAGTATATGTCTTGAATTTGCCCAAGAGCCATACTTTGTGATATGCCTGTTTTGACTTCTTATTATTGATGACTAAGAAAATCACACAGTTTGTTGTTGATTGCATAAACTGTTCACATCAGTGGAGATACACAAAGGGCACACCGAATTACAGAATCAGGTGTTCCAAATGTCATTCTTCCCAGAATGACTTAAACCGAAAGATTTTCGGCAAATGGAGGCCTTCACCATGAAAGCCATTCCATTACACAAAAGACCGTGGAGAAAACTAACTCCTAGGCAAAAGTTGTTGCGTGAAAAGTCACTTGCAGTGATTAGTCAATTGCGTAATAGTAAAACCAAGACGCTGCCACAAGCAGCAAACGACAATAACATTACTGCAAAGAATGTCATAAAACATACAAACGGTTTCAAGAAAGTAAATGGAAAGCCAGTTGTAAAGAAATGGGATAGGATACAGAGAGTCATGCGGATTAACTCTCGGGGCCAAGAGAAAAGCGTAACCATAGTTGATTCCAGGACGGCATCAGTTGTGGGTCGTTACTACAATAGTGTAAAATATTTCTTGAACACTGGAGACAAGACAAAACTATCCAAGTTCAGAAACAAGAAGGTAAAGGACAGCAAGGGAAAGTTACACAAACTAGAGACCAATCCTGATGAGATAATCAGAATCAATCGGAGAATCGAGGAGCCAGAGTACTTTGAAATTTACAACAGGAGATGACAGAGATGAGCAAGACTGAAACAAAATCAATTGCAACTCTTCAGAGAGTGTTGGGATTTGGCATAGGGCAGATACGTGATGAAAATAACGATGCCATCAACGGTATCGAGGAATGGATGATGGAGATAATCTCAAAACCCAAAAACAAATCCATGCAGGAAAAAAAGAACCGATGCGAGGTATGCAACTCCAGAGAAGAGCCGTACAATCTTGAGCTCCATCACCTCTCGGGAATTAAGCATTCCCATCACACGATAACCGCAGACCGTCACTGCCACCAGCAGCTAAGCCAGCAGCAGAAACTATGGGATTCCCGTTGGTTGCAAAAGAACCAGCCAGAGAACGTACGCCTTGGGTTCTTGCTCATGGGGATACATGATGTGTTGATGCTCAAGGGCAAAAAGACTGGAATCAGCGCATACGAGGAATTGGCAAGGAAGCTGCGCCAGAGAATCTACCAGTCACTAAACATGGAGGAATACGCATGAAACTGGGCAAAATAGGCGCGATCAATCTACCTCAGAAAGAGCCAATCCGTATTAGATGCTACACTGGAAACTACAGGGCTGGAGGATACTCTGCCCACAACCAAAATGCTAACAACGGAATGGTGTTGAGCATATCCACAGAGGTAACTTCTGACCAACATCAATCCTTGACCTTTGGTTCTTGTGCTGTCTGGATTAATGGTTCATTGTACAAGATTATTTTATTCCATAATGAACTAGACTCCAAGAAAGTTGATGTGATAAGACAAGTTGCAGAAACATTACAAAAAGAAAAAGGCTGTGCTGTAACAGTATCATCCAAAGATGAATTTGTAACAAATGTATTTTATCCATATGTCTATGAGGCAAGGGCAAAGTGTGTATCATTTGATTTACCGTATGAGTTGAGCAGACTAGCAGTATCGTGGGGAACTGCAAGGAAAATGCAAGATGCGTTCTCGATAAAACTTGTAGAGAACAATCCAAGACTCCCTGCAATCAAGATAAAGAGCATCAGCAGTGATGCGGCATTCATCCAGTTTGCAACTCCACTAAGGACAAAGAGTGAGAAGAAGCAAATTCCAACTCACAAGGTGTATCGCGGATACTTTGTTGATTTGAAGACACTCGGTTACGCAATGAGCAACAAAGCATTTGATGGAATAGACGAGGTTGTAAATACATTTGGTGTTGAGACACACTTGCAAAACAAGAAAGGAATCACAGAAAATGCAATCAGAAACAATGTAGAAAAAACTTTAACCGTACATAATCTCTACTGTAAGATTATTTCTGTATTAGAAGATACATTCTTGGTAAAACCAAATGATTCAAACAAGTTGTACTCTCCTGCATCAATTGGAAAACTCTACTTGGAGAAACTAAACATCAAGCCGCTCTTGGAGAAAAATCCTAACTTTTCAAAAGAGATTATGGGGAACTTGATGAGTGCATATTTTGGCGGGAGAGTGGAAACCAGAATCAGAAAAACTCCAGTACCAGTTACGTATCTTGATTGCACCAGTACCTATCCCACATTATTTTCATTGATGGACATGTACTCATTTTTGATTGCAGAAAAAATAGAAACGTCAGAGACCACACTACAAACCCAGAGATTCCTTGATGAGATAACTCTGCAGGATATTTCTCAAAAAGATACGTGGAGGCAACTTGCCACAATATGCAAGGTAGTCCCAGATGGTGACTTGATTGTACCTGTTCGTTCAGGATACGGCTCCAAAAAGACCCAGAACATAGGCGTAAACTATCTCAAAAGTACCGATGGTACGAGTCTATGGTATACGGTATCTGATTTGATTGCCTCAAAATTGCTTACAGGCAATACTCCTATAATTGAAAAGGCAATCACATTTTCTCCAGTAGGAATACAGCAAAACATACCGGATGAGAAAATAGAGATTTTCAAGGGAGTTACAGTCAATCCGAGAAATGAGAATTTCATAGAGCAACTAATCGAGAAGAGATTGGAGATGAAGCAATCATCCTCTGTAGATGATTCTGAAATTGACAAAACAATTCAAAACGCAATCAAAATAATTGCAAACACCGCATCATACGGCATTCACATTCAAGTGAATACTGAAAAATCTGAAAAGCAAAATGAATCTGTGACAGTCTATGGGATTGATGAATCATTTTCTGTCGATCAAAATTCTCTAGCAAGAAAAGAAATTCCTGCAAAGTATTTCAATCCAATACTCGGGGTGTTCTTGCCTGCAGCAGCAAGATTGGTTTTGGCAACGGCTGAAAGTTTAGTTGTACAGCATAGGGATGGACATGTGTGTTACATGGATACTGATTCCATTATGGTCTCACCAAAACATGCAAGTGAGATTCAGGAATTTTTCCAGAAACTCAATCCATACAACAACAATGATGTGCAGGTTTTCAAGATTGAAAAATCAGATGACGGAAAACCGTTGGAGAATGTATTGTTCTTCGGTGTCTCATCTAAACGTTATATCTTGTTTGAATATGATGTTGTAAAAAACAAATTCAATATTCACAAGTTCACGTCTCATGGCTTGGCTCATCTATTAGACGTTGATACAGAGAAATGGTGGCAGGACATACTTGCAATGCATTATTCCCCAGAGAATAAACAAGAGATACTTGACAAGTATGAAAACAAGTATGCGGTATCTGAGATGAGCATCACGACACCAAATGTGTTGAAAAGATTCTCGAATCTAAGACCGTTCAACAAGATACTAGTCGGTGCAGGGTGCAAGACGGATAATGATGGTAACATAGTAATTCCAACTTTGCCATATCTTGATGCAAAGAATCGAGAATGTGTCCAGTACATGCCGTTTACAAATTATACAACTGGAGAAAAATTCCCAGACTCTGCAGATGCCATTCCCTACTGGAAACCATTAAGTGAGACGTTGGATGACTATGCCAACCACCAGGAGATAAAGTCAGGAGGAGATGTTGGCTTGTTACCTAGATTATGCATGAAAATAGACAGGAGTCAGATAAAATATGCGGGAAAGGAGATAGCAAATATTGATGCTACCAACATTCTAGGTGTTACTTCAGATGAGAGTTGTACAGTGTATGACAACCTAGAAGAGAAGATACTGGACATTAGACCAAGAGATTCCCACAAGTTTGGAATATCCCGAAGCAATCTAATCTCGTTGCAGAAAAAGATTAGGGAAAACGAAACATTGAATCTCCACAAGAAGACAATCGAGAAAATCATTTCTGGCAGCATCATGGCCAGGGGAGGTGATGCAATATGATGGAGGAAGATAAAGTTGTTGAAATTATATCTGAAAGTAGTGATGATTCTGTAATAGAAGTTACTGCAAAAAAACCTCGCAGCAGAGAAAGGGGACCTGACAAGAAACCTAGAACATACCGTGCAAACAGCATGAATAATTTTGTACAGTTCAAAGATAGACCTGAGGAATTTAAGAAATATCTCAAAGACGTGAAAGGGGTTGACATTACTGGAAATTCTGGAATCGTAAAGGCCTTCTTGATTTTTGGCGGGGTGATGATTGCACTCTTTGGCGGATTGTGGCTGTACAATCACTACAAGAATGGAAACGACAACAGCACAGAAAGCAGATTCTGATGTTAGAAGAGCAGTTCTAACGGACTGTTTTTCTGGTATTTTTTATTAATTCGTAGACATCAATTATCAATTCGGTATCAGTTCGGTTGAAAAAATTATCTTTTCGGTGTCAATTCGGAGCAGTGAACTATCAATTCGGTAAAATGTCTCGAGAGTTTCCGAGAGTCTGATCGATTATTCCCATCAATTCGGTATCAGTTCGGTTGAAAAAATTATCTTTTCGGTGTCAATTCGGAGCAGTGAACTATCAATTCGGTAAAATGTCTCGAGAGTTTCCGAGAGTCTGATCGATTATTCCCATCAATTCGGTATCAGTTCGGAGATTTTCCCGAGACTGTCGATAAAAAGTCTGATCGATGATGTTTCCCAATTCGGTATCATTCCATATTTTTGGTGATGAAATAAAAAATAAAAATTGGATTTTATCACTCTATGTTGATTTTGGTGGCCTTTGGTTGCGGTGTTGGCTTTTCCTTTGGAATCTCTACAGTCAGAATCCCATTGGTTAGTTTAGCCTTGACATCTGATGGCTTTACCCTCTCAGGAAGACTCATTCTTCGATGGATCGATATCTCACTGTGCTCTTTTCTGACGTATTTCTTCTTCTTTTCTTCTTCAGATTCCTTGTGTTCGGCTGAGATGTCGATATAGTCATCACCGACATTGAGGTTGATCTCCTCTTTCTTTATTCTGGGCATGTCTGCAGTAACTACAAACTTGTCTCCTTCATCTACCAGATCACATGCTGTTGTGGCGTCAAACAGGTGAAGGGGTTTTGCTACAAATGCATGCTCAAAATCTCGCTTAAAGTTGTCAAAAACCTTGTCTAGTTCGCCGAATCCTGAACGCCAAAACGGGACAACTCCATTCTTCTCTTTGTCATTATTTTCATTAGTCATAGATGTGTTATATCAAAAAATAGATTTGTACTTTCTGCAGATAATCAATTATGGTTTTTGTCTTCCTGCTGTCTAGTTTTAATAAGAAACAAAAGAATCCCATCTAATCTTAAATTTTAATTGAAATATGGCTTGCACGTAGATGAGCCTTAACTCAGGATTTTTATCATTAAAATTAATCAATCAGCAGATTTTCACTATTGATTTTCTAAAGCAACGTTAAGGCATACCTTTAATTTTAAATTAAGATGACTTGACATCAAAATCAATAATCATGTTTTAGAATAAATAGAAAAAGAGATTATTCTCGGTACTGACATGTTGTAAGACAGTGTGTACTCAGTCGTTATATGGAATTTCAAGTAACAATACTCATGCAAACACTACAACAAACCTTCAAAATTGAAGAAACAAACCAAAAAGAAGGCATACTAGAAATTTTATCTGACAAGTATTGCAGATCCATTTTGGAATCTATCATGCATGCTCCAAAATCAGCAATAGAAATAACTGCTGAGACCAAAATCCCCATGAGTACTGTATACAGAAGAATTCAAACTCTTCATGACAACAAACTGGTTGCAACCTCTGGAATGATAACTGATGATGGAAAAAGACTGTTCATGTACAAAAGCAAAGTTAAAGGAATTCAAAGTTCATTTAAGGATGGACAAACAGAAGTTGAGTTAATACTCAACGAATAGTTTTTCTAATGTTCATGCTCATTAAAGTCTCCACCCAATGAAATAGTAACTATAACAGTAGATTCAGTAGTCTGAGTCTTTACATCTTTTTCGGGAAGAAACTCATGAAATATTTCCTTTAACAGTTGTTCAGTGAACAGTGACCAAATCTTTCCGAGTCCATGCTGTATGACAAAGTGATGCAAAGATCCTTCCACTCTATGATCCGAATTTATTCCAGATGCACGCATGTAATCCTCCAACGTCTCTATGCAACGTTTTAGGTTATACTTGCCTTTCATGAACATCACATTATCCTTGATGAGCGGTTTGATGATATCAACTAACATGTCGATGTCTTCTGCTTTCATATCCGTTCCAAGTGACTGTAAAATCGTTTTGGGAACTGGAATCATTCCAATCTTATCTGAGAACCTACCCCATTTCACATATTTTTCCAGAATCTGATGAGCCAGGACATTGTGAGATATTCCTTTTTGTATTGATTCACCCTCTAATTCTTTGACTAGTTTTACTGGAAGTCTGTAAGTAACGGTTCGTGTTTTTTCTTTAATTTTGACATGTGGTTGTTGTTTTATTCTGATTTCACTGAAATATTCTATGCCATTCCATTATAAAAGAAAAAAATCACTGTCAAATTCACAGCATATTGGAACACTCACATTCAATTCTGAATAACATCTATTGAAGTTATTATCACATGCATCTTTTTTAGGTATGGGAAAGTTCTGCAAAAAATGCGGCAAGGTAATGAAGCATTCTGAGCTCAGTCATTGTTCAGATGAATGTATTTTAGCAGACATTAAAAATAGCAAACCCCTAGGTGAATCTTCAAAAGGTGCAGAATCATGGGGTGAGGAATCCGATCCCTGGAAATAATATCGCAGACTCGGCAATTGAAATTATATTTGCTGAGTGATTTAGAAGACGGTCTTCTTCAGTCTAAAAATTAATGTTGGGAATATTCAGTGTTGTCTTTTAATTCCACTACGAACTTTCTTTAACTCTTGTTAGAATTCTTGCACAGTTAAAGAAATTGAATCATCACACAATTGTCATAAAACCAAAAATTCTTTTTTCTTTAATTAAGAGATGTAATTGTATTCGGTCATAACTTTTTAAATTCTAACAATCAATCTTTGGATTCCTCATACTCTTCGTCTTGCTCATACCCTTCCTTGAGATCAATTTGATGAGTTTCTTCATTTATTTCCCCTTGTTCTAGTTTCTTCCAATCCTCTTCTAATTCTTTTTTTGTTCTTTTGGACATGTGATATTATGGATATTGTAACATATTAGCAAAGTCATAATTTTCAAGTTTGATATTTGTATTTTAGTGATAATCAGCTTGAGTTTAGAGATTATTCATGACACTTGATGATGAAACAAAACTACATTTGGAGAAATTACTTTGCAATGCACTGGAGTCATTTGATGGACTTTGTGTTAGGTGGGATGAACTCAAACCGCATCAACAATTCAACATTGATAATTCTGAGTATCTGCATCTTGGCTATCTCTTTGGCAGTATTGAAGATGATTTTATTTCTTGGTTTTATTCCAAACATGGGAGATCCATGAACGATGAAGAATACCGCGAATATTGGCTTGTCTGCAGAAAGCAAATCAGAAAAATGCATGAAAAGTTTGACAGTTTTTATTTTCAAGAATAATCTGTCAATTTTAAGACACATGGTCAAGGTAAAACTATCTCAAAGTTTTTGATATGGTAGCAGGAATTTGAAAAATCAGTTCAAGACAGTATATTAGAATCGAATATTGACAATGCATTTAATTTTTTAACTATCATACCCATATTGCATGGAAATTATAGAGTATGTCAAAGATCTGGATCTTTTATTTTTGGCAATTTTAGGAGGGATTTTTCTTGCAGCCATGAATGTATTGGGGGCGACAAGTGTTTTTCTTGTAAAAAATATCTCATCCAAAGTCATCAACGCATCTTTGGGTCTTGCTGCAGGGGTGATGCTGGCTGCAAGCTTCACTAGTTTAATCATTCCTGCAACTGAGATGAGCGGAATTGTACCCGTGTCTATCGGACTTGGATTGGGCGGAATTTTCATTTTTCTAGGTGATCGTTGGATTGGAAAATTTGGAATTCACAGTTACAGCCCCACCCATAAAGTCTCCACACGACGAATGCGTGGAATCATGTTGTTTGTTTGTGCAATCACATTGCATAATCTTCCTGAGGGCTTAGCAGTCGGCGTCGGTTTTGGTATGGGAGACATTACAAACGCATTGGTGTTAATGTTTGCCATAGGAATTCAAAACATACCTGAAGGGATGGCAGTAAGTTTCTCGCTATTATCTACAGAAAAATATTCCAGAAGAAAATCCTTTTTCTATGGTTTTTTGTCCGGAGGTGTTGAAATACCTCTGACCTTTCTAGGTGCATTTTGGGTGTCTGCATTTACAACGTTACTTCCATACGCAATGGGTTTTGCAGCAGGTGCAATGGTATTTGTAATAGCGCATGAAATAATTCCAGAATCACAAAAGGAAAAAACAAGTTCATTGCCAACCATCATGTTGATGATGGGTCTAATCATCATGCTTATTCTTGATGTTTCCTTGGGCTGAATCTTCAATAATACATTGTCAAACAAATGCAAATCAAAGTAGAAAGTTTCGTTAATCATTAGTAATGGATTTTTAATTTGAGTCATTCTGATTTTTTGATTGGATCCTGATAGTTTTGTATGAATTGAGCAGTAATAATCAAAATCTACAAGAGTAAAATCTAGAAAATAGAAACACAGTTTAGGAAACTAATTGTATGAAGTGTTCAGGAATGCAAAAAATAGATGCCAAGGCAGTTTTCTCATTTATCAGGAATTATCCTGTTACATTTATTGCAATTTTAGGACTGTTCATCGGAGGAATCTTCCACTGGCTGCTTGAAAATCCGGATCTGGGGCATTCCATCTGGCTTGTTATCTTGGTTGCAGGCGGCGCACCAATAGTGTGGAGTACCATCAAGGGAATTCTTCACCGAAAATTTGCAGCAGACATTATTGCAATGCTTGCAATCATAGTATCTGTCATTACAAATGATCCGTTTCCGGGAGTCATAATTGTCATTATGCAGTCAGGCGGAAAGGCACTGGAAGACTATGCATTCCGACATGCACAGGACTCGTTGGAAGAGCTGTCAAAAAGGGCCCCACGGTTTGCAATCAGAAAAAATGATGGTGCGCTAGATGAGATAGACGTAGCTGACGTCAAGCCCGGCGATGTACTCGTAGTTAGAGCAGGAGACCTTGTACCTGTTGACGGCATTA
>Ga0224512_10004788_pt1 | contig 11311 bp, 10 predicted proteins | sample SF_May12_sed_USG_4_FD_169103 | JGI IMG/M metagenome (GOLD analysis project Ga0224512, IMG submission 169103) | Sediment microbial communities from San Francisco Bay, California, United States - SF_May12_sed_USGS_13 | ecosystem: Environmental > Aquatic > Marine > Sediment | place: USA...
CTGCCCGGCGTAGCAAGGCTTTCGAGCGCCTGGTCTCCTCCGGTGTATCCGCACGATTACGGTATCGGTTGCGCATACGAACGCGCGTCACAGTCCTGAGACGCTGCAGGGCCCAAGCCACCGTATGTGTGACGCGCATCACTCGGTCCGCTTAAAGATAGCTGCGGCGACGTCGACGTACCGCGAATGAGGAATCAGTGAGCGTGCAAGGCGAGCCACGGATCTTGAGGATTCGGCGAATCCGTGGACGTCCGTCGAGGATTGGGGCGCGGATATGCGGCTACGCAACATCCTAGTCCTCGACTATGTCGCCGAGACGCGTGAGGCAACGAGCAAGGCGCTGGCCGACGCCGGACTCAACGCATCGTCCGCGGAGAGCTTGGAATCGGCGCTCGAATCGCTACGGCGCCATCAGCCCGATGCCCTCGTCATCAGCATCGATACGCCGGGCCTCGACGGGCACGCGCTTTGCGAGGTGATCCACCGAGCGCATCCGGCGCGGTCGTTCTCGATCTTCGTCGTATTGCGCTCCCGCGAGCAGGACGGCCTCGAGTGGACGGAGACGATTCCGGACTTGCGCGTGATCGAGGGGCCCGTCACCGCGCAGAAGCTCGCGGGCTAGCCGGCCACCAAGGCCTAGCCCGGTGCCGACTCTGCTTGCGGTAACTCTGATGGGCTTCGCATTCGGCTCGGCAACTGCTGGATTGCGGCGTTTGTGATCGATGTCACAAGGATTCCGTAAAGTTCCACCGCCCAGGGCCGATTACCGTCTAGGGTCGCTCGGCTTCGCTCCGGCCGTCGCGTGCGCGCGGCGGCGAAATCGCATTGCCGATCGAAATAGCTCGACCGGGCTACGGATGAGAACTCCGGGCCGGCTCACGGTGACGACAAGGCTCTAGATGAAACTTAGCAAGGCAGGTAACAACGGCGAGCGTTCCGCGCTCGTCATGGTTGGCGCTTGCCTGCTCGTGATTGCGTGCATCGTTGCGGTCGTCGTTGTAGACCAGAAAGGGGATCACGAAGCCCAGATTCGGGCGCGCGGCATCAGCATAGCGCGGCTGCTGTCGGGTCTGCCGACGGATCAACTCGTCGACTCGGAAACCTATGAGAGCATGCTTCAGCTCGTGAGCTTCAGCCAAGGCACGGAAGATTTCGCATACGCGGCGCTCGTGAGTGTCAGCGGAGGCTCGCTCGCCGAAGTCTCGGGTCCTGGCGTCATCGTTCCATCGGCGCCGATCGCGAACGAGCCCTCGGGCTGGATTGGCGAGCGCGGTCTCGCACTTGGGGCCGACGGTCGCCGCATCATGGAATATCATGCGCCCGTTTTCGAAGGGGGCGAGCTCGCCGGTCAGATTCGTCTGGGCTTCTTCGAGCCTGGGTACCGGCTCGTCGCCCGAGAGGTCTCTATCGCTGCCGCCGTGGCGCTGCTCGTGTTTCTGCTGGCGCCGTTGTTCTATGCGCTCCTGCGCAAGGAGATCAAGCCGCTCGCAACGGCCGGCGTCGAGCTCGAGAAACTCCTGCAGGAAAATAACGCTGCCGCCGTCTCGCCAGCCGCGGCGCCGCTCGGCGAGTTCATGACGCGGTTCAACCAGTTCGTCGACTACGCCCAGGGACGAATCAGGGAGCTCGAGAATGACCGCGGCGAGCTCGTCGCCTCGGCCAAGCTGATCTCGTACAAGAAAACCCGTATCGAAGCCGTGCTGCAGACGCTACCTGTCGGTGTTCTCGTCCTGGACGAGCACGGTAAGTCGACGTACGCCAATGCGCGGGTCGGCCAGCTGCTCGGCGTGAGCAAGGGAGACGTCCTGACGCGCCCGCCGCGGGAATGGTGCGAGAATTCCAAGGTCGTTGAGTTCCTCGCCAGATACGAGACGAGCACGGCGCCTCGATTCGCGAACGAGACCGTGTACTTCAAGCCCGACGAGAACGGTGATCGTACGCTGGCCATCAACGGCTTCCCGCTGCTGGCGTCCCAGGAGCCTGCGACCATCAGCGGCACGCTGATCGTCATCAGTGACGTAACCCAGGAGAGCCTCGCTCGCCAGAGCCGCTCGGAGTTCGTCGCGCACGTAGGGCATGAGCTGAAAACGCCACTCAACACGCTCGCGCTCTACACAGAAGTTTTGCTCGACGACAGAGGCGAGGATCCCGAGGAACGCATAGAGGCCGTGAATACGATTCACGACGAAGTCGAGCGCATGACGGGTCTTGTGAACAATCTCCTCAGCATTGCTCGCATCGAGATGGGCAGCATCGATCTCGACAAGCAGCGGGTCAGGTTGGGAGACCTGTTAGAGGATATCAACGAGAATCTCGGGCGCCTGGCGAGGCGCCAGAAGGTGTCTCTCGATATCGATCTTCCGCAGCAGCTCAGCCCGATTCTCGTCGACAAAGATCTGCTGCGCGTTGCGATCAATAATCTCCTTTCCAATGCCATCAAGTACAACCGGCCCGGCGGACGCGTCACGGTCGTTGCCGAGGAAACCGATGAAGCCATGCTGGTGCACATCGAGGACGATGGCGTCGGGATCAGCGAAGCCGATCAGGGTCATATCTTCGACAAATTTTTCAGGAGCGACAGCAGCGAGGTTCGTTCGCGGTCGGGACACGGTCTGGGCCTGTCCCTGGCGCAGCAGATCGTCGAGCTACACGACGGCCAGATCAGCGTCGAGAGCGAGCTCGGCTCGGGATCCAAGTTCACGATCGCGCTGTGGAAGCGCTTCGGTCTGGTAAAGAGGGCGATCTAGGTGTTGGAGATTCTCGTAGTCGACGATGAGGCCACCGTGCGCCGAATCATGCGCGTTGCGCTCGCAAAGGCCGGTTACAAAGTATCGGTGGCTGACAACGGTGAGTCGGCCCTGGCCGCCATTCGCGAGCGGGCGCCGGACGTGCTGATCACGGACATCGAAATGCCGCGCATGGACGGACGCGCGCTGTGCGCCGCGGTCAAGAAAGAGTTTCCGTACCGGGCGTTCCCGATTTTCGTGGTGACGTCGCTGACGGCGCACGACCATCGGAAGTGGGCGCAAGAGATTCCGAATCTGCACTTTCTCGAGAAGCCTGTCAGCATCCGCCAGCTCACGGCGCGGCTGACGGAGTCCGTCGGCACTGAAACGGTCATCATGAAGGTAGGTCGATGACGATAACGCCTCATTGCGAGATTGACTTCTCGAGCTACCGCGAACTGCTCGGCGCCCTCCTGCCTAGCGGTTTCCTGATCGCGGTCACCGATGCGGGCGGCCAGACGATCTGGCACGACAGCGAATTTCCGCTCGGCGCTCTTAGTTCGGTACCCGCGGATCTGAGCGCCACGCTCGCTGGCGTGACCGTGGGCGGGGCGCCGATACCCGTCCGGAGTGAAACGGGGCGTCTATTTGCCTCGCCGGTCACGGACGAGACCAGCAAGCACTACGCGGTGCTCTGGGCTTTTGCGCCGGGCGAGGGTCATCCGCCGGAGGCCTTGAGATGGCTTGGCACGGTCGCCGAGCATCTCGGCAAGGATTTAATGCTCAACGCCGAGCTCGACGATATGGCTAGCGAGCTCAGCGAACGCTATGAGGAGCTCAACCTCGTCTATCACACCGAGGATCAGGTCAACTATTTTGGCGAGGGCTGGGCCGCGCTCAATCAGCTCGTGCGCAATTGCTGTGATTACCTCGACGTGGGCCTCGCGGTTCTCGTCGTCAAGGAAAAGGGCATACTGATCAGCCAGCAGTCACGCGACCGCACGGTGCCCGACGCGAAACTACTCACGGAGCTCGTCCAGGACAGGGTCTTCGGTAGCATTGCCCGGAAAAATGCTCCTCTGATCGTCGACGATCTTTCCGGCTCCGACCTCGTCGCGAACTGGCAGGGTAACTCCTACCGACTGCTCGCAACGCCGATCTTCGACGACAAGGAAGAGACGATCGGCGTGCTCGCGATCGTCAACAGCTACGCAAAGCCAAGGTTCGCGAACAGCGACAAGAACCTCGTTCAGGTCATGGCCCGCAAAGCGAACAAGATACTCCATGTGAGCTACGACAATCTCACGGGCCTTGTGAACCGGCAGGGTCTCGACTTCATCGCGAATGAGTTGCTGCAGGACGCTCGCGCGCTCGGCATGACCCACACGGTCCTGCATATCGACATCGATCAGCTGCACGTCATTAACGATACGATTTGTCAGGAAGCTGGTGATGCGGTGATTCGGAGCATGGCCGCCTACCTGAGACAGACCACGCGCGAGACCGACGTCGTCTGCCGCATCGGTGGCGACGAGATGGCCGTCCTGCTGCGTCGCTGCCCGCTCGAGCGTGGCGCCGAGCTGGCTGATAAGCTCCGTCAGGGCATTGCCGATCTCGTCGTGCCATGGGAAGACCGAACCCTGACGACGACTGCGAGTATCGGCGTGGCCCCGATCGAAGCGCAGACGGTCTCTGCACAGGCGGCGCTGGCAGCTGCCGAGCTTGCCTGCGATGCTGCAAAGGAGCTCGGCAACAATCGCGTCCATCGGTTCCACACCGGCGACTCGATGCTCATGAAGCGCCATTCGGAGATGGAGGCTGTCGGCCGCATTCAGTCGGCGATCAAGGATGACCGCTTCGAGCTGTTCGCGCAGCCAATTGCGCCGTTGGACTCGAATGCGGCCGGGATGCACCTCGAAGTGCTGATCCGGCTGATCGGACTCGATGGCGAGATCGTTCCGCCGGGCGCGTTTATTCCGGCTGCAGAGCGCTACCATCTGATGCCGGAGCTCGACCGCTGGGTCATCCAGAGCCTGTTTAGCGAGCTGAGCCGCAACCGGAGTCAGATTCAGGACCAGCTCGACCTGATCTCGGTGAATCTCTCGGGCCAGACGCTCAATGAGCAGAGTTTTGGGCAGTGGCTCGCCGAGGCTCTGGGCCGCCTCGACTTTCCGCACTCGCGAATCTGCTTCGAGATCACGGAGACCGCCGCCGTCGCGAATCTCGAGGACGCGAGCGCCTTCATGCGCACGATCAAGCAACACGGCTGCAAGTTCGCGCTCGATGATTTCGGCTCGGGCCTGAGCTCGTTCGGTTACTTGCGCTCGCTGCCCGTCGACTTTCTAAAGATCGACGGCGCTATCGTCAAGGAGGTTGTCAACGATCCGATCGCCGCTTCGATGGTTGCTGCCGTGCAGCAAGTCGCCGCCGTAATGGACCTCGAGACGATTGCCGAGTTCGTGGAGTCCGACGCCATCAAACAGAAGCTCAGGGAGATCGGCGTCAGTTACGTGCAGGGTTATGCCATCGGCAGGCCCAAACCGCTGAGTGCTTGCCTCTACGGCGAGATAGCCGGGTCGAAGGCACTCAGCGCATGAGCGTCGTCGCCGAAGCTGCGACGACACAAATCGCCAAAGTCCAGGTCGGTGTCGTCACGAGGCTCGTGCCGCGGTCTGGTCTGACCGACGAGCACGAGCTCGGCCAGCTTACCAACGCGGTCACCGAATGCATCGCAGCCGCCGACTACCGTGTCGTTATCGATCTCACGCACGTCGCAACGGTGTCGAGCCGCGTGCTCGAGACCTTCCTGGACCTGCAGGAAGATCTTCTGCGCGCCGGCGGCTGGATCAAGCTCAGTAACGCCAACGGCGTTCTACGGGAAGTCTTTCGTATCACGGGTCTGAGCCTGCAGATGGCCGTGCTCAAGGGTCAGGGCGAGGAGGCGGGCACACCGGATTCCGCCTATCCGTTCGAATCGCGCCAGCGCCTCGGCGATATTCTCGTCGCGCGCGGCCTCATCGACCCCGAGCGCATCGAGGAAGCGCTCGAGCTGCAGAAGAGTCAGCAGACGCAGCTCGCTCAGATCGTCATCGCCAAGGGCTGGGTATCCGAGCAGGACGTGCTGCAGGCGCTGTCCGATCAGCTTTCCGTCCCCTACGTGCGGCTTCGCGCTGGGCTATTCGATCCGACCATCGTCGCTGACCTCAGCCGCGAGACCGCTCGCCGGCTCAAGGTGCTGCCGCTGTTCAGCGTGCGCGGCGAGGTTACGCTGGCAACGCCGCAGCCGCAGGCGATTCCGATCCTGCGCGAGGCCGAGGAGGCTCTGGGCGCGAAGGTCAGGCCTGTTCTGGTGCTCGAAGAGGACATCGTCGACCTCCTGAACGAGGGCAGTGACTTCGGCGGTATGCCCGCGGAGCTGTTCGCGGACGGTGACGCCGATCTCGAGCTCGTCGAGTCGAACATTCCGGACGACTACTCGGAGATCGACGAGATGGCCGCCGGAAGTCCGGTCATCAATCTCGTCAACTCGCTGATTCAGCGTGCCGTGAGCTCTGGTGCGAGCGATATCCATATCGAGCCCTTTCGCTCGCTCTCGCGTGTGCGACTTCGGATAGACGGCATGCTCTACGAGATCATGACGCCGCGCATCGAGCTGCATCCGGCGATCGTCTCGCGCCTGAAGGTCATGGCGCATCTGGATATCGCCGAGCGCCGCCTGCCGCAGGACGGCCGTATCCAGGTGCAGACCCAGGGCCGCACTGTCGACCTCAGATTCTCGAGCCTGCCGGGGCTCTTCGGCGAGAAGGTCGTGCTGCGCGTTCTAGACAAGAACCAGGCCATTCTCGATCTCGGCAAGCTCGGCATGAGCAAGCAGCACCTCGACCGGTACCGCAAGCTGCTCGGTCGCGGTTACGGGCTCATTCTCGCCACGGGTCCGACGGGCAGCGGCAAGACGACGACGTTGTATGCAGCGCTCAATCATCTGAACTCGCTCGAGAAGAGCATCGTGACGATCGAGGATCCCGTCGAGTACCAGATGGACATCATCAACCAGAACGAGGTCCGCGAGAAGGTCGGTCTGACGTTTGCAAAAGTGCTCAAGCACGTGCTGCGCCAGGACCCCGACATCGTCATGGTCGGCGAGATCCGCGAGAAGCAGACGGCCGAGATTGCCGTGCAGGCCGCATTGACCGGGCATCTCGTTCTCTCGACGCTGCACACGAACGACAGCGTCGGTGCGATCACGCGGCTCATCGACATGGGCGTGGAACCTTACCTGTTGTCGTCCGCACTGATCGGCGTCATCGCCCAGCGGCTCGTGCGCACCGTCTGCCCGGGCTGCAAGACGACCTACGTTGCCGACCCTAAGCTCGCCGCGCGGTGCGGATGGGACAGCGACAAGCCGCTGCGTCTCGTCCGCGGCCGCGGCTGCAAGGAATGCTATGACTCCGGCTATCGTGGGCGTGTCGCGATCCACGAGACGCTCGAGACCGATGGGGAGCTCCAGCGCCTGATCGTCTCGAATCCGAGCCGCGACGAGCTCAGCGAGTTCATGAGTGGGCGTGAGATATCGACGCTGTTCGACGACGGGCTCGATCGTGTCAGGCGCCAGCTCACGACAATCGAGGAGGTCGGCCGGGTCGTGTCCGGCTGATCGGTGTCGGTATGGCGCTCGAGCTCCAGAAAGTCGCTACGAAAGTCCCCGCGACCGGCAAGCCCGGTCGTCGCCAGCTCGAGCTGCCGACGTTCACGCGCTCGAGACTCGGCGATCGCGATCGCATGTTCTTCACCGAGCAGCTCGCGCTGCTGCTCGAGACCGGCGCGAATCTCTACGATGCCCTGAAGACGCTGAAAAAGCAGAGCGCGAATCCGGCGATGACCGAGGTGCTCGACGCGCTCATGGCGGACATATCGGAGGGCCAACCGTTCTCTCAGGCGCTTGCGAAACACCCGAAGCTGTTCTCCTCGAGCTACGTCAATCTCATCGCCGCGAGCGAAGGCGGCGGTTTCATGCATACCGTGCTCTATGAGCTCAAGGCCATGGAGGACAAACGCGACGAGCTCAGCAGCAACCTGGTCTCGGCGCTGTCGTATCCCGTCTTCCTGATGCTGTTTTCGGTTGCCGTCGTCGTGTTCGTGCTGCTCGTCGTCTTTCCGAAGTTCGGCGATCTGTTCGGCACGATTTACGATCAGCTGCCGGTCACGACCAAATTCCTCATGAGCCTCAGCGATGCGATGACCGCGTACTGGCTGCACGGGCTCATCGCCGTGGGCGGCTTCGTTGCGCTGCTGGCTCAATGGATGCGCAGCGCGGCCGGGCGCGAGACCGTGGACAGGTGGCTGCTGAGCCTGCCGCTGCTCAGAGATATCTGTGCGGAGCTTTACATGATTCAGTCGCTGCGTGTCATGAGCCTATCTCTGGGCAACGGCGTCTCGATGATGGAGACGCTCAACGCGTGCCGCGACGTCGTGAGCAACACGACGTTCCGCCGTTTCATCGGCCAGGTCGAGCGGCAGGTCGAGGAGGGTGCCGGCATTGCGCGCGCATTCGAGGAGGCGAAGTTCGTGCCGCCCGTCGCCAAAGCCATGATCGGCACGGCTGAGGAGTCGGGTAATCTCGCGCCGGTTGCCGCTCGCGTGGCCGACTACTACGAGCAGCAGCTGAGCCGGCGGCTCAAGACGGTTTCGAAGATGGCCGAGCCCGTCATGCTGCTCGTCATGGGCGCCGTCGTCGGCCTGCTCGTGAGCTCGTTGATCCTGCCGATCTTCAAGCTGTCCCGCGCCGTTACGTAGACGATACGAATCTCCAGGATTTGAGAGCCGCGTCACATTTACAACGTCAAGAAACGTTGGAGCCGGCCGATAAATCCAGGGTTCCGCGGGATTGAGTGCACAGAAGGAGACCTCAGTGATACGACACAATAGGATAATCGGCAGGGACCAGGGATTTACGCTCGTCGAGCTTTTGATTGTTACGATTATTCTGGCGATCTTGGCCGCGATCGTCGTGCCGCAGTTCGCGAACACGACGGACGATGCCAGGGCCACCGCGTTCGACGCGAACCTCTCGGCGCTGCGCTCGGCCGTCGAGCTCTACCGACAGCAGCATCTGGCGTATCCGGGCAACGTGGCGGCGACGGCCGCAACCTGTGTCACCGGCGCCAACGAGGTGTCGGCCCTCGGTACGGCCTCGTTTCTCACGCAGATGACGCGCTTCACGAATCAGGCCGGACAGGCCTGCACAGGCACGGATCCGAATCAGTTCCGTTTCGGGCCTTACGTCAAGGACGGCATCCCGCCGAATCCCCTCGGCACGAGCAACGTAGTGACCGTGGTCAGCACGGGCATACTCGGTCTGGCGTCGGGCGGAACCGGCGGCTGGCGGTTCGACTCGGTGACGGGCGAGCTGATCGGGGATCAGTAAGAGCGTCTTTCTGCACTCGTGGGTTATGCGCTGCTCGCCGGCCCAATGCGACGAGGCGGCGTGGCGCGATTCTTGTCGTCGCAGCTCTCGCGGTTATACGCTCCTCGAGCTCGTAGTCGCCACTAGCATCCTCGCAGTGCTGGCGGCGATCGCGTTGCCGAGCCTCAGTGCCGGTGAAAGCGAGCGGCTCGATCTGGCCGCCGGCTGGATAGCCGAGACTGCGAGGTTTGCCCGCGCGGAGGCGCTGCGCACCGGCAACCCCGTGTATCTGGAAATCGACCGAGACACCGAGCGGCTGCGCGTGGCAGTTGCGGACTTGTCCGGCTCGACGGCCGCGCCAGGCACGATCCTGCGCGATCCGATCACGAAGCAGCAGCTCGATGTGATTCTTTCGGATATGGCAGCAACTGCAAGTATCGATGTCACCGACGAGCCGTTCGATTACCCGAGCGGCGGGCGTCAGCCTGTCGTCGTGTTCGACGCACAAGGGTTGCCGTTCATTAAATCCTCGGACGCGTTTCAGTTGCTGGAGTCTGGCAACATCACGCTCGAGCGCGGCGGGCAGCAGCGCATCGTGCGTGTGAGCCCGCTTACCGGGCGGGTGACGATCCAATGACACGGCGGCGCGCGAGCAGCCGCGCGGGCCAGCTCGGTCTGTCCTATGCCGAGACGCTGCTGGCCGTGGTCGTCCTGGCTGTCGCGCTCGTGCCTGCTCTCGAGACGCTCGATACGGCGTTCACGGGCGCTCGGGTAAGTGAGACAGTCATCGGATGGCAACAAGCGCTCGCGACGCGTATGGAGGACGTGCGCGCGCAGCCCTACGGAGATCTCGATGCCGCCGCGACCGCGGCCGGCAGCGAGACGACACCGAGCAGCTACTCGGATCCATCGGGTGGGCCCGACCGCGTGCTCGTTTTTCTCGCCCGCTACGACGGCGACAACGCCGACGCCGACAATAACCCATTCACGGGCGCGGACCCCGGATTGCTCTGGGTGCGCGTTGCCGTCGAGAACACTCCGTACGCTCTCACGACGCTGGTGGCGCAATGACCGGCGCAGCACACGAGGCGCGGGGAAATAGTCGTGCGGCCGGCTTCACGCTGATCGAGCTGCTCGTGACATCGACAATCGCAGCGCTGATCTTTGCGGGGCTCGGTGGCGTGATCCGCGCGAGTGTCGAGGCCAAGACCGCCGTCGAAGACCGGCTCGCGGTCATGCAGGACGCGCAGTTCGCGATGGAGCGTATGGTCCGCGCCGTGTCGAATTCGCGGCGCCTGCTGCTGCCCCTCGCTGACCGTGCCTCGACGGGCTGGCCTGAGCACATCCGCGAGCAGACCGTGCCCGCCTCACCGCCCGTTGGCGGCAGCACGCTCGCAACGGCCGTGCTGGCCGTGACGCTGCCGGCTTACAGTGACCTCGATTTCGATGGGTTTCCCGATGCGGACAACGACCGTGACGGCCTGATCGACGAGGACGTCGGCACCGACGCCGTCTACGACTTCGAGGACGGCCTGTATCTGATAGATGACGACGGTGACGGTCTCGTCGATGAGTCGATTTCGTCCGATGACGATGAATTCGGTGGCTTCTCGGGAGAGGATCCGCTGAACGGCGTCGATGACGACGGCGACGGCAGCATCGACGAGGACCCACCGGCGGATGCCAATGGCGACGGCTGTGCCGGACGTTGCGGCGTCGACGACGACGGCGACGGCAGCATCGACGAGGGCTCCGTGGCTGACGACGATGAGGACGGCGCCGCTGACGAGGACTACTATGACGCCGTCGTCTTCTATCTCGACGTTGGCACGCTGCGCGAGCGCACACCCGTGCCCTGGGACGAAACCGGTGCCGGCGGCATTACGGCTCGCGATTTTCTGACTTCCGCTATCGCGGCCGGCGTCACGCGCGTGCGCTTCGAGCGCATCCCAGCGTCGACGGGCGGCCTACCGCTCATCGACATCACGCTTGAGCTGACCTCGGCTGGCGGAGAATCCATCAGCCTCAATCGCCGCGTCCGTGTCGGAGGTGCGTTGTGAGCGCCGTCGAGCGCAACAGCGCTGGACGGCAGCGCGGTTTCGTTGCATTGGCCGTCATCGCCGGTCTCGTCATCGTCGCAGCGATTGCGATGCTGCTCGTGACCGAGAGCACAATGGAATCC
>Ga0224512_10004789_pt1 | contig 11311 bp, 10 predicted proteins | sample SF_May12_sed_USG_4_FD_169103 | JGI IMG/M metagenome (GOLD analysis project Ga0224512, IMG submission 169103) | Sediment microbial communities from San Francisco Bay, California, United States - SF_May12_sed_USGS_13 | ecosystem: Environmental > Aquatic > Marine > Sediment | place: USA...
GCCCTCAGCGTCTGATCCGGCCGTTTCATCGGCGGTCTCCCCGGTGGCACCGTCGTCGTTCGCTTCGGCCGACGTGAACACCGGCGCCGCTTCCGACACCTCCTCGTCGATGAACAGGGTGTGGACGCCGAACACGCCGAAGGCCAGAAACGCCACCACGATCATTCCGACGATGAGGATGGGGATCAGCCAGTTGCGTCGTATGGTTGCCATGGTTTCAGTACTCCTTGTGTCGGCGCCGGTTCGAATCGACGCCACAGGAAACGGTCGATCGGCGCCATCGATTCCGCCCTCTGCGACCCTTTCGCAATTGTTTAGCATCAGCGCCCACCAGGGCCGGTGACCGCAGGCGGGAAGAAGATCACAACCCAACCGGCGCAACGGCGGTTAGGTTGATTCGGTGCAGGTTCCGGTCCGCCTCGTCGCGGCTCTTCGGCCCAACGTTCATCCGGCGGTGTTGCTGGCCGTCGGGGTGGCCACCGTTGTCTTCACGGCCTCACCGTTCCTGATCGACGATGTGGCCGAGCACTACGAACTCGGGCTCACCGCCTCGTCTCTGATCAGCACCGGTCAACTTGGTGGGTTCGGCCTGGCGTCGATGGCGGCGGGCCGGGTGCTGGCCGGTCGACGACACGTTTTCGTGACCTCGAGTCTGCTCCTGGTGGTCCTCAACCTGGCCTCGGCCGCCGTGCCCCCGTTCTGGCTGCTGGTGCTCTTGCGGAGCTTGGCCGGCCTGGCCATGGGCGTCACCGGCTGGCTGGCCTGGGCCCTGGTGTTCGGGGATGACGATGGGACGAGTGACGTTTCGATGATGGGTCCGCTGGTCGGCATCATCGCCGCGCCGATGATCGCCCCTGTGGTGGCCATTGGTGGTATCGCCGCCACCTATCTGCTGTTGGCCGCGGTGGCGCTGCTCCCGCCACTGGCCGCCGGCATGCTCTCGGCACCGCGGTTGCCGCCGGCGGCCGTCGGCGATCCGGATTCGGGAGGGGGAGGCGACCGGGCGGGGTCCGGGCCCGCCGGGCCGGTTCGGATCCGACACCGCCCGGTCCGGGCGGCCATGGTCCTGCTGCTGGCGATGGCCCTGTTCTCCCTCGGCGGCTCGTCGGTGTGGATGTTCACCGCCGTGTTGGGTGAGGAGCGCGGCCTGTCCTTGACCGCTCTGGCCTGGGCCTACAGCGGCAACGCGGTGGCGGGCGTGATCGCGTCGCGCTGGCCGTTCGACCGTGGTCCGGCTGGAGCCTGGATGGCGTCGACCGGTGTGCTGGCCGTCATCGTGTCGACCCAGGACGTCGCCTTGCTGCAACTGATGGCGATGGTGCTGTGGGGGTTCTGCTTCTGGATGGGCATGCCCGGGGCCTTCCGCTTGCTGGCGGCCAAGTCGCGCTATCCGGCGGAGCGGGCCGGCGACGCCCAAGGGTTCCTTTCCGGTGGCCGGGTGATCGGCCCGTTCGTCGGTGGTCTGACCATCGAGCACTTCGGCGCCCCCTCGCTCGGCTATCTGGCCGCCGCCATCATGATCGGGTCCGGTCTGCTCACCCTCTACGTGGCCCGCCCCGAGCCGACGTCTACCGCCGCCCAAGTTGGCCGCTGAATCGGCGTGCGGTCGGCTGGTTTGCCGGCGACCGAACGGCTCCCGGCCCGAACTCAGGGGAGGAATCGAGGGAAGAAAAACCATCCTCAAGCGGTTTTCCTCTCCGAGCCGAGCATTTCGGTCGCGATTTGGCCGATACTGGATACAGATTCGGCACGGAGGTAACTGCCACAATGGCAACATACGCAACAACCATTCCGGTCATTCAGACCGACGAGGCGACACGGACCCAGTTTCTGGTGCGGGTCTACCAGCACCTGGCGTTGGCCGTCGTCGCTTTCATCGGGTTTGAGGTCTTCCTCTTCACCAGCGGCGTGGCCGAGCGCTTCTTCGACTTCGTGTTCGGCGGCGGCGGGATGGGATGGCTGCTGATCCTGGGTGGTTTCATGATCGTCAGTGCGATCACGTCGCGAGCGGCCTACAACCTCGACAACCCCAACGCCCAGTACGCCGGCCTGTTCGGCCTGGCCGCGGCCGAGGCTCTGATCTTCGCTCCGTTCCTGTGGTACGTGTTAAACTACCGTGACGCCGGTGGTTCGGTTGTCATGGCCGCCATCACCACCCTGATCGGCTTTGCCGCCTTGACGGTGGTGGCCATGGTGACCCGGAAAGACCTGTCGTTCATGCGGCCCCTCCTGTTGTGGGGCGGCATCGCCGCCATCGGCCTGATCATCGCCGCCGTTGTCTTCGGCTTCGCCCTCGGACCGATCTTCTCGGTGGCCATGATCGCCCTGGCCGGCGCCTCCATCCTCTACCAGACCCAGACCATCGTCCGTCAGTACCCGGCCGGAGCCTATGTCGGCGCCGCCGTCAGCCTGTTCGGTTCGCTGATGATGATGTTCTGGTACGTGCTCCGACTTTTCGTCGGCCGCGACTAGAACCCACGCCTCCACAACCACAGAATTGGCAGGAATCCGAGCGCGTGGCGCTCACGATTCCTGCCAATTCCGGTTTTGGGGTGCCAGTCAGGACGCTGGCCGGGCCAGGCGGTAGTTGGTGGGGCTCACGCCTCTCAGGCGTTTGAAGGCCGAGCTGAAGGCGTACGGGGTGCTGTAGCCGACCTGGTCGGCGACCTGGGAAACGGTTGAGTCGGTGGATCGGAGCAGATCGGCGGCGATCGAGACCCGCCAGTCGGTGAGGAAGGCAATGGGCGACTCACCGACCAACTGCTTGAAACGGTGAGCGAAGGCGGCCCGCGACATGCCGCTGCGGGTCGCCAACTCGCCCACGGTCCAGGGATGGCGGGGATCATGGCTGATGGCGGTCAGGGCCGGACCGACCACCGGGTCGGCCTGAGCCCGGAACCAGCCGGGCGTCGACTGATCACCCCGCTCGAACACGACGCGGGCCATCGAGATAACCAGTAGATCGAGAAGCCGGTTCAGGATCACCTGTTGACCCGGACCTTCGGTGGTCAGCTCCCCAGCCAGGATCGTGATGAGAGGCGAGCGATGTTCGTCGGCGGAGATTACGGTCAGCTGGGGGAGCGCCGACACGAACCGGGCGCCGACCTCGGGTTGGGTCTCGTAGACCCCGACCAGCATGCGGCAGATGTCGTTGGGCGGGTTGCCGGCTTCAGTCATCTCGTCGACGTTGCCCCAGGTGCGTAGACGGCGTCCCATCTCCTCGGCCAGGTCGTAGCCGCCGGGGGTCGTGCAGATCTGACCAGGGTGAATGATGACCTGGGGCGCCGTTGACGGATCGTCGGCGACCAGATAGGGGGTGATGCCCCGAACCAGAGCGACATCCCCGGCTTCCAGCCGGACCGGTTCGCCGTCATCGGGGGCGATCCAGGCCGCTCCATCGGTGACCGCCATCAGTGAGAGCGGCGCCTCGTCCTGAATACGCATCGACCACGGCGCCCGGAGAAGGAGTCGCAAGAGGAACGCTTCGGAGGCCCGGGGCCCATCGAGCAATCCGGACAGGAGATCCATAACCGAACTTTAGACGATCGCGTATGTATTTGACACTTTCGACTATGGAACGTCTTGGTCATTGATCCTACTGTGCATCGTATGAGAGCAACTTTCGCGAACACCCTGTCGTCCGGCCGCCACCACCTCGATGCCGACCGGGCGCTCCGATACATCGACCGACGGTCCTATGCGGTCATTGCCTCAACCTCCGAGGCCGGCCGCAGTCACAGCGCCGGGGTCCTCTACGCCCGCAGCGGCCCGCAGCTGTACTTCAGCACCACGCGGTCGACTCGCAAGGCCCGCAACATCGCCGCCAACCCCCACGTCGGGGTGACCATCCCGGTGCGCCGAGTGCCCGTGGGTCCTCCGTCGGCCATCATGTTCCAGGCCCGGGCCGAGCTGGTCGCACCGGACGACCCGGCTCTACTCGAGCGGGTCGCCACCGGTGATCTCAAGGCCATCACCGGGCACGGCGAACTCGAACTCCCCGACGGCGTCTTTGTCCGCATCACTCTGCCCCGCCGGCTGCACACCTACGGGCTCGGCATGTCGCTGCTGTCCCTGATCCGTGATCCCCTCAACGCCAGTGGCGCAGTCGACCTGTCGGGTTCTTTTCATGAAATCCGCGCATAACGAGCGTCTCGGGTGAAAATTCGTGGGAATCGGGCGGAACGCGGAGCCGTCAGATCTTGACCAGGTCGGGGTTGTTGCCGGCGTCGGACATGCCACGGCGCACGTCGACGGTCACCAGCACGGCGATGCCGATCACGAAGAACAGGATCAGGGAGATGATGGCCTGGCGCTGTGACCCGGCGATCTGGTTGACGATGCCGAACACCAGGGGGCCGATCCAGGTGGTGCCCCGGGAGGCGATCTCGTAGAAGCCGAAGTACTCGGCCTCCTTGTCGTTGGGGATCATCTGGGAGAACAGCGAACGGGCGATGGCCTGCGATCCGCCGAGCACGAAGGCCAACACCACACCCATGGCCCAAAGCTTGGGGATCGAGTCGAGCTGGGCGTAGGCGTAGACGACCAGGACCGCCCACACCAGCAGGTTCACCGTCAGCGCCTTCTTGGCCCCGGACCGTTCGGCCCAGCGACCGAAGCCCATGGCGCCGGGTACGGCCGCGAACTGAATCATGAGCACCAGCAACAACAGGGTCTCGGCTTCGGCGTCGAGTTCCTCGGCGGCGAACGAGGTGGAGATGGCGATCACCGTCTGGATGCCGTCGTTGAAGATGATGTAGGCGATCAGGTACCGGAACGTGACCGGGTACCGGGTCCACAGTTCCCGCCCGGTCGAGGTCACGCCGCTGAGGCTGAACCCCAGCCAACCCCGACCTTCCGGTTTGGTGCGGGCCGGGAGGCGCTGTTTGAGCCGCCGGTGGGTGAACAGAGCGATGAACACGGCCGCCCACACTCCGGCCCCGCCAAGACTTATTCGCACCGCCAGCTCGGTGTCGTCCATCAGCGCGATCAGGGCGAAGTTGAGGGCCAGGTACAGGCCGCCGCCCACGTAACCGAAGGCGTAACCGTCGGCCGAGACCCGGTCTCGCAGTTGGGGCGGCACGATGTCGGGAAGGTAGGAGTTGTAGACCACGCCGGCAGCGGCGAAGGCGATGGCGCCGAGTACAAACAACACGCCGCCCAACAGCAGCGTCGATTCGGTGACGAAAAAGAGCGCCGCGGTGAAGGCACAAGCGGCGTAGGCGGTGGACATCAACAGGGTCTTCTTGGCCCCGGTGTGGTCGGCCACCGTGCCGACCAGGGGCAGGCCGATGACCTGGACGATGGCGGCCAGGCTGACGGCGTAGGGGAAATAGGATCCCGGGTCGATGGTCCAACGGAACAGGTCGACCCCACCCTTGTCCTCGGCCAGCGCCAGCAGGTAGGGACCGAGCAGTGCGGTCAGGACCGTGGTGGTGTGGGCCGACCATCCCCAGTCGTACATCTTCCAGCCGAACACCTCGCTGGGATCGCAGGAGGCCTCGAGTTCGGAGATGGTTGCCGTCGTCATCGGGGTACACAATAGTCGCCCGGTGACCGGGGCCAGGGTCCTGTTGGCGCCGTGGGATGGCGGCCCAAAACCCCCTCTGATCAGTCCGACCGGTGATGATGTCGACCGGCCATCAGCGGTTGACGATCTTGCCCAGGCGGCGCATCCCCAGTCGGAAGCCGCCGGCCGACAGGCGCTCGATCACCGGTCGAGTCACCTTGGGGGCAACCGGGACCGTGACGTCCTCGAACCACTCGACTTCGGCCCCCCGGGGGTGGGGGCGAACGGTGAACCCGGCCCGCCCCTGCAACACCGGGCCGAGCTTTTCCACTTCGCAGTACCCGGTCTCGGTCTCGTCGTCCCACCGGCATTCGCTCACCCGCATCCGGTCCTCCAGAGCCAGCGGACCGGGTCCGGTCCAGGCGGTGAACTCGGTCCCGACGGCCGTGGCATCCCCATCGGGTACCTCGACCCGGGTGGACGGGATCCACTGCTCGTGGCCCTTCCAGTCGATCATCTCGTCCCACACCCGGCGGGGTTCGGCGTCGAAGTCGACGGTGACGGTGAACTGGATCGGGGTCATACCTCTACTATCGCCGATTCTCGGCTGCGTGGATGCCCGACCCGTGGAGTGATCAACGCAACGACCAGACCAGCAGGGCCAGGGCGAGATGGTAGGTGATCATCACCGCCGGCGGCGACCATTGTCGGGCTGACACGAACTTGTGGTCGGCCAGGGTCAGATCGGACACGGCGAAGGCGGCGGCTCCGAGGGGAGCGGCCCAGTGCCCGCCCTGGATCGAGGTGATGCCCATGGAGCCGATCACGGCGACGTAGGCCAGGACCGGGCCGTACAGGTCCGGGGCTCGCCGACGAACGTTCGGGAGCAGGTGGACGAACCCGATGACCAGGCAGCCGGCGAGCAGGATCAGTCCGATCACGATGGCGGCGATCGGGGCGAACTCGAACCGGTTGAGAAACCCGATGATGAAGGCCAGGTGGCCGAGCAGGAACGACACCAGCCCGGTTCGGAACAACTCGGTCGGCAGCATCAGGGCCACGTCTCCGGCCAGGCACAGGACGAGGCCGATCACGAACCATTGTTGTTGGCTCTGGTCGGCGGCCTCGACGGTGGCGGCCAGCCCGATCAGAGCCAGGGTGGCCAACGGCTTGGACAGCCATTCCACCCACCGTTCACCGAGGGGGCCCGGCGGCCGGGGGACCCGGGTCGACCAGTTGACCACCGCAGCCGAAACGGCCAGGACGATGAGCGCCGAGGTCATCGACTCGATGCCAATGGACAGGCCCTTCCCGGATCCACGCCCACACGCTACTACGACCCGAACGAGCACCGGTCATCGCTGTCTTCCGGTGGCGTTTTCCCGAGCCGGGTCCACGAGGTTCGAAAAACTCGGAACCGGCCGGCTGGTGGTGTCGACCCGATTCTTGATTAAAGTGATCGAGAATACAGGCCAAGATTGGTAAGGGTCTGCCAGCAGCCGAACTCTACTGAGGAGCAACCGTGTCCGACTCGCCCGACGTAACACCCGACAGCTGGGGTTTCGAGACCCGCCAGATCCACGCCGGGCAGGAGCCCGACTCGGCCACCGGGGCCCGAGCCGTTCCCATCTATCAGACCACCGCCTACCAGTTCCGCGACACCGAACACGCCGCCAACCTGTTCGCTCTGGCCGAGCCGGGCAACATCTACACCCGGATCATGAACCCGACCCAGGGGGTGGCCGAGGTACGCCTGGCCTCCCTGGAGAACGGGCTTTCCTCGACGGCGGCCGGCGTGCCGGGCGCTCTGGTGGTGGCATCGGGCCAGGCGGCCGAGACCATGACCATCATGAACATCGCCGAGGCCGGCGACCATCTGGTGTCCTCGGCCGCCCTCTACGGCGGCACCTACAACCTGCTTCACTACACCCTGCCCAAGTACGGCATCGAGACCTCCTTCGTCGACGACCCCGACAACCTCGACGAGTGGCGGGCCGCGGTGCGTCCCAACACCAAGCTGTTCTACGGCGAGTCGATCGGCAACCCCAAGAACGACGTGCTCGACATCGAGGGTGTGGCCTCGGTGGCCCACGGTGTCGGTGTGCCTCTGGTCATCGACAACACGGTGGCCACCCCCTACCTGATCCGCCCCCTCGACTGGGGAGCCGACATCGTGGTGCACTCGGCCACCAAGTTCCTTGGCGGTCACGGCAACTCGATCGTCGGGGCCATCGTCGACGGTGGATCGTTCGAGTTCTCCGACGCCGACCGCTATCCCAACTACAACGAGCCCGACCCGTCCTACCACGGTCTGAACTACTGGCCCATGCTCGGTGCCGGTTCGTTCATCGCCAAGGCCCGGGTCCAGCTGCTTCGTGACATCGGCGCCGCCGTCAGCCCGTTCAACGCCTTCCTGTTGCTGCAGGGCCTGGAGACGCTGTCGCTACGCATGGAGCGTCACGTGGAGAACGCCCAGGTGGTGGCCGAGTGGCTGGCCGGCCGGGACGAGGTCGAGTCGGTGAGCTATGCCGGATTGCCCTCGTCGCCGTGGTACGCCGCCGCCCAGAAGTACTCCCAGGGTCGGGGCGCCGGGTCGGTACCTGCGTTCGTCATCAAGGGTGGGCGGGAGGCCGGTCAGGCTTTTGTCGACGCCCTCGAGCTGCACTCCCATGTGGCCAACATCGGTGACGTGCGGTCGCTGGTCATCCACCCGGCATCCACCACCCACTCCCAGCTGACGCCGGAGGAGCAGGCGGCCACCGGGACCCATCCCGGCCTGGTCCGGCTGTCGGTGGGCCTGGAATCGATCGACGACATCCTGGCCGACCTCGACAACGGCTTTCGGGCGGCCAAGGCCGCTCTCTAGCTCTTGCAGCCTGCGATCTGCTCTATTCGGCCAACTGAGGTCACTGGACGTCCAGCCACCCGTCCAGGTACCTCAGTTCGGCCTGGTCTCAGGCGGCTCGAGCGGTCATGACGGCAGCCAGATCGGCCGCCGTGGAGCCCGGTCGACACGTGACCTCCGGCCACGTGACCCGCACCGTGCCCCAGCCGTGGGCCGCCGCCAGCCGATCCCGTCGACGGTCGTTGGCCATCTCCTGATCCCGGCGGTGCCACCGGCGACCGTCGGCTTCCAGAACGATCCTGAGGCCCGGGTGGGCAAAGTCGACGACACCCTGCCGGCCGTCGTACCAGGGCGGTCGGTACTGGGCGATGAATCCTTCGATGCCGGCCGTGGCCAACAGGTCGGCGGTGGCCTGCTCGAGTTTTGACCGAAGAACCGGCTGATCATCAAGCAGTGCGCCGAGCGCGCCACGGAGGGCCCCGATGCCCGTCACCCCTCGTCGGGCAACGGCGTGGAAGCAGGCCACCAGGGTATCAACCGGCGGATTGCCATCGACAATCTGCGTCTGGACGATATGTTGCAGTCGGGCCCGTCCCACCACCGCCGAGAGATCGACGATTGTCCGGGCCGGGGCAGTGACCGGAAGGCCGTCGATGATGACGACGTCATCGCCGCCGGGCGGCCGTCGTTGACGGTGGAGGACGACACCGGGCAGTCGAAGGCTGGTGCCGTTGGGAACGATGACGTCGACGGGGCGGCCAGGCGCCCGGTTTGGGAGTGCAAATCCCAGCATCTCACCGGCCGTCAGGTGGGAAATGATCGAGGCTGGGATGGCCAGGGTTGCGGCGTGCCGCAGCGTCGCCTCGTTGGCCAACTCGTCGACGACGTAGACGCCGCGCCGGATGGGGCGCAGCATCCCGTGCCGAACCCGATCGTCGACGGTGCTGGCGCCGAGGCCGCGCTCGAGGAGTTCGGCCCGGGTGCAGACACCTCCCCGCGGCGCCGCCACCCTCATGACGAGCCGGTCCGCCTGAATTGCCCGCGACATGTCGTTCAGCATCGCGCCGTGGTGTGACAGCCACGTCGCCCTGGCGGGACAAGATCGATCCTCCACCGAACTGAGGTACCCCCACGGGTGGATACACGCCGAGCTACCTCAGTTGCGCACTCTCCCGGGTCCGGGGCCGACGCCGTGGTCTGCTTACGATTTGGTTTCAGGGGCGGGTCATCCCGGCAACCTGGGAACCTCGATGCCGCTAGGGTCGTCACAGGGGTAGAAAAACCTCAACCAGGAAGGGGCCACCATGGGTCGCCACCGGCTTCGGCCGTCATCCCCGCAGCTGCTGTTCTCCCTGCTTGCCACCGTTGCTTTGCTGCTGGCGGCGTGCGGTAGCAGCGTCGATACTGCAGACGACACTTCAACCGAGGCCGCCGAGTTCGCCACCGAGGACACGTTTGGAAGCGAAGAGGAGGCCAGTGGCGGGTTCGACGCCGCCGACGAAGCCCTGGAGGAACCGGCCGCCGAGTTCGACGATGCGGCCATGGATGAAGAGGCCGAGGAAGCCGCCGGCGGCTCGGCCAGCGCGGCGACCGACACCGCCGCCACCGGCGACGGGGAACTGGGGGCGTCGGGGGTGACCGCCACCCAGCAGACGGCGGCCGACTTCGGGCGCAAGATCATCTTCACCGCCGACATCACGGTTGAGGTCGACGACGTGGCCGCCGCCGGCAAGCAGGCCACCGACATCATCGCCGGGGTCGGCGGGTTCGTGTTCGGCCAGGAAACCCGGGGCGGCAATCAACCGGAGTCGGTCCTGGTGTTCAAGGTGCTACCGGAAGACTTCGACCGGGCCATCCAGGCCCTCGGCACGGTCGGCGAACTCCGCAACCAGATCATCACGGCCGACGATGTGACCGAGCGGGTGGTCGACCTGCAGACCCGGATCGAGGTGGCCGAACTCGGCGTCGAACGGCTGCGCAACACCCTGGTCAACACCCAGGACCTGGAGGACTACGCCGAGCTGGAGCGGCTGCTACTGGATCGGGAGACCGAACTGGAGATCATGCGAGGGTCGCTGCGGACCCTGCAGGACCGGATCGACCTGGCCACCATCACCTTGCGCCTGGTCCAGGACGCCGTCAACCACTCGATGGCCCTGTCCACCACGATGTATCACGCCCAGGACGACGGCGCCTCCTGCCCCGGCAACGACGGCCCGAGTGTGGAGTCGGGCACCGACATCACGGTGTGTTTCGAGGTGATCAACACCGGTGAGGAACCGATCGCCGACCTGGTCTTCATCGACACCGCCCTGGGGATCGACTCCACCGACGATCTGATCCTGGTTTACGGCGAACTCGATCGTCTCGACGGCGGCCAGAGTCTGATGCTGGCCTATGAGGGCACGGCCGACCGTCGCACTCAGCTGCGACCCAAGGTCACTGGCCGCCCCATCACCGAGGACGGGGAGCCGGCCGGACCGTCGGTCGACGCCCGGGGTGACGGTTTCATCGACCCGTTCGAACCGGACAAGGCCCCCGGTTTCTTCGACGGTTTCGGCGCCGGTGTCGACGTGCTGCAGGCGGTGTGGACCGCGGTCACGGTCATCGTCGGCTTCCTCCTCCCGATGCTGGTGCTGCTGGCCATCGTCGGACCGCTGCTGTGGTTCGGGCGCCGCTGGTTCCGCTCACAGCGCCGGGATCGGCAACCCCCGCCGCCGGTCGTCCCGGCGTCGGCCGGTGAGCCGACGGTCGGTCCGCCGACCGGGCAGGCCGGGACCCAGGCCGAGGAGCCGGCCGACGCCTGACCGGCCCGTCACTCCAGCCATCTGATCGAGTCCGAGCAGCTGTCGGGGCAAGAGGCGGCCACCGGGGCCGGGCGTGTGGGGACACTGATCAGGATCGTTCCCCGAGGTCGTAGGCCACGGCGGCGGCCGTGCGCCGGCGGGCCCGTGGCTCTG
>Ga0224512_10004790_pt1 | contig 11310 bp, 8 predicted proteins | sample SF_May12_sed_USG_4_FD_169103 | JGI IMG/M metagenome (GOLD analysis project Ga0224512, IMG submission 169103) | Sediment microbial communities from San Francisco Bay, California, United States - SF_May12_sed_USGS_13 | ecosystem: Environmental > Aquatic > Marine > Sediment | place: USA: California...
TTCGGTGTGCGTGATGCCGATACCGGTAAGCCCTTAAAATTTAAAATGCCGGGTTGGGCTATTGAGCCGGTCTTTCGCTTGCTTCGTTCCCTGAAGTGGCTGCGGGGCGGGCCGCTGGATGTCTTTGCGTTTAGTGAAGAGCGGAAGAATGAACGCGCTCTGGCGGCCGACTGCCTGGCCATGGTCAGAGCGATTGGCGATCAGGGTGCAACCGTTGACAGGAAAGCAGCAACACAGGACCTTAATCTGGTGCTCGAGGTGAAGGGATTCGGGCACGTGAAGCAGAGAAACTGGCGACAGGTTGAGCATCGTTGGCAGCAGGCCAGGCAGCGCTGGTCTGTTTGACTGGAAATTTTGAAGGCCGAAGATGACAGCATCTCCGGATCACAGAATTCCGGGGACAGTATACCTAATTCCATTTTCTCATTGGCGATTAGCTAAACTGCGGTCAGGTCCCCTATTGCCGCGTCAACTGGTCGAGGCACTTGTCGAGCGCCGCGATGAAAAGATCGACCTGCGCCCGGTCCCAGGCGAAATTGGGGCGCATCTTGAACGCGTTGTGATGCGGGCCTGATTTGCCGACCAGGATGTGTTCGGCCAGCATCAGGTCGATCAGCCGGGCGGTTTCGGCACTGGCCGGCGTCTTGCGCTCGCGGTCGGTGACGAATTCGAGGCCGACGATCATGCCCTTGCCGCGTACGTCGCCGATCAGGGGTTGGCGCCGCGCGAGCTCGCGCAGTTGCGCGCGCAGGTAATCGCCGACCTCGACACCCTTGCCGACCAGGCCGAAGCGCTCGATTTCGTCGAGCACCGCCATGCCCGCGGCGCAGGACACCGGGTTGCCGCCGAAGGTGCTGAACAGCTCGATGAGCGCCGCGAAGCGGTCGATCAAAGCCCTGTCGGTGATGAGCACGCCGAGCGGGTGGCCGTTGCCGACCGGCTTGCCCATGGTGATCATGTCGACGTGCTCGAGACCCTGCGCGCGAAACCCCCAGAAATCGCCGAGCCGGCCCATACCGGCCTGCACCTCGTCGGCGGTGACGAGTCCACCCGCTGCCTGCACCCGCTGCGCGACCAGGTCGAAATACCCGTCCGGCGCCATCGCCACGCCGTTGCTGCACAGCGCGGTATCGACCATCCAGGCCGCCGCCTGGTGCCCGCGCTGTGCCAGGTCGGCGAGCGCGCGCTCGACGTCGGCGGCGTATTTCTGCGCCGCATCGGCATCGGCGGCGAAACGTCCGCGGTACATGTCCGGCACCTCGAGATACTCGATATGATCGAAGCGTCCGCTTACTTCGGGCGACAATTCCATCGTGGTCTCGGTGCAGCCGTGGTAGGCCTCGTCCATGATGAGCGCGCCGTCACGGCCGGTGGCGAACTGCGCCAGCTGCATCGCGATGTCGTTGGCCTCGCTGCCCGAGTTGACGAACACGCAGGCGTTCAGGTGATCCGGCAGGTCGGCGGTCAGGCGCTCGGCGTAATCGGCGACGATATCGCACAGGTAGCGGGTGTTGACGTTGAGCACGCTCGATTGCCGGTAAAGGGCCTTCGCCACGTGCGCGTTGCCGTGCCCGATCTGCTGCACGTTGTTGTACGAATCGAGGTAACGGCGGCCGTCCGGGGTGATCAGCCACGGGCCCTCACCGCGCACGAAGTGCAGCGGCCGCTCGTAGAAATGCACGACTTCACCGAGCAGGCGCGTGCGCTTGCGCGCGAGCGCGTCGTAGCCGGCTGCGGCGCTCGTCTCGTGCTGCGCGATCGACGCGTAAACCGGGAAGCGGCAGGCCTCGCGGATGCGTCGCGTGGCGCGGTCGCGGCCCTCGTCGATCATGCGCCGTAGAATGTCGGCGTACTTGCCGGTGTCACTCAGGTAACCGTGACTGTCGTCGATGGCGTCGCGCGCGCCGATCAGGATGACGTTGCTGGCGTGGCGGATCAGCGTGGCGTCGTAGAGCAGGTCGACCTCGGCTTCCTCCAGCGGCAGGCGCGAATCGAAACCGGCCGCGGTCGCGCACAGGCAGCCGACCGGATCGGGCTCGTCCTCTGCGGTGGTATCGATGGTGGCGATTTCGGCGACGATCGGGCCGTACAGCATATCGCCGAAATCGATGATGCCGACCGGCTTGTGCGGGTCGTTGCTGTCCACCAGCGCGTTGCGCCCATCGGCGTCCTGGTGGATCACCTGCCAGCGCAGCTGCTGCAGCTGCGGCAGCACGCTCGTTTCGGCATGGTCGAGCACCTGGTGGCAAAGCGCGCGCAGCTCCGCGTCGGCGAGTAATTCGATCTGCGCGCGCAGCTCGAGGCAGCACGTCAGGTCCCACAGGTGATCGTTACTGCGCGCGGCGGGGTGGAAGAAACCGCGCAACGCCAGGTCGAGCTCGGCCACCAGCGCGCCGAGCGCAAAGCGCATGCGCCCGCACAGCGCGTCCGCGCGCGTTTCGATGACGTCGCCCGGCAGATAGCTGAGCACGCGCAGGATGTGCCTGTCGCCGCCGCGGGACTCGATCCATTCGTAAGGCCGGCCGTTAGCGGAGGCGACCATGCGCGGCACCGGCAGGCGTTCGTTGCGCGCGGCGATGTGCTCGAGCGCGCGCACCTGGAAATCGACGATCGCCTCAGGCTCGGCGGCGTTGGCGATTTTCAGCACCACTGTGTCGCCGTCATCGAGCCGTACCTTCCACGACAGGTCGCGTTCGCTGCTCTGGCTGGAAAACTTCCCGCGGATGCCGTAAAGCTCACGCGCTACACTGCGCACTTCGTCGAGTTCGAATCGGGGCAGGTTGCGTTTAAGCGTTTCGCTGGACATGGCTTTGCTCGGCTGATGGAAACCGCGAGATTACACGGAAACTCCGGCGGCGTTAATCCTGCCCTGTTGGGGTATTGGGGTATTGGGGAATTCCGGGGACAGTATACCGAATTGGGTGAGGATGGCCTGGGGCCGGGATGACGAGAAATTGGGCTCAAGTAAGTGCCATTCTCAACTGTCACTCTATTTCATTGTCCCCGGAATTCGCTCTAATTGCCTTGCGCTTTATTAATGATGCGAAATTCCACGTGGTCACCGTCCTCTTCCAGGCGAACAAACCAGCGCTTTGCCGTGATATCTGTTCCGGCCGCCGTACGATAGGCGTTTGTATCGAGTTGCCAGCCGTTTGCGGACCTCGAAATCCTGGCGGTAGCTGCCGATCCGTCGGAAAACGCTACCAGGCAATCGCGGCCCGATTGAATGGTGGATGCTTTCTCCAGGCCGGAAATTCTTCCCCTGTGACCGGGGTATAAATGGGTATGGGTGGCTTCCAGGATCATCGCGTTATTATAAGGGATACGGATTCAGGTCTTACATCTGACAAGTGTACATTGAAGAATTACGGTGACAGTTTACTTAAGGAATCTCTGCATAACTCGATTTCCGGAGTCATTGCGAGCGAAGCGAAGCAATCTTTATATTAAACTTCAAACACTTAAAGATTGCTTCGTCGCTTCGCTCCTCGCAATGACCAGTTATGCAGAGCTTCCTTAATTCGAAGATAAGTTAACTATCACCATAAATACAAATGTCACCGATCCCTTTACCGCTAATAAAACCCTGAACTCTTAAAACCGGGACTAAAACCGGGTCAGATTTATTTAATGGTTGGCTTTGCTGACGGGTGGTCGGCCTGGGCGTTTGTATTCCAGTCTGATCCCAGGCAAAGAATGCTTGTATTACGAGGCGGGCCTGCTCAAAAGCAGCGGCAGTATCACCGATCCTCGAGTAACCTTGCCAGCACTTCCTGGTCGAGCGGGAAGCTCATTTCCTTCGGCACGATTTCGTCCAGGCGCCGCCAGCGAAAACTTTCCTCGCGTTCGCGGTGTTCGACGAAATCGTAAGCTTGTTCAGCGACGCGAAACCGGGGCAGGCGCCGGCCGTTTTGATCCGGCTGCAGGCGGCATTCGTAATAAACGCAGATAATCTGGTCCCCGGGGACAAAACGCGACTCGACGAGATTTTCCGAGGTATAAAACTGTCTGAGCACTTCGACGTCCTGGCCGAATTCTTCGAGCGCTTCGCGGTGCAGGCAATCGAGGATGCCTTCGCCGTATTCCAGCCCGCCGCCCGGGAACTTGGCGTAAAACCCGCCGTCGACAATTTCGTCCGACAGCAACAGGCTTTTGGGAAAACCGGACAGATTTATTTAATCGGTTATAGACGAAAACGGCATTTCAATTATAAATAGATCTGTCCCAGTTTCCTGCTCAGCTTCCATGAGGCACTGTACTGGCTTTTATGCTCGTGTTTTTCGCGCAAGAGTAGGAAAATAGCTGTAATTGTTACACCGTAAATATTTAGGAGGGTATTATGGAAGTAACCTTGCATCCGGGATCTGAGTACGAAGTCAAAATCGAGGATGATGCCGATTTCGCGGAACTGGTCGAACGCAGGACCAAAACTTCATCGGCGTTCAAACCAATAGGCGCAAAGCGTGGCGGTGGCGAGGATTGGGATGCGCCGCTCGATTTGCGGGTCAACCGGCCTTATGCACTGGATTTGCGGCAATTGTGGGAACTGGGAGGGCAGTCCGTACCTCCCGAAGTCCAGGCGATGCTGGGAACCCAGACGCCTGTTTTAATCCATCACGTAGTCACGCCATTCCCGATGGATGGGCGAATTCCCGGGGGCGTCTGGGGCCTCGGATACGAATTTGTGAATGAATCCGCAGAAGCCAATACCATCGCGGTGCTGCCCAGTGACGAAATGCTCGAGATTGCAAGCATTGGCCAGCAAGCGGAAGTTGGATTGAACCTTTCGGGAGGCGTGGGTATACCGGAAACCAAAATAAGCGGTATCGCCGATGCCCCGGAAATCCAGCTTGCCGGTGCCCAATTAAAGGCATCCACGGATCAGACGTTTCAATTCTCGCTCAAGATGTCGCTGAGTCTGCGAAAAGTGGTTGGGGCGCCGGTGGGAAGAGGCGGCGCATTGTGGAAGATGTATCGCCAGGACGAGCCGCTGGACCGGCCGCATACATTAATGCAGACTGTCATGGTGGCGCAGGGTACTCGGGAAATCAGATGCACGATCAAAACCTGGGCGAAACAGGCCGGTTTTTTGGGCACACGGCTCGGCGCAAAATTCTGGCCCTACGAGGACCAGGAATTTGTAGTCAGTCTCGATGATCATGCCGCGCTGCCACCTACTGGTTGACAGTAAGGGGAGCATGCGATGGCTGATAATCTGCAAATTCTTAAACAGATGGTGGCCTCGGTTGTCGTTGGGGAGGAACCTAACGGCACTGCATTCCTCGTGGATGAATTACATGCGGTAACCGCGCTGCATGTCCTGGATCGCAATCGGAAGGTCAAGTTGAAATTCCTGGAATGGCGGCCATTCGACGATGATGGAGTACGAGAGGCAAAACTCGACTGGAGTCATCCAGCTGGACTCGACCTGGCCGTTTTGAAACTGGATCGTGAAATTCCGCCCCAGGTTGCCGTCTTGCCCTGGGGCAGCCTACCGAAAGCTGGCGCCGACTGGTATACCTTTGGATTCCCCGGCGGTGTTGATGGCGGCCATGCGAGCATAAAAAATAATTATATTGAAGATCCTGAAAAAAAAGCCTCGGATATCGATACCGACATCCTGCAACTCAGCAGTGACATCGCCGCGCAGGAGATGGGCGGCTTTAGCGGTTCGCCCTGCGTTGTGGGCAAGGAAATTGTGGGTGTACTGACATCCCAGTTAAGCAGGGATGGAAAACCTTTGTTCAATACCCTTTATGGCTTGCCGATCGGGCTGTTAAAACCGTCCGGTCGAAAATCACCATCCGCTGGACTGTTGCCCCTGGACCACTCGGCCGAAGTATCGGGCATTGACTGGCGTACCTATCGGCAACAACTGCGTCTGACGAACCTGAAAACCAATCGCGGGCAGTACATAGCAGACGACGACCGCTTTACCGAGCCGCTCGACATTATGAGCCGGGAAAACCTGTTGGCATTGCATGGCTCCTTTGGTCGCGGTAAAACCAGAATGGCCGAAGAGCTCGCGTGGCGCGCCGAAGTGCAGTACCCGGATGGGATCTGGGTCGTGGAAATCGAAAATATCGCCGCAGCGGAGGGGATTCTGCCAGCCATTGCAACAGCGATGGATCTCGAAACAAGCGGCGCAATCAAAATCAAAGATATAGTAAACCATATCGGCCGGGGCGAGGTGTTACTCATTCTGGATGGCTGTGAAAGGTTTGTAGATGAATGCATGGGAATCGGTATAGAGCTTTCGAACAACTGTAGCGGTCTCAAGGTGCTGTTGACGGCACAGGACAAGGCGCGCGATTGTTATAATATCGATGTTCCCCTGTTAAAGGTTCCGCCCAAAAAGGACGCCCCCGAAATTGCTTCGGTCGTCGAGAAATACGAGGCGGTAAGGTTTCTGCTTTATCAGTCGTCGCGGGCCGGCCTTCGCTTGAAGCTGACCAATGAAAATGCCGGGGAGATTGCGGAACTCTGCAGGTTGGTACGAGGAGTTCCGTTAGAGTTGATGCTTGTTGCCGGGGGACTGCTTTCGACCGATGTCGAAGGATTGATTTCGAAGCTGAGAAATAGAGAGGAAGAGCTACAGGCACTCGATTTGAATTCCGGCAAAGAAGCGGCTGCCCTCGAAAAAACACTCGAGATCTGTAGCGCCGAGCTGGACGAGTATCAGAGCAACTTGCTTACCCGTCTCGCGGTTTTCAGAGGGCCATTCACCGAGGAAGCCGCGCGCGCAGTGGTGGGCGAAACCTATCGTTCCGGCGACATGAATACGGTAGTTGACCGCTCGTTCGTAGACCGTGTGCGCGACAGGAATAACAGACTGTATTATCTGATATTGCGTGCGACAAGACAGTTTTACTGGCGAAAAACAATTGCCGATGGACTGGATATGGAATTGCGGCATTCCCATCTGGCGCATTATCTTGACGTGGTGAAAAGACTTAACCACGAACTTAAGGGCGGGGAACAGGTCGAGAGCCTGAACCAGTTGGAAAAAGAGCATGACAACATTCTTTCCGCCATTGAATTTGCGATGGGATTCAATCGCGTGAAAGAGGGTGCCGTGTTGGCTTCGGAAATGCGCCGCTTCTGGTTTTTGAAGGGTTACTACGCGACCGGCAGAAAAATGCTGGAGCTGGCATTGTCGAAGCTGCCCGGGGACGAACAACGAATGCGAGCACAGCTCCTGGCCGATGCGGGAATTCTTGCAAGAGTCCAAAGCGATTACGAGCAGTCGCTACTTTATCTGGAGGATGCCCGTGAGATCGCCGACAGAGATGGTTTTCAGGATGTCCGGGGTACGGCGCTTAATGCGATCGGAATCCTGCACTGGCGGAGAAAGGACTGGAAACCCGCGAAATCGGCCTTTGAACAGGCGCTGGCAATTGGTAACACCATTGGTGACATGAACCTTCAGGCATGGGCCTATAACGGTCTTACCAATGTTGCTATGGGCCTTGAGGAAACCGCCAGGGCGAAGAAATACGCGTCAAAGAGCTTCGAATTAAAACAAAAACTCGGCGACAAGCGTGGCATGGCGATGAGTCAGGACAAGATGGGACAGCTGGAGCTGGATTCCGGGAATTTGCCAATGGCAAAGAAGCTTTTCGAAAGTGCGCTCCAAACCCGGAGAGAGCTTGGTTACAGGTCGGGAATCGCCGAGACCCTCACGCAATTGGCAAAAATTGCAATTGAGGAAAAAAGTTATCCCCATGCGCGTGATTATCTGCTCGAAGCGTTAAAGGGATTTATGGCATTGCAGGACAGGTCGCGTCTGGCGGCTGTGCTCGAGGAAATAAAGCGTTTTGCATACCTGACTGGAGACGAAACCCGCTCTGAGGGAATTGCCTCGGCGCGCCATGCGATCCTGACGGAAATCGGGGTCGATGATGCCAGCTATGTTCCTTCGGCGTCCGAGCTAATGCTCGGCCAATCGGTGGCATGGCAGGATACCGTGATCGAAACGATGGGGTGGCTGGAGGGCGGCAACTCGGCATAACCGGCTTGTTTGCCACTTGGATAAGAATTATCGCCGAGAGGGATGCGGACCAAATAAACGAGACTGTAAATAGATTTAAGTATCTGCCTATCGCAACCCCCTGTATAGGAAAAGATAAGAATTCCGGAATTCCGGGAATTCCGGGGACAGTATACCTAATTCAATTTTCTCATCGGCGGTTGGCTAATCGCCGACCAGGTTTCCAGTGCAGGATGGCAGGCAAACAGTTGCCCGCTATTAATTAAGTATACTGTCCCCCGAATTTCCGCAGTTCTGTAAACCGGGTAAAATCCTGGTTAAACGAAAATGCGGCATAGACTTTTAGTGAGGGGGCAATGAGTATTCACGACGAAGTAAAATGCAAAGCGAATACGGAATACGGGGTCAGGTCTTTGATTTTGAATTAGCGGGAAAAGCGGGGTAAGGTCTTTAATTTTGAACAAATGGTGTATTCCCGCGAGAGTTGAATTAAAAATCAAAGACCTGACCCCATTCGTGGGTGCCGCCCACTCGGGGGATCCAGTCTCGTGAATATTTCAGGTCGCCTGGCGAGGATTGGATGGCATGGGTGGCCCCATCGCTTCACTGCCGCTCCGGGGGCGGATCGGCCTCATGGGCCTCGGGCACCACGCCGGGATTCCCGGGCGCAAAGCTCGCCTCGACCGTCGGCATGATGCTGTGACGGGCATTGACGACTTCGCGGTAGGCGATGTAGACCCCCGACACGATGATCAGCGCCATGCCGACCAGGGTATTCCACGCCGGAACCTCGTCGAAAGCGAAGTAACCGAGTGCCGCCGCCAGCGGCAGGTAGGCATACTCGAACGGCGCCACGGCGCCGACGTCGGCAATCTGGTAGGCCCGGGACAACAGCGTCCAGGCGACCATGCCGACAGCGCCCAACAGGAAGAGCCAGGGCAGGATGCCGAAGGTAAACGCCTCCCAGCTCCAGCGCAGGTGCGCGGCCTGCGCGCCGATATCGAACAGGGCGTTGAGCGTCCAGCCGAGCGGCAACACGAGCAGCCCCGCGAGGATGATGGTGTAGGCACCCGCGACCATGGCCGTCTCGCGGTGGCCGATCCGTCGCGCCAGCATCTGCGATGTCGCGTAGCTGCAGGCGCAGATCAGCGGCAGCACCGAGGCCCACTGAAACGAGCCCGCGCCCGGTTTCATCGCGATGATGACACCAACGAAACCGAGCACCAGCGCGCTGATCCGATGGATGCCGATGTGCTCCTTCAGAAACACCGAGGCAAACACCGCCGTAATCAGGGGCGCGGCGAAAAAAATCGTCGACACCGCCGCCAGGGTCATGAACGGGAACGCCGCGTAGTAGAGCGAAAAGCCGAAAGCGAACAGTACGGCGCGCGCGAGGTGTAGCGGCCACAGCGGTGTCAGAATCCGGTGTGGAGGCCCGAGATACAGGATCAGCGGCACCATGACCAGCGAGCAGACGACCGCCCGCACCAACAGCAGCGGCCAGACCGGGAAAGCGCCGAGCAGCGACTTCATCATCGCGTCCTGGAACACGAACAGCAACATCCCGAGAATAATCGCGGCGATGCCCTGTGGCGTGCGGCTGGCCGGTGTGTCCGCCGTGGTTGCGATTGTGCTCAAACCCGATTCCTCTTTGCCTTGTTTCTGCGCGGCGCACCGCGCGACGTGGCAGCTATTAGTACTCGATTCTCCCGGTTCTACCAAACTAAAGATATCGATCGACCCGATCGAACAATCCGGATGCCCGAGAATAGGCGCTGCATAAGCCGGCCCCCGAAGACTGAATCGACCACGAGTGTGGATCCATTGATCGGCCCCGGAATTCTCTAATCTATAACTTGTTCCAAAAACCTTTCGAGCAATCTCGCAACGACCTCCAACGAGCTATTTAATGGATGATCCTCCGCTGATCAGGTGCAGCGTGCAGTCGGCCTCCTTCGCGTACCTGATGGAGTGCTCGACAGGTATCACGTCATCCGACCAGCCGTGCACGATTTCGATATGTGAACATCGAGAGCGATACTCCTGCCGCTCATAGCCCGGGATATACAGCGCCGGTGCCATCAGAAATATGGCCTGCGCGTGCACCTCTTGCGAAGCCACCAGGGAAACATACCCGCCCATACTCGAACCCACCAAAACGAACTCGTCCTGTTCTTTGGCCAGCACACCGAGCACGCGTTCGACGCGCAGATCGGGGTAAATCGTGTCTGTGTAGTCGATACTTTCGACGCCGCAGCCCATGTTTTCGGCTATTTTTGCGAGGCGCTTTATCTTGGTTCCCCAGGGGCCACTTTCCTTGCCGTCCGAAAAGTATACTTTCATAGTAAGAATATTATCGGAGCGTATAAAACCGGGACAGGTTTATTTAATCGTTGTAAATTACCGTTTTACCGGTTCTCAGTTGGATATATGGCATTTTGGTCGCGACGCAGGCGCCTTGCCCGGACGCGCGTTTCCCGGCTCAGGCGGTTGCTGCGCTGGAGTGGGCTGGTATTGCTGCTTCTGGTCATTGCCGATGCGGCTTACCTGGCTTCGATCTGGCCGGACTGGGCGGCTTATCGGCATGGCCCGATTCAGCGCTCGCAGTTTATCCGGGACTACGAGCGGGAACGCCAGCAGCGAACTGACTGGCCGAAACTGCGCTGGCGTCCGGTTGCCATCGACGGGATTCCGAAACACCTGATTCGCGCCGTGATCGTTGCCGAGGATTCCCGTTTTTACGAACACGAAGGCGTCGACCTGGAAGCGCTTAAAGAGGCCATGGAATACAACCTGTCGCAACAGCGTCTGGCCTATGGCGCCAGCACGCTGTCGCAGCAGACCGTGAAGAACCTGTTCCTGAGTCCGTCGCGCAACCCGCTGCGCAAATGGCACGAACTCGTATTGACCCTCGGCATGGAACGCAGCCTGTCGAAGCGGCGTATCCTCGAGTATTACCTGAATGTGGCCGAGTTCGGCCGGGGCATTTATGGCGTCCATGCCGCCGCGCGATATTACTGGGATGTGCCGGTTTCGAGGATTAGCGCGCGCGAGTCGATCGAACTCGCGGCGACCCTGCCGTCGCCGGTCGCGAACAATCCACGCAGCAATACGCGTGCCTTCCGTAAACGGGTCGACAAGATCTGGCGTTACTTTCGCCGCTGAGGGATCGAGCCACCCGGAAACCCCCTTCGACGCGCGGCGGCGTGCCGGCCAGGTAGCCCCGGGGTTTCGGCGCGATATTTTGCATATAATTCAGATAATTAGATCTGTCCCAGTTTCTCGATAATTAGATCTGTCCCAGTTTCCCGGAAACCCCG
>Ga0224512_10004791_pt1 | contig 11310 bp, 9 predicted proteins | sample SF_May12_sed_USG_4_FD_169103 | JGI IMG/M metagenome (GOLD analysis project Ga0224512, IMG submission 169103) | Sediment microbial communities from San Francisco Bay, California, United States - SF_May12_sed_USGS_13 | ecosystem: Environmental > Aquatic > Marine > Sediment | place: USA: California...
GACGACCCCGCAGGCCAGGAGCGACAGTATCGAGACCGACGGGTCGAAGTCAGCGGTCTCGCCCATCGCCAACCCCCGAAAGGCATTCATCGCCTGGGTAGCCGGCAGGAGTTGCGAGGCTTTGGCTACCCCCGGAGTCAGCTCCCCGTACGGGATCATGATTCCACCCAACAACATCGAGGGGATGAAGACCAATTGCGACCAGAGAATTACCACCCGCGAATTGGACGAAACCACCCCGATCACCAAAGCTATCCCGGCCGTGGCAACAATGATGGCGACCACCGAAACCAGAAAGCCCAACCAATTGAGCGGCACCGGAGCATCGAAGAGAACCGGAGCGGTGGCCGTGATGATGGCTGCCACGATCACCGCGTGCACCCCAGTGGTCAAGGTGGGAATACTGAGAATCGATGCGGGCGGAACCCCGTTGATCTTGTAGCTACGGAAGATGCCCTTCTCGCGCGCGCCGACCAGCGGCTCGGGGATACCTAGGAGATAGGCAGCCATCGCCGCGATCACCACCATGCCGGGGATGATCACCTCCTGGAAGAAGGGATTCAATCCGGTCAGGATGAACCCCAACATCAGGTAGAGGCCCAACGGGAAAAGGTAGTTCAGGAACAAGAGCATCTTGTTGCGAACCCCGGTGCGGAATTCGAAGGCGAAGTGTGCGGCGAAAGCGTTCATGATCCTCCGCCCGGGTTGGCGATCTCGAGGAAACGGTCTTCCAACGATGGGCGTTCGACCCGCAGGTCGATCAGATTGTCCCCGTTGGCGTCGACGAAGGTGATGATGGCGCTGACCGTTGGCCCGATGTCGGAGCTGAGGTATATCGAGTAGTCGTCCTCCTGGTGGTGACGCTCCACGGCAGGGAAGGTGAGGCCGGTAGTGACGAGGCTGCCGTTTGCCGTGCGGACACTCACCTTGGTGAGGTCGGCGCCTTTCGAGGTGATGTCGCGGGGGGTGCCGATAGCCGCGATTTCACCGGCCAATAGGATTGCAACTCGATCGGCCATCTCCTCGGCTTCGGCCATGTCGTGGGTCGCGAGGATGATGGTTGTGCCGGCGGCTCGTAACTCGCGGATCAGCCGGTGCAGTTCGGCGCGGGAAGGAACATCGAGCCCGGCGGTTGGCTCGTCCAAAAAGAGCACTTGAGGATTGTGCGCGATCGCCAAAGCCAGTTCGAGGCGGCGTTGCTGGCCGCCCGATAACTCCACATACTGGGTGTCCGCCTTGTCGGACAGGCCGAGGCGACCCAACAGATCGTTCCGGGGGGCGATACGGTGATATGCACTGAAGATCCTCATTGCTTCGGTCGGGGTGATGGTCTCCGGCAGCCCAGCCGCCTGGAGCTGCACGCCGATCACACTGCGCAACTTGCGTGGCTCCTTGGTTGGGTTGATTCCAGCCACCCGCAAGGTGCCACCCGTGGGTGGGCGAAGGCCTTCCAAACTTTCGAGAGTGCTGGTCTTGCCGGCACCATTCGGTCCAAGCAAGCCGAAGATCTGACCCGGTTGGACCTCGAACGAGATCCCGTCGACTGCCACGAAGTCCCCGTACATTTTCCGAAAGTCAATTACCTCAACCGCTGCGGCCATGCCGGCTCCTCCGACCTCCCCGCCGTGATTCTCGCACACAGGCTCGAAACGAAGAGCCCAGGCACGTGGATCCTTCCTTGGTCACCGTTGGCCATCTCACCCCTCAGCGCAGAGCAACCGATATCGGGCGAGAACGCTCCGAAGAGCGGGTGTCCGGGATCGGCACTCGTGCCCTTGCGACTCAGCTCCGCAGCGAACGCGGGCCGTGGCGAAGTCGTTTCACCCGATGCGCTTGATCTGCCGGATCTCTCGCCGCAATGTGGGGATGAGGGTGCTCCCTAGACGGGGCTTGCTGTGTGTGGTTGGGTTGGGGTACGCGTTCGACAAACGACTCTGACTAACGGTGCCACGCCTGTTTCGAGCCACACCGCCAGCAAGAGTACCCGGAAGGCACGGCGTCTCGTTCGAAAGCCAACCCGCAGGTGGCAGGCACCTCGAGAGCCAGACCAACCAGGCCTCTCACAACGCTACGGAATTACCTCCCGCAACGCCCCTACACCCCTATCAGGCACCTCCGCGCTCGCTACGTCGGCTACTCGGATCGCTGGTCGGAGGCGCTCGATACTGCCGGTTCTGGGCGGTATGACCTGTGCCTTGCCTTTGCGCTGAGACCGTTCGGTGTGGTTGCCGTTGGGGTCAGTAGTCGAACGGAGTCAGGGTTCCGTCATTTCCGATGAGCATCACCGGTTGTGTCTCGAAAAATGCAGGGTCGTCGGTCATCCCCGCAGCATCGGCGGGCATCCCCGGCAAAGCCAACCCAATCCCTCCAGGGCGGTCTTTGAGGAAGCGGACGATAGCGCCGACTGGAACATGTCCTTCCACCACATATCCCTCAACTAATGCGGTGTGACAGGACTCAGCGCCACTCGGCACGCCGTGTTCCAGTTTGAAGTCAGTCATCTGCGGATCCTCAATGAGATCCACGTCGGCTCCGTTGTCCTGTAGGTACCCGACCCACTGTGTACAGCACCCTCAGCCAGGGTTCTCATGCACCTCGAAATGAACACCGGAAAGGCCACCACCCGTGGCCTGCAACGTAGTGTTTGCAGTAGTACCGCCACCACATGCCGCCACGGCTAGCGCCATGAGAAGGAGCCAAGCGTATCGTCGCAAGATTCGTGTTTCCCCGTCTCGACCAGGTTCAGTGTATGCCCCGCCGCCGATTAGAGGTCAAAACACTTTCACACAGGGGCCGTGCTGCGATCTGAGATCGGGGGACAGAGGCGCTCCAGAATGCCGGATTTGGGCGGCTTGGTGTATTGCGTCCTTCCGTAGAGAGGGCCCTTATTGCGGGGTGCGAGTGGAGCTTCGGCCTAGGGTCTGTGGATCGTGGATGCCTTCTTCTCAGGTGTTGTGGCTGGCTATGGGATAGCAATTCCTGTTGGAGCGATAGCCCTCCTCATCATCCAGGTCGGTATCAAATGCGGATTTCGTTGTGCCTCCATGGCTGGAGCCGGAGCGGCAACGGCCGACCTTCTCTACGCCGGTCTAGCGGTGCTGGGAGGCGCGGGACTAGCGGAGGTTGTTGGCTCGGCAGGAAACCTGTTTCAGATACTCAGCGGAATCGTTCTCGTCGCTATCGCAGTGGTGGGCCTACGCAAAGCCGCCAAACCAGTTGAGCAGGTCGAAGCCGTCATGCCGGATCGGTCCGACCTCGTTGGAACCTATTTCAGATTCTTGGGTCTCACGATCATCAACCCCACAACAATCGTCTACTTCGCTGCCGTGGTGATCGGATTGGGAGTCGCTGAAGGGTTGACAACAAGCGGTGGGCTGCTGTTCGTAATCGGAGCGTTCCTCGCCTCACTCTCGTGGCAGACGCTGCTGGCGTTCCTCGGAGCCTCGGCCGGAAGACGTATGAGTCTTCGAGTCCAGAAGGCGGCCATGATCACCGGGAACATGCTGATACTCGGCCTAGCCGCAGCAGTCATCCTTCGTTGATCGGACCCGCACGGAACGGCACCCACGTGCGCTCCCGGCTCGGCCGGCGATGAGCACCCTCGGTGGCAACCGTCGTGGAGGTGGAGACACTCAGACCCGCCGGTTTCCGGATGCTGGAGGATGGGTCCGTGAGGCTTCGGTCGGCGCGATTATGCGTGGCTTCATCACGCCTTTGGTCTAGGTACGCCTTCCAGATCGTGCCCGTTGCTAGCCTTTCTGTGATAGGAGCTGCGGATGTCGGCCATGCGATCGCGACTGGTTAAGGTCTTCGGTTGGGTGGTCGGGATCTTGGTCGGCGTCCTGGCCTTGTGGCTGGTGGTCGCCTCGGTCATCTATCCCTTTGCGTACGTGAGACGAATGGTCGCGTGGGGCGAATCCGACGTCGGCGACTACCTGAACCATTTCCCACAACGCCGTCTTGAGGCGTCACCGCAGCCGTTCGAGTTTGACGAGGCCCCCGACGATGCTCGTGTGTCGGCGATCTTCGCATCGATTCTGGAGGTCGAAGACTTCGATACTTTCCTCGAGTCGGCGGACACGCAGGCGTTCGTCGTCATCCAGGACGACGCGGTCCTCTACGAGCATTACTTCAACGGTATGCACCGGGATTCGATGATGACTTCCTTCTCGGTGGCGAAATCGTTTGATTCCGCGCTGATCGGCATCGCTATCGATGAGGGCTCCCTTTCGGGTGTCGACGATCCGATCACCGACTACTTGCCGGAACTGGCAGAGCGCGATGCCCGGTTCCGAGACATCACAATCCGGCATGTGTTGATGATGGCCGCCGGTCTCGACTTCACAGAGGATCGTTGGTTCTTGTTCAACGGCGACGGCCCGTTGACCACCTACCACCCCGATCAACGGCAGATAACTCTCGAGAACACAAAGATCGTCGATCCGCCCGGTCAGTACTTCCTCTACAACAAGTACCACCCCCAGTTGCTGGGGATGATCCTCGAGCGGGCCACCGGTATGTCGGTGACGGAGTACATGCAAACCAAGCTGTGGGATCCGCTCGGCATGGAGTTCGACGGTTCGTGGAGTCTCGACAGCGTGGGGAGCGGTTTCGAGAAGATGGAGGCCGGTCTCAACGCCCGGGCGATCGATTTCGCTAAGTTCGGGCGCCTCTTCCTCAACAACGGCAACTGGGACGGTGAACAGGTCATCCCGACCGAATGGGTGGCCGAGTCGACCGGACCGAACACGTTTCCTCAGAGTGCGGCTTACTACCCCGACCAGTTTGGACAAGAGATCTACGACTCTGGAAACGGCTGGTACAAGTACATGTGGTACGGCGCGGCCCGCGAAGACGGTTCCTACGATTTCGCCGCCCAAGGTGATCACGGTCAGGTGATCTACGTATCACCCACCAACCAGTTGATCATCGTCCGCAACGGCTTCGAATACGGGATCCCGGGTCACGAATGGTTCGACGCTTTTCACAGGTTCGCCGGCGAACTATGACCGATTGGATGTCGGTGATCGACCGTTGCTGACAGCGATCCGAACCTGAGTACCGGGAGGCGGCCGTCTCCATTTCTCGTTGTGGGTATCGCCCTTCTCGTCACCCTCTTGTGGAGTTCGTCGTGGATTCTCATCCGTTGGGGTCTTGACGGCGAAGGCTTGGAGCCGGTCACGTTCGCTGCGCTCCTCCGGGCACAGTCGACCACTGCATTGGACGTCCCCCGATGCCTAATCTGCGCGAAACGTGTAGGGCCGGCTGAGAGCGGGCGTGCTCTCTATGCGCTTCTTGGGAACTGCGAGGCGATCCCGGCGAACCTGACCTGACAGCCAGAACTGGACGCCCTGATGGAAGCGATCGCCCAGCTGTGGATCAGGTCTCGACTATCAAGCTCGGACCAGTTGGGTTGCGTCCTTCAGGAAGGGAGCCATAGTCCCTCCCTTGTTGCTCGAGAACTCAACGACTGTGGACCATCCGAGACGGCATCGTCACCGACTAAACCCCTTGACTACTGATGCGTCAGTAGTGTAACGTGGACAGTAGTGACGACAAGCTCGAACAGGGAGATGCCAATGCACCCCATCACAATCAACTATCTAGCCCAAATCCGCAGAGAGGAAATTCACCGCGAAGCCGAGCAATATCGTCTCGCCAGCCAGTTCCGGCCGGCATTCAGCACCTTGACCAGGATCCGGCAAACGGCCGGGAACTGGCTGATTAACGTCGGGGAGCGCCTCCTCCCCAGTCCAACCATCCAGACGGCCAGTTTCCAGCGCTAGGAGCGAGGGAACAGGAGAGACGAGCCGAGAGGAGAATGACATGAGCGGACCAGCATCAGGTGATCTCGAGCTGCTGCGGTCATTCGTGAATACCAACGAACCCGACACGAACACCGACCAAGTAGACACTCCAGAGCGGCTGCGGGACTGGCTGGTCGAGCGTTCGCTCCTCGCGATGGACGCAACCATCGACGAGGAGGCCCACCGCCAGACTCTCGAGTTCCGTGAGGCGGTACGGGCGCTGGCCCTCGCCAACGGCGCCATGGAGCTCGATCCGGCGGCGATCACCACATTGAACCGGCTGGGCGCTCAAGCTTCGCTTTCCGTGCTCATGGATTCCGACGGCCACCCCGAGCTCCATGCGGGGGGCGAAGGGCTCCACCAAACGTTCGGGCACCTATTCTCGATCATGTACACGGCAATGGTGGACGGCAGCTTCCTGCGGCTCAAAGGATGCGCCAACGACACCTGCCAGTGGCTCTTCTATGACCACTCGAAAAACCGGTCCAAGAAGTGGTGTGAGATGCAAACCTGCGGCAACGTGATCAACGCCCGCGCCTATCGCCAACGTCACCGCCACGAGGCCCCCGCCCCTGACCCTCAAGGGCCCAGATCACCCTGACATAGAACCATAAGGACCATTCCGAAGACCGCTCTGGATCGGCACTTACAGGAGCACTCCCCCCGTCGGCGGTCCGTCACCCAGTGTGGTCATTGCTTGCTGCGCCTCGACGGTAAACCGACGATCGGACGGTCTTCGGGCTCTGGGGTCTCTATTGCGCGGCCGGTGGGGATTCGAAGAGCCGCTGGTTGACTGGGTCGAATGGAGGCGGATCTCCCACGCTCGCTTGCGCGGCGCCGCATTTGGTCCGCATCTGGTCCGCGAGACACTAGAAAACGGCCGCAAACAACGCGAAACGTTGAAGACAAAAACGCAAGCGGGGCACGGGTTTCCGTTGAATGGCCCAAGGAGCCGCAACTACCGAGCGAATTTGTATCAGCAGGTCGTGGGTTCGATTCCCTCCGCCGGCTCAATTCGGCGTCCTTACGGCGCTATGGTCCTCGAGGTGGCTTCTCGTGAGGCGCACATCGGATGGACGGCCCTTGCAAACGATTCCGTTTGGTTATCGGATAGCCACTCATGCACCATTGGAATGTGGATACTGTGCGGCGGATAATGGCTGTGACCCTTTTCGTGAGAGGAATGTGACCATGCACATGGAGGAATTCCGGAGCCGGGCCCGGGAGATCGTCAACGACCCGAACCTTACGTTTCATCAGCGCCGCCATTACCTGGCCGGGCTCGCTGAAGAGTCTCTGGAATACCCATCGCTCAGCGACGCTGCACGCCAGGCCCTCGACAAGCGCGTGATATGCGACATGTACGAAGGACCGGCCCCCTACCGGGCTCGCTACATCCTCCCCGATTACGCCAAGGCGCTGGCGCATGGATCGGAGTTCCTCGAACTGGATCCACCTACAGATCTCGGCGAAGCCCTCAATTTCCTGATGATCATGTACTCCCAGGTCCCGTCGATCACGTCCTACCCGGTGTACCTGGGTGACCTCGACAAGCTTCTCGAGCCCTTTGTCGAAGGAGTCTCGGACGAGGACCTCTATCGTCAACTCAAGCTGTTCTGGCGTGCTCTGGACCGTGTTTTCCCCGATGCGTTCACGCACACCAACATCGGTCCATCCGACACCCGGGTAGGCCGGACCATTCTTCGTATCGAACGGGAACTCCAGCAGGTGGTCCCGAACCTCACCCTCAAAGTCGATCCCGAGCTGACCCCCGACGAGTTTGTTCGAGAAGGCGTCCTGACCGTCTTCGAGGTTGCCAAACCCCACTTCGTCAATCATCCCCTGATGGTTCGCGACCTCGGTGAGGAGTATGCGGCTGTCAGTTGTTACAACTCGCTCAAGATCGGCGGAGGGTCCCACACGCTCGTTCGCCTCAACCTCAAGGAAGCAGCCGCCCAGCATGAGGGGTCAGTCGAAGACTTCATGAGCCGCACGCTTCCCTACTACGTCGGGCTCAACGCCGAGTTGATCGAGGCGAGGATCCGCTATCTGGTCGAGGAGGCGCGGTTTTTCGAGCACGACTTCCTGGCCAAGGAAGGCCTCATCGACCTGTCGAAGTTTTCCGCGATGTTTGGCGTTTTCGGGCTCAGCGAGTGCGTATCGACGCTCATTGGCGGGCGGTACGGTCGCGATCAAGCAGCCACCGAATTGGGCCATCGGATCATTACCGCGATCGCCGACCAGGTTCGATCCATCCCGATGCCCTACTGCGAAGGGAACGGCGGAGTGTGCTTCCTGCACGCTCAGTCGGGAATCGACACGGACGTCGATGTAACGGCCGGCAGCCGCATACCGATCGGCGAAGAGCCGGATCTCTTCAGTCATATCCGGGCGGTTGCTCCCAACCACGACCACTTCAATGCCGGGGTTAGCGATATCTTCCAGGTGGAGGACACCGTGCTGAGCAATCCGGAGGCCATGGTCGATGTGATCCGCGGGGCCTTCGCAGAAGGCATGCGGGACTTCACCTTCAATGTTGGATGCAACGACTTCATCCGCATAACCGGCTATCTGGTCCGCAAATCCGATCTTGCCCGTTTTGAAGAAGCGGGTGCCCGGCACGGCTCAACCAGCTTCGGGTACGGGGCCGAAACCAACACCCATGTCACCGCCCGCAACGTGAAACGAGTCCTTGTCCATGAGCGCACCCCGCGGTCTCCTGAATGATTTCATTCGGTTCTCGAGTGTCGACGGCCCGGGTAACCGGTTCGTAGCGTTCCTGCAGGGCTGCAATTTCGACTGCATCTTCTGCCATAACCCCTACACGATCAACACGTGCGTCGATTGCGGTATCTGCGTCGAGCCCTGTCCGGAGGACGCGCTGTTCTGGGGGGATAACGGTGCAGGTGTGAAGGTCGACTGGTCACTCTGCAACCTTTGCGGCGTGTGCGTCGACGTCTGTCCGTACGATTCCACACCGCTGGCCCGGTCGGTAACGGTCGATGCGCTGTGGGAGGAGGTCAATGAAACCGCCAACTTCCTCTCCGGGGTGACCATCTCGGGGGGGGAAGCAACCTTGCAGGCGGACTTCGTCGCCGGGCTCTTCGCCGCTATCAAGGACCGTTCCGGTACCTCTCATCTGACCACGTTCCTCGATAGCAACGGTTCGTGCGGGCCAGAAATATGGGACAGACTGCTGCCGGTAACGGATGGCACCATGATCGACCTCAAAGCGCTCGATGAGGATGTGCACATCGCCTTGACCGGAGTCAGCAACAACCGGGTCCTCGATTCGATCAGATACCTAGCCGTTCGCCGCCGCCTCTACGAGGTCCGGCTCCCGCTGATTCCCGGGTTCAACGACTCGGATGATCAGCTGGCTCGAACGGCCAACTGGTTGGCCGGAGTCGATCCGGCGCTGCGGGTGAAGGTCATCGGATATCGCCGCCAGGGTGTCCGCTCCCAGTACGGAGAGCTGCAAGAACCTCAACCGGAGCAGATGGCTCACTATGCACACATACTGACCGGTGAAGGAGTCCGGGACGTCGTGCAGGTTTAGCCACTCGTCCCTACCCTGTTCATTTGATAACCTTCGGTTATGGATCCGGACCTGAGGCTGCTTCGATCGTTTGCGGTCGTTGCCGAAGAGCAACACGTGGGGCGAGCCGCAGCACGGTTGTTCATTTCTCAACCTGCGCTCAGCAAACAGATTCGTCGACTCGAAGATCATTTGGATGTGGCGCTGGTCAAGCGGGTTGGCAGGCGGATCGAGCTGACCGCAGCCGGGCGGGTGCTGGCTGTTGAGGCGGTCGCTCTGCTGAATCTGACAGAAGCCGCGGTCGGTCGGGTGCGGGCGGCCGTGCGAGGCGAGCAAGCTCAGGTCGTGATCGGATTCGTCTCTCCGATGCCTCGAGCGTTGACAACCGATGTGCTGCGCAAGGCCGGTGAGGAATTGGACTGTGAGGTTTCCCTGCGACACGTCGACTGGGAAGACCAGGTTTCGGTAGTCACATCGGGCCGTGCCGATCTCTCACTGGTGCGGGGTCCCATCCGGGGATTCGACAACCGGGACGATGTGGAGTGGGAGTGCCTGTTCTCTGAACCGCGGCTTGCGGCATTCGCAAGTACGCACCCTCTGGCCAACGCCGACAGTCTCTCCCTGGCGGACCTGACCGATGAACCGATCGTGGCGACGTCCCCCAATACCGATTTCTGGACTGTCAACCCCCGCCCGGACGGTCGGGCGCCGATCCTCGGACCACACGTTTCCAGCATCGATGAGATGCTGGAGGTGGTTGCAGCCGGTCGGGCCATGGTGCTGACGGCCCGGTCGCAGAGCGAGTACTACGCCCGCCCCGATATCAAATACGTTCCTGTTCGCGGATTGGAGCCATCGGAAGTACTCGTGGTTTGGTCCCCCACCAATCTGACCGCGGCGGCCCGCCTCGTGCTGGACGATCTGCGACGTCGATCCGCTTCGGTCACGTAGGTCCCTGCCCGCTGGTGCAGCCCCACCCCGCAAGCCGCGATTGATATCCTTCGGCTATCGGACCCGGGGTGGATGCGATTGGACGCGCTGCCCGGTCCTGTCGACAATCCGAACCCGGCAAGGAGCCAACATTGACGGTCAATTTCGATGCGTATGCCCAGGATTTCTTGCGGGATCCGTATCCGACCTTTGCGCGGCTCCGGGCTGAATCCCCGATCTTCTACGACGACCAATGGGGGCTCACCTTTTTCACCCGCCACGCAGATGTTCACGCGCTTCTTCGCGACCGGCGGTTTGGTCGCGATGTTCGTCATGCAGTATCAAGCCAGGACATTGACCGGGCTGCCCACGACCGGATCTACCCCGCGCAGTATCCGCAGTGGACCTACTTCATTCGGGAGTCGTTCATCGACTTCGAACCGCCCCGGCATACTCGCCTCCGTCGCTTGGTCCAAGCGGCCTTTTCAAAACGAGCTTCGGAAACCTATCGGGCGCGTCTCGTAGGGACGGCCGATAGTCTCCTCGACCAAGCGCTCGATACGGGAAGTATGGAGGCGGTCTCCCAGTACGCGACGCCGATTCCCCTCACGATGATTGCGGCATTGATGGGAGTCCCAACCGAAGACCAGCACCTGCTGATCGATTGGTCGCATGCCATCGTCCGGCTCTACGACCAGGCGTGCACACCTGAGGAAGGGGCCGCCGCCGAGGAGGCCACCGTCCAGTTCGTCGATTACGTGCGTTCCATGATTGCCGACCGGCGGCGGCGGCCGACGGAAGATCTCGTCACCGAACTCATGGAAGCAGAGGTAGAGGGAGATCGACTGAGTGACGATGAGGTGGTGGCGACGGCCATCCTCACCCTGAACGCCGGCCACGAGGCAACCGTCCAGGCGATCGGAAACGGCTTGCTGGCCTTGGCTCTGCACCCCGACCAATTCCAGCGATTGCGTGATGATCCGGCCCTCATCAGAACCGCCGTCGACGAGCTCCTGCGGTTCGACACAGATCGGA
>Ga0224512_10004792_pt1 | contig 11307 bp, 7 predicted proteins | sample SF_May12_sed_USG_4_FD_169103 | JGI IMG/M metagenome (GOLD analysis project Ga0224512, IMG submission 169103) | Sediment microbial communities from San Francisco Bay, California, United States - SF_May12_sed_USGS_13 | ecosystem: Environmental > Aquatic > Marine > Sediment | place: USA: California...
CGTGATTGCGACGACGGTCGCGCTCGTGGCGGTCTTCTCGCCGTTGGCCTTCCTCCAGGGCACCACCGGTCGTCTGTTCAACGAGTTCGGCGTGGCATTGGCTGGAGCGGTGATCGTGTCGAGCTTCGTCGCCCTCAGCCTGACCCCCATGTTGTGCGCCAAGATCCTCCGGGTGCCCAAGTCGCACGGCCCCGTGTTTCAGGCCTTCGAGCGGGGGTTCATGGGCCTTGCTACGGGGTATGCCAAGGCGCTCGGCTGGGCAGTGCGGCATCGCGGGGTCGTCATCGGCGGTGCCCTCGGCGCTCTCGTGCTGGCGGTTGTGACGTTCCGGGCGCTCGAGCGGGAGTTCGTCCCGGACGAGGATCGTGGGTGGTTCTTGAGCTTCGTCCAGGCGCCGGAAGGTTCCACGGTCGAATTCACGGACCAATACCAACGGCAGGTCGAGGCGATTCTGGCCAGGACGGCGGACATCGAATCGTACTTCAGCATCGTGGGTGGCTTCGTTCCGGTCAACCAAGGCATTGTCTTCGCGCAGCTCACCGATTGGTCGGAGCGCAATCGCTCCACCCAGGACGTGATCGGAGAGCTCTTCCCTCAATATTTCGGGATCCCGGGGGTTCAGGCATTTGCCTTCGCTCCCTCGCCCATCGGAGGATTCGGGAAGCCGGTGCAGTTCGTGGTTCAACACCCGGACTTCGATTCGTTGTTGGCCGGCATGAACGGCTTTCAGGCACGGGCGGCCCAGATCCCGGGATTGATCAACCTCGATGTCGACCTCAAAGTCAACAAGCCGGAACTCACCGTCAGTTACCAGCGTGATCGTGCCGAAGATCTCGGGGTCTCGGTGGAGTCCGTCGGGGCCACGCTCGAAACCATGCTCGGGGGTCGGCGGGTCAGCACGTTTACCCGCGACAACAAGCTCTACGATGTCGTGGTGCAGATGCGTCCCGAAGAGCGAGCCACGCCGAGCGACATGAGCGGCCTCTATGTCCGCGGGCGCCAGGGTGAATTGATCAACCTCGATCAGGTTGCCACCGTGACCGAGAACGTCGGCCCGTCGGCGCTGCTCCACTACAACCGGGTGCGCTCGTACACGCTCGACGCGAGCCTCGCGCCCGGTCTGGTGCTTGGGTCGGCGATCGACTCCCTCCGTTCGGCCGCGGCTGAAGTGCTGCCAGCTGGTAGCTCGACTGCACTCGCCGGGGAATCGCGAGAGCTGGAAGACAGCGGGACGGCATTGTATTTCGCGTTTGTGCTGGCCCTCATCGTGGTGTACATGGTACTGGCCGCCCAATTCGAATCGCTGGTGCACCCGTTCACCGTGCTCCTCGCGGTGCCATTAGCCGTATGCGGTGCGCTGGTGACGCTCTTCATCATGCGGTCAACGCTCAATCTGTACAGCCAGATCGGGATGATCCTCCTGATCGGGCTGGCATCGAAGAACTCGATTCTCTTGGTGGAGTACGCCAATCAATTGAAGGCGAAGGGAATGGACACCATCGAGGCCGTCCTCGAAGCGGGGCGTATCCGACTTCGGCCGATCCTAATGACGGCGGTGTCGACCGTGGCGGGAGCCATGCCGATCGCGCTGGGGCTCAGCGCCGGCTCCGAAAGTAGGATTCCACTCGGCCTAGTCATCGTCGGGGGCATCCTGGTATCGACGGTCCTGACGCTCTTCCTGGTGCCGGTGGTCTACGTCCTGTTGGATGCGCTCCAGATCCGACTGGCCGTCGGAGGGTGGCGAGGCCGAATCCCGCGCGCCATGGTTGAGACATGATGCTGCTCGGGTTGCTCCTGGCGATACAGGTTACCTCGGCGGACACGGTCCCGCGCGTCACCCTCGCCGAGGCCTTGGAACGCGCGACCCAGCTCGATCCCAACTATGTGGCGGCCCTCGGCCAGATCGATAATGCGGCCTGGGGTCGGCGCGCGGCCTACCTGGCCTTCATCCTTCCTTCGATCACGGTGCAGGGGAGTTACCAGGTCTCCTCCTCGCCGAGTTTCAATATCGGGACGGGAGCGGCATCGAAGACGTTTGCCTTTGCCCAATTGACCGGGCAATACGAACTCTTTGCGGGCGGACGGAAATTTGCCGATCTCGCGGCCGCCAAGGCCCAGCTAACCGGCGCTCGGGCGGGCGAGCTGGAGGCACGCTTCGCGGCTGCGCTCCTGACCGAATCGGCCTACTATGACTTGGTCTCGAACAGGGAACTCACCGAAGTGGCTCGGCAACGGGTGGCCCGCGCTGAGGAACAGCTGGTCGTTGCACGGGCCCGGGTATTGTCCGGGGCGGCCGTCCAGACCGACTCGCTGCGACTCTTGCTGGAGCTCACCCGGGCCCGGGTCGACTTGCTCCGCGAGGAAAGCAGGCTTCGCGTGTCGCGACTCACTCTCGGCAGCCTGATTGGGGCGGAAGGGCCGGTCGATGCCGTGCCGCTTCCTGCGGGGCCGGCGCCGGATCTCCCACTGACCCTCGAAGAAGCCGTCGCCGAAGCCTTGGAACAGGGTCCGAGCTATCGGGTTGCTCGAGCCAATGAGCAGCGCGCCGGCGCACAACTCTGGGCCCAGCGCTCGGCTTGGTTGCCGCAGATAGGTCTATCCGCGAACACCTCGGCCTTCGACGTGAAAGTCTTCCCGAACGCCACCAAGCGATCGACCCTCTCGATCGGGGTGAGCTTGCCGATCTGGGATGGAGGCCAGCGTGAGATCGGCATTACACAAGCACGGGTCAACCGCGACGTTGCCCGGGCCATTCGCGGGGACTTGGAACGCTCGGCCCGGCCCGCCGTGACCCAGGCCTATGACCAGTACCTGACATCGCGGGCGGCGACCGACCTCGCCGCGCAAGCGGTCGTCGTTGCGGAGGAGAATTATCGGGTTCAGCAAGCACGCTATCGAAGCGGCGCAACCGACATTCTCGATCTTCTCGAAGCACAGGTCAATTTGAGCGATGCTCAGGCCGGACTGGTACAGTCCCGCACTGCGACACGACTGGCACTGGCAGGACTGGAAGCCATTCTCGGCCGGCGCCTCTTCACTGGGAAGGATTAATGGTCACACGAGGCCTTGCAGTTGGACTCGCGGTTATCGCCGCATGGGGCTGCGGGAATGGGCAAGCCGAGGATGGTGGATTTGGCGGCGGCGGGTTTGCCGCGCCAGTGGAAGTCGCCCGGGTGCGAGTCGACACGGTCGTCGACGCGATCCAGGCGACGGGTCAGATCGAAGCCGTGCAATCGATCATCCTCCGACCAGACATCGATGGACGAATCACCGGCATCCTCTTCCGGGAAGGCGGATACGTTCGGGCGGGGACCCCCCTGTTCAAGGTGGATGACGCAGAGCTTGTTGCCCAGGTCGCCCGTGCCGAGGCCGAGCGGGATCTCAGTCGCCAGGCCTTGGGGCGGACCCGCACCCTCATTGCACAGAATGCCGCCTCGCAGGCCGATCTGGAACAGGCGGAAGCCACCGCCCGGAGCAGCGAGGCGCAGTACGAACTGCTCAAGGTACGCCTCGACCGGACGGTCGTCCGCGCCCCCTTTGGCGGCCTCGCCGGCTCGCGGCAAGTGAGCCTGGGCGATTACGTCACCACCTCCACCGGGTTGGTGACCCTCCAAACCGTTCATCCCCAACGCGCCGTCTTTCAGGTTCCTGAGCGCTACGCCACGGAACTCGCGGTCGGGCTGCAGGTCGCCTTCCGGGTAGCGGCCATTCCGGAGCGTGATTTCACGGGTACCGTCGAGTTCGTCGATCCCATCGTCACCCTTCCCGCGAGGACGATCCTGGTAAAAGCCCGCGTTCCAAACCGTGGAAGAGAGCTTCAGCCCGGCATGTTCATCGAAGTCCGGCTGGCCACCGATGTGCGCCCGGCGGCGACGATAGTACCCGAAGAAGCGATCGTCCCACTCGAGGCCGGACCGGTCATCTGGGTCATCGACGACAGCAGCAAGGCGGAGCGGCGCGCGGTTGAACTGGGAGTCCGAACGCCGGGGTTCGTCGAGGTCCGTTCGGGCGTTGCTGCAGGAGAGCAGGTGGTGGTCGGCGGGCAGGTCCGCCTCCAGCCCGGCATGGCGGTGACGCCCATCCCGGTCGACCGTCAGCAAGTCGTGCCCGCGGACACGGCTGCCACAGAGGCCGGTCCCGAATCGTCGGCTCCCCCTGGGGCGGCGTCAGAGAACTCTCCCCCTGCGTCTCCTTAGCGAACGACAGACCTTCCGGCGCCGCGGAGCGGATCCGCGGCGCCGTTCCCGCGGAGGCTGGACCGCGCCGCGCATTCTCGCCTCGCTGATACTGGTCGCCCTCACCCACAATGCTGCGCTCAGCGGTCAGGTGGCCGGCCGGTGGCGGGTCATCCTTCGTGGTGGAGCGCCCGCCGCGGTCTTGGGTGAGCTGTGGCTCGCGGTCGATGGGGCAACCCTGGCCGGCACGTTGGACTTGGCGGGCGTTACCGGTGGCCCACGCCCGCTTACCGGCCGCGCGTTCGATGACAACAGTGTCGAGTGGTTGGTAACCGGCTCGAGTTTCCGGCGGTTTGCGGGCCGCCTCGTGCAGGATAGCCTGGTAGGGGAAGCGTTTGCAGACGGCGGCGTGCGCCGCCAGTGGGTTGCCGGGCGTCTCGCGGATTCTGTCGAGTTCTACCCATCGCTGCCGCGGTTTACCCTGCGGCAGGTAATGGTCTTCTACGGGGTCGGGGATTCCATCCAGCGGCTGCCGGGTGCCTGGCTTCGAGGCGCCGCGGCGCGCGGGCACACCACCGAATCGGTGCTCAAACGATATCGTGCCATGGCGGACGCCGCCGGACTCACGGCGTTGAGCCCCGAGGGCTTGGCCGGGGCCGCCGTGATCCGGGCCATGGGACTGCGTCACCGGGAGGCGATGGTCGCCGCGCACCGGGCCGTGTTGGCGACGATGCGCGGTCGTCTTTTCAGCGATACCGCCCGCACGCGCTTCGACTTCCTGTTCCGGCCGACCGGTGAATGGCAAGTCGACATTCACGATGTGGCACTTCGCGCAGCACGCCAGCACGTGCCGGGAGTCGAATGGGCCAGCGCCGAGCCCGCACTCGCGATAGCGGGACGCCTCCCCCGATCCGAACGCCGGCCAGCCGATGAAGTGATCGCCCTGGAGCTGTACCGCCTGTTCGTGCTTTCGAACTCGGACCCGGAGCATTCCCGTGCCGTGACCGATCCCATGCAGTACGGGGCCCCGGAATCGTTCCGCGCGGTTCAGGCATTGCTGGCCGGTTACCAAGCCGCCGTAGGATGGTACGCAGCTGTCATGCGATTCCTCGTGACGGAGCCGTGGCTTGGGGGTTCCCTTGCCGACATGGTACAATCGGCGTGGTCCGACCATGAAGTGCCTGTGCCGGAGATTCGCACACACCTGTTCGGTTACGCCGAAGGCGCCCCGGTGGCGGGCGTCTTTCAAGGAGTCCTCGATCGGCTGATCGTTGCCAAGAATCCTTCTGCCGCTCGCTGGCTGTCGCGACATGGTAGCGCAGGGCTGCGGCAGGTCATTCAAGCGATGGGGCCACCCGCTCCGGGGACGTCGGTCATCGATCTCGGGACATTGCGGTACGAGATCAGTAGCATCAGCCGAGAATCTGCACGAGCCCGCGGTGGATTCCTCGAAGCGCGCGACATCGTACTGATTGACCCGAGCATCATGCCGCTCTTTGCCATCGGGACGGTGCTCCATGAATGGCATCACGTTGTCCACGGGCATGTGCGCACCCATCCCGATGGCTCCGGACTGTCGGTGGGCGCAGATGGCACGGTCCTCACCGTGATCGAGCCGGACCTCTACTTGGCGGAGGGGTTGGCCGAATACGAGGCCGACCGAATTCTGCGAAGACTCGCGGTCGAGTTTCCTCTCATCGCCTTCGGTGAGGCCGAGAAGCTCGCGGAGATGGCGGCCGCACGCCCACTGGACCCGCACGTCCAGGGCTATCTCATGATCGCGGCCCTTGCCGACGCCGTACCAGAGCCCGCCGAGTTGAGGCGGCTGGTGATGACGCGGGATACGGATTCATTTCAAGTGATGCTGGATGACAACATCGCGGCGTGGTTTCCCTCGCATGGTGACGCTCGAGATCTCTCCGTGGGGCCGCGCCGCCGGCCGGTGCTTATCCCCGAAGTCACGTTTACCGTGGATGACGGTCAGCCGTTTGTCGAGGAGACGCGCTACCTGATTCCGGCCGACTCCTCGTCTGCTGTCACGGAGGTGGCTCCATGACGCCCCGACCCTGCGCGTTACTGCTCCTGCTGGTGTCGCTGTCGAGCGGGCTCCTGGTCGGACAGAGCACCCGACCCGAGCGCACCCATGCACAGCAAACCTCGAGCTACCAGGACGTGGGGTCGTTCCTCGACTCACTCGAGCGGGCCGGCGCCACCATCAGAATCGGCACCATGGCCCAAAGCGTCGAGGGCCGATCGATCCCGTGGGTTCTCGCCGCCAAGCCGATGGTCGATGACGCTGCGGCTGCCCACAGGACCCGGAAGCCCATTTTCTACATTCAAGGCAACATCCACGCAGGGGAGGTCGAGGGAAAAGAGGCAGCGCAGATGTTGCTTCGAGACCTGACGATCGGAGTCCTTCGGCCGCTGTTGGATAGCGTGATCGTTCTCGTGGTGCCCATCTACAACGTCGATGGGAATGAGGCGATCGGCCCGTCCGACCGAAATCGACCGGGGCAGAACGGCCCCGCACTGGTCGGCCGCCGGGTCAACGGCCAGGGGCTCGACCTGAATCGGGATTACGTCAAGATGGAAGCCCCAGAGACTCGGGGTGCCGCGGCGCTGATCAACGAGTGGGACCCGGACTTCTTCATCGACCTGCACACCACCAACGGGAGTTACCACGGGTACGCCCTCACCTATTCCCCGGGGCTCAATCCGAACAGCGGACCGCCCAACGATTTCGTGCGGGATGCGTTCCTCCCAGCCATCCGCACACGCATGCGCGAACGACATGGTCAGGCGATTTTCGATTACGGCAATTTCAAGAATCAAGACCCCGATTCTCTCGATCAGGGTTGGTATACCTACGAACCCTATCCACGGTACGGCGTCAACTGGTTCGCCATGCGCGGCCGCATGGCGATCCTCAGCGAGGCCTATAGCAATGCGCCGTTTGCGGAGCGCATTTTGGCCACGTACAACTTCGTACGGGAGATTGTGAGTCTTGCGGCGGAGCTACGCGACACCATCGCCGCGCTCCACGGAGCACCTGGGCACTGGGGGCCGGACTCCGTCGCCGTGCGATCCGAGTATGCAGCCCCCCGCCTCGTCGAGGTCCTTGCCGAGATCACGGAACCGGCGGGGGATGGGTCGCACGGATTCGCCCGCCGCCGCCGCACCGGGACCTACCGGTCAATCCGCATGCCGGTGTTCGACCGCTTCGCTCCGGTGCGGCGCGAGGCGCTTCCGGCCGGTTATCTCCTCCCGCCAGGGCTGGGGCAGGTCGTGGAGGCGCTTGGCCGTCACGGAATACGGGTCGCCCGCGTCGACGGGGAGTGGACGGGACCCGTCGAGGCGTTCCATATCGACAGCCTCGCAGGAGCTCGGCGGCCATTTCAGGGCCATCGACTAGTCGACGTGCGCGGCAACTGGCGGCCCGAGGCCGGACGCGCAGCTGCGGGTTGGTTCTACATCCCGATGGACCAGCGTCTCGGCGTGCTGGCCGCGTACTTGCTCGAACCGGGTTCCGCCGACGGGGTCGCCGCCTGGAACTTCCTCGATCGCGACTTGCGCCAAGGCCAGGACGCCCCCATTCTGCGGGTCCGGCAGCCGGTGGCCATTCCCTCACACGAACTTCCGACCTGGCGCCCCGCGCCGTAACCAGACGACGATTCATGCTCATAGCCGGCGATCCCGCCCCTGCATTCTCGCTCCGCTCCGACGACGGAACAGAGATCTCACTCGACAGGTTCCGTGGCAAGAAGATCGTCCTCTATTTCTACCCGCGGGACGATACGCCCGGGTGCACTACGGAGGCATGCGATTTTCGCGACTCCTGGCAGGCGGTCGCGCAGGCGGGGGCGGTGGTGCTCGGCGTGTCTCCGGACGACATGGCGTCGCACCACAAGTTCAAGACGAAATACCAGCTTCCCTTCCCTCTCCTTGCCGACCCTGACCACGCGGTCGCGGACGCATATGGTGCGTGGGGCAAGAAGTCGATGTACGGAAAATCGTATCACGGCGTCCTCCGGACGACGTTTGTGATCGATGAGCGTGGGATGGTGCTCAAGGTGTTCGAAAAGGTGAAACCGAAAGGACACGCGGCGGAAGTGCTCGCCCTGTTGAAAGGATGATCGGCATGCGGATTCGAAGACACTGCGGGGTTCTCGGCCTGGGTGGTCTGATACTGATGACCGCCTGCAGCGGAGCGCGCGACGAGGCGGCCGCGGCGACAGCAGCCGTGTTTGTCGACCCCGAGCCTGGGGAAGTACATCTCGCAAACATCCAGCAGCTAACATTCGGTGGGAATAACGCGGAAGGCTATTTCTCGAGGTCGGGCAAGGAGATCATCTTCCAACGCCAGGACAAGGTCTCCGAAGGTTGTGACCAGCAGTACCTCATCAACGCCGACGGCACCGGCTTGCGCCGGGTGTCGAACGGCCAGGGACGCACCACGTGCGGGTACTTCTACGATAACGACCGGCGGATTCTCTACAGCTCGACGTTCGAGCATGACGCAGCATGCCCGTCGCCACCGGATCATTCCCAGGGGTACGTGTGGCCGATCGGCCACTTCGAGATCTACACGGCAGCGGTCGATGGAAGCGACCTTCAAAAGCTCACCAACAACGGCACCTACAATGCGGAGGCGACCCTTTCGCCGGACGGGTCGCGGATCATCTTCACGAGCACGATGGACGGCGACCTCGAACTCTACACGATGAACGTAGACGGGTCGGCTCTCCGCCGGGTGACGCACCGGGTGGGCTACGACGGTGGGGCGTTCTTCTCGCCGAACGGGCAGCAGATCGTTTGGCGGGCCGGGTACCCGCAAACAGCGGCGGACTCTGCGGACTATCTCGGGCTACTGGCGCAGCGCATGGTGCGGCCGGGCAACCTCGAGATATGGGTCGCGAACGCCGACGGCGGCGACGCGCGGCAAGTGACCAATCTTGGGGGCGCAAACTTCGCCCCATACTTCCACCCGGACGGGTCACGGATCATCTTCGCCTCCAATCACCAGAGCCAGGGTGGCCGTGTCTTCAACCTGTACCTCGTCAATGTCGACGGGACCGGGCTCGAGCGGGTGACGTTCGATGGGGAGTTCGACTCGTTCCCCATGTTCAGTCCGGATGGGTCGAAGTTGGTATGGGCATCGAACCGCCACGGCTCCGAGGCCCGCGAAACCAACCTGTTCATTACGGATTGGCTAGATTGATTGCACATCGGGCGGGCATAACGGGTAGGAGCTGGCTATGAAGAAAGCAGGATCACGAGAATCCGGTTTCGTCCCCTGGGTCTGGGGTTGGGTCAAGTCTATCGCCCTCGCCCTGGTGGTATGGTTCTTCCTCCGGACATTCTTGGTGGAAGCGTTCCGGATTCCCTCGGGGAGCATGGAAAATACCCTGATGATCGGCGACTTCCTCTTTGTGAACAAGGCGCTCTACGGCGCCGAGGTTCCCCTGATACACAAACGTCTGCCGGCAGTACGCGAGCCGAAGCGCGGCGACCTCATCGTCTTCGATTCGGTCGAAGAAGACATCAAAGTGGTCAAACGCTTGATCGGGATGCCCGGAGACACACTCGCCATGACGGGCGGAAGGATGATGCGCAACGGTCGCATGCTGAACGAACCGTACGTCGTGCATGCGGACCCCCTTCCGTCGGCCGACCAGTTCCAGCGGCAACGGATGCGAGAGTGGCAAGTGCGCCACCTCGCCAACGGCGACAGCGCCACCTACCATCCCGACCTCCAGGATTGGGGGCCGATCGTGGTGCCGCCGGACTCCTATTTCGTGATGGGTGACAGTCGCGACAACTCACACGACAGCCGGATGTGGGGCTTCCTGCCCAGGGCGAACGTACGGGGCCGGCCACTGGTGATCTACTTCAGCTACGATCAACAAAGCTGGCGTCCGCTGCCGTTCATCACCGATGTGCGGTGGGGCCGGATCTTCTCGACCCCCGATTAGGCGATCGGTACGCCGTCGTCACGGCGAGGAGCAACGCGAGCGCTGCGACACTGCTCGCGGTGATGAACGGCCCAGCGGCGGACAGGTCGCTCACCACCCCCAAGAGCACTGGGCCCGCCACCCTCGCCAGAGCACCCGAACTCTGCAGCCGCCCCAGGGCATGGCCTTGGGCCTCCGCTGTGGTGAGCCGGGATACATAGCTCGCGGCAGTTGGCGCCACTAGCCCAGTCCCCGCGGATATCAAGGCGAGCACCCCGAGCAGCGACGGTAGCCGCCACTGGGCCGACCCCGCGAGCGTAGCACTCATGGGAAGCAGCATCAGGCCGATCGCCAGGGACACACAGCCCGCAATCATGACGCGTGGCTCTCCAAACCGGGGTGCGAGCCGTCCCACCATCCAGCCCTGGACCACTACGGTGACCAACCCGATGAACACGAACAGATAGGACACACCTTCCCGGTCAAAGCCCCACATGCGTTCACCATACAAGGGGAACACGGCATAGATGGCGGTGAAGGCGAAGGTCTCGAGAAACAAGATGCCCAGGGGAGCCAGCAGCGGTCGCCACGGTGGTCGAGCCTGGCGCTCAGCCCTGCGGGCTTCCGTCCGTGTTTCGGGAAGCCAGACCAACGCGGCGATGAAGTTCATGGCGCTCAGCACGGCGGCCAAAAGGCCAGGCGCTGCGTCCCCCAGACGCGTGCTCATGCCGCCGAGCGCGGGACCGATCACGAATGCCACCCCGAACGCGGCTCCAATCAGGCCCATGGCACGGGCGCGTCGCTCCGGTGGGGTGACATCGGCCAAAGTAGCCTGAGCAACATTGACGATGGACCCACTGCCCCCGGCGACCACGCGAGACAGCAGGAGTACGAGAAAGCTGCCCGCGAACCCGAACAGGAGATATGATACCGCGCTTCCAATGAGGCTGATCAACAGGACAGGGCGTCGGCCGATGCGGTCGCTCAACCGCCCCCACCACGGCGCGAGCAGGAGTTGGATGAGCGAATAGCTCGCGACGAGGACGCCGATCGCCGCGTCGCTGGCGCCGTATCGTGCTCCGTAGCTCGGCAGGAGCGGCAGCACGATGGCGAAGCCGATGAGGTCGATGAAGACGGTCAGGAGCACCAGTCGGAGGGCGCGACGCTGGCCCGCCGTGGCG
>Ga0224512_10004793_pt1 | contig 11305 bp, 8 predicted proteins | sample SF_May12_sed_USG_4_FD_169103 | JGI IMG/M metagenome (GOLD analysis project Ga0224512, IMG submission 169103) | Sediment microbial communities from San Francisco Bay, California, United States - SF_May12_sed_USGS_13 | ecosystem: Environmental > Aquatic > Marine > Sediment | place: USA: California...
CGGGCCGATCCCGGGTCCGGGCTTGAGGCGCGGCCACTACCGGGCCGATGTGGTCAACGACCGGCCCAGCGAGCGCACGGCGGGCGGCCTGTGGCCGTCAGACCACGCCGGGCTCGTCGCGAGCATCCGCTGAGCCCGAAAACAGACTAGATCATGCCGACATCGGCGCGCCGGAGGGCATCCGTGACCTCCGGCGCGAACCAGATGCCCCGCTTGTCCTCCAGGATCTTGAGGCCTTCGTCTCTTGATCGGCCGGTGCGGTATGCGCGGCTCTCCAAAATGGCGGTCCAGGCTTCGGATATTCCGACGATCTGGCCGCCTAGGGAGATGTCCTCACCCTTCTTGCCCTGGGGATATCCCGATCCGTCCCAGCGCTCATGGTGCTCGTGGACGTACCGGATGCAGCGACCTAGGTGCGTCATCGGCTCTAGGATCTCCACCCCGCGGTCGCAGTGGGAGCGGATGACGTCGAACTCCTCGGGTGTCAGCGATTCGGGCTTCGAAACCAGCGCATCCGGAACGGCGATCATACCGACGTCGTGCAGGAGGCCCGCGGTCCGCACCGCCTCGACCTCGTCATCACTGGCGTCGAGTGCGTGCGCGATCGCGGCCGCCTGCATGGCGACGGCCTTGCTGTGGCCCTGGAAGTGCGGGTTCCGCAGATCGAGGGCGTTGGCCAATGCGCTCAGAGAACTCACCGTGATCTGGCGCACGGCCTCGGCGCGCCGCTCGAGCTCCTCCCGCATCCACCCGACCATGGCCCGGTGGTGTTCTTCAGCCGCCCGCTTGTGAATGGCGCGCTGGACCGAGCGCTTCAGCGCGTCCGGGTCCGGCGGCTTCTTGATGTAGTCGGAGATGCCCATCCGGAGCGCCGCCTGCACTGTCCGCTCGTCTCCGCTACCCGTCAAGAGAATGATGCGGATGTCGGGATCGTGCTCCTGGGCCGCCTGAGCCAATTCGAGCCCCGACATCGCGCCCATCTCGAAGTCCGTCACGAGGACGGTCGCGTCGCCTTTCAGGACAGCGGCGAGTGCCTCTTCAGGACTGCCGAACAGGTCCACGGAATACCCGGCGCCATGTAGGATGCCCGCGGTCAGCGTCCCCGAGGTTCGGTCATTGTCCACCACGAGGATTCGGCCCTCGGTGGAATCCGGAAGCTCGAACGTGAAGTCCGTCGGCTCGACGACGTCGTCGAGTGGCGACGTAACCTTGGCTGAGTCGGTCAATCAATGCTCCCCAGGCGGAATTGAGGAGCCCCGACACGCGGAGACCCCGATTTTGAACGCACTTCGTCACATCTAGCCTGGGGGGCTAGTGCGACGGTGCGCCGAAACCAGTAGGTGTGTCAAGCACCTCGGGCGGCTTAGACCTCCAGCACGGTCGAGCCGACGGTGCGACGAGCCTCCAAATCGCGGTGCGCCTCGGCAACCTCGGCGAGCGGATACCGCCGTCCGATGTGAGGTTTCACTTTGCCCGAGCCCACCACGTCGAACAGGGCCCCGATGCCTTCGTCCGCGTCGGCCTGAATCGAGTAGTAGTCCATGACCCGGGGACGGGTCAGGAACAGCGAACCCCTCTTCGCGAGCTCCAGCGGGATCATAGGCTCGACGGGTCCGGATGCGTTCCCGAAGGTCACCATCATGCCCCTCGGCTTGAGCGAGTCCAACGAACCCATGAACGTCGCCCCACCGACAGAGTCGTACGCCACGTCGACGCCACGTCCCGACGTGATCTCGCGTACGCGCGCGGGCACGTCTTCATCCCGATAGAGGATGACGTGATCGCATCCGTTCTTCTTGGCCAACTCCGCTTTCTCCTTGGAGCCCACCGTCCCGATGACGTTCGCCCCGAGCGCATGGAGCCACTGACTGGCGAGGAGACCGACGCCGCCCGCGGCCGCATGGAGGAGGGCCCAGTCGCCGGCCTTTACCGGGAAGGTACGCCGGACCAGATACTCGACGGTGGCCCCCTTCAGCATGATGGCGGCAGCTGTCGCATCATCGATCGTGTCGGGCAACTTGTAGAGTTTCGCGCGCGGCAGGACCCTCAATTCACAGTACGAGCCTGGACCCGCATTGCCCGTGTACGCGACGCGATCCCCGACCTTCAGGTCGGCCACCCCGTCTCCAAGGGCCTCGACCACGCCGGCGCCTTCGACGCCGGGGGTGAATGGGGGCTCCAAGGGATAGAGGCCCGTGCGGTGATACACGTCGATGAAGTTGAGCCCGACGGCGGTGTGGCGAACCAGAACTTCGCCGGACCCGGGCGTACCGGAGTCGACCTCCTTCCACTCGAGCACTTCGGGTCCACCCACCTTGCTCACGACGATCGCACCGGCCATCTCTGGTCTCCGGGTTGGGGAACGGTCCGCCATCGTAGCAGGAACTACCTTCCGCGTCACCACGGGCCGGCCTAAGATTGGGCCCATCCTTCCTCGCGGTTTACGGACCCTCCATGCGACCGTTCACTCGCTTTCGCACCCTGCTCGTAGCCGCGGCCTTCGTTCCGTTGGCCGCCGCACCCATTCAGGCGCAGGTGGCTTGGGAGACGGTGCCCGTGGGCTTCCCCCGGACCGCGGCCGAAGCGAACGGGTTCACCGCCCACACCCGGCACCTGGAGATGTGGGACTACCTGAGGAGGCTCCGCAGCGCGACCACGGAGATGAGGCTCACCTCCTACGGCCAGACCCGGGAAGGGCGAGAACTGCCCTTGGCGATCTTCAGCAGGCCGCTGATCACTGAGCCCTGGGAGGCATGGGCTCTAGGCCGACCGATCGTAGTGTTGGCAGCGAACGTGCACGGCGGTGAGCGGACGTTTCGTGAGGGCCTGTTAGTCCTCATGCGGGAGCTGGCGACCCCAGGGACGCGGGCGAACGCGCTCCTCGACGAAGTGACCATCCTCGTCGCCCCGCAGATCAACCCCGACGGCTTCGAGGCGAGCCTCGAGGGGCAGCGCGGGAACTCGTGGGGCATCGACCTCAACCGCGACTACGTGAAGCTCGAGCATCCGTCGATCGCCAACCTTGTCGGCAACGTCATCAGCGAGTGGCGTCCCCACCTCGTCATCGACGGCCACAACGGGGGTTCACGCCCGTACAACCTGGTCTACCAGTGCCCGAGTCACTACGACACGATGAGGGAGCTCACACTCATCTGTGACGACGAAATCTTCCCGGCCATCGAGGCGGCGCTGGCCACGGAGGGATATCGGTCCTGGTACTACCAGCAGGGCGACGAAGAGGAGTGGCGGGTCGGCGGCTTTCAGGCCCGCATCGGGAGGAACTACGTCGGCTTCACGAACAGCATCGGCATTTTGTTCGAGGCTCCTGCCCAGGAGTTGGAAGACGGCGCCCGCGCCGGCTACATCGGCTACCGCACCGTGGTCGAGTTCGTGGCGGAGAACGCCGCACAGGTGAGCGGACTCGTGGAGCGTGCCCGGACGGAAACCATCGCCATGGGGGCCGAGCCTCGAGGTGACATCGCTGTGACCATGGAGTACGGTCCGGAAGACTATCCCGCCGACTACCTCCTCGTCCGCGACGGGCGCGGCGGAGCGCGCGCCGACACGATCCAGGTCACGGGCGCGCGCTTCATGAAGAAGCCCGTCGCCACCCGGTTTCGGCCCCGTCCCTGGGCATACCTGTTACCCCGCGACGCGACGGATGCCGTCGCGATGCTCCTGCGCCACGGCATCACCGTGGAGCGCCTCGAGGCCCCTACCCGGCTCTCCGTGGACGCCTATTCAATGGCAGGTGTGACCTACGAACAGGCGTATAACCACGCGGCGGCGCTCAGAGTCCAGGTCGGCGACATCGTGCGCTTGGACCAGGAGTTTCCTCCCGGAACCTATGTCGTGCCTACGGCGCAGTACCTCGGCCGGCTCGTGACGCACATGCTGGAGCCTGAGACCGACGACAATGTGGTCTACTGGAACACCATGGACGCGTGGATCCCGCGCGATGGAGGCGTCGTGCCGATCTACAAGCTCATGACGCCTACCGCGCTCAACGCGCGGGTGGTCATCGAGGTAGAGCGAACACCCAGATGACCCCACCCTGCGGCACGAACTCGCGCGTGCCGAGCTGTTGATTGATCCGCCCCGCCATCGAGGCCGCGTCGACGCCCCATCCAGACTGGATCGCGACGTATTGGACGCCATCGACCGAATACGTCGAAGGCACGCCGATGACCCCGGAGTTCGTTCGCTGCTGCCATAGGACCTCGCCGGTACGCGCATCGAAGGCGCGAACGAAGCGATCGCTCGTGCCGCCTGCGAACACCAGGTTGCCACCCGTGGTCAGCACGCCGCCCCAGTTCGCGGCCTGGAACTCGTGCGTCCACACCTCTTGGCCCGTGTTCATGTCCCATGCCTGCAGCTCGCCGACGTGATCCGCGCCTGAACGAACCGTGAGTTGGGTACTGGCTCCCGTGAACGAACTGCCGGGCTCGTACACCACCTCGCGGCCCTCGATGGAGCCGCAAAGGTTGTCGTTGGCCGGGATGTAGAGGAGCCCTGTGCCCGGGTTGTACGCGGCCGGCGGCCAGTCCTTACCGCCCCACAGCGAAGGGCAGAAGGGAGTCACCGTCCCAGTACCCGGCTTGTGCGCCTCGTCGTACGTGGGCCGGCCGGTCTCGACGTCGAGGCTCGTAAAGACGTCCTGGTATACGTAGGGTTGAGCGTCGACGAACGAAATGCGGTCGCGCTCGCGCTCGAGAACCCACAGGTACCCGTTTCTGCCCGCATGGACGAGGGCGGGAATCACGCGGCCATCGCGACGCACCGGCATGAGGATCGGTGTCGACACCTCGTCCCAATCCCACGAGCCGTTCCAGTGGTATTGGTGATAGCCGCGCAGCTCGCCCGTCTCGACGTCAATCGCGAGCACCGAGTTCGTGTACAGGTTGTCGCCTGGACGCGCGTCCCCGATCCAGGGCCCGGGGTTCCCGGTGCCCCAGTAGGACAGGCCACTGTCGGTGTCGTAATGCCCTGTGATCCACACGGCCGCCCCACCGGTCTGCCAGGAATCTCCAGGCCAACTGTCGTTGCCGAACTCGCCCGGCCCCGGCACGGTGTACGTGCGCCACACCTCGGCACCCGTTTCGGCATCTAATGCGACGACGAAGCCCCGGATCCCGAGCTCCCCACCCGACACGCCGACCATGATCTTTCCCTCGGCCGCGAGGGGGGCCAGGGTCATGTAGTAGCCGCGCCTATTGTCCTGCACCGAGGTGCTCCACGCCACGTCCCCGGTCTTGGCGTCGAGTGCCACCACGCGGGCGTCCAGCGTCGCCGTGTAGACCTTGTCGCCGTACAACGCCACGCCGCGATTCGTGTTGTGGAAGGCGACCAAGTCCTCTGGCAAGTCATGCGCGTACCGCCACAGGAGGTCTCCGTTCGCCGCATCCATAGCCATGACCAGGTTGCGCGGCGTCGTCACGAACATGATGCCGTCGTTGACGATGGGGGGGGCCTCGTGACCACCCGTCACCCCGGTGGACAGCGTCCACACGGGCACGAGCTGCGACACGTTCTCGGTGTTGATCTGAGCGAGGGGGCTGTATCCCCAGCCATCGAGCGTCCCCCGATAGGAGAGCCAGTTTTCGGGCTCTGGATTCGAGAGTCGGGAGTGCGTAACGGCGCTGTACTCTTGGATCGGGCTCTGGGCATGCCCAGCAGAGGGAGCAGCCGCAAACGAGCCCCAAAGGGCCATGACGACGAATCGCCGGAGGGGTCTAATCATGGCCTAACTTCCGGCCCCTCCCGTCGGCAGCGCAAGCGGGGCTCAGGCGCGGCGCTCAAGCCCGGGAGGGGTTAGACTTTTCGTATGACGAAGCTCGCGCCCCCGCGGTCCGGCGATCCTGGCCTCCGACGCGCATTCGAGGAGCTGCGCGCCAAGGAGTTCAGTCGTCTCGACGAGAGCGGATACGTCTACCTCGACTATACGGGCAGCGCTCTGTACGCCGAGTCGCATCTTCGCGATCACGAGGACTTTCTCGAGCACCACGTCCTCGGCAACCCGCACTCGGAGAATCCGGCGTCGGCCGCCGCGACCCGAATCGTCGAAGAGACGCGCCGCGACGTGCTCGACTTCTTCGGCGCCGACCCGTCGGACTTCGCGGCGATCTTCACGGCGAACGCATCAGCGGCGCTCAAGCTGGTCGGCGAGGGCTACCCCTTCGGGCCAGGGTCCCGGTTCACCCTGCTCGAAGACGCGCACAATTCGGTCAACGGCATCCGAGCTTATGCGGACCGGCGCGGGGCCGAGACCACCTATCTCCCCTTGGACGAGGAGCTGCGCCGCGACGGGTCGGTGGCCATTCCGCCAGCCGGTGACGGGCCCAGCCTCTTCTCGTTTCCCGCGCAGTCCAACTTCTCCGGCGTGCGTCACCCGCTCTCGCTCGCCGAAGATGCGCACGCGCTCGGCTACGACGTGCTCCTTGATGCGGCCGCATTCGTGCCGACGAGCTCGCTCGACCTGGGCGCGATGCCGGTCGACTTCGCCTGCGTGTCGTTCTACAAGATGTTCGGCTTCCCGACGGGTGTCGGCGCCCTCCTCGCCCGCCGCGAAGCGCTAGCACGTCTCGAGCGGCCGTGGTTCGCCGGTGGGACCGTCGATTTCGTATCGGTCGGGAACCGAATACACCGCCTCGCGTTGGGCGCGGCAGGCTTCGAAGACGGGACGCTCAACTTCCTGGGCATTGCCGCACTCCAAAGCGGCTTGGCCTTCCTGCGAGAAGTGGGAATGGAGCGCGTACGCTCTCGCGTCGGCGATCTCACGACCCGTTTGCTGGAGATCCTCGGGGGTGTGAGGCACGCGAACGGCGCACCCGCCGTCCGGCTCTACGGGCCGACAGATGGGGTCGACCGGGGCGGCACCGCCTCGTTCAACCTTCTCGACGCCGAGGGCCACATCGTTCCCTACGGCGACGTGGAGAGAGCAGCCGGCCTCGAGGGCATCGCGCTGCGGGGAGGTTGCTTCTGTAATCCAGGTGCGGCAGAGCGCGCGCTCGAGCTCCCGGACGACCAGATGCTCGAGTGCCTCGAGGCGATCCCGCCGGGCTCGTTCTCCCTCCGCTCCCTGGCCGAGTGCCTCGGGGGAGACATCGCGGTCGGTGCGCTCAGGGCCTCCGTGAGCATCCCGACTACCGACGGCGATCTCGACAGGCTCGAAGCGTTCTTGAGGGACACCACGCGTTGACCACCGCCGCCGGAGCGGGCGACCTTTTCCCGAGCCGCCTTTGCCCCGATCCCGGAGGATTCGTGTCCAGCTTCCGCGCCAGAGCCATCTCCTTCCTCGCCGCGGCCATGCTGGCCCCGACCGCGTCGGCGACGCAAGTAACCTCGGTGCTGACGCTACTGCCCACCGACGACCGCACGCTGGAGGTTGGCGGTGATTTCTCCGGTGCGCTGTCGACAGCCGACTATGCCTCGGCGGACGACTACCTGATGGAGGCATGGGAGCTACAGGGCCGGGCCGGCGGGTCGGTCACCATCGACCTCGAGTCGGATGCGTTCGACGCCCGGCTCTACGTCGTCGGACCGGGCCTGGCCGAGACCCTGTCGGATGACGACGGCGGGGGTGGCTGCAACGCCCGTTTGACGTTCACGTTCTTGGAGAACGGGACGTTTCGCGTGGTAGCCAGCTCCGTAGGCGCTCGCGAGACCGGGACGTACACACTACGAGTCTCGGAGCGGCCCGGTCCGGCCCCCTCGTTCGGGTGCGGCGAGGTCAACCCAGCGACGTTGGCCGCGCTCCCGACGGAGGGGCGTTCGCTTGAGCTCGGCACGCTGGCGGCGGGCATCCTGGGACCCAACTCCCGCACCGTTCAGGACGGACGAGCCGGAGAAGCGTGGACGCTGACGGGCCAGCCAGGCGTCCGGGCCTCGATCATTCTCGAGTCCGACGACTTCGATGCCTACCTCTATCTCACGGGACCAGGCATGGGCGAGGTGCTGACCGACGACGACGGAGCGGGCGACTTGAACTCGATGATCGACGTGACGCTCACGTCGGACGGCCCCTACACCGTGGTCGCGAGCGCGCTAGGGTCGGGGGACTTCGGGGCGTATACGATTCGAGTCGAAGAGGCGGCGGACCTCAACACACTCCCAATCACCGGTGGGACCGTCGACCTCGGCCAAACCGTGGATGGGCAACTCCTCTTCGCAGACCCCGTCATCCTCGAGGGCCGAAGGGGCCAGGTCTGGGGTCTCGACGCGACGGCCGGGCAGCAGGTGGTGATCGATTTACGATCTGACGACTTCGACTCCTATCTGTACCTCGTCGGCCCAGGACTCGTCGAGCCGCTTTCCGACGACGACGGAGGCGACGGCACCAACTCGCAGATCACGACGACCCTCCCCGAAACGGGGACCTATCGGATCATCGCGAGCCCTTACAGCACCGACGACTCCGGCTCGTTCACGCTGAGCGTCAGTCCACGGTAGCCAGGCGCGGTCAGGCCTCGTCCGGGAAGAGGTAGCTCCCGACCTGGCGGAGCGGTTCGAGACCGCCGACGTCGCGTGGGAACAGAGGGACGCGAATCTGGAGCTTGTCCTTGAACTGCAACTCGATCTGGCGCAGGTACGTCTTCTCCTGCTCCCGACGCTCCTCCAAGAAGTCGCCGATCGGACCGTCGGGCAGGATGCGATTCACGACCAGGCCCGCGATGGGCACCCCGAACTGCTCGAGCGCGGCGATCGCCTTGGCGCTCTCCAGGATCGGCAGGCGCTCAGGGATCAACACCAGTAGGAACATGGTGGCCTCGGGGTCGAGCAACATGCGACGGGCCTTCTGGAAGACGCGCCGGCGCTCGAGGAGCTTGTCGCGCACCAAGCGGAAGCGCGGGTCTCCCGCCTCGGCATCGTCTGTCTGATCGAAGTGGGATAGGTCATCGCCCTTCGCGCGGCCCGCCCCACCCAGGTTGCGGACGACCTTCGACAGCTTGTCGGACCGCTCTCGGTGACCGATCAGGCCCTCCGTCCAGGCGGCCATGATCTCCGGCAGCGTGAGCAACCGGAGCGTTTGCCCGGTCGGCGCAGTGTCGAATACGAGGGCGTCGTGCTCGGTGCCCTCGGCCACCATCAAGCCGGCGACGCGCTCCAGCATCGCGGCTTCGACTGCACCGGGGGACGAGCGGGCCAGCTCGACCTGCCTGTCGACCTCGTGGTACATGCTGGGCTGCACCAGCGACCGCATGCTCTGCTTCACGCCGGCGAGGTACTCGTCCACGACTGCGTCGGGATCGATCTCGAGTCCGGTCAGGCGGGGGGCTAGCTCTTTCGGACGACTACCGATCTTCTGATCGAAGACGTCCCCAAGGGAGTGAGCCGGATCGGTGGACACCACCAAACACTTCCGGCCCTGGTCGGCCAAACGCAACGCCAGAGCGGCGGACACGGTGGTCTTCCCGACACCGCCCTTTCCGCCCACGAACACGACGCGGCGATTGGCTACTGGAAGCTGCACCAAGAAGCTAGGGCCTCAGCAGCAGTGGAAGCCCTCGAGCGGCGAGTGCTCCATCCCCATTCGCTTGTGCCACTCGTGGAAGTCCTCGTAGAGGAGTGGCTGCAGCTCCAGGGTGAAGTAGCTGGCCGGATTGGGCACGCCCACCATCTCCGAGAATACGAGCAGCATGAAGAGGTCGTCCTCCTGCCGCTTCGCTCGCGCCACGGCCCCCCGGAAGGGGGCCGCGTAGAACTCGCGGAGAAAGTCAGCCAATCCAGCCAGCACTGCGGTCTCCTATCCCCCGGCAGCCTCTTTGCGGGCCCGGCCGAACGCGGAAACTGCCTCGAGCGCCACTAAGATACTCGCCCCGAGAATCAACAGGTCCAGCCCCACCAGGAAATACTGTCCGCCTCTGTAGAAGCCGGCGAGTTGGATGAGGAGGGCCGGGACCGTCATCGCGAGCAAAAAGGTGAGTGGGATGACCGTATAGATGATCGGGCGTTTCAGCTTGATCAGATACACGGTGATCACCATCAGGGTGAGCCCTGCCAGAAGCTGATTGGTGGTTCCGAAGAGAGGCCAGATGATCAGGCCGCCGCTCCCGCCGCCGCCCGCTCCGAACGCCAGCAAGAGGCATGTGCCTACCGCGACGAGCGTGGAGACCCACCGGCCCGTGAGCGCGGGGATTTGGTAGATGTTGCCGAACTCCTGAATGATGAATCGCTGTAAGCGCACGCCAGCGTCCATCGTCGTGGCGGCGAACAGAATGCCCATCACCGCCAGCAAGGTCTCCGCGAGTCCGGCCGGGAGGCCGATGCCCTGCTCCATGATGTTTGCACCGCCGCGCGCCCAGACCGTGAGGCCATCCGCGGGGAAGCTCCCAGAGTAGTAGCTCTCCCACTCGGGAAGCGTGGCGAAACCGGCCGTGCAGGCAATGATCGCCGCCAAAGCGAGCGTGCCCTCACCGACGGAGCCCAGGTAGCCTACCTGGCGCGCGTCGGGCTCCTTGTCGAGCTGCTTCGACGTCGTGCCGGAAGCCACCAGCCCGTGGAAGCCGGAGATGGCGCCGCACGCGATCGTTACGAACAGGAGCGGAACGAGCGGTGGCGCATTGGCCGGCGGATTCGTGTTGATCGCGGGCGCTATGATCGTCGGAGCCGCGAGGATCACGGCGGCATAGAGCAGCGCGAGTCCGATGAAGAGCTGAATCCCGTTGATGTAGTCGCGCGGCTGGAGCAGCAGCCACACGGGCAGGACGGACGCAATTCCCGCGTACACGAACAGGATGACGACCCACTGGGCCGGAGCTCCCAGACCGAACATCGTCTCGGGCAGCGAGAGCGGATAGACATCGCCGAGCCAGATGGCGCCGTAGAGCACGCTGACGCCGATTACGGTGACCCACAGCAGGGACATGCCCTTCTTGTAGATGAGGTAGCCGACTGCCATGGCGACGGCGATGACGGCCCAGGTCGGGATCACGCTGCTCGGGACCGCGATGTGCTCGCCCGCAATGATGATCGCGAACACAGCGTTGACCATCAGGAGCAGCAAGAAGATCACGATCATGAAGACGGCGCGGGCGCGCTTGCCCACGATGCTTTCGGTCAACGCACCGACCGACAGTCCCCTGTTGCGCACGCTCGCCCACAGCGCACCGAAGTCGTGAATGCCGGCGAAGAACACCGTCCCCAAAGTCACCCATAGGAAGGCGGGCAGCCAACCCCAGACCACGGCGATTCCGGGACCCACGATCGGCGCGGCGCCTGCAACCGCTGCGAAGTGGTGTCCCCAGAGGATGATTTTCCGCGTGGGGACGTAGTCTACGCCGTCCTCAAACTCGTGCGCCGGCGTCTC
>Ga0224512_10004794_pt1 | contig 11302 bp, 10 predicted proteins | sample SF_May12_sed_USG_4_FD_169103 | JGI IMG/M metagenome (GOLD analysis project Ga0224512, IMG submission 169103) | Sediment microbial communities from San Francisco Bay, California, United States - SF_May12_sed_USGS_13 | ecosystem: Environmental > Aquatic > Marine > Sediment | place: USA...
ATGCTGCGGTCAACAGGAATGCCGTGATAACTCGGCGCATGATCATTACCCCTTGCTGCGGAGTCGGCCAGTCATTTCCCCGGTTTCTGGGTTCACTACCAACCATACGGATCAAGCGTCATCGTTGGTCTCGTATCGTTGTGACCGCCTCGAGGCGGCACCCGACCCCTCCCCGGTTCCGTCGCAGAATCGTTGCTAACGTTGATTCATGCCTGACACATACACCGTCGAACGCAGTGCAATCATTGCCGCTCCGGCTGAGCGCGTCTACGCCCAGATCGTCGATTTCCGTCGATGGCCAGCATGGTCGCCGTGGGAGGACCTCGACCCGAACATGGAGCGGACCTACTCGGGCGCCGATTCAGGACCGGGGGCCGCCACTGCCTGGTCGGGGAACCGCAAGGCAGGCCAGGGAACAATGGAGATCTCCGAAGCGGCAGAGCCTTCCGAGGTGAAAATCGCTCTCGAGTTCCTCAAGCCGTTCAAGTCTCGCAGCACCACAACATTCAGTCTGAAGCCACAAGGCGAGGGCACTGAAGTCACCTGGACGATGGTCGGGCCTACCACCTTCATGACGAGGGTGATGGGCATCTTCAAGAGCATGGACAAAATGATCGGCCCCGACTTCGAAAAAGGACTTGGCCGGCTCAAGGCCGTCGCAGAGACGCCCGAGGCCTAGTCCCGAGAATCGCGGCCCGATCCTTTGACGCCCGCGTCCCCGGTATGGACTCAGCGACGGCGACAGGGGGCCGGTTGGTCTTGAAGCCTCAGCTGGCCGCGTTCGGGCGGCTCAGGCGATGAGTTGCGCGGGGTCGAAGGTCACTGCCGCCGGACCCACGTCCAGCGTCACCGTCGTACCGGGACCGTGACGGCCTGCCTCCGAGGAACCGTGGTCTGCGCTTCATGTTCAAGATCCCACGGCCGGGTGACAGAAAGGCTCCGGATCGTCGACCGACCAGGAGAACGTGGACGGCACGCGCGCTCAGCTCAAACAGGGCAACAAGGTCATCGGGCACGCGCCTCCGATGAGACGTGAGGTCCAACGATGTGGTTGGATCACACAATGAACGCCGTCCCTTCGCTTCGCATCGACATGACCGACACCATCGGGGCCGTGCGTGACGTGCTGGCTGCCGCCGAGTTCACCGATCAAACGGTCTCGTCCGTGTTTGCCGGCGTGGCCGAAGGCGACAAGCTAGGCCCGTGGCGTATGCAGGCGTTGCTGCGCCGAACAGCCGAGCCCACTGCCCGCAACACCCTGGTGCGGCTCCTCACGTTCGGGGTGGAGGTCGCCGAATCGGAGGCGGCGGCCGCTGTCGCCCCTATGGCATTGGACGACTGGATCGAGCTCGGGCTTGTCCGACGGACGGGTTCCGGCATCGCCGCCAACTGCCACATTCGCGCCTTCCACCACGACTATCTGTGCTCAGACTTCTCGGCAGCAACTGCCGGGCCTACCGACTTTGTGATGGGCGTCAGCCCCAGCGGCAAGACCCTGGCCGGAGCTACGTTGCGCCACCAGGTGGGTTCGTCGCTCGATCTCGGAACGGGGTCCGGCTTCCTCGCACTGTTGCTGGCCCGTCATTCAGACCATGTCGTCGCCACCGACATCAATCCTCGAGCCATCAACTTCGCTCGATTCAACGCGGTGCTCAACGGGCTCGACATCGAGGTGCGGTCCGGTTCTTTCTTCGAGCCGGTGGGCGACGACCGTTTCGACCTGATCGTGTCGAACCCGCCGTTCGTGATCACCCCGAGTGCCTCGCACATGTACATGCACGGCGGTCTCGATGGTGACGGAGTGTCCCGATACATTGCAGACGCGGCTCCCCAGCTTCTCAATGAGGGGGGCTACTGCCAGTTCCTCGCCAGCTGGATGGTGACCGATGAGTCCGACTGGGAGGCGCAGCTGGCAGCCTGGTTCGTCGATTCCGGCTGCGATGTCTGGGTGCTTCACCAGCCGATTGTGTCGCCCGAGAAACACACCCTCGAGTGGCTTCCGACTGAGGGGGATGCCGCCACCGCCGTCGCCGACGTGGACCATTGGCTCAGCTACTTCGCGTCCCGTGGTGTCGCTGGCATCGGTACCGGGCTCGTCACGATGCGTCTCGATCCCGGAGGGTCGAATGTCATCGCGATTGACGAAGCGCCAAAGGAAGCAACGCTTCAAGCCGGCGACGCCACCAAGTCGGGGTTCGACCTCCGAGTTTGGCTGGCAACTGCGAGCGATGCCGAGCTGCTGGGCGGGGTCTATCGAATCGCCGCCGACGTGCGCCTCGAGCAGACCTGGCAGCCAGTCCGTGGCGAAGGGTGGGGATCGAGCGCGATGCGTCTCGAACGGACGACCGGCTATCGCTACCGGCAGGATCTCGATCAGATCGCCTCGGAACTGATGCGGCGCTGCGAGGCCGGGCCGCCGCTGCGCGCAGTCGTCGCCCAGATGGCGGCTGAGACGAAGTCAGACGCAGCAGCGTTCGAGGCCGAGGCGCTCCCTGTGGTTCGCCGTTTGCTGCTCGGTGGGTTCTTGCAGCGGGTTCCCTAGAAGGTCTCGCCCTTCACGAGGTCCCACGCGAACCGCTCGGTACCCTTCTTCTTCCCCTTCGAGTCGAAGAGTGTGTAGACCATTTCGATCTTGGGGAAGTCGAACCGAATCACATCTTCGGGCCGTTCTTCTTCGCTACTCGACTCTGTGGCTTCGGTGACCACGGCGTTCCACAGTTTGACGGTGAGGTAGGTGACGCGCCCCCCGTCGGTGAACGAGGCGGTCTCATCCAGCACCACCTCGCTCAGCCTCTCCCCGGTGGCACACGCCAATGCGAGTTTCGCCGTCGAGCGATCGAGAGCCTTGAAGATCGTCAGATCCAAAAAGCTCGGCGGCACCGCCTTTTTGCTCCCGGCGGAACCCGCGTTGGTTAGCCCCCACTGGAAGGCCCTGACGTCAATCGCGTCAGGATGGCCGATGTCTCGCGACTCGCCTGGAATGTTCGGAATGGTGACAAAAATGGCCATAGATGCGCTCCTATCAGGCGAGATTGATCTGATATTCGGCAGTGCCGTCGCCGCCGAGCTCCAACGGTCCTTGCCGGGCTGTGTAGGTGCCGGTGGCGCCGGCGTACCGGCCGGTTCCGCCCACAATTGCGAACGAGTCCAGCGTCGTCAGATCGCGTGTTGCTGTCCCGCTCCCCACGAGGGTCCCGTCGGCAAACGCGAACGTGTGCGTCTCGAGCGAAGTTGGTGATCCGGCGCCGTTTCGAGAATTCCCGAGTGCGACGTATTCGCCGTACAGGTGGCCGACACTCTCGCCGGTCCCGTCAACAAGCTCCGCCGTGACCAGGATTCGTTCTCCGGCCGCAGGTTGCCTCCCTTTGCGGAAGGTGGGCGCAGTGAGCCGAAGCCCCTCGGCCTGAATGAGCGTCTGCGCTGACTCGTTCTCTTGCCGTGTTTCGGGCGCATCGCTGCGATACACGGCCGCTCCTCCGAAGAGCGCTCCGCCGGCGACAACCCCATTGCGGATGATCTCGCGCCTGGTGACAGGCATACATTCCCTCCCCTCGTCTTGGATTGACTATAGACGAGGCGCCTCGCGGCTCGCCCGGAATGTGGACGATTTTTCCGAGTTCCCGGCGCGGTCGGCCTCGGGTCGAAGGGAGCGTCGCCAGAGCCTGCGACGCCTCTGAACCCCGGGCCGAACCGATTGCCCCGCAGCGAACGTAGGATGAGTATCCGGCAGGGAAGGGAATGTTTCATGCGCCGCTCACGAATCACCACACTGTTTATCGCTCTACTGATGGCACTCGCCGTTCCGGCCGCCGCCCAATCGCAGTCCTATCCCGATGTGATTCAACTCCCGGGCGGGTACTTCCCAGAGGGTATTGCGATCGGAGATGGCAGCACCGCATACGTCGGCTCGCTCGTCGACGGTGCTATCTGGAAGGGTGATCTGCGCACCGGCGAAGGCGCCATCCTCGTGCCGGGCGTCGAAGGCCGGTTGGCCGTTGGCATGAACTACGACCGCTCCACCGGCAACCTGTATGTCGCCGGCGGACCTGACGGCAAGGGCTACGTATATGACTCCGCCACCGGCGACAGCGTTGCGGTGGTCGATCTGGTTCCCGGCGGCTTCGTCAATGATGTGATCGTCACCAAGGATGCCGCCTACTTCACAGACTCTTTTGCGCCGCAGATCTATGTCCTCCCGCTGACGCCCAATGGTGAGATTGCCGGGCCCCCGGTAACAGTCCCGTTGTCCGGTGACTTCGTGTTCGTGCCTGGCGCGTTCAACGCCAACGGCATCGAAGCCTCACAATCGGGCGACACACTGATCGTGGTCAACAGCTCCGTCGGTGCGGTCTACACCGTCGATCCGGTAACCGGTGTCGCCGATGCGATTGATCTGGGCGGAGCCGTCGTCAACGGGGACGGCCTGGTGCTGGTCGGACGGACTCTGTACGCGGTCGTCGGTGGCACGAACCAGATCATCGAGATTGCGTTGGCTCCCGACTTCGGATCGGGAGTCGTCGTCGGCGCGCTCACGAACGACGCCTTCGATGTACCGACCACGGCGGCGAAATTCGGCAACAGCCTGTACGCGGTGAACGCCAAGTTTGGGACTCCGCCGACGCCGACGACGCCGTACGAGATTGTCCGCGTCGATCGCTGAGGCCTGAGCGGGTGCCGCCGACCGGGGTGGAACTTGTCGCCATCGCAAGCATGGGCATGCAGTTGAGGTCGCGGGCGACGGCGAGCCTGGGCCGTCCCCACCTTGGGGCCTGTCCAGAAATGGTCGGCCTGGACTAGAGGGCAGTTCTGATACAAGTGCCAACGCGGTCCGAGATGACCGCAGCGCGCTCCTGCCGGATTTCGACCAGGGTCGTGGCGGCTGGGGTCCCCGGCACCGAGGGCCAAGCGACTCGCGCTTGAACCTCATTCAGCAACATCGTCAATGTGTCATGCCACGACTCCGCTTTGAGCGACTGTGTCGCGGCGCTGGTGTCGCTACTGACCCTTCCCGCGCCGGTTAGGCCCCCGGCCCGACGTGGAGCACCCGCATCATCTCGTGGTCCTCGTGGGACAGGATGTGGCAATGCCAGACGTATCGTCCCGGCTTGTCGAACTTGGCCTTGATTCGGGTTATCTGGCCCGGCAACGCGGTGACCATGTCTTTCGGGGCGTTCTCCACATATTGCGGCGGCTTCGCAACCGAGGGGCCGTAGGTGAGGTTCATCAGCCGGAACCCGTTGCCCAGTAGGCCATTGTGCTGGAGCACCGGTTGGGTCACCAGGTAGGTGCCGTCGCCGGCGGGGCTGTCGTGGAATTCGTTGGGGATTACCCGGTCGTCCTCGTCCGGGAAGGTATGCGAATCCCACGCGATTTGCTGGCGTCCCAGGATCTCGAAGTTCACCAGGTGCAGGTGCACCGGGTGGGCGTCGGCTGAAGCGTTCCAGATCTCCCACTCCTCGGTCGAGTCGAGCGCCGGGTTCTCCGTCGTTGGGCTGTGCCAGCCGATGGTTCCGTCCATCTGGCCGACGAGGCCCGCGTTGGCGTACTCAGGGGTGCCGGGCCAGTTGATTGGATTGCCCAAGTAGTCGGTGGCCGGTTCGGCCGTACCGAGCAAGGGCTGAAGCCTCCCGAACTCGTCTAAGCCTTCGAACAGCGCCACCTTGCGAACCCGGGTGGGCGTCGGGATGACCGGCCCGAAATTGATGCCGGTCGGCGTGACGTCGGGGACCGCGGCATCGAGGGGCAGGTTGACGTCGAACGCCATGATCCGATCGGTCTCGCCGAACACCTGGGGCCCGGGGATATCGCCGCCGAAGGGCTCGTCGCCGCCGATGTTCTCCACGATCACCCGGCTAAAGGGCGGAACGGTCTTGAAGTCGAAGACGATGTCGTAGCGGGCGCCGGTCTCGATCAGCAGTGTGTCGGTTGTCGTGGGGGAACTCGCCAAGCCCTGATCACTACCCACAACGGTGAACGGCACCGCGGCACCGGCCCCGGACAGATCAGTTGAGTTTGGTGAGGCGCCGACGCGGAATCGGACAACGAGGAACCGGCTGTCACAGCCGTTGAGGAGGCGCAGCCGATAGTTGCGAGGCTCGACCTTGAACTGCGGCCAGATCTTCCCGTTGACGACCATGTGGTCGCCGAAGAACTCGGCCAGCCCGGTGGGTCCGCCACCGATGAACGGGGGATCGGGTAGCACGGCACCCTCGCCGGTGATGAAGTCGGCATAGAACGGGTCGCCGGGAAAGGCCGGGTAGAACAGCTCGCCGTTGGCCTTGAACATCCTGTCCTGAATGGCGAAGGCCGCCTCGTATGGGAAGGCCGGCAGGTCCAGCGGGTTCCCCGGCAGACCGGTGTCGTACTCATCCCGGAGGATGTAGAAGCCGGCCATGCCCGCGTAGACGTTGAGCCGGGTGATGCCGAGGGCATGGTCGTGATACCACATGGTCCCGGCAGGCTGGCTGTGGTCGTAGTTGTACTTCTTGCCGACCCATTGTGGGCCCCTCACCGCCCAATTGGGGCTGAAGAAGAACTCAGGATTGCCGTCGGCGCTGGGGTCGCTGTGGCCGCCGTGGACATGGGCCACGATCGGCACCCCGTTGGCTGCGATGTCGTACTGGGTGTAGCCAGCGAGGCTATATGCCCAATGAAGGCTCGTGTCGAGCACCGGGCGACCGGTGTAGTCGCCGAAGCCGAGGCTCGTGTTGTCCTTGCCTGTAATGAGGTAGGGGAGCGGATTGTCGAAGCCGTCGTGGAGCCGATTTTCCCATTTCACTTCGAGCGGCTCGTTGGTCTTGACATGGAACGTCTTGCCGGGCCACGTGAAGAGCTTCTTCTCGCCATAACCCCATATCGGAGTCGGCAATGCGGTCAGCCCATCCGGCGAGGCCAGCCCGGTGTAGTGCACACCTTGTCCCACCCCGACCTTTATCTTGCCGCCCTTGATGTTGTAGGCGAAGCTCGGATCGAGAGCGTTTGGCACCAAGGCTGAGAACTTGGGCTGCAGCGCCGGATCGCTGAGCCCCGGTCCCTGCGAAGCCGCCAAGGCTGGCGACGCTCCAGTGAACGGGCGGAGCCCGACCAATGCTGAGCTGGCTGCCACGGTTCCGATGAATTGGCGGCGTGTGATCATTGAATGCCCTCCTACGGCATAGCCCGGACCAGCGGCGATCACGTATGGCGGCAGCCCGGCGAATCCAAATCGCCGACCCGAGCCCGTTCCCGCGCACAAACCTGGCGTGTTTGTCGCTGTTTGCCCATAACCGTATCGGCCAGAGCCGCAGTCACGCAGGGCATTTAGTCCCATCACTTTGGGTGGTCGCGTTGCCACGTATACCGCGCGGCGCCGACTCGGGCTGGCGCCATTACGGCCCAACATCGATCGCTGCGATGGAGACTTCGGCCATGGCTCCGGTTGGCCGTCTCCTGCAGGCCGCTGATCGGTAGTCGCCGCCAACCTCATGTGCCGCGCTCTACGCTGATCGTTTGCCGTCGCGGCGCGTAGTGGGCGGAGAGGATCCATGTGAGCAGACCGGTAGGTGGGGGGCCATCGGCGGCCGCGTCGGCAACGTCCGGCCGGAGGCTGCGGTGAACCTCGGTTTTGTTTTCGGGCTGGCGGCGGCCTTCTTTTTCGCGTCCACGAGCATCCTCGTCCGAATCGGGCAGCGCAGCCGACCCACCGATGACGGCATGTTCATGACGGTGTTTGTCAATGTGCTGGTGCTGGGGACAGTCGCGGCGCTAGCAGAATGGCCTGCCTGGGACACCGCGCCGGTGGGCGCGTTCGTGATTGGCGGGGTGATCGGGACCGTGGGCGGGCGGACCGCGTTGTTGCGGGGTGTCCGGCTGATCGGCCCCAGCCGCTCGAATGCGTTCTTGGCCGGTGCCCCGGTGGTTGCGGCGGTTGCCGGATGGTTGGCGCTCGGCGAGACGGTTGAACCGATCGAAATGCTGGGAGGCCTGCTGGCCATCTTCGGGTTGCTGTGGCTGATCGGAGCCCGCTCCAGCGGGGTTGGCCCGGATCACACGGCGGTCCCGCTGCGCTCCTACATCATCGCCGCCGGCGCTCCGATTTCTTTCGGGCTGGCGTTCGTGTTCCGCAAATGGGGCCTCGACCGGTTTCCCTCGTCAGTCGTTGGCGCCTTCATCGGCGTCGCCGCCGCCTTCACCGTGATTTTGCTGATCGAGGCCGCCCGTAAGAGCCTGGCAGGGCGAGCCCACTCCAACTTCACCAACGTTTCGTGGTGGTTCGTCGCCGGCGGTGCCACGACATCGCTCGCTCTGTTGAGCCAGTTTCAGGCCTTCACGTATTTGGAGGCGTGGGTTGTCGGCATTCTCCAGGGCACCCAGGCGATATGGTCCATCCCCCTCAGCCTCCTCTTCTTGAAGGGCGACGAACGTATCGACATACCTCTCGTCGGCAGCGTGCTGCTGGTTGTGGCCGGCGTCACGCTGATCAGCCTGCAGGCGTGATGTTCGCGGCGTGGCGACCGGGGGCCGGGTTTTGGGCACGTCGGCGACTGCGTACACTCAGCTGATGCCGCTCTATATGGACGTTCATCCCGGACTGGGCGATGCCACGCCAGATGATGTCGCCGAGGCGCATCGGCGGGATCTAGCGATGCAGGGCGAGTACGGCGTCCGCTTCTTGAGCTACTGGTTCTCCGACCCCGAGGGCAAGGCGTTTTGCCTTGTCGAGGCGCCGGATGTCGAATCGATGGCGGCATGCCACAAGGCGGCTCACGGTTTGATGCCCCATGAGGTGATCGAGGTCGGGGCTCCCACTCTGGCTCAATTTATGGGTCGAACCGACACAGACGAGAACGACCGGGTGATAGTCGACGGGCAGGCCGATACGGCATTGCGAGCCATCATGTTCACCGATATCGAAGGGTCGACCGCGGTGAGTACGAGCCGAGGTGACACAGCTGCTGTTGAGCTGGTGCGTCGTCACGATGCAATCGTGGAGGAGGCCCTCGAGCACTTCGATGGCCGCATCGTCAAGCACACCGGTGACGGCATGTTCGCCAGCTTCACGTCGGTGCTGCGGGCGGTCGACGCGACGATTGCGATCCAACGCGCCGCTGGGGCGACGGCCGCGGGTGACGGACCCGACCTCGCCGTCAAGATTGGGCTCACTGTTGGCGAGCCGGTCGAGGACAGTGCCGACCTGTTTGGCGCTTCGGTGAATCTGGCAGCGCGCATATGTGCTCATGCCGCCGGCGGGCAGACATTGGCGTCGGGAACGGTGCGCGACCTCGCCATCGGCAAGGCCATCGACTTCGCAGAAATGGGTGTGATCGGCCTCAAGGGTTTCCCGGAGCCGGTGCCCCTCTATGAGATCGTATGGGTCCCCGGAGCCAATTCGCTGTAAATGCGATCATGAGTCCTGGTCTGCTCCCGGCTGGCGACGAGACGTAGCTCGGGCTGGTCGTGCATGTCGTTCGTTGTGCCTAATCCGCCCCTACGCGGGCCGGTTAAGCACAACGAACAAACCATCCAATCGGCTGGCCAGCCGTAGGCGGTGCCGGTCGCGGATTATTTCACGTATCAGGCCGCCGATGTCGTCCTCTTCTAATTCAAGGCGTCACGATGCGTCGTACACGAGAACACGGAGGTGCCCGATGGCATTGAACTCATACATGAGGCTTACCGGGGAGACCCAGGGCGAGATCAAGGGGAGCGTCACCCAAGCAGGCCGCGAGGACTCCATGCAGATCTACGGCTGGAGCCATGAGGTCGTCTCGCCGCTCGACGCCGCGTCGGGCCTGCCGACCGGCAAACGGCAGCACAAGCCAATCACACTCACCAAGCCGGTCGACAGGGCATCGCCCCTACTGATGAACGCCCTTACTATGAACGAGAACATCACAGCGTGGCGCCTCGAGGCCTGGCGGCCTTCCCGAGCAGGCAAAGAAGTCCAGTTCTATTCCGTTGAGCTGATAAATGCCATTATCGCCGGGATTCGCTTGGAGCAACTCAACAACCAGTATCCAGAGAACATGAGGCATGAGCTGCGTGAGCATGTCACGTTTGGCTACCAGAAGATCATCTGGACATTCGAGGACGGCGGTATCACGGCCGAGGACGACTGGGAGAGCCCCGTTGCCTGAACCCATTACGCGCCGCCAGTTCTTGCGGGACTCGGCGTTTCTCGCCGGGGCCGCGGTGGTCTTCGACCCGAGCTGGCTTTTTGCCGCCGGCACGGACTCTCGATCGACCGCGGCGGGCCACGGTGATCCGTCCGACCGTTCCAGGCACTCGGGCGCAGACGGCGTGTTTGCCGAGGTTGAATATGGCGACGGCGACGGCGCCCCGCTCGTGAGATGGACCCGGCTCGGCGAAGACCACTCACTTGAGCTGTGGCACGAAGCCGTGGTAGTCGATGTGCCTCTCCTGTCCGAGACGACGGCGGCGATCTCCCTGGCGGATTTCGACCAGGGTCGAGGCCACCATGAGGTCGTCCACTATTTCGGAGCCCCAACGTTGGCGCAGCTGCGGACCGAAGTCGCCTACAGCAGAATATTGATTCGGCAGCCTCGCGAGCAGGCGGCTTAGGGGAGCGGCCCGGGCGGACGCAGGGGAGCCGCCGCCCGCCCTGGGCGGGCCGAGGTGATCGCGCTGCAAATCGGTGGGTGTGATGGCGCGATCAGCACGAGGTCGGAGACCGCCGCAGCAGCTGACTTACTCTCCGGCGACGCGGTCGAAGGATGCCACGATCGCATCGACCAGGGCGGGCTTGTGGCGCCAGATCATGGTGGCATGCCCAGCCTTGATCCAGCGCAGCTGCGAGCCCGGCCAATGAGCGTGGAGGTCGTCCACGGCTCGGCGCGGGATGTAGCCGTCGTCTGTGGCACCGACGATGATCGCTTTGGCGGTGTGGGGGCGCCGGGTTACGGAAAGAACCGTGGCCTTGCCGAGTTCGCTTCGCAGACGAGGCGCCGTCTCCGGCCCGCCGAGCGCCTCCCAGTCGACGACATGGCGGATAAACCCGTCGAGCCACACGGGGCCGGGGGAGTGGGAGGCGGCAAGCGCGGCAATCGCGGTGCCGTCGGCCGACAGTGCACCGATCAGAGCGGCGATATTGCCGCCCATCGAGTAACCGGTGACGCCGACTCGGTATTCGTCGGCGAAACGGGCGAGCAGCGCCCGCCCCTCCTCGACAGCGGCCCGACCCATGACTCCAAAGTCAGCGACCGTCCGAATCGGCTGACCCGAACCCGTCCTGCGACGACCGTAGAAGGGGTTTTCCAGCATGACTGAGGTGATGCCACGGTGCGCCAGAAGAGTCGCCAGTCCG
>Ga0224512_10004795_pt1 | contig 11301 bp, 9 predicted proteins | sample SF_May12_sed_USG_4_FD_169103 | JGI IMG/M metagenome (GOLD analysis project Ga0224512, IMG submission 169103) | Sediment microbial communities from San Francisco Bay, California, United States - SF_May12_sed_USGS_13 | ecosystem: Environmental > Aquatic > Marine > Sediment | place: USA: California...
CGAGGCCGAGAAGCGTCGAATTCCAAAGCGGAACGAAGGCGTCCTGCTCGTTGAACAGGGCCGCGAAATTCTCCAGGGTCAGCATCTCCAGCGGTTCGATCATGGAAACCGAATCCTCGGGCAGCAGCGAGGCGTAGAGCATGATGAGGAACGGCAGCCCCGTGATCATGAACACCAGCAGCAGCGAAACCGCGCAGGTGAGGTATTTCCAACGGCCAAGGTCGATGCGCCGGGGCTTGTAGTCCTTGCCGGTCACGGTCTGGTAGCGCTCGCCATGGCGCAGCAGGCGGAAATAGAAATAGAGCAGCACCACGGAGAGCAGCAGCAACGCCATGGAATAGGTGCTGGCCAGCCCCCAGTCGGTCGGCACCCGGGAGGTATTGAAAAAGACCTCGGTGGTATAGACCCGGATGTCGGCCCTGCCGCCGATCAGCAGCGGCACCTCGAAGGTTTCGACCGTGGTGATGAACAGAAGAAGCAGCGCCGCCCCGATGGCCGGCGCGATCAGGGGCAGGGAAATGCGGCGCAGCGTCCGGAGCGTTCCCGCGCCGGTCATGGTGGAGGCTTCCTCGAGCCTGGGGTCCATGGCTTGGAAGGCCGAGGAAATCAGCAGATAGGCGAGCGGGATCATCTCGATCCCATGCACCCAGACCATGCCCCAGAAGGTGTAGATGTCGAACACCGCCTTGATGCCCGTGACGCCTTCGATCAGCGCGTTGATCATGCCGATATTGGGGCTGATCAGGAGGATCCAGGACACCGTGATCAACACGCCCGGAACGATGATGCGGGCCAGCGTCATCATGCCGATGAAGCGCGCGAACGGCGTGTTGGTACGGTCCACCACCCAGGCCAGGAACAGCCCGCCGGCGAAGGCCATGACGGTGGAGGTCAGCGAGAACCAAAGCGTGTTGATGGTGGCCGTGACGAAGGCGGCATCGGCCCAGGCACGGAAATAATTGGCCAGGGTGAAGCCCCATTCCATGAACGCCGGATCGCCGGGCCGCGCCGTCTTGAGGCTGGCCCAGGTGATCATCAGGAAGGGGATGATCACCTGGTAGATGAGGAGCAGGATCAGCAGGCCGAGCGCCACCGTCCGCCAGTTGGCGAGCCTGTGGCGCAGGGCGACGAGCCGATCGGTCGCCGACGCCACACGCAGGTCTTTCGGAGTGGTGGCGGTCACCGGCGCGGCCTTGGTGCTGGCGGCCCGTCGAGGGGGCCGGCGGACGCCCCGGAATGAGACCGCCGCCGGCCCTCCCCGTCAGCCGAGGAGAGATCGAGGGTTTTTATTTCTTTGCCTTGCGGCCGATGTTCTTGCCCCACAGGTCGTGAAGCTTGTTGACGATCTTGGAATCGATGTAGTTGTAGGTCACGAGCTTGGCATCCTCGGGGAAATAGGCGTGCTTCATCGCCACCGTGCCCCGCCATGCCTTGCGCAGCACCTTCTGGGAGGCCTCGGTCAGGGCGTAATCGGCGAACAACGCCGCCGCATGGGGATGCGGCGCGTTCCGGTTGATCACGATGGACCCGGCAAACCCCAGGACGCCGGCGGAATAGACCGCCCGGAACGGGACCTTGGGATTCTTCTTGGCCATCTGTGAGCCGCGGTAGAAATAATTGCCGCCCTGGATCGCATGGTCGCCGCGCAGCATCAGCTTGAGGCGCGCGGTGTGGCCGCGCTGAATGATCGGATCGTTCTTGCCGATGCACTCGACCCATTCCTTCATCTTGCTTTCGCCCATCATCTCATAGAGGCCGACCAGGAACCGCGTGGTGGGCGGGTCGAAGGAGAACTTGCCCTTGTACTGGGGCTTGCACAGGTCGAACCAGGTCTTGGGCGCGTCGGCGGCGCCGACCAGCTTGGTGTTGTGGGAAATGCCGTATTCGCTCCAGTAATAGGGCACCCAGCGGTTCTTGGGATCGACGAAACCCTTGTACTTGGCGAGCACGTTCTTGACCGCAGGCGTGGGATAGCGGGCGATGCGGTTCTGTTCGATCAAGACCGTGGCATCGGGCACGCCGATGGACACGAGGTCGGTCAGATGCCGGCCGGCGGTTTCCTCGGCGACCAGGCGCTCGGCCGCATCTTGGGACCCCATGTCGGAGTTCTTGACCTCGATGAAAGGGTATTTCTTGGTGAAACCGGCGATGTGGTCGCGCCCCAGCTTGCGCCGGAGCGAATGGATCATGTCGAGCCGGCCTTCCTTCTTGGCCCCGGCGACGAGGCGTGCCTCGCGCTCCTTGGCCGGCAATTTGGCGAGCTCGGCATAGAGCTTCTCATTGGCCGACAGGTCCTGGGCCAGGGCCGGGGCAAAAAGGCCGACGGCCAGCACCGCGGCTGCGGCCAGGCCGGCCGCGGTGAACAATGAACGGCGTACCATGTTGGGTCCTCCCTCGGGCCTTTGCGGTGCGTGCCGGCGAGAGGCTACGCACGCGCCGCGCGGGCGATTGATAATTCCGCGTCGTTGGGAGGACTCTTGCCCCCGCCCATTGTGGAGTCAAGTGCCGCGCCGCAGGGCGCACCCCCGGACTTGCGGCACGGCCCAACCGGGACTAGGCTTTTCGACAAAGCCGCCGCGGCACGCGCGGCGGCGAAATCAAAAGAACGGCGGCCCCTCGGGACCGGCCGCCCATTGGGGGAACGCCATGCGACGCACCATCGAATGGCCCGACGGCAAGATGATCTGCGCGACCCTGACGGTCGCGTTCGAGGCCTTCAACCGCGGCGGTCACTTCAAGAAGGCTTCCGACCTTTCGGTCAACCTCGCCTCGATCTCCCATGCCAATTACGGCGGCAATGTCGGCATCTGGCGGATCATGGAGATTTGCGAGCGCAACGACGTCCGCGCCACCATCGACGTCAACGGCCTCGCCTGCGAACGCTGGCCCGACGCCGTCCGCGCCCTGCATGAGGCCGGGCACGAGATCGCCGGACACGGCACCACCAACGACGTCAAGATCACCGAGCTGACGCCGGACCAACAGCGCGATGAGGTCCGCGCCTGCAACCGCATCATCGAAGAGGTGACCGGCGCGCGGCCGGTCGGCTGGGTCGGGCCGGGCGGCGGCCACACGGAAGAGACCCTTGGGATCCTGGCGGACGAGGGCTACACCTGGTGCGGCGACCAGAGCGACGACGACCTCCCCTACGTGGTGCGGGTCAACGGCAAGCCGATGACGATCATCCCCAAGCATTGGTATTTCAACGACTGGCGCGCCTGGAACGGCGGCGCGTCGAGCGGGCGGACGGCGGTCGAAGCCTTCACCGACGCCTTCGACTTCGTGCGCGAGGAGGCGCTGGCGGGCCGTCCCGGGCGCATCGACGCCCTGGTCCATGCCGAGCTCGGCGGCCGGCCCTACATGGCCCATGCCTGGGAAAAGATGATCCGGTATCTCAAGCAGTTCGAGGACATGATCTGGTTCACCCACCGGCGCGATATCGCCGATTACTGCATGGCGCGGACCAACGACCCGCCAGAATACCGGCCCATGGGGGATTACTGAGCGGCCATGGCAACGGCGATCGTCACCGGCGGCGCGGGCGCCATCGGCCGCGCCTGTGCCGCGGCCCTGGTCGAGGACGGCTGGCGGGTCGTGCTGGCCGATATCGACGGCGCGGAGGCGGAAAAGGTCGCCAGCGACATCGGCGCGGGCGTAGTCGCCGCCTATGGCCTGGACGTCACCGATTTCGCCGCGGTGCACGACATCGCCGCCCGGGCACAGGCCCGCCACGGCCCGATCACCGGCCTGGTGACCGCGGCGGGGGGCGGGCGCAACATCGCCCTCACCAACGGGCCCTTCATCGAAACCACCCCCGATGAATGGGACCGCAATATCGAAGTGCATCTCAACGCTGTCTACAACAGCTGCCATGCCGTGCTGCCGCTCCTGTTCGAGGCCGGCAAGGGTGCCATCGTCAACACCGCCTCGGGCGCCGGGCTGCGCGGCGGACCGCCGCACCTGCGCCAGCGCCATGCCTCGGTCTATTCCGCCTGCAAGGCCGGCGTCATCGCCCTGACCCAGGCGATTTCCCAGGAAGCCGGGCCCAAGGGGGTGCGCGCCAACTGCATCGCCCCGGGACGGACCGAGACCCGGGCCAAGCCGATCGAGGAAATGGAGCGCATGCAGCGCGAGGAGGAAGCGCTCAAGCCGGGCAGCGGCCGCGCCTCGCCCCTCGGCCGGTTCGGGCGCGGGCGGGACATGGGCGATGCCGCGGCCTTCCTGATGTCGGACCGCGCCGGCTACATCACCGGCGCCTGCCTCGACGTCACCGGCGGCATCCGGCTGCACTGAGGGGGCGCGAGGCATGGCAACCGCATTGATCACCGGCGCCGCCAGCCTGATCGGCGAAGGCATCGCCCGGGCGCTCGCCCGGGACGGCTGGGACCTCGCGCTCACCGACATCAACAGCCAGGGCGCCGAAGAGGTGGCAAAGCGTCTTGCCGCCAATTCCCGCGTCGAGGTCCGGGAGTTGGACGTGACCGACCATGGCCGGGTGAAACAGGTGGTGGGCGAGACCGCGCGCGCCTTCGGCGCCGTCGACGCCCTGGTCAATTGCGCCGGCGGCCTGCGCGGCCTTGGCCTCACGCGCAAGCCGGTGGCGGAGATGCCGCCCGAGGACTGGCGCCGGATCATCGACACCAACCTCAAGGGCGTGCTGAACGCCGTCCATTGCACCCTTCCGGTGATGAAGGATCAGGGATCGGGCGCCATCGTCTCCATCGCCGCGAGCCGGGGACTGCGCGGCGCGGCAGGGGCGGCGCATTATTCGGCGGCCAAGGCGGGCATCATCCTGTTCACCCAGACCATGGTGCTGGAATGCGCGGGCTATGGGGTGCGGATCAACACCATCGCGCCGGGCAATGCCGATGCGCGCTGGAAAGGGCCCGACGACGGCGCCACGGTGGCGCCGCTCGGCCGCCCGACCTCCGAAGACGACGTCGGCGGCGCGGTTCGCTGGCTGCTGTCGCCCGAGGCATCCCACGTGACCGGGGCCTGCATCGACGTCTCCGGCGGCACCACGTTGCATTGATAGAGGCGGGCCGAGGCCCCCGATGAACGACGCGCCCAGGCGCGGCAAGAGGGAGAGAACCATGACCATCGACACCGACGCGCCGTCCAATGCGGCCGTGACCCGCTACCTGGAGGACCTCGGCACCGGCGAGCCCCTGGTGCAGCTCGATTGGGAGCAGTGGCTCGGCATCGGGGCACCCTATCCCAAGGTCGATTTCACGGTCCAGGAGGTCACCGCGCGGTTCAGCCGCAACGGCTACGACTGGGACATCCACGGGCGGCTTTATACGCCCGCCAAGGAGGTCGATCCGACCCGGGCTTTCGTAGTCTGTCACGGCGGCGCGGGATCGGAACGCATCATGGACGAAACGCCGGACGGGCGGCCCGGGGTCTCGCCCTCCATCGCCGCCCAGGGCTTCAAGGTGCTGGCCATGACCTATCCCGGGCACTACCCGCCGGGCGGCACCTGGCAGGTCTCGGTCGAGGACCGCATGCCGGTCTATCTGCTCGACCGGGAACTGCCCGAGGAAGAGATCCTCGACCGCAACCTCAAATGCACCTTCAACGTCGATTGCCAGGGCTTCGCCACGCTGATCGACCGGCACCTGGCGGGCCGCAACATCCTGGCCTGGGGCCATTCGACGTCCGGGCCCATGGTCGCCATGCTGCACAGGTTCGTCGAACAAGCGGAGATCGGCGGGCTCTGCGGCTTCGGCACCGGCGGGCCGGATGGCTGGCGGCTCCAATGGCGCGAGCAGACCGGCTCGGAATCGGTCAAGGAATTCGACATCGACGCGATCTCGCGGCGCAACCCGACCTTCTTCAAGTCCGCCGGCTACGAGGACCCCGAGGACCTCTGCCCCTGGGGCGGGGCGGAGAACTACCTCGCCTGGGCGGGCAAGGTGCGCTCCCAGATGAAGACCTCGCTGTGCGACAACCAGCACCTGGTCAACATGGCAAAGCTGGAGGAATACCCCAAGCGCACCGGCCTTCCCCGGCAGGAGTATTTCGACCATATCGAGGATCCCGATCCCGCCTGGATCAAGAAGATCCAGGTCCTGTTGACGGTGGGCGAGAACGACAAGGGTCACTGGAAGGAGGGCAAACGCATCGAGGACAAGCGCGAGCCCTTCATGATCCGCAAATACCGCGAGAGCGGCGCGAAGCGGGCGCAGCTGGTGCTAATCCCGCGCTACGGCCATGTCGGTTATGCCGAGCTCCACAACGAGAAGATCGCCTATCTCTGGCTCTGGGCCTTCAAGAACGGCTATTTTTCCGGCTGAGACGGCGGCGGCCCGGCCTCGCAAGGCGCGCTGCCACAGGCTGATCCTTGCAACGCCGATCCTTCGACAAGCTCGGGAAGAGGCCGGTCGGGGGATTCCCCGGGACGGCGTCCGTCGCAGGGCCCCTCGTGCTGGGGTCGGTGGAAAGAGCCCTCATGCTCAGCATGGCGAAGCGTGAGGGAACGGCGTCGAGGGTGCGGCTCTATCGGACGCTTTTATTAAAGAATCATTTAATTAAATACATGTTTAATTAAAACCCTAGCGGCTTTATAAAGATTAACCCTTTCCGGGCGCCGCGCGGCGCCCGGGGGGTCAAGCCCGGTGGGGCCGGGATAGGATCACAGCTTGTAGGACGGGTCCAGCCGGTCGGCGAGCCGCACATAGGCCTTCCAATCGAGTTCCCCCATCGGCCGGCCCACGGTGCGGCCCTGGAATTTCTCGTAACTGTCCCGGCAAATCTCTTCGGGCACCTCCTGGATGTCGGCGCCGGTCGACATCAGGTCGACCTGGATCTGGCAGGCGTCGATCAGGCGTTCCATGTTGACGAAGGTCTCGGGCAGGGTGCGGCCGATGCTGAGCAACCCGTGGTTCTTCATGATGATGCAGAGGTTCTCGCCCAGCAGATTGGCGATACGCTCGCCCTCGTCGGGCTCGTCCGCCGGTCCCTCGAACTCGTGATAGCCGATCAGGCCGTAGAGATTGAGAATGTCCTGGGACACATAGATCAGCCCCTGCTTCATGGCCGAGACCACGACGCCGACCCTGGGATGCAGATGGAATGAGGCCTGGCGGTCGGGATGGGCCTTCAACAGGGCGCCATGAAAGTTGAGCCCCGCGGGACCGGGCTTATAGGGCGAATCGGTGTGGCACTTGCCCTCGAAATCGACCTTGAGGAAATCCGACGCGGTGATCTCGTCCCAGCGCAAGCCCACCGGGTTCATCAGGAACTTGTCGGGCTCGTCGGGCACCCGCGCCGTCAAATGGTTGCGGATGGTGTCGTTCCATCCGAAATGCTGGGTGATGCGGCAACCCGCCGCCAAAGCCACCCGGGTCTCCCATTCCGCCTCGCTTACCTGACCGCGGAGCGAATTGTGCGGCCTGTCATCGACTTGAGTAACGCTCATGTTGTCCTCCCGAACTGCGTGTCTGAAGGTATTTTCGTGCAATCCTAGCACCACCCGGCGCCCGCCGCGCGCTTATGCGCCGCCGCCGCGGTTGCCGGCGGCTTCCGCCAATATGGCGACGATGTCATCGAAACCCGAGCGGTTGGCCGCATCCTCCTTGGTCTGGCTGCCCAGCACCGTGCCCTCGGCCAGGCGGCAGAGATCGGCGAAGCCCTCGAAGGTCGCGGGCGACAGGCCGACGGCGCCCACGGTCGCCGCGATCTCGTCCATTTCGGTCGCCCAGCGGTAGGCATCGGGGCCGAAATTGGGCGCCCGGCGCCGGGCCGCCTTGACCTGCGCATCATCGGCACCGAGGTCCTCGCTCAGCTCTTTTTCGACGCCCAGCGCCTTGGCGGTGGCGAAGGCTTGCAGCACCAGGAGCACGACCCCCTTGGAAACGGCGGCACCGGCGATCTTGAGGCCCGACGCCTGGCCCGCCCGGCTGCCGATCACGCGGATGTCGAGCCCGTAGGCGTTGAGCGCCTCGAATTCCTCGGCCCCGGGACCGGAAACGTAAATGCGCGGCTGCGGCTTGCCGTCGACCGCGGCGCCGCCCCGGATCGCCGCATCGACGCAGCGGATGCCGACCCCTTCCAGGACGCCCGCGATTTCCGCCGCCGTCGCCGGCGAGACCGCGTTGCAATCGACATAGAGGAACTCGCCCCCATGGGCCTTGACGGTCTCGGCGATGCGCCGGGCAAAATCCAGCGCGCTTCCCGGCGGCAGCACCGACAGCAGCATATCCGCCTGCTCGATCAGGGCCGCATCGCTCTTCACATCCTCCAGCCCGGCCCGCGCCGCCCGGGCATGGGTATCGGCGCTGCGGTCCGTCAGGTTGGTGATGACCCGCAGGCCCTGGCCGACCAGGTGCCCGCCGATGGCGTGGCCCATATGGCCCGGCGCCATGACGGCAATGGTTTTTGCGCTCATGAAACCCTCCCTTCTTCTCGCATCGGGCACCCGACGCGCCGCGCCGGCGGGTCGAGGCCCGCTTAGCGATTGCGGCCGAACTCGTCCGATCGCGCGACCCAGATGCTCAGGATCACCAGCAGGATACCGCCGACCGCCCCGACGATGTAGAAGCTGCCCGCAATTCCCACGACCTCCGCCATGGCGCCGGCGGCCAGCGGCACCAGGGCCCCGCCGCCGCGGTTGAAGGCGACGCGGAGCGCCGTCACGCGGCCCTGCAGGCCGACCGGCACGTTCTGGGCCAGCATGGTGATCATCATCGGCAGGTTGAGCCCCTGGCCGACGCCGCGGATCGAAATTGCCATCATCAGCAGCACATAGACGTCGCCCAGCAACGGAACGATGGCGGTCCCCAGGATGGTCATGCCGATGGTGGCGATCAGGAGCCAATGGTGGGGGAAACGGCGAGCCAATGCCCCGGTCAGTATGGCGGCGAGGGCCGAAGCGACATTGGCGGTGCTCATCAGGCCGCCGATCAGCGTCCCGGACAGTCCGATCTCCTTGTCGAGCCAAACCACGTAGAACGATGTATGGATGCCCGAGCCGGCCTGGCGCAGCACCGTCAGCATCATCACCAACGCCACCGCGGGCAACAACAGCAGCTTGAGCGAATCCGCGAGTCCTGGGCCTTTGTCCCGCCGCGCCGTCTCGATCGGCGGATGCCCCTTTTGCGTCGCCTCCGCCTCGCCGGCGATCGGATCGGCCGGGCCGGCGGCCTCCAACCGGCGGGGAATGAAGACCGTGGCGCCGGTGCCCGCCGCGATCCAAAATGCCAACACCGCGAACCCGCCGAACGATCCCCAAAGGTCCCACGCGGGCCCGAGGAGGAGGGGCCCGAGGACACCGCCGAGCCGTGCGGTGAAAATCATGCGGCCGGCATAGCTTGGGTGCCCCTTGAGCGCTTGGCTCACGAGAGCCTGGCTGCCGACCCAAGTGTTGCCCTCGGCATAGCCCGCGGCCATCTGCACGAGCAACAGCGCCGTGATGAACAACGCCACCGGCGTGCCTGCGGCAGCCGTGCCCCATTGCAGACCGAAGAGACCGGGGATGAACGGGTAGATCATCGCCGTCACGATAGCTATCGCGCCGAATCCGATACTGGCCTTGCGGCCGCCAAACCGGTCCATCAATGCGCCGGAATGAACCGAAAGGAGAACGGTGAGAATTTGGCGGGAGGCGAGGATGAAGGCGATCAGGAACGGCAATTCGACGCTGATCAGCCCGGCCACGAACAGGGCCGCGCACATGCTGGCCATGGTCTGCAGCGGCCCGTAAAAGAAAGCCGCGCCATAGATCGGTCCCTGAACGCGCCAGGAGACATGCTCCAGTTCGGTGCTCACGACGAGAGGCTTCCGTTAGGGCGCGGGGGCGCCGGCGGACGGCGCGCCGCCTGCGCCCCCGGGGGGTCGGCGAAAAAAATGCGCGTCAGGACTCCTGGCCCGCGAAGCTGGCCGTGGCCCAGGGGTCGTCGCCGGTGGGCGGGCGGTAGAGGTGCTCCTCCATGCGGGTCTCCGCCCCCTCCTTGGTCAAGGTTTCCTCGTATTCCTTGCGGATATAGGGGTCTTCCTCGTCATAGGGGATGGCGTTGCCGCCGTCGCGCAGGTCGATGGCGCCGAGGTCCTTTTCCTCGCCGCCGGGCAGGCCCGGCTTGCGGCCGCGCGCGTTGTTGGGCCCGAACCAGGCGGTCAGGCGCAGCGGCTCCTTGGAAATGCCGAAATGCTGGTGGAACCAATCGCCGCTCATGGGTGCCGCCGAGACCATGCCCACGGGTTCGTAATCGACCCGCACCACCCGGTCCGAAACCCCGGTTTCCCAGGGCTTGGGGCCCAATTCGGACGGCCAGGTATAGGTATAGCCCTTGCCCTTGACGCAGATCAGCACCGCCGCCGAGCCGTGCTTGTGACCCTTGGAATAGCGCCCGGTCTCGTGCTGGCCGATCCACAGGTAGAAGCGGTTGGACACCATGTGCGGTTCGATCCGCCGGTAGCCCGGCGAGCGCCGGTTATCGAGGGGCAATTCGCAGTTCATGATGTCGGGCAGCAGGTTGGTCTCCTTCATGGCGAGCCCCCGCACGGGGTCCGGGGCAAGATCGTCGTTGGGCCGGAAGAAGTCGGGATCGCCGTCATAGCGTTCGGTGAAGGTGTGGTTGCAATCGAAGATCATGCGCCGGCTGTCGAACAGGTTCATGACGTTGGGCGCCGAGGTGCCCGCCAGCAGCAGCGCCGGGCTGGACGCGGCGTTGACGATACGGTGATAGGCATTCAAGGGGATCGCGAAGAGGGAGCCCTTCTGCCATTCGAAGATCTGCTTCTCGCCGCCTTCCTGCCAGACCTCGGTGGTGCCCCGGCCCTCGACCACCAGGTACTGTTCCTCGTACATGTGGCGCTCGACGTTCAGCGCGCCCGCGCCCGGCACTTCCACGACGTAGGAACCCCACAGCCCCTCGGTGCCGTAGAGCTGGATGAAGGCGCCCTTGCCGCCCATCCGCTGCCACGGCTGGAGCGCCAGGTTTTGGACCTTGTGCACCCCGAAATCGCGGTAGATGGGGATGCCCTCCTCGTCCATGAAGTTGTCGTAGGGCATGGGCGGGCGCTTGAAGGTGCCGAGCCCGGCCTTCTTGGAGGTGTCGGTGATCTCGTGCCAATGGCTGTAGTTCGGTTCGTCGTGGGGCATGTTTCCTCCTCATGATTCGGTGCCTGGTTCTCTCGCCGGCCAGGACTTGAAGCGCCGATCCGCCCCCTAATGCCGGGACAGGGCGCAAGGGGAGCCTATAATCTAGCCGATGGCGGCCCGGCACGGGAAGCACGGGTTTGCTGCCCTTCGCCGCCGGCGCCGGATACCAAGGCAAAATGCCCTCAGCACCGAGCACCACC
>Ga0224512_10004796_pt1 | contig 11301 bp, 6 predicted proteins | sample SF_May12_sed_USG_4_FD_169103 | JGI IMG/M metagenome (GOLD analysis project Ga0224512, IMG submission 169103) | Sediment microbial communities from San Francisco Bay, California, United States - SF_May12_sed_USGS_13 | ecosystem: Environmental > Aquatic > Marine > Sediment | place: USA: California...
GTCTTTCGAGGATCAGCTTGCCCGCATACTCCTTGTCGGACGCATCTGGTCTATACAAACGAACATCCCAGGTCCCGGGATCAGCGGATCTGCCGACAAGCCCCATTTTGGCGAGCGCCGGACTTAGGCCTTCGATACCAAGCCCGTCCTGGACCCAGACCTTCATAACATCTTCATAACTATGTGCTGTCTCGAATCCTCTGCCGATCTTTTTCAATTGCTCTTTATCAACGACCCTATCAAGCTGGATACTCGAAGTAAGCGGATCGACTGTTGTAATCACCCCGTTTGCGATTTCGTCCCCTTCTTTGTGAGCTTTTGCTTCAGCGGGGTACAGCGCAAACTTTGATCCTTTGGTCATACCCTGCAGCTTTCCCGCGACCAGATAGGGTTTTCCTGTCAAACCGATCTTAACCTCAACAAACTTTTGCGGAGGCAATGCCCCTTCTTCCAATATCAGATTGTCGATTTCGCTGCCTTCGATTTGCGGGTTCTGGTTATCCTGCCTCGTCGTGACGACGTCTGTCAGCCGGGAAAACAGGTCCCGGTATGTCGTGTTTTCACCCGCCTGATCGAATACTTTCGCAAGCGAATAACTAAACACTCCATAACTCCTGCCGTCTGTATCCTTCATTTCCTTTGCGGTCTGCCTTTGGCTCGCTGCCGAAATAAAAACATACTTCTGTTCGGAATCACCTCCCCGTGATCCGCCACCGCGTGTAATAAAATCGGCGGCACTGTCATCGGTCTTACCCGCAAATTTCTTGTCGATTGGCTTTCCCTTCCATTCGCCGCCGCGTGCGATGGCGTCGCCACGCGTTGCGGTACCGGAAAAACAGCTATCCAGCGTGATCGTCACATTCGAGGGCTTCTTCGCGCTCAGCTTTTCGAGCAAGACGCTGATCTCATCGTCCTTGATATTTTTTGAGCCGTCCTTTTGCGACACATAATCTGACGGTACGAGGCTTTCATCCATACCGTCGATTTCGTCGCCGTTTGTATCGGGCACCTGCTGTCCATGGCCTGAAAAATGAAAATAGACGACATCGCCGGGCTTTGTCCGATCGGTAAGCACTTTTTGAAACGTGCTTTTGATCAGTGCCCCGGTTGGTTTTACAGGTGCTATCTTCTTTCCACTAAACGAGACCTCTTCATCTGCAAGGATCGTTATGTTCTCCGGTTTGAACTTGAATTTTCTGACAAGCGTTTCGGCAAGGATCTCAACATCTCCATCTGTATGAAGATCCCACCAATCCTTGTCCTTTTCGTTGCTCCCACGATCGTATTTTGAGATTCCCACCAGTAACGCATATTTTCCGCGCTCGGCCGGAATTGGTTTCGATCTTGTCCCGTTTGCAGCTGATTCGCTTCCTGCTTCCACCGGACGGACAACTGAAATGAATGCGGCCAGAAACAGAAGTAAGATAAACGAAACAAAGATTCGATTTACCTCGGACATTTTGATTAACATTTCTTTCCCTCCTTTTGAGGCTGGTGGGTACTAAAAGCAGATTCGCTTGTTAGGCGATCATGTTTTTTTCGGGTTTTCGTTATCTCTATTTCCCCGATTGATCCGTTATCCGAGAAGACAAGCAACCCGTCATCTTCCCAAAAACATTGGACAAAACTTATAGGTCATTCCTTTTATTCTCCTTTTTGGCGCCTTTGTCAACATTTTTGCCGAACGCCATAAACGGTGCCCTACTCTCTTGTGCTCATTTGATAAAGAAAGTTACACAACGTGCAAAATTGAACGGGTTTTGTTGATCAAGACCAAAGGCCGCCAACTTCACAACAAAGAAAAAACCCGCCACCAAGCGGGTCGAAATCTGATATAAAATGACCTCTTCTTATCGTTTTTTGAGGCGGAAAACGAACTTATAGCTTTTTCCGTCATCGCCCGTTACATCAAACTCGTTGTTCTTATCGGCCGAAAGCCTTTTGGCCGCCAGGCTTACAACCACATACCTGCGTCCGGAGGCCGTCTTTGCATGCTTGACCCCGCTCCCGACCGTAATCCCGCCAAACTTCACATCAAAACTATTGGCGGCTGAATCCCTTGGAATCTGAAGTGTCACAGTAATCTGTTGAGCGGCAGTTGGAATCTCTACCGTCTTTACACCGCCCCCGCCCCTTGTTCCGGCAGATGGCGACAGGACGATACTCGCGATTACCGGCTGAGGAGGCCTATTCTGGTCCTTGCCCGGTATTAACGGCGGGACGTTTCCTTTTTCGTTCCTAAGTCTTTCCAGTTCCTTTTCGAGACGCATTCGTTCGTTGCGCTCCCGGTCGAGCTGGGTACTGAGAATGTCAGATTGCCCGCTCGAGGTTTCGAGTTCTGTCTGGATGGTTCTCTCTCGTTGCTGTACCTGAATAAGCTGTTCCTGCAAAAGCTTGCTACGGCGTTCGAGATCGGCCGTGCGGCTTTGCTGCCCCGCTTTGATCCGGGCCAACTCCCGGTTCAGACGGAAGCGGTCGTAAACCAGGAAACCGGCTCCGGCGACGATGAGAACCATAAGAGCCGCGGTCGCATACTGCAGAGTAAACATCTTGAGGGTGAAAAACTCCGATATCCGCTCCCACAGCGATGCTTTGGAATCCACATCCTGAATTGCTGTCTGCTTTTCAACGTTGATCGAACTCTCCAGGGCACTCGCGGCAGCCAGCTTTTCCTTTTTGATGAAATTCTCCAGGGCTCTAGCGTTTGCAACCTTTTCCGCTCTTTCCGGGACCCTTTCCAGGCTGTTTTCAAAACGTTGCTTATCTTCGGCGGATAACTCATTTCGGGCATAGCAATCAACGAGTTCGTTTTCGAGATCGACCAGTTCGTAAAACAATTCGTCGTTCGCAAAGAACTGCTCCTCGAGGGCCTCGAGTTCTTCGTCGCCCAATTCGCGGAAAAGAAATCTCTTCAATTCCTCTGCTTCAAATGAGTTGCTAAGCGTCATAAATTCAAAATCCTACTGCTCCCATTTATATGTGTCCGAAATCCGTAATTCGGTTACAGTTTATCCAGCTTCTGCGATGCATTCCCGGATGCACTTCTCCAAACGAATCCGCAGACGACTCGCCTTTTGCTTGAGATAATTCGTCGTAATTCCCAATTTTTCCGCAATTTTCCGTCTTGTTTCCTTTATCTTTTCACCCGGATCCGGGTCATAATAGGCAACAATCAGCCGTCTTTCATCTTCATCTTTAACGACTTCCTGCATGCATTTATTCAGGAAAGCCAGTCGCTCGTCCGAATCAACCGGAGCGGGTGCCGGAGCGGGTTCGGGGGTTTCGTCAGTCGGAATTTCCTTGTTTTTCCTCGTGTGTTCGAGCCAGACAAATCGGGAAACCTCACACGCATAGGCTGAAATATTTTCTATCTCGACCCCTTCGGTCAGCTTTTTCGCGACCCGATCAAGCGATTCATCCGCGAGAACATCGGCATGCAGATTCAGGACGCCGCGCCACAAGAAAGACCTCGTGAGTTTTTCGCGTAATTGCTCATACTTCTCACCGGCTCGCCGGCTGTCATCGTCGAGCTGATTGAGCAGTTTTTCAAAACCCTCTGCGGTTAGGTTAGACACTCAGTGAGTAATTCTCCGATTCATTGTTCTGCTTGAAAACGACGAAATAAGTGATCGATGGAACAGTAGTTAATCGGATTCCGTTTTCATCGCCCGTTTGTCTCTTTTAACAAAAGCAAATTCCCCGTCTGTACCGCTCAACCTGCCGATCTGAGGTCTAATCTCAAGACCGTCGATCTTCAGTTTGATGCCGGCGATTGTGAGCACCTCCAATTCGCCGCCGTCAGTTCTCAGCGCCTCGAGAAACGCTATGGCGAACGGCGAATGATCGCTGATCGTGCCATCACCCAGGGACACGCTGTCGTAAACCGGTCTATCACCCGACGTAATGATACTGCGGCTGCGACTTCCCATCTCCCGCTTTGCGTACCTGAATCTCGTTAATTTGTCCTGATCATAAGAGAACTGCGTTTTTACAAATCCAAAAGCAAACTGTTTGAATAGCTTCGTTCCAGCAAAAGAATTTCTATTCTCTCTTTTTTCAAACACAGTTCCCGAAGTCTTCAACATTTGTACTGGGGGTTCCCACATGGTTCCTGCATAGCAGGCATCAACCACCAACATGACATGTCCGACCTGTATTCCGTCTATTTGGTTCGTAACCTCGTCGAGAGACACGTACCGGTCCATATTCCGCCGTGTAACGGGAGGCGGCCCCGAATCGTACCCAACAAAATAACCCCCTTTTCCGTCCGACCTCGCAATTCCATGCCCCGCCAGAAAAATGAAAAGCTGATCTTCATCCGGATTTTTGAATTTGAAAGTCTTGTACTCTTCAATGGCATCGTAAATCTGATTCGTTCTCAAGTTTGACCTGACGACTACATTCTCCTCCTTAAATCCATATCGAGCAATTATTTCATTCTTTACAGCGATCACATCATTCATCGGATTCTTCAGCTCTTTCCAACAATTGCTACTGGGATTCTCTTTTCTGGTACACTCCGAATTGTCGAACTCGCGATTGGCAATGAGCAGCGCGTAGCTTTCCCCATTCCACGGAGTGTTTTGGTCGGACTTTTCTCCAATCTGTTGCACTCCGACCCTCATTTGAGGCTTTTCAATTTTGCTTGAATCAGGCTTTTCCGGAATTGGGTCTGCCTTTTCGGCAGGTTTTGTCTTACTTGACTCGGTCGATTTTGCTTCCTGTTTCACAACAGAATTAGACAGATCGAACTTTTCACCTCGAGCGATGATTCTCGGAGAAAACTTATCTCTAATTTCAGCATCATCAAACCAAACCTTATACATATAGGCTTGAAGTTCCTTAGTATTTTTAACTTTAAATTGCCCTTTCGGGCTCAAGCCGTTAATTATCGCTAAACTCAGTTTGCCATGCGGTTTACCACTGCTCTCATCCTCAAAGGCCAATTCGTCGGTCCCAATAAACAGAACATTCTCATCACGCAACGACTTAACAACCGTGTCGTTTTCCAAAAATGCATCGGTTGACGCCTCAAACCCTTTTGATGACCGGCATGAATCAACAATGATTAACTTGTTTTTTGCCCGAATCCTTCGGAAGTATTCTCTAAGCTGTAGAGTTGAGATCCCTGTTTTTTCCTGTTTTGACAAGATGGAATCACTTGCCAATAAAGTGAATGTGGCCCCAAATTCGTCGCCATTTCCAGAATAGCTGAAAACGAACAGATCGTTTGAGCTGATTTCTCTTGACAGATTATCAAGCTCCTTTAAAATCCGTTCCTTTGTTGCCTCTTCATTCAGTAACACAATTTTTTCGCCGTCAAAGCTTTCAGAGATTCCCGTTGCGTCATTCAAAGCGCCTTTCAAATTCGGTATTTCAGGGTCTTTATATTCGTTAATACCAATCGCGAGGACGAACACTTTACGTGTATTCAGCACACTGGACAAATCTGAACCATTTGGCACCCTGCCGGGTGTAGCGAAATCCCAGCCACTGACATGAATAAAAATAGTAATAAGTCCGAGAGTTGTCATTTTCCATGCTTTTTTCATCTCTCTTTCCTCCCTTGGCAACCACCGGTTTCATTCTAAAGTTGCCATTAGTCTAAGACGCCCTTCATTCAGTCGAGACAGGCGCTAACAGAGCAAATCCAGCAGGCTCGTCCGCTTCCAACCTGGATTCCTACTGCGGGTCTTCGCAAATGCGCGATTCAACTAATTGGAAATATTACTCTAATGAATGGTGGGGCAAAAGAAGCAATGGAATTCCAACCAGCGTCTTTTTGCGTATGCTTTGTTTGTACTCCCGGACGCAACTGCTGTCAATGTTTTTGACTCCGCACATTACTTGATCCAGGGCGATTTGAGATTAGCCGGGCAAACATGAGCGTCACTGCCGCGCACGATTTGTCACCAATTTAGCGGGTTATCCCTGCGGCTTCCTTCAGATTTGTAATGCCGCCTCAGGGATTCCCCCGTTCCAAGACTCATCAAACGCGAAGCATCGGCGACAACCGCCCTTGCCGCAGCTTCCTTTGAGCGACGCTGTTTGTCTGTGCAGAAATAACCAAACTGCACGTCAGCAGGGTCAAAAGTATGAGGACCGTTCTTCCTCTAATTTGTTTCTTGGCTCGATAGACTCAGCTTGTTTTTCCCAAAACCCTCCCGGTTTCTCATTTCCGGTTTCATTTCCAGTTGCCAAAAAGGACGAACGGCGACCAAAAATAAGGATGGGCATATGGCTTTTCTTGATCAACCACAAACGGCGGGGCATTCGAATTATTCGTTCCTATGACGGCTACCTCAGCCCGGTCCGAACCGCTTTTCGCGGCCGTCCTTATTTTTCCTTCTATCATCTTTAACTGCGCCTTTCTCAACGCTTCGGCATTGCCGAGCTTCGGGTTCGTTTCGAGTATCCGGTAGAACTCCGTCATTAGTAGCCCGGTCGAATCGTCAGCCACCGCCCAGAGCGCCGCGGGGACGGTCTTCGCTCCCTGTTTTTGTGCCAGCGCTCCGAAGCCTTCGATTTCTACGCCGGTTGAATTACTCCCCGAGGTCATCGCCGTGTTACACGCAGAGAGCGTCAGCAGTTCGATATTATCAAGCCGTGTTTTTTTCAAACTGTCGAGCGAAAAGCGCCGTTCCGTCCCGCCGCCGAGCAGCAAATAGGAATCGGTTTCATTGCCTGCGTTAAGCGAAAAATGCGAGGCGATGTGGACTATTGCCGTCTTACCCAAATTGTTTTGAAATCGGTCAAGCGTAAATTCCTCATCCGGCAGCATCAGGCCGTCAAATACGCCGTTTACCTTAAATGCATCGCAAAACTCGCTTTTCTTCGGGTCTTTCACAACATTACACAACTCCTGTGGCACGGCGGGAAGTGCACTAAAACTTCCGAACGGCTTGGACACGCCGACTCCGAAAGCGAGCCATTCTTGGCGGTCGGCATTGGCTGCCCGGTCTAGCTTGTCGCGGCTCGCGAGTGTCAGCACTGCGTTGCTGTAGCGCTGGACCAGATATTTTTCGCCGTCCCAAAGTGCCGGCATAGGCACATAGCGGAGTGTGCCGTCCAGAGACCAGACAATCGTATCCGCTTTGATATTCTCCAAATCCTTTTTTAGGGCGGCGGGAAACAGTTTGTCATACAGCTTTTTGCCCAGAGGACGCGGGTCGAGTACCGGATTCTTAACGGCGTCACGAAACTCGGCAACCAGTTTATTGAGGTCAGCGGCTTTGACCTCAACGGTGTGCGCTTTCTGGATGTCCGATGTGGTGACGATCAGATTGAGACGGTCCTCACCAACGATGGTCGAAATGATTACGGTTCGAGGCTGATTGAGTTTCTTAAGGAGCCCCTGCATATCCGATTCGACCACCGCAACACGTTTATCGTTATTGCTGAACTTAACCTTCAGATCGTCCAGATATTTGTTAAATACCGTAACCGCAGCATCATATTTCGCTTTGAGTGTGTCGTATTGCTCTTGGTCTTGGGCAGGAAGCGATTCGCCGAGCGGCAGGGCGTTCTTTTTCTTCTCCAGGAACCCTAATTCCTCCGCTGTCCGCGTGATCTCGCCCGAAAACTTTTCGTAATCCTCAAAAGCCTTCTTCTCATCCGCGGAGAGCGAGATGCGTCCCTTCAAATCAGCCGCAACCGTATCGTCGCGGCGCAAATATGAAAGATACTCTTCTTCCTTGAGCATCGCGAGGACCTCTTCGGCTTCGGCGATCCGCCCCTGCGCAATGAGAATACCGGCGAGACGGCGGTAGGTGGATTCGACGGACTTGAGATAAGTTTTTTGAGTTTCTTTCTCCAATCCCACTATCGCCTGACGCAATTCCTGATATCTATTGACCGACTGCTTGCCGTATACAACCGCCAGGCTCGGGTAATTCAGACCCTGCCAATAAAACATCAACCAGTCGAGAGTAGCGGCTTCACTGCTTCTGTCCCCTACCGCCTTAAAGAGCGTCAATGAGTTACCAAAGCATTCAAGTGCTTTTTGGTTCTCGCCCAGATATTTGTAGACTGCACCGATGCTTTTGAGCACCGTCGCTTCACCGGTTTTGTCTCCGGTCGACTTAAAAAGCGGCAATGCGAGATTGTAAAATTCAAGTGCTTTTTGTTTTTCGCCTAATGAAGAATAGACAGTGCCGATGTTTATGAGCGCCGCCGCTTCCCTGTTTCTATTTCCGATCGACTTCGAGAGCGTCAATGCGAGATTGTAGAATTCAAGTGCTTTTTCATTCTCGTGTAAATCATAATAGACCAGGCCGATGTTGTTGAGGGTCGTCGCTTCGGCGCTTTTGTCTCCGACCGCCTTCAAGAGCGGCAAAGCTCTACCAAAAAATTCAGTTGCTTTTTGGTTCTCACCTAATGACCAATAGACCATCCCTATGTTGTTGAGCGTCGTCGCTTCGCCGGCTCTGTTTCCGATGGCTCTATAGAGCGGCAGCGTCAGATTGTAAAATTCAAGTGCTTTTTGGTTCTCGCCGAGTGACCCGTAGACTTTTCCGATGTTATTTAGCGCTGTCGCTTCACCGCTTTTGTCTCCGGTCGCCTTAAAAAGCGGCAAGGCTTCAACAAAAAATTCAAGTGCTTTCTGTTTGTTTCCTATTGAAGAATAGGTTTCACCAATGTTGTTGAGCGTCAACGCTTCACCGCCTTTGTTTCCAACGGCTTTATGGAGCGGCAGAGCCATATCGTAAAACTCAAATGCTTTCTCGGTCTCCCCCCATGAAGAATAGACCAACCCTATGTTGCTGAGCGTCGTCGCCTCACCGCTCTTGTCCCCGATCGTCTTTAATATCGGAAGTGCCTGACTGTAAAATTCAAGCGCTTTTTGTTTCTCACCTAGCGACCAATATACCAACCCCATATTGTTGAGCGAGGTAGCTTCACCGCTTCTGTTTCCGATGGATTTATGGAGCTGCAATGCCAGACTGTAGGATTCAAGTGCTTTTTGTTTCTCCCCTATTGAATAATTGATATTCCCCAGTCCGCCCAGACAATATGCTTCAAAGAGCTTGTTTCCAATTTCTTGATAGGTCCGCCGTGCCTCTTCAAATTTGAGCAAAGAAGCCTGCAACGATTCTGCCGTTCCTTTTTGTCCCAGTGTCATGGCTTCACGAAAAATCGAATCAGCCTTCTCTTGCTTTTCCTCATTGCTCAACGCTTGTCCCAAGCCGATGTTTTGGAATGACACAATCAGCAAAACCAAACAGATCATTCGGAACAGCCGACATTTGATATTGAAATTTGGAATTCTCACAAAATCACTCTCTTAATTCGATTTGCCCCTTGTTTCCCTTGTTCCAGGATAAATGCGGGGCTTTTATATTCTTCCACATCTCGTGGGAATGTATTTTCAATCAAAATAACAGCAAGACTAAGAATGGTAAATGAAATTATGATTTCAGACATCAGGCTCCCGAGCCCGACGATTCAGCAATTCCCTAATCATCACTACTCCACTTCTAAGTGGCTCACCAGCGAAAAGAGTTACATAACTTCGAACAGAGTTTTGGAGTGCCTTATTCAGGCTTTGGCCGTGCAATTTCAGATCAATCGATATCGAAAGATCTCGGTTTGTCGGAAGGAACGCGGTTTTTGATAAGAACGTATCATTGCTTGCATGGGTTTGTACTATTGATGTTTACCTGTTGAAAATGACCCGTCCTTTTTTATAAATATCTTGTCGAGCAAGACACTTAATAAAAAAGGCGGGCCGTTGAATCGAGATAATCGTGTTCGATTACTCGCTCCAATTGTTAAGCATTGATCGAATTGCCGACCTCGGCAGCTCCGTCCAGAAGTGCATTGTAATCTGCGCCCGCGAAAGCTGTTTGAGAAACATAACCCGCCAAACTCTGCATTGAACCAATGACTGCTTCGGGTGTTCCTGCAGGGGCAACTTTAATCAATGACTGAATGGTTGCCAGGCTTTGCTTGATTGCCGCGTCGTCCTGCAAATATACATCTACAAAAAGATTTGTAACCGTTACGCCAGCTGTAAAATACCAATGTTGTTCCTTGTTGAGGCGTGCCGAATACGACTTTGATGCACCAAGCAGATCCTCGCCAATTTGCGCTGAACTCGCGGTACCGCGAACCACCGATCTCAATGTGTTTTGCAGAACAGCGGCTTCGGGCTCTCCTTCAAGTGAATCGATCAAATAAACGAGGTCGACGATAGTCAGCTCCAGGGCACCGTCGTTTCTGCCGAGTTGCCCTGAACTCAGGACCGCCCACATAAAGTTTGTGCCGATATTAAAGTTGGCTTGATTGTTCGCCGATACAGATTCGCCCTTAGCCCTTCGAATCGTCCTGGCTCGCGAAACTTGCGTCTTCGCATTCGGCCTTGCCTGGCTGCGAGCCTTTTCAAAGGTTGTGTAATCGCCTTTTGGATTTACGGAAACTGCTTGTGCAAAAACCGCTCCGGTTAATATGATTGCCAATCCCATGACTACCGCTAATCTGCTGGATATTCTAATAATTTCGTTTTTCATCGTTCTAATTTCTCCTCTAAATTTATGTTTTGTAGTTCGCTTTTCAGCGTGTTCACTTACATGTGTCGGAGAAATCAAAACGGTTACAAGTGACGCGATCTTTGGAAGAAAAAAACGGGTTGGACCGTTCCAGGATAGGCGCAACTTACTGGCTTTGGGCTATATCGTGCAAATTTTGTGTTTGTTCGGTGGGTTGCATTCGAGACCATACTAAAGATTGGGGCCCTTGGTCTAAATGCGGCAAGAAGCTTTCTGCGTATCAATCAGCGCTTTCTTTTGAGTCACTCTACACGCAACTCATTTCGGCAAACTCAACAGCAGCGAGTCCTTCTTATCCCTTCTGAAATCGAAGATACCGGGTCTTTGTTGTCTGATGACTACTTTCGGGCAGCTTTCTCCGATGCACTGTGATCCGACGTTCTTGAATGTCCCGTCCTTGATACCGTCATATAGTTCCGGGACTCTCTTCTCGCTGTAGTTGAGCCATTCCCTTATAAAGAGCTCGTTCTTTTCAGGCTCTTCCGTGTTGGCGAGTTTCTTCTCTATGCCGTCCGTGATGAGTGCGTAGCTTAGGAGGCCCTGTTTTAACGATCCGACCTCGAGAGCGACGTCGTCGGCCTGCGTCGCCGCCACTATCCTCATCCCCTTGTCATAGGCGAGCTGCCCGAGCCCGCGGCTTCCCATCGGCCCCGGCTTAAAGCCCGATCCCTGAACGGAGGCAGCCGAGTGGCAGGCGTCCACTATCATCAGCATCTCTTTTGCCGTAATGTCTCTCATCCAAAGCGAGAGCTCG
>Ga0224512_10004797_pt1 | contig 11297 bp, 7 predicted proteins | sample SF_May12_sed_USG_4_FD_169103 | JGI IMG/M metagenome (GOLD analysis project Ga0224512, IMG submission 169103) | Sediment microbial communities from San Francisco Bay, California, United States - SF_May12_sed_USGS_13 | ecosystem: Environmental > Aquatic > Marine > Sediment | place: USA: California...
CCACATTCAAGCGGTTCGGCGCCGGTGGGGTGGTGGTCGGCCATCAATCGCTTGGTTTGGGCCATATCGGTATGGAGGTCCCTGGAATCCGAACCCATTCCTGGTGCAGGCTATCGGCGGCCGCAGTATCCATGGGAGCCGCCCGCATCGAACTAACGAGTTCTGGCTCAACGGGTTGTCGCTGCTGTGGCTTCGTGGCCGATTCGGCGGCCGCCGCCGGTTGGGTTTCCATGACGGCGTGTTCACGCTGCGCCAGAACCATGCCCTGGCCTCGATCGTTCGACCGTCGACCCACCGTTCCAAAGATGAGAACCATGATCATAATGACGAATAGGATGACAGGTATCGAAGTTTTCATTTTGTCTTGTTCTCCTCCTCGTCGCCCCCCCCCGGGTGGCGACGGTACGGTTCACAAGCGCTTGCCTCATGGCCCGGAGAGCAGGGTCATGGTCAGGCGCGCTTATCGGTTGGGGTGTACACGCTGGCTGGTAAAAGCGTCAAGCAAAACTTGTACTGGCCGCCCGTGCAATCAGGCCGGACCGGCACCGGCCATAGTAAGTATTTGTTGGGGAGAGGCTTAGGGGCTAGGGGAAGAAAAGGCCGCGTGGTGGCGGTTAACGCGCCAGCCGGCCTTTATTGGACTCCAGGCTCACGACGGCGTCGGTTGCCGGCACGTAATCGTCCCAGGCCAAGACCTTCAGGTCCTCGAGCCGGTATTGACTGATGGCGTGGGCGAACAGGGCTGCGGTTTCGGTGTTGACGAGCAACGGCACGCCGCGGTCCACGGCCTGGCGCCGGATAAGATAGTCATTGGTCAGCTCGTCTTCTTCGATCGACTTGGGGATGTTCAATACCAGATCCACATTGCCCGATGCAATGAGATCGAGAGCATTGGGTCGGGCTTTGTCCAGCGGCCATGGGACCGGCTTGGTGGGGACATTGTTCGCGTCCAAAAACTCAGCCGTGCCCGGTGACGCATAGAGTTCGAGTCCCAGTTCTCGGAACCGTCGCACGGCGGGCAAAAGCTTGGTCTTGTCTGCTATGGTTCCGGTCGATAGCAGCACCCCTTTTTGAGGTATCGAATAGCCGACGGACAGGAGCGATTTGAGAAACGCTTCCAGTAGGTTGTCGCCAAAACAGGCCACTTCGCCGGTCGATGCCATTTCAACACCCAGTACCGGATCGGCGCCTGCGAGGCGCGCGAACGAGAACTGCGGGGCCTTGACAGCAACATAATCCAGTTCGAACAAGGAACGCTGCACTTCGCCGACCGGCACGTTCATGATCAACCGAGTGGCGAGGTCTACGAAGTTCAAGCGGAAAACCTTCGATGCAAACGGAAAGCTACGGGACGCGCGCAGGTTGCATTCGATTACACGAATGCGTCCCTCCTTGGCGAGATACTGGACGTTGAAAGGGCCGGTTATTGACAAACTGCCGGCGATCTCCCTGGTGATGCGTTTGATTCGTCTTACCGTTTCTACAAAAAGCTGCTGTGGCGGGAGAACGATCACCGCGTCGCCCGAGTGCACACCGGCGTTCTCTACGTGCTCGCTCATCGCGTAGGCGACCACTTCGCCGCGACGCGCGACCGCATCGACCTCGATCTCCTTGGCGCCCGCGATGAACTCGCTCACGACGACTGGATGTTCGGGGCTGACTCGGGTGGCCTGGGTGAGGTACGAGAGCAAATCATCATCGCGGTATGCGACGTTCATCGCTGCACCGGACAACACGTAACTCGGTCTGACCAAGACCGGGTAACCGACGTCACGGGCAAAAGTAAGCGCCTGTTCGGCGCTCGTGACCTCGTGCCACCTGGGCTGGTCCACACCCAGCTGGTCCAGAAGCGCCGAAAACTTGTGGCGATCCTCGGCCGCGTCGATGGACGACGGCGATGTGCCCAGCACTTTGACCCCTGCCCGGTTTAGCGGAAGCGCGAGGTTGTTCGGTGTCTGTCCACCCATCGAAACGACGACACCCAGGGGATCTTCTTTTTCGACGATGTCAAGAACTCGTTCCAGCGTGAGCTCCTCGAAGTACAGCCGATGCGCCACGTCGTAGTCTGTGCTGACTGTCTCGGGATTGTGATTTACGACCACCGATCGGTAGCCTAACCGTTCGAGCGATGAGACACAGTTGACGCAACACCAGTCGAATTCGACACTCGAGCCGATTCGGTACGCGCCACTTCCGAGTACCACTACGGCTCCTTTATCGCGGGCTGTGGCCCTATCCACACCGGCCACGTCGATGTCATCGGTCTCGCCGTGGTATGTCAAATAGAGATAATTTGTCTCGGCAGGAAATTCGCCCGCCGTCGTATCGATCTGTTTCACCACCGGCCGAACGCCCTGCTCGATGCGATGACGACGCACCGCCAACATGGTTCTTTCCGGGCCGCCATGGTCACCACTCTCAACGGTTCTGCCAATCTGAAGATCGGAAAATCCGGCCCGTTTGCAATCTCGCATAAGATCGGTCGGGAGACTTCTAATGGTGTGCCGGGCAATTTCAGCGGCCAGCCGAACGATATTTTGGATGCGATACAAGAACCAAGGATCGATACCGGTGAGCTCCTGGATTCGTTTTATCTCCCAGCCGTCGTGGATGGCCTGAGCAATCACCAGTAGTCTGCGGTGGGTCGGGTTTTGCAACTCGCATTCGACATCGATGTCCCCGAGATTCTCGCCAATGACTCCCTCGACACCGGGAGACACCATGCGCACCGCCTTCTGAAGCGCCTCTTCGAAACTGCGGCCGATGGACATCACTTCACCCACCGATTTCATTGAGCTACCGATTTGGGATTCGGCACGCCGAAACTTTCCAAAGTCCCAACGAGGTACCTTTACCACCACATAGTCCAGCGCCGGTTCGAAACAAGCTGTTGTTGCGCGTGTCACCGCGTTGGGGATCTCCGGGAGCAGTTTGCCACACGCCAGCTTGGCCGCAACGAAGGCGAGCGGATAGCCCGTCGCCTTGGATGCCAGTGCGGAACTTCTGGATAGACGTGCGTTGACCTCGATCGCCACGTACTCTCCGGTCCGCGGATTGATGGCAAACTGAATATTGCATTCACCGACGACGCCAAGCCGGCGAATGGTTTTGACCGCGGTCTCACGGAGCTCGTGATACTCATCGTTTGAGAGCGTCTGACTTGGCGCCACCACAATCGACTCGCCGGTGTGAATCCCTAGTGGATCGAAATTCTCCATGTTGCAGACGGTGATGCAGTTATCCGCCCGATCTCGGATCACCTCGTATTCGATCTCTTTCCACCCCGTGAGGGCGCGTTCGACCAGTAACTGAGGAGAAAACGCAAAGCCCGCGCTGGCCGCTTGCGAAAGTCCGGCGCGGTCGTGTACCAGACGCGACCCCAGGCCCCCTAGTGTGTAAGCCGCTCTGACCAGCACCGGGTATCCGAGGGTCTCCGCCGCTTCGAGGGCTGAATCAACTGTGGTCACGGCCTGACTGGGAGGAACGGGCACCCCGATCTCGGCGAGCCGTTTTGCAAAAAGATCGCGATCCTCGGTATCGATCACCGTTTCGATGGGTGTTCCCAGGACCTCCACCCCGTATTGCTCGAGAATCCCGTCGTGGTGGAGCTCCACACCACAGTTCAACGCGGTCTGACCCCCAAAACTGAGCAGGATGCCATCGGGTTTCTCGCGCTCGATGATGCGTTTGACAAAATGCGCCGTGAGCGGCAGAAAATAGATGCGATCGGCGAGCCCCTCGGATGTTTGAATCGTGGCTACGTTGGGATTGACCAGTATGACCTGGGCGCCTTCCTCGTTTAGCGCTTTGATGGCCTGGGAACCCGAGTAGTCAAACTCGCCCGCCTGCCCGATGGTAAGACCGCCCGAGCCTAGAAGCATGACTCGCCTACCGTGCATGGCCGCTCCTCATAAGCGCCAAATTACGCGACATACTACGATTCGGTTTTGTTGATGGGTTGTTGGCGTGAGGGGGCAGACGCTCAGTCATTGCTTTGCCCTCCGCACTTCCTCCAAGAAGACGTCGAATAGGTAGCCGGTATCCACAGGTCCGCAAACGGCCTCCGGATGAAACTGAACCGCTCGGTGGGGGGCGGCTTTCAGCCGCAAGCCTTCGACCGTGTGATCGTTGCCGTTGACGTACCATGTCTCCCAGTCGTTTCCGATCGTATCTGCATCGACCGCGTAGCCGTGGTTCTGGCTGGTGATCGCCCATCTGCCGGTCGCGATTTCGCGCACGGGCTGGTTTTGTCCCCGGTGACCAAACGGAAGTTTGTAGGTCCGTGCACCGGCCGCCATAGCAAGCACCTGACAGCCGAGGCAAATGCCAAACATCGGTCTGCGGTCATCCAGGAAGCGCTCGACTCGTTGCGCGACACCTCTGCTCTGTTCCGGGTCTCCCGGTCCGTTACTTATCAGCAGTCCATCGTGGTTATAATCGTCGAGGCTGGCGTCCCAGGGGACTACCGTGACCTTGGCTCCGCGTTTCAAAAGACACCTCAGGATATTGTTTTTTACACCACAATCGACCACGACGATATGAACGTCACCGCTCCCATAGGAGACGGGCTCTTTGCGCGAAACAAGGTCAACGACGTTCTCCGTCGTTGGGTCATACCAGCTGGGTTCGGGTTGCCCGTGGATAACGATCTTACCCAGTTCGGTTCCCCGTTCGCGCAGGTATCGAGTCAACGCGCGGGTATCCACACCGTAGATTCCCGGAACGCGCTCGGCACCCAGCCAATCACCCAGGGACCGTGAGGCGTTCCAGTGGTAGTATTCGCCGTGATAGTTTGCCGTCACCAGACCGCGGATCTGTACTCGGTCAGATTCAAAGTGGCGTGGTATGCCGTGTTCATCGTGATCGCCGGAAGGAACCCCGTAGTTGCCGATCAGTGGGTAGGTGAGAACGAGGATCTGGCCGTAATAGGAGGGGTCGGTGATGGCTTCGGGGTAGCCCACCATGCCGGTATTGAAGACAACCTCCCCGGCAGACGGTACGTCGGCTCCAAACACAAACCCCTCGAACTCCGCTCCATCGCGGAGTACCAGTGAGGCCTTACGTTTCGCGAGATTCAACGCGCGTTATTCTCCATGGCTAAGCGGCGGCAGATTGTGAAGGGGCCCAGATCGGTGAAGCACATGATTACCAGCTGCGTCTCTCGCCGACGGGTCGTAAAACGGAGGGATGATACACCAAACCGGTGACCTTCGCAAGATCGCGAAATCCTTTGCAGTAGGGCTCCCGGAATGGCCTTCCGCAAGTAGTTTGGGTGGGCGTGGTGAGGATTTTCCACGACAGGCTTGTGATTTGCGCTGACTGCGGGTAGAATGGGCCAACCAATACTTGCAATGCAAAGGGGGCATTTTTCGATGAAATCAATTCTGTGTCGCGTCCACACCGGCATCATACTGGCCGCCCTGTCATGTTCAATTGTGTCTTGTGGGGGGGACGATGGCACCGCACCGCCTCCCCCGCCGCCGGCGGGACCGACTTTCTCGTGGCAGAACCCAAAACCGACGGGCGACGTGATCTATGGTGTGTGGGGGGCGTCGGCAAACGACGTCTTTGCCGTTGGCTCGGCGGGAGCACTACTTCGTTACGATGGCCAAAGGTGGCGAAATATTTCGTTAAAAGCGGGTGATGCCACCTTGTGGGATGTATGGGGCACCGGGCCCAAGGACGTTTTCGCCGTGGGTGAGGGTGGCGCCATATGGCATTTCGATGGTGCGCGGTTCAGTCTGATGCCGAGTGGCACGACCGAGACACTTCGCGCCGTGTTTGGTTTTTCGCCGACCGATGTATTCGCGGTTGGAGAGAATGGGACCATTCTTCGCTACGACGGGACCACCTGGAACCCCATGCAAAGCGGAACCAGCAACAACTTGTTGAGCGTGTGGGGGTCATCAGCCACGGATGTGTATGCCGTAACCGACGAGGTCACCGCCGCCGTGATCCGCTTCGACGGTGGCGTGTGGAAGAACGTGCAGACCACTCTTATGAGTGCTCATGACGTCTGGGGGAGGTCAGCGAGCGACGTGTTCGTGGTCGGCTCGGCTGGTATTGTTGTGCACTGGGACGGTAGCAAATGGGAGGCGTCGACTCCGGGCGGGCAGGAGAACCTTTTCTCAGTTTTCGGTTTCGCCTCGACGGATGTGTTGGCTGTGGGGACGAACTCCACCATCCTGCGCTATGACGGCGCGGACTGGAACGTGCAAGCGGTTTCTGCGTCCTCCTTTGATCTGCACGCCGTTTGGGGGAGCGGCCCGAGTGACATTCATGCCCTGGGAAAAAACGGAGCCGTGTTCGAATACAGTGGCGTTGCCTGGGCTTTGACGTCCGAGATCGTCACACGAGAGGAGATCCTCGATTTGGCGACGACACCCGTCGGCACTGCGTCGTACGCGGTGGGAAACAACGGAGTCATTCTATCGAGACTGGGGTCAACATGGACGGAGATGAACAGTGGCACGACGACGGATTTGAATGGGGTCTTTGCGAATTCCGCTGACAACGTATTCGCCGTTGGAGATGGTGGTGAGATACACCGTTTTGACGGCGGTGCGTGGTCGCCGATGAACAGTGGTGTGACCGACGACCTAACGGGAGTCTGGGGCACGTCGCCGACCGACATGGTGGTCGTCGGTGCGACTGATCCGCTGCATTACGATGGCAGCAACTGGAACCCGATGACCACGACGGTGTCCGCTGCGGGTGCACGGGCGGTGTGGGGTGCAGCGACCGACGACATCTTTGCCGTCGGCGAGGGCGGGTTGATCATCCGTTATGATGGGAGCGAATGGTCCTCAATGCCGAGCCCCGTGGCCACGAGGTTGCGAACCGTTTTTGGAACCTCGTCTAACAACGTCTATGCCGCGGGTGATAACGGGGTCGTCCTCAATTTCGATGGCAACGAGTGGGTTGATGTCATGTTGGGCGCCATGCTGGTTGACTTTACGACGGTAGTCATCAGCAGCAGGGAGGGCGTCTTCGCCTCCGGGCCGCTGGGTGCTATATGCCGCCTAAAGGGTTCGGCGGGTGGTAGCGTCGCGAGCCGTGTGGCTGCACTGCAGCCGGAATGGGAGGAACTGCTGTTTACCAGTCAGTTCGTGAACGCCTCCACGGTGACCAGCGGTGGCGCAGTGCTCTTTGCTGGTGCCGACGGGACCATCATACGCTTTGGACGATAGGAGGCCGTCCGGTCCGGGCAAGTGGGCCGTGGCTGGCAGCCCGCCGCGAGTCTGCGACAGCGCTAGCTGTCATATTGGCCAATGAACTCTTCGGCCTTTCTTACCAGCTCCGTGCTTCCGAGGAAAAGCGGTGTTCGTTCGTGCAGATCCTCGGGATCGACGTCACGAACGGCGCCTCTACCCGTGGAAGCGTAGCCCCCGGCTTCCTCGATAACAAAGGCCATTGGGTTGGCCTCGTAGAGCAGGCGCAGTTTGCCGTTTGGTTTCTTGGGGTCTTTGCTATCAGCCGGGTAGTAGAACACGCCACCGCCCAGCAGCGTGCGGTGCACATCAGCGACCATCGAGCCGATGTAGCGAAGCGACAGCGACTGTGTCGCTCCCTCTTCGCCCTGCAGCCAGCGGGTGTAGCGCTTGATCCCCTCGGTCCAGTACTTCTCGTAACCTTGATTGACGCTGTAGTATTTTGGGCGCTCGGGCAGCCGGATATGCGGATGAGATAGGAGAAACTCACCCACACTGGGATCCAACGTAAATCCGTTGACACCGTTGCCGGCGGCATAGACCAGCATCGTGCTGGATCCGTAAACGAGATAGCCCGCCGCCACGATATCTGATCCCTTCTGCAGCACGTCCCGCAGGGTGCCGGGACCGGACTCCGTTTTGCGTTCGTAAATCGCAAAAATGGTCCCTACGCTGACGTTGAAATCAATGTTGGATGAGCCGTCGAGCGGATCGAAAACAAGGACGTACTTACCCATCGGGTACTTCGACGGAATCGCGATGATGTCCTTTTCCTCCTCGGACGCCATCACGGCCAGACGTCCCGTGTGATCGGTGAGCTGAAAGATCGTCCGGTGGGCGTAGAGATCGAGTTTCTGGACTTCCTCGCCTTGCACATTCTCGTCACCCGTCGCCCCAAGGATATCGGCGAGTCCGGCACGGGTGGTACGGCTGGCGATGAGCTTTCCCGCAAGGGCGATATCATACAACAGCTGTGTCAGTGTGCCACTGGCGTCGGGAAACGCTGCCTGTTCGAGAAAAATATGGCGCTCGATGGTAATCATACTCGATCCTGCATTGGTCATAGCTCGTTCCTCCTGATCACTGACTCTACCACGTTTTCGGGGATTCCGCCAAGGGCTCGACAACAGGGACCGGGACCGAGAACACGCGTGTTTGCAAGAGCAGGGGCGCGGGCGTCCGGCACGCGAATCACGACCAAGGAGATGATTTGACGTTTTTGATGAATACTTCTAGTATATAAGCATGATTCGGACAATGACCCATTCCCGCGTAGGTGGGTCTGTGTTGACGTTCGCCGCGTGTGGGTGCGTGTGAAAAATGATGCAGAGGAGTCAGCAATGAGCACTTATATTCTTATGACCAAACTCACGCCAGACGTGATGAAGAACCTCAAGAACCGCGAGAAGATAGGGAAGAAGTGGATCAAGGAGGTTTCCGAAAAATGCCCCGAGGTCAAATGGATTGCCCATTACGTCTTGCTGGGGCCGTATGATTTTATGGATATATTCGAAGCCCCCAACGAAGAGGTTGCCACCAAGGTTTCCATGATTTCGCTGTCTTCTGGAGCCCTGCAGGCGGAGAGCTGGACGGCGATACCTTACAACCGGTTTCTCGAGCTTGTCGAAGAGATCTAGTTGCATGTTCATGTGCAAGGACTGAGAGCGGATGCGTAAATCTCGTGTGTTGGATGCCCACGTAATACTCGAGGCCTGTCCACCGTCACTTCGTGACCGAGACAAGGCCTACGCCGTGTTGCGCCAGAGTTTCTCTTGTTACAATTCGTTCCACGCCATCAGTGTCCCCGACTTGCAGGATGAAGGCGAGTTCAACCGTTCGCGTGACCGCGTGCCCAACGAGGAATTTGCCGCATGGTTGCGTGATCTGACCGAGAAACCACTGAGTCTCTATAAGGTATCGGTGAGTTGCACCGAGGATGAGTTTCGCGATTGGCTGGATGAGGCGCGCGGGCTCGGCTGCACAGACATCTTTATTGTGGGAGGCGATTCGAGTCGGAAACACTATAAGAAGGGGGCGCTTCAGGTCGGAGATGCAGCCGGCATCGCGGTGCATAACGGGTTTGGCTGCGGCGGCATCATTATCCCGACCCGCCGCGAGCAATTTGCAGCTCGCCCGGCGTCAGTGGACGAAACGCGACGGCTGCTGGAAAAAATACGAAATTCGGGGCTCAAGTTCTTTACCACCCAGATCCTCTACGAAAGCGAGTGGATGTGTTGTCTCCTGCTCGACCTGGTACGGGTTTTGGATCGTGAGCAAATACCAAAGATATTCCTGACCGTTTCGCCGCTGGTGTCGGTTGAGGATATTGGTTTCGCCAAGAAGACTCTTGGCGTGTTCATCCCCAGGGACGTCGAACGCAGGCTCAAAGGTGCGAGGAGTATGCGTGAAGCGTCGATCTCGGTTTTGATCGGGGTCTGGGATCGTATCTCCATGTTTGCAAGAGAGATCGGGTGGCCGCCCGACAAGTTGGGCGTCAACGTCGAATATCTCGATTCGCGAAACCCCCGTAACGTCGATGCGTCGTTCGAGCTCGCCGAGGAGTTTGGGCGTATGTTCAAGAAGAAGCGCCGGCGACCGTCTCTTTGAAGCCGCCCTAACGGGTCGGCGGACGGTTCCCCATCTCGAGGCATCCCACAATTTGCGCTTGAAAAATCTACTTTGTTTGGGCTAATTTGGAATCGACCATCTCGGTAACTTACTGCTTACGGAGAGAAGGAACACTTGGGGTGGTTTTTTGTATGAGGTGGGCGGCGATGCAGCGCGCGCATCGAACCTCAGACCGTTTGCGAGACTGAATCCTAGAGGAGCCTGCGTGGCGGCGACACCCAAGATCATGATCGAGGCAAGAGGCCTCGCCAAGTATTATGGCCCATTCGTGGCGGTCAGGGACGTCACGTTTGCCATTCCCGAGGGCCAGATCGTCGCTTTTCTGGGCCCGAACGGTGCCGGCAAGTCGACGACCATGAGGATTCTCACCGGATACCTCGCGCCCAGTGGGGGAACCGCTCGCATCGCCGGCTTCGATGTCAGGACGCAACGCCTCGAGGCCGCCAAGCGTCTGGGGTATCTGCCCGAAAACGGACCCCTCTATGACGACATGACACCAGTCGGGCTTCTGAAATTCTTTGGCGAGGCTCGTTGCCTGCCGCCGGATCGCTTGAGCCAGCGGATCGACCTGGTGGTCGAGCAATGCGCCCTGCACGATGTCCTGGAAAAGCCAATAGGAAAACTATCAAGGGGTTACAGGCAGCGCGTGGGTCTGGCGCAAGCCCTTCTGCACGATCCCGAAGTTCTGATCATGGACGAACCCACCGCGGGATTGGATCCAAATCAGATCCGGGAGTTCAGAGAGAATATAAAGGTTCTGGGAAAGACCAAGACCATTCTGATTTCGACGCATATTCTGCAAGAAGTGTCTGCGGTCGGGGACCGGGTGCTGCTGATCCACAACGGCAAGTTGGTCTACGACGGAAAACCCGACGAGCTCAGAAAGGGCGGTTCGCTCGAAGAGCCGTTCTACCGACTTACCGGTTATGGAAAAGGAATCTCACCAGTCAAGGAAGACACCGATTGAAATGAAACTGAATTACAAGGTTGTCCGGGCGCTGTGTATTCGCGATTTGCGCCTGTACTTTAGCAACCCAACGGGCTACGTTTTTATTACGCTGTTTATATTTCTCAGCGCTGTGGCTGCATTCTGGCAGGAGCGCTTCTTCCTCAATAACCTGGCCAATCTCGACCAGCTAAACGGCCTCTTTCCGTTTCTGTTACTCTTCTTTGTCCCGGCTATCACGATGGGCATGTGGGCGGATGAGAGGAGACAGGGAACCGACGAACTACTACTTACGCTGCCCGCGACCGACGTGGAAATCGTCATTGGAAAATATTTGTCGACGCTTGGCATCTTCGTGGCAGCCTTGATTCTATCGTTGAGTCACATCATTGTTTTGTCTTGGTTGGGCAACCCCGACATAGGGTTGATGGTTGCCAATTACCTTGGCTACCTGCTGTTTGGGGCGGCTTTTATCGCCATGGGTATGCTGGCGTCGCTGCTAAGTCCCAGCG
>Ga0224512_10004798_pt1 | contig 11296 bp, 8 predicted proteins | sample SF_May12_sed_USG_4_FD_169103 | JGI IMG/M metagenome (GOLD analysis project Ga0224512, IMG submission 169103) | Sediment microbial communities from San Francisco Bay, California, United States - SF_May12_sed_USGS_13 | ecosystem: Environmental > Aquatic > Marine > Sediment | place: USA: California...
TTCATCTTCGCGATCACGATCCACAATTTCCCCGAGGGCCTGGCGGTCGGCGTCAGTTTCGGCGGCGGCGATGTCGGCAACGGCACATCGATTGCCATCGGTATCGGCCTGCAGAACGCGCCCGAAGGCCTCGCCGTGGCAGTGGCCCTGCTCGGCGAGGGTTATTCGCGCACGCTGTCTTTCCTGATCGCGGCGCTGAGCGGGATGATCGAGCCGGTCGGCGGCTTGCTCGGTGTTCTCGCCGTGACCGTGTCCCAGCAATTGCTGCCCTGGGGTCTGGCATTCGCCGCCGGGGCGATGATCTACGTCATCGTCCACGAGATCATCCCGGAAATTCACAGCCGCGCCTTCGCCAACGAGGCGACCGCCGGCCTGACCGCCGGGCTGGTCCTGATGATGTTCCTGGATGTGACGCTGGGATAAGGGACCATGCTCATTGCTGCTCTCCTTTCATGAAATCCAGTCGAGCTCCGGCCCTCAATCGGGGGCGGCAACCCTTCTTCATGTATGGGATGCATGAAACGGCACCGCTTTCCGGCAATGGCGCAACCCTACACCCTCACCGGGCCGGCGGGTCTGGCTGGAGCGTCCCTCATTCTCCACCGGGGGCCGGACCTGTGCCAAATCGGGTATCGACATGAAACGGGAAACGAAAAATGCCCGACGATCGGGAACTGATTATCGCCACGGTCAAGGAGAATGTCAGCCTATCGGTCTTCGACGCATCGACCGGCGAGCGGATCGCTTCCGTTCCGGTCGGCGAGAAGGATGTTTCAAAGCCCCATGAAATCGCGCTGGGCAAGGATGGAACACGCGCCTTCGTGTCCTTGTACGGCGACAAGGATTACGGCCCCAATACGCCCGACAACCGCCTCGGCGTCGTTGACCTGAAGGCGTTTAAGTGCCTCGGCCATATCGATCTGGGCCTCTATTCAGGACCGCATGCCATGATGACCGACGCGGACGGCAAGCTCTGGGTCAGCGTCGAAACGAACCGATGCGCTGTCGTGATCGACCCGGATAGCTGGCAGATCGAGCGCACGATATTTCTGGAGGTGCCCGGCCATTTCCTTGCCGCCTCGCCCGATGGCGCCACCGTCTATTTTTCGGCCAAGGAATATCCGGTGATCTGCGAAGTCGACGTGGCGAGCAAGCAAGTCCGCGCCCGCATTCCGCTGCCGGTCGGCGCGCAGGCGATCCGCGTCTCGCCGGACGGGACAAAGCTCTATGTTGGTGATTTTTATCGGCCGCTGCTGCATGTCATCGACTGCGCATCGCGGCAATTGGTCGCAACCGTGCCGCTGACCGGCGTGCCCGGCTGGCCGTTCAACAGCCGCGACGGCGATCTGGTGATCGTCACGACCTATGACGAGCCGGCCGATAAGGGCTATGTGGAACTGCTCGATAGCGGCGATCTCACCTCTCGCCGGGTCATCGACCTGCCCGCAGAACCGTTCCATGCTTTGCCGACGCGCGACGGCGAACATGCGCTGCTGGCGCTGGCCAATGGCGATATCGCCCGGATCAGCCTGCAAAAGGCCGCCCTCGTGCCGGGCGGCTTTTCTGCCGGCGGCAAGATGCCGGAGACATTGCTGCACCTGCCGCGCTGATCGCCGCAAACGAGCGACGATGGCCGGTTGCGGCGCTTCTGGCAAGCCCAAAGGACAGGCGGTCAATATCCATGCCCCTTGGAACTATTTCATTCGGGCCTGCAAAAGCGCGTCCAGGCCGAGCAGGTGGCAGGTGACAAGATGGTCGATGGTCGGGCGCACATTTTCAAGCCGGATCACCGGCAGCCGGCCGCTGGCCGACAGCATCAATAGTCCATGGACCGCGGCCCATAGACCGCGGGCCGAGCGGCGCGCCATTCGCGCATCGATACGGCGATCATGGGCGCAAATGGCATCCTCAAGAAAACTGAACAATTGGTCGATTGAGGCCTGGTTAGGGGGCATCTGGCCGGCAGCCGGCATCTCGACTTCAAACACCGCCGTCCACCGGTTTGGATTGTCGCGGACAAAGGCCCTGTAGCGGTCGGCAAAGCCCATCAAGACATCATGGCTGGATCCTTCGCCGGTGCGCACGCCGGACAAAGCTGCCGCCAGATCGGCCAGCGTGCGCGCATTCACCTGCGCAACAAGGGCGCCGAGATTGTCGAATATATTGTAGATGGTGCCGACCGCGACGCCGACCTCGACCGCCACCCGCCGTGCCGTCAGGGCAGAAAGGCCTTCCGCGCTGACAATCCTTTCGGCGACTTCGATCATCTGCGCCTTCATGTCCGCGCTGCGCAGGCGCTTTTTCGCTCTCTTGACCATCGAAGTTCGGCCCTTTCCCTCATTCCGCAATAGCCCGGCCCTCAATAGCCCGGCGGAATTAATTCCGCCATGGCTATTGAACAACGTTCATCAGCAAACTATATAAATGAACATCGTTCATGAGCAGTGTTCATTATGGCTACGGAGGAGTGAATTATGACCTGGCTCTCAATGATCAGAAGCACGGTTCTAGCCTGTTCGTTCGGCCTCGGCTTTGCATTTGCCGGTGCCGTGCCGGCCGGGGCGGTCGGGCTGTTGTCGCCCGCCAACGGCGCGCCGCAGCTCGATCTGCGCGACCACAATGTCAGCGTTGTGGTGGAGGACGGCTATGCCGTCACGACCATCCGGCAAACCTTCGCCACCCCGCACGCGGCGGACCTTGAGGCTACCTATTCGTTTCCGGTGCCGCGCGATGCCGCGGTATCGGAATTCACCTATTGGATTGACGGCAAGCCGGTCACCGCGGAGGTGCTGGACAAGCAGAAAGCCCGCGAGATTTACGACCAGGAAAAGCAGGCCGGACGCGAAACCGGGATTGCCGAACAGGACGATTACCGCACCTTCGACATTCGGGTCTGGCCGGTCCGCGCCGGCTCCGATGTGCAGGTCCGCCTGGCCTATATCCAGCCCGCCAGGCTCGATACCGGCATTGGCCGCTATCTCTACCCGCTGGAGGAAGGCGGCGTCGACGAACAGAAACTTGCGTTCTGGACAGCCGATCAGACTGTGACGGGCACGTTCAGTTTCGATCTGTCTCTGCGCACCGGATATACGGTGGAGGCCCTGCGCCTGCCGCAGCATCCGGGCGCGCAAATTTCGCAAGACGGCGATGGCAGCTGGCGCGTTCACATGGACAACACCACCGCTGCGGCCGGTACTGCCGGCGGCCCCGCGCAGCCGGAGGCCGATTCTGCGGCATTGAACGGTGATACTGCCCCCGAACAAGGCGCCATGGCGCCAAACCAGCCGGTCAGGCTGGATACCGACATCGCTGTCTATTGGCGCCAGAAAGCCGATGAACCGGCCCGTGTCGAAATGGTTCCCTACAAACCCGACAGTGCCGGCCGCGGGACATTCATGCTGACCCTGACCCCGGGCATGGACCTCAAACCCATCACCGAAGGGCGCGACTGGGTGTTCGTTCTGGACCAGTCGGGCTCCATGAGCGGCAAGATCGCAACCCTGGCCGAGGGCGTTTCCAGGGCGCTTGGCAAGCTGCGGCCCGAGGACCGCTTCCGCATCGTCTTTTTCAACGACCAGGCATGGGAACTGACAGCCGGCTTTATGCCGGTGACCCCTGAACAGGTCACACATGCGATAGGCCAGGTCCGATCCGTTCAGGCCGGCGGCAGCACCAATCTTTACGCCGGCCTGCAACGCGGCCTGGGTGCCCTCGATGCGGATCGCACCGGCGCCATCGTCCTTGTCACCGATGGCGTCGCCAATGTCGGCGTGACGCAAACCCGCGACTTTTTTGACCTGATGAAGAAAAAGGACGTGCGCCTGTTCACCGCCATCATGGGCAACAGCGCAAACGCGCCGCTGCTGGAGCCCATGACCAAGGCGTCCGGCGGCTTTGCCGTCAGTGTCTCCAACGCCGACGACATCGCCGGCACGCTGCTGCAGGCGACATCGAAGGTGACCCATGAAGCGCTGCACGGCCTGACGCTCCAATTTCGCACATCCGGATCGGCGTTTCGCATCGATGACATCAGGCGCAAGGACATCACCACACTCTATCGCGGCGAGCAGCTTGTCCTGTTCGGCCATTACTGGGGCCAGGGCGAGGCAAGCTTGCGTCTATCGGGGGAAATTTCCGGCAATCCCGTCAGCTATGAAACGCGTTTTTCCTTTCCTGAGACCGCCGGCGAAAATCCCGAAATCGAGCGCCTTTGGGCCTATGCGCAGATTGAGCGCGAAATGGCCAAGCTCGCTGTTTTCGGGCCCGATGCCGATGTGAAATCTTCCATCATCGACACATCCAAGGCGTTCGGCATATTGACGCCCTACACTTCGATGCTGGTGGTGCGCGACGCGCGTTTTGAGGAACTGGCGATCAACAGAAGCAACCGGGATCGGCTGGCGGTTGAGGCGAAGGCGCGCGAGACCCGCAAAGCCCGGCCGGTACGGTCGGTTCGCGTTGACAATGCAAAGCCGATGTTCACCGCGCCGCAGCCAAACCACAGCGGCGGTGGCGGATCGGGCGCCGTCGGCCTGCCCGGACTGGTGCTTGCGTTTTTCGCTCTGATAGCGGGCTTGCGCGCCCGCCGGACAGGGTTCGCGAAATGACGATCCGGCAAAAACTCACCCACGGCAAACAGGGTTTGCCGTGGGTCACTCTTGGCCTGGCGGCACTCTGCCTGGGCCTCTACGCGCATTTCGGCGGGGCTGCGGACATGCTCGTCTATGACCGGGCGCAAATCCAGAACGGCCAATGGTGGCGGCTTGCGAGCGGCCATCTGGTTCATCTCGATCTTCACCATCTGGTCTACAATATCGGTGCGCTTCTGGCGCTTGGGACGCTCTATGAGACCGCCAATTTCGGCGGACCCGGCAAGCTCGCATTCGGCGTTTTCGGCTTTGGCGGCGCCGTCATCACGGCAACGCTTTATGAAGCTGCGCCTGCGACGCTTTATTATTGCGGCCTGTCGGCCGTGCTGAACGCCCTCTACGCCGCCGCCACAATCGGCATGTGGCGCCAAACCGGTCAGAAAATCTGGCTCGCCGCATTTGGCCTGAATATTGCGAAAATCGCCTGGGAGGCTGCGTTCGATCCGATCTTCTCAAGCGCGCTTGCCTGGCCACCACATACCGGGGCGCACCTTGCCGGTGTCGTGGCCGGGTGCGCGCTGGCTGCGTGGAGCGCCATTGACCATCGGGCCGACGAAAACCGGCCGATGCCAGCAGCCCGCACGGCAATCTAGGAGGCGTTGGTTATGGCCCCTTCGTTCCATCCACGATACCGGCCGGCGCGAACAAATCCGCTGCGAAGCATGTTGCCCGGCCTTCGCTCTCGCAGCGCCAGGCGCGTGGTCGCGATCGGGGCCTCGACCGGTGGCGTTTATGCCCTGACGGACATTTTGAGCGACCTGCCGGCCGATGCACCGCCGATCCTGATTACCCAGCACATATCCGGTGCCTTCGTCGAGCGGTTCGCCCAGCGCCTGGACATTTCAACCGCTTTGTCGGTTAACGTCGCGGCCAACGGCGTGCGCATCAGGCCCGGCCATGCCTATCTGGCGCCGTCAGGCCGCCATCTGACACTCGCGCGCTCCGGCGGGCATTTCCTAACGCAGCTGGTTGATAGTCCTGCGGTCAGCGGCCATCGGCCGTCAGTGGACGTGCTATTCGCGTCCGTTGCCAAATGTGCCGGTGCCGCAGCGACCGGTGTTCTTTTGACCGGCATGGGCAAGGACGGCGCCGAAGGCCTGTTGAAGATGCGCAAGGCGGGAGCCATGACAATCTGCCAGAACAAGGCGACGTCGCTGATTTACGGAATGCCCAGAGCGGCAGTCGTCATAGAGGCGGTCGATCTGGAGTTGCCGCTGGACAAGATTGCCGGGTTCATCGTCGATGGGGCGGGGTCCACCGCAACTGATACATCAATTAGAATGAACGCGTAGGCTTGCAATATTGTGACACATCAAGCCGCCGCACAGCGAATGACGGATCCCGGGCGCCGACCGGACCATCAGCGCCGCTTCATGCGCGTTGCCCCGGGCGGCTATAGGATTTCTTCCGATCGCGATGTGACGCTGACGACCACGCTGGGATCGTGCATTGCCGTATGCATTCGTGACCCGGTCATCCTGTGCGGCGGCATGAATCATTTCGTCCTGCCGGCAAACCAGGACGGAAGGATGGAGGTCCACAGCTTTGCCATGCGCTACGGCAGCTATTCGATCGAGCGGCTGATAAATCACATCATTGCGCGCGGCGGTGTCCGCGGGCGCCTGGAAATCAAAGTATTCGGCGGTGGCAACATGTTCGACAGCCAGGTACGGATTGGCGACAGAAATGCCGATTTTGTCGAAAGCTATCTTGAGGCGGAAGGACTGCCGATCGTCGCCGCCGATCTGCGTGGCGACCAGGCGCGATTGATCCGCTACAATGCGGTCACCGGCCGGGCAAAGATGAAAAAGCTGCCGCGGCCGGATACGATGATATTCGTTGAGGAAAAAGCCCTGCCGGTCGCCCGGATCGTGCGCGAATCCGCCGGCTCGATCACGCTGTTCAGGCCATGATACCGCTACAGCGCATCGCGGAACCGGTTCCCCTTTTCCGGCATGGTGGGCTAGCCGGAAATATTATAGGCGGCCAGCGCCGCCATATTTGCGATATCGCTGTCGCGGGCATTCATCGGCAGGATCTGCACCGGCCGGTCAAAGCCGACCAGCAGCGGCCCGATGACGGTCGAGCCGCCGAGTTCCTGCAGCATCTTGGTGGAAATCGCCGCTGAATGATGGGCCGGCATGACCAGAACATTGGCCGGGCCGGACAGGCGGCAAAACGGATAGGCCGCCATCAATCCGGCATTGAGCGCCACATCGGCGGCCATTTCGCCGTCATATTCGAAATCGACGCGTTTCCTGTCGAGAATGCGCACCGCCTCCTGGATGCGCTCTGAGCGTTCGCTGGGCGGCTGGCCGTAGGTGGAATAGGAGAGCAGCGCCACCCGCGGCTCATAACCGAGGCGGCGGGCGACATGAGCCGCCCCCTCGGCGATCGCCGCCAGCTCCTCGGAGGTCGGCAAGTCATGCACCGTCGTGTCGGCGACGATCACGGTGCGGCCGCGGCACAGCGCCACCGACACGCCGATAATCCGGTGACCGGGCTTGGGATCGATGCATCGCCGGACGTCGCCCAGAACGGTCGAATAATTGCGCGTGACGCCGGAGACGAGGGCGTCGGCATCGCCAAGTGCCACCATGCAGGCGGCGAAATGATTGCGGTCGGTGTTCACCAGGCGGGCGCAGTCGCGGTACAGAAAGCCTTTGCGCTGCAGCCGGCCATAGAGATAATCGGCATAGGCCTCGCGCCGCTTTGACAGCCCGGCATTGGCGATCTCTACGCCGTCGGGGATTTCGATGCCGGCCACCTCGGCCGCTTCGCGGATCTTTTCGTCGCGGCCCACCAGCACGGCCGAGCCGAGCCGCTGATGGACAAAACTGACGGCGGCGCGGATCACCTGTTCCTCTTCGCCTTCGGCGAAAACGACGCGTTTGGGCTGGCGCCGCACCCGCGCGGTGACCTGCTGCAGGGTTCCGGCGATGGGATCGCGGCGGGCCGACAGCTGAGCGCGGTAAGCGTCCATGTCGACAATCGGCCGGCGCGCCACGCCGGACTTCATCGCCGCTTCGGCAACGGCTGAGGGAACGGCCGTTATCAGGCGCGGATCGAAGGGCACCGGGATGATGTAGCCGGGCCCGAAACGCGGCCGGTTGCCGCGATAGGCGGCGGCAACCTCGTCGGGAACGTCCTCGCGCGCCAGTTTGGCCAGTGCACGGGCGGCGGCGATTTTCATGTCGTCATTGATCGTCGTCGCCTGAACGTCGAGCGCGCCGCGAAAGATGAAGGGAAAGCCCAGCACATTGTTGATCTGATTGGGATAATCGGAACGGCCGGTGGCCATGATGGCGTCTTCGCGGATATCGGCAACCTCTTCCGGGGTGATTTCCGGGTCCGGATTGGCCATGGCGAAGATGATCGGTTTGGCCGCCATCGACGCCACCATTTGCGGCGTAAAGGCGCCTTTGACGGAAAGCCCGAAGACGGCATCGGCACCCTCCATCGCTTCCTCCAGCGTGCGCTTGTCGGTGTCGGCTGCATGCGCCGACTTCCACTGGTTCATCCGCTCTTCGCGGCCCTTGTAGATAACGCCGGCGGTGTCGCACAGAATGACCTTGTCGTCGGGCATGCCCATGGCCTTGAGCAATTCCACGCAGGCGATCGAGGCGGCGCCGGCGCCGTTGCACACAAGGCTGGTATTCTCAAGGCTGCGGCCGGTCAGGTGCAGGGCGTTCAGATAACCGGCGACGGTGATGATGGCGGTGCCGTGCTGGTCGTCGTGAAAGACCGGAATGTCCATCAATTCGCGCAACCGGCTTTCGATGATGAAACAGTCCGGCGCCCTGATGTCCTCCAGGTTGATGCCGCCGAAGGTGGTACCGAGAAAGCGTACGGAATTGATGAATTCGTCGACGTCCTCGGTCCCCACTTCCAGATCGACGGAATCGATATCGGCAAAGCGCTTGAACAGCACCGCCTTGCCTTCCATCACCGGCTTGGCGGCGAGCGCGCCCAGATTGCCGAGGCCCAAAATGGCGGTGCCGTTGGTTATGACGGCGACCAGATTGCCACGGGTGGTGTAGTCGTAGGCGGCGGCCGGGTCCTCGGCGATACGCAGGACCGGAACGGCGACGCCCGGCGAATAGGCCAGTGACAAATCGCGCTGGGTTGCCATCGGCTTGGTCGCCGTGATCTCCAGCTTGCCGGGCCGGCCACGCGAGTGAAATTCGAGCGCCTCCTGGTCGGTGATCGAGATGGCGCTCTGGCTGGGCTTTTTCGTGGCGGGCATGGGCTGGTCTTCCTCCCCGGTTTGCCAGCGACCTTATCCGGCCATATCGGCGGCCTCAAGGAAAACGGTCGCGGCAGCGGCCATCTGCGCATCATGTCGCAGGTACCGCCGTTTCGGCGGTGCGATCGGCAAGCGGGGTGATTCGCCATGAAGTGAATTTGCCCGAATCGCTGATGCCTAATATTTTATCACGCCTGTTTTTTCAGCATAAATACAACTTAAACGGGCTTAAAATGCAACCGGCGATCGAATTGACGTGGCTATCGCGCCACGATTGACGGTTTCTTCGCTTTTTTGATGAAAAGATGATGGCCGGGCATTGCAAGCCAGCCTGAACCACCTTTTGTTTGCAGTGCGAAAATATTTATTGCATCGCAACAGGCGGTGCTATGATCGGATCGCGGCTTAAGAAAACTGGAGTCCTCAAGCTTGCCATTCTATCACCTCTACGAATTCAATCACGCGGCCCTGGCGCCCTGGCGGGCCCTCGCCGACGCGACGCGGCTGACATTCAGCAATCCGTTCAATCCATTCTCGGACACACCGCTCGGCCGCTCGGTGGCCGCTGCGGCAGAGCTGTTTGAACGCACGACGCGGCGCTACGGCAAGCCGGAATTCGGTCTCACCCAAACCACGGTTGATGGCAAGACCGTTGCGGTGGAAGAGCGGGTCGTGTGGCAAAAGCCGTTCTGCTCGCTGGTGCATTTTCATCGCGATATACCCAAATCGCGGCCGGCCGACCCGACTTTGATCATCGTTGCGCCGATGTCCGGCCACTACGCCACCTTGCTGCGCGGAACCGTCGAGGCGATGCTGCCGGGCCATGAGGTGTTCATCACCGACTGGGTCGATGCGCGCATGGTGCCGCTTGCCGACGGGCATTTCGACCTCGACGACTATATCGACTATATCCGCGACATTCTGCATCACGTCGGACCGGGCGCCCATATCATGGCGGTGTGCCAGCCATCGGTTCCGGTGATGGCGGCGAGCGCGCTGATGGCCGAGGATAACGACCCGGACACGCCGGCCTCGATGATCCTGATGGGTGGGCCGATCGATACGCGCATCAATCCGACTGCGGTCAACGCGCTGGCGGAGAAGAAGGGAACCGCCTGGTTTTCCGACAACGTCATCATGAAGGTGCCGTTTCCGCATCCCGGCATGATGCGTTCGGTCTATCCGGGCTTTTTGCAGCTGACCGGCTTCATGTCGATGAACCTCGACCGCCATGTCATGGCACACGGAGATCTGTTCCGGCACCTGGTCGAGGGTGACGGCGATTCGGCGGAAAAGCATCGCGACTTCTATGACGAATATCTGGCGGTCATGGATCTGACGGCGGAGTTTTATCTGCAGACCGTCGAGACGGTCTTCGTCCGCCATGCCTTGCCCAAGGGCGAAATGACCCATCGCGGACGGCCGGTGCGGCCGCAGGCGATCACCATGACGGCGCTTTTGACGGTTGAGGGCGAGCGCGACGACATTTCCGGCGTCGGCCAGACCGAGGCCGCGCATAAATTGTGCGGCGGCCTGCCGGAAACGATGAAGGCCCACCACCTGCAGAAAAGGGTCGGCCATTACGGCGTCTTCAACGGCTCGCGGTTCAAGGCGGAGGTCGCGCCGCGCGTCGCCGCCTTCATCCGCCAGCACGCCACGGTCAATGCCAAGCGGATCAACGGCGCCTCGCGGGCGCTGCCGCATGCGCGCGGGAAGGATCCAGGCGCGCGCCTGGCCGATGCGATGGGCATCACCGCGCTCAACGCAAAAAACCTGCCGGCCATGACCAAAGATCTGACGCATATCACCGGCATCGGACCGAAGATGGCCGAGATGCTCAACGATGCCGGTATCTTCGAGATTCACGAACTGGCCGAAATGACGGCTGAATCCATGCGCGCCCTGCACGAGCAAATCGATGGCCGGGCGCAGGGGCAACTGGACGACTGGATCCACCAGGCGCGGCAGCTGATGGGACTTGAAGCGTAAGGTTTCGATCTGCGTCCATTCCGATTTATTCCAAATGATTCCAGCGGCTTAAGTCTCTCATGCGATCAATTTGACCGGCCAAAACTTGAATCCCTGATTTTTCCTCCCCACATCAAAAACATCGCAATCACGGGGAGTTCGATGACACACACCGCTTCCGCCCGGAACACCTGCCTGAAGCGCGGCTGGTCGCCGTTGAACGTGGTTTTGATGATCGCTGGCTTCATCATTTTCTGGCCGCTCGGCCTGGCCATGCTCGCCTGGATCATCTGGGGCGACGAGATTGGCCGCATGTTCGCCGATGCCAGGGCGCAGTTCCAAAGCGCCGCCCGCTCCGCGCCGTTCAGCGCGGCGGCAACCGGCCGCACCGGCAATCTGGCGTTCGACGAATATCGCGCCGCCGAATTGAAGC
>Ga0224512_10004799_pt1 | contig 11296 bp, 7 predicted proteins | sample SF_May12_sed_USG_4_FD_169103 | JGI IMG/M metagenome (GOLD analysis project Ga0224512, IMG submission 169103) | Sediment microbial communities from San Francisco Bay, California, United States - SF_May12_sed_USGS_13 | ecosystem: Environmental > Aquatic > Marine > Sediment | place: USA: California...
CTTTGGAAAGACTGGGCCGGTTATTACGCGGTGCGTGCGTATGATACCTATGTCGAACGCGAGTACTTCGCTATACGACACGCCGCAGGACTCATCGATGTAACACCGCTTTTCAAGTACGAGGTGTTCGGTCCCGAAGCGGCAGCTTTTCTTTCCAAAATCATGGTGCGTAACGTCGAGAAACTCAAGCTGGGACGGGTCGCCTACACGTGTTGGTGTAACGAAAAAGGAAAAGTGGTGGACGATGGCACGGTGTCGCGCCTGGACGAAAGCTACTATCGGGTGACCGCGGCAGAGCCGGCGCTCGCGTGGCTGCAGCGGTTTTCGCGTGGGTACGATGTAAAGATCGAGGACAGCAGTGAGCACATAGGGGCGTTGTCACTGCAAGGTCCCAACTCGAGGAACATTCTCAATGCCATATCAGAGGACAGCGTCAGCGATCTCGGATATTTCCGGGTTATGCAGTCACGGATCGATGGTACGGAGGTTCACATCTCGCGAACCGGTTACACCGGCGATCTCGGCTTCGAGATCTGGGTAAAGAAGGCAAACGCGCTCGCGGTTTGGGATGCGATCGTTGCGGGAGGCAGGGACTTTGGGGTTATGCCTGCCGGGCTCGATGCCATGGATATGACGCGCATTGAGGCGGGGTATATTCTGAAGGGAGTCGATTATTTCAACGCGAATCATTGTATGATCGAATCGCGGAAATCGACGCCGTACGAAGTGGGTTTGGGGTGGCTGGTTCACTTAAAGAGGGGCCCTTTCAACGGGCACGAGGCCCTGAGACATGAAAAGAAGCGCGGACCCAAACGCGTGCTCGTCGGGCTGCAAACCGATTGGGACGAGCACGAGCGACTGTTCGTCGAGCTTGGTCTTCCCATTGAAATATCCACCGCAGCTTGGCGGACCTCGGTGCCGGTTTATGGCCATAGCGGCCAGCAGGTCGGGTATGCGACAAGCGGGACCTGGTCGCCCGTGCTGAAGAAGAATCTGGTGCTGGCGACCGTACTTCCAAGGTACGAGAAGCCGGGCAACAAACTCAAGTTCGAGGTGACCGTCGAGCACCGGAGGCGCACGGTCACCGCGACCGTGGTCAAGAGACCATTCTTTGATCCGGAACGCAAACGTCTATGATGAATCGTGACAGCACACTGTCACGACGAACTGTGCTGTCGGCTTTTAGGATCATGTCAAAGAAATACGATGCGATAGTTGTGGGTGGCGGGCACAACGGACTGATTTGTGCAGCCTATCTGGCAAAGGCGGGTAAGAAGGTCCTGGTACTGGAAATGCGCCACGTGCTCGGCGGCGCGGCGGTCAGCGAGGAGCTCTACCCTGGCTTCACGTTTTCGGTGTTTTCTTATGTGGTCAGTCTTCTGCGCCCCCATATCATCCGCGAACTCAATCTTACCCGACATGGCCTGGAGATCATTCCGCTCGAGTGCTCTTTTTTGCCGCTACCCGACGGTGACTCGCTGTGTCGCTGGGCCGATCCCGAGCTCACGCGTCGTGAGATCATGCGCTTTAGCTCGAGGGACGCCGACATGTATCCGGAATTCGGACTCGCTCTCAAGAAGATCGCGTACTTCGTAAAACGCATCGTCGATAATCCGGCACCAGATCCGACTTCGTCCAACCCCATCGAGCTTTTGAAAATGCTGCGGCTGGCGAAGAGTTTCCGGTCTGTTGGAGACGATCTCGTATATTTGCACACCAAACTGCTCACCATGAGCGCTGTGGATTTTCTCGATATGTGGTTCGAATCGGACGTTCTCAAAGCGCCGATGTCCGTGAGCGGAATCATCGGGACATTCCTGGGGGTGCGATCGCCGGGGACCGCGTACGTGTTGCTGCACCATTATATGGGCGAGATCGACGGCGCGTTTCGGGCATGGGGGTTCTCGAAGGGTGGCACCGGTCAAGTGAGTCTGGCGGCGGCCGCCGCCGCGCGTGAACACGGCGCCGAGATTCGAACCGAGGCACCGGTCGTACAGTTTCTCATAAGAAGGGGCACCTGCAAAGGTGTGGTTCTTGATGGCGGCGAAGAGATCCTTGCGGGACATGTGTTCTCGAGTCTCGACCCACAGCGGACGTTCGTCGGTTTGATCGAGAATGGTCAACTGGATCCCGATTTCGTCTCTCGAATAAAGCGCTACAAGCTACGCGGAAGTTCGGGCAAGGTGAATCTGGCGCTGGATCGGTTTCCCGATTTCTCATGCCGCCCGGGAGACGGGCCCCATGTTCGAGGCGACATCGCGATAGCGCCTAGCATCGAGTATTTGGAGAGGGCTTACGACGAGGCAAAATACGGCGAGTTTTCACAGAGACCCTATCTGAACGTCGTTATCCCGTCGCTCGTGGATCCAAGTTTGGCTCCACCGGGGAAACACGTGATGTCGATATTCGTTCAATACGCTCCATACTATGTCAACGGCGGGCCATCTTCATGGCCGGAAAAGAGGGAGGCGTTTGGAGACGCGGTGGTCGACACGCTGGCCGAGTACTGTCCCGGGCTCAAGGATGCAGTCCTCTACCGTCAGGTACTTACCCCTTGGGACATGGAGCAGCAAATCGGTCTCGGTGAGGGGAATATTTTTCAAGGGGAGCTCAGCCTCGAGCAGCTGTTGTTCCAGCGTCCGACCGCGGGATGGGCGCGGTATCGCACACCGATAAAACACCTGTGGCTGTGCGGCTCGGGTGCTCACCCCGGCGGCGGCGTCATGGGTGCACCCGGCGAGTTGGCGGCAAAGACCTTTCTTGGAACGCTGGGGGGATAATCGATTGAATCATCGCGAGAAGACCGATTACGACGTGATCATCATCGGTGCGGGGCACAACGGACTAACGGCCGGCGCCGTTCTGGCCAAGAAAGGACGAAAGGTGCTACTGCTGGAGCAGTGCAGCCAGGTGGGAGGTTTGGCTGCTCGCGAGGAGTTTCATAGCGGCTACACCGCGCCGGGGGTTCTTCATGATACATCGGGCGTCAGGCACGGACTCATCCAGGCGCTCGACTTGAGACTGCATGGACTGAAAGTGAACCCCGATCCACCGTCGATTTACGCGCCGCAAAGAAAAGGGAAGGGGCTTCTCCTCCATCACGACCCCGAGAGAGCAGCGGCGGAGATCGGTCTCTTCTCAACGAAAGATGCGGAAGGTTACAAGGAATTTCGAGCGTTTGTAAACAGAGTCAGACCGGTCGTAAATGGAGTGCTCGACAACACCCCTCCACAACTTTTTGACTCCGGTGGGGGAGTGGGATGGCAAACGCTCAGAAGAGCGTGGTCGGTGCGTAGGTTGGGCAAGAGGGACATGGCCGAGCTTTTGCGAATCGTCCCCATGTGTGCTGCGGACTGGCTCAACGAGTGGTTCGAGACCGATCTCTTGAAAGCGTTGCTTGCGGGGCCGTCGGTCTACGGGACCTTTATGGGTCCCCGGTCCCCGGGCAGCGCACTCAATCTGCTGATCTGGGAATGTCGCAAAGGTCCACTGGTCGTGGGTGGTGCAGGTGCCTTGGTTGACGCACTGCAACGCGCCGCGAAGGCGTATGGCGCCGACATTCGCACCAACGCTCAGGTAGATGCCATCACCACCGAGGGTGGACGGGCGACTGGTGTGTCGATAAACGGCGGCGAGCTCCTCGAGAGTAAGTTTGTCATCGCGACCTGCGATCCAAAACAGACATTGCTGGACCTGTTGCCCAGTGGTGCGATAAACGAAACGCTCGAGCACCGAATGGGGACATTTCGCGCGCGCGGCACCACCGCGAAGGTCAACGTGGCCCTGGATAAACGAATTCAGTTAGCGGGCCGACCGGGCGAGCCAGTGGAGATGGTGCGAACGGGTGAGAGTCTCGATGAACTCGAGCAAGCCTTTGATCCCGTCAAATACGGGCGCTATCACGAGCGACCGAGTCTGGATATCTATATTCCCGCGATCACGGATTCAGCCTGTGCGCCGGAGGGGCACAGCGTTCTGTCCGTTCTTGTCCATTTTGTGCCCTATCACCTCAAGGGGCGCTGGAATTATCGCGAGCGTGAAAGCCTTGGTGCGGCAGTAGTTGCGACGCTGAGTGCCTTTGCGCCGGGAATCGAGGATTCCATCGAGTCGCTTGAAGTCCTGACAGCCATGGAACTGGAATCGCGCTATGGAATAACCGAGGGCCAGATCTTTCACGGCGAGCACGCGCTCGACCAGTTGCTGATACGGCCGACGCCCGAGTGCGCCCGGTATGGCACACCCGTCGAAGGTTTGTATATGTGTGGTAGCGGGAGCCATCCCGGTGGCGGTCTGACCTGTGCTCCGGGAGCTTTGGGAGCCAGAGCTGTACTGACGAATTCCTAGAACGGGCGCTTGTACCGGGGCCGTGAATCTATACCTGGCTTTCGTCGAGCAGGCGACAGCTTTCCATCAAGATCGCCTCGTTGGCCTCGAATATATTGTCCGCCGGGAGGTGTTCGGTTGGTTCCACGCTAAAGCGTCCGTCATCTCCCCAGCTTATGACCCGGTAGACTGCCTCTGCACCCACCTGTGAACCGCACACCGCGTGTACGATCTGTCCTCGACGCATGTAGATCTCGGCCGCTTCGCCCGTGGACCGCGTGAGGTCGATGCGCACCGTCTTGGAACTCTGCCCCAGCGCCTGCAACAGGTCGATGAGCGAAAACGCCCTAAAGCTCGCGCGGAACGCAAGCGGCTTCTCACTGCTCACCTCTTGCTCGGCCATCTTTCCCAGCGAATTGCTGTTCGAACGACGATGGGTTGCAGCATCGCCAAAGCGTCCGTTTAACGAGTCGGGAATCCGTGCCCGATTGGTTGGGGAGTCGTCTGTCTTCCGGCGGTAATACTGGTTTATGAGCAGCCGAAGCAGGGGCTGTGAGGCAACATAGACTTTGACGTGTTTTGTCGCGAAGGTTCTTCTTATTTGCATGATCATGTCGTGATTGCTGGGGTCGACGGCTGCCACGGTGACCGTTGCCGTGGTGGCGTTGTGGTCGATAGGCAACGCCTCATAATGCTCCGCCACCTCAAAAGGCAGTTGCTCCACCGCTGCCCTGGAGATGTCGTGTTCGTCCAGAAAAAACCCCGGAGTCTTGTATTGCAGCGAAAGCGCGTGAACCAGTTGTTGTTCCGTAATAAAACCCAAATAGAGCAGGTGCGAACCCAAGCGACCAAAATTCGCTTTTTGTTGTGACAGGGCTTGCCTGATCTCTCGCTTGGTCACGTAGCCGAGACGGAGCAGTATGTGGTCGAGACGTTCTTTCTTCATATGCTCATCCGGTTGGCGGCGATGTTCCGGGATTTCTTGGAAATGACGTGCAAATATCATGCCCCGCGGGGTGCTGAACGCCGTGTCAGCGCGCGTCCCTAAGTCTTTGTTTTACAAGATCTAAGAACTTATGGTTCGCTCCGGGAAAGGGGTATTCGTCGATCTCGTCGAGGAGTATCCAGCGGTAGTCGGCTGGGCCTTGCAATTTTACATCCCCCGCCGTATAGGTGCAGGCGTAAACGTCAACCCCAATCTTGAAATGGGAGTAGGCGTGTTCAATATGGATCAGATAGTCGGTGACTTCGACGCAGAGGTTCACCTCTTCTTCTATTTCACGTGCGCAGGCATCCTGGGGAGACTCTCCGGGCCTGACCTTGCCTCCCGGGAATTCCCACAGCCCTCCCAGGTGGCCGGTCGGCTGGCGCTGCGTTATCAGAATGCGTCTGTCTTTGCTGATGATACCGATGGCGACGTGATACTTGGGAACCGCTCTGCGCCGCGCTCGCACGGGAAGCTCCGCCTGTCGACCGACCGGAAACGCTTCGCAGTGCGGGGAAACGGGGCAGCGATCGCACAACGGCCGCTTGGGGCGACAGAGCGTTGCCCCGAGTTCCATCATGGCTTGATTGAAATCGCCCGCCCGGCGCCTATCCAGTAGCCGGGTCGCCGCTCCCTTGAATTCTCGGTTTGCTGCCGATGTGCTGATTGGCAGATCGATGAGAAACAAACGGGACAGCACCCTTTTGACGTTGCCGTCCACAACCGCGACCGGATGATCACGCGCGATGCTGAACACGGCGGCGGCGATGTAGTCACCGACACCGGGAAGTTCGCGGAACGCATCCAAGTCTGGTGGCACATTGTTCAGGCCGTTGTTGGCCAGCACCCGGGCGGCCGCGTGCAGATTGCGCGCGCGCGCGTAGTAACCCATCTTCTCCCAGCTTTTTAGAATGTCCTGCAGCTCTGCACTCGCCAGTGTGCGGACATCGGGGTACTTCTCGACGAATCGCTCGAAGTAGGGGACCACGGTGTTCACCTGCGTCTGCTGGAGCATCACCTCGGATACCCACACCGTGTAGGGATCGCTCGATCGCCTCCAAGGCAGGTCCCGCCGGTTGTGATGGAACCAGCGCCGGAGTCTCCTGCGGAAATCGGATAGCTGGATGTTGTTCATCGTCATCCCATTCAAATCACGGCGTGTAGTGGATTGCAAGAACGGTTTTTTTGAGTCCGGGCTGGAGTGCGCCTTACGGCGCCCCTCGCTCCGCTTCGGTCGGCTACGCGCCGGTGGCGCGGGATCCTCCCTCGCTCTTGCGGAAGGGTTGCCGTAAGGCGCACTCCAGCCCCGGCTCGCTTAGGCGCTGGTGGCACGGGATCCTCCCTCGCTCTCGCGGAAGGGTTGCCGTAAGGCGCACTCCAGCCCCGGCTCGCTTAGGCGCTGGTGGCACGGGATCCTCCCTCGCTCTTGCGGAAGGGTTGCCGTAAGGCGCACTCCAGCCCCGGCTCGCTTAGGCGCTGGTGGCGCGGGATCCTCCCTCGCTCTCGCGGCACGGCCGGGCGGTCCCGGCGGAAAAGAAACTGAAATGGCCCAAGCTCGGGTCGAGAGACATGGCCGATCTGTATGCCTACCTCTATCAGACGACGCACGAGTCTGACTAAGACGAGTGATCCACGGTTGGGAGAAGATCCCCTCCCGCAATGACATCGTATCGCCATCAAATACTGATTCTTTTCGCGCGCCCAGCTCTCCACAAGTCCCACGTGAACCGTGTGCTCACTGGAGACCTCGGGCCTGTAGCAAAAAGAGCGGGAGCCCCGGACGGCCCGCGCTCTTTCTCGAGCAAGTCTGAGCCTGCGATCTAGTACGTCAGAAACGCCCCAATCACGAAGCTGTTGATCGTGTCTTCCGACGACGTCAGGGCGACGTCGGACTGGAAGCTCTCGAACGCCGCCTTGAGGTTGGCGTTCTGACCCCGGATGTAGTAGTTCAGGCCGATGCGGAACAACTTGTAGCTACCGGCGCCATCGTCGGCGTCGCTCGACCACTGCTCGAACTCCGCCCACGGCTGCCACTGTTCCTTCACGAGCACGCCGCCCTCGGCGTAGAAACCGGTACCCTGAACGGCGCTCAGGTCGACAGGGGTAGCGGCGGCGCGAATGGCGTTGTCGAAGTCCAGTACGTGGACGCCGCCCTCGAGCGTGACCGACGCCTCACCTGCCGGGAACTCGGCAAAAGCATCGGCCGAGAAGAACATGTAGTCGATCGCCTCGCCAAGGGTGTCGGCGGCCACACTGTTCTGCATGTCTACCGACGCGCCCACGCCGACGGTCTTCTTCTTGCCCAGGTACGTCGACGAGTTGTGGTAGCCGCCTTCCGCGTCGTAGATGTTGATTTGCACGCGTCCGGCGAAGCGCTCATCGTCCATGCCGCTCATCTGGATGCCGTCGTACACACCCGCGTAGTATTTCAAGTTAACTTCTTCGTTGAGCGTACCGGAGCCAAACAGGGTGACGCCTGCGTCACGGACGTCTTCCTCGCCGCTGAGGCCGGAGCTGCTGAAGCCGAAAGTGGAGTTGTTGAACGCGTACAGCGAGCGCGCTCCCCAGCTCAACGTCTTGTAGTTCAGACCTGGACGATCGATGGCCATCATCGCGCCCGAGGACGTGAGGTCTGGCGTGAGGAGGGCACCATGTTGATCCCGGTGTAGAACTGCGCCCACTTGTGGGCTTTGAGGTTAATAAACGCATCGATGACCCGCATATCACGGCCAGAGCCACCGCTCGCGCTCGATATGTCGGTCTGCAGGAATCCCTCTGCCCACTTGTTGATCACACCCTTGAGACGGAACCGCGCGCGGCGGTCCTTGAGATCCTGGAAGTTGTCCCATTCGCCGTCGCCATCCAAGTCTCTCTGCGTTGAAATCGCCAGGAACTGTATGCGGAATCCAAGATCGATCGAGGACTCGTCGTTGATCTTGATTTTGGCTCCTGCAAACGCGGCCGGGGTAATAAGCGTACTCGCCAGCACGACCAGTACACTCGCGTAAAGCAATTTCCTCACGGTTGATCCTCCTTCGATCTAAAAGGACAACAACGGGACACCAACTCTGGATACTGCACACTAAAACTTCAGCGGTCATCTCCTGAGAAAACCGGCACGACCAGCACGGGAATCTTCGACTTCGCAATAACGCGTTGCGGGGTCGTCCCCAACAACAGATCGATCAAACTGTACCGATGGGCGCCCATGACGACGAGGTCCGCCTGTACCGAATCGATATGGCGGACGATCTCCTCCTTGGCGTCTCCTTTCAAAAGGATGATCTTTTCCACGTGCTTGCGCCAGTCCGTCTCACCGACCTCCGCGGTGAAGAACTCCTCGATCCGGCTACGCATGTCGTCCATTGCCTGGTGTTCCTCCCGCTCGGTGACGTCATGAAGGGTACCCTTACCCGCGTAGCCCTCGACCATTCCCTCCTGCTCCTGTGTGAGCACCTCTCGGACGTGGAGGACCGTGATCTTCGCTCCAAACGCACTCGCAATGGCAAATGCGTGGCGGAAAACCAACGTGGAGTTCGGCCCCAGCTGCGTACAAAAGAGAATTTTTTTCAATTTTGGTATCATTGTGTCTGTCTCACTGTTTGCGTTTGATACGTCATGCCGCCCTCGTGGCGGCGTCCTCGCGGTTGCGCGCCCTCTGACTCAGGTACACCACGCCAACCAGCGCAAGGCCCGATGCGTCGGTCAGGAAACCAGGCCAGTAGAGCAGCAACGTCGCCGCTGCCAGTGCGATCCACTCGAGGAGGTTGGTGCGGCGGATCAGATAGAGCATTGTCAGCGAAGAGAAAGCGGCCGTGCCCAGAAACGCGGAGAACACCGACGAGAAGATGCGGAAGGGACGCGCCCTCGTCTCGGCGACGGCGACACCGCTGTCGACGTAGTCCCCTTTGCCGATGAGCAATTTCTTATACACACCGTCGCCAGCGGTCACGATCGGTACGACGGCCTCTCCGTCGAGCACTGTGGCGACGGTGTCGCCTTTTGCGAACGTGACGCCTTCCTTCATGCGGACATCCATCACCATCGCACCCATGATCTCGTCGTTGAACACCGGCGCTTTGACCGCTTTTCCCTCGAAGATGATCGCCGGTGTGAAGGCGAACAGAATCGGCATCACGTACAGAAGCTTGGCGAACTTGAACGCCGTCCACCCTGTCTTCCACGGGTCAGAGCCCGCGATGGCTGCCCCCGCATACGCGGCCACGCACACCGGGGGCGTGATGTTGGAGTCCTGGCTGAACCAGTACACGATCATGTGCGCGGCGATGAGGACCACACCCATCTCGGTGAGCGGGGGAACGGCCAGCACCGCGGTGATCAGATACGCGGCCGTCACCGGAACGCCCATGCCGAGGACGAGCGAGGCGAGTGCTACGAGCAGGATCGCGGGAAGCAGATGCCCTCCGGCGAGCGATATGATGATGTCGGAGAACTTGAGTCCGACGCCGGTGAGTGAGATCGTGCCCACGATGATGCCGATCACACCCAGCGTCGCGCCGATGATCAGCGTATTGATTGCACCGGTCTGGATCGCTTCCCAGATGTCGCGCGGGCCCATGCGCGTGTCTTTGCGCACCCAGCTGACGGCGATGCACGACAACGTGGCCCAGAAGGCCGCGTAGCCGGGTGAGCGCCCCATCAACATCAGGGCCGTAATGATCACGAGCGGTAGTGCGTAGAACCACTGCTGCTTGAGCACGGTTGTCCAGTGGGGCGCGTCGGCGTCCTCGGCCCCCTTGATGCCTTGCTTCTTCGCCTCGAAGTGGATCATCATGAAAACCGAGAAGAAGTAGAGTATCGCCGGGATGATGGCGATAAGCATGATGTAGGCGTACGGCGTCTCGGTCAGCTCGGCCATGAGAAATCCGCCGGCCCCCATGATCGGGGGCATGAACATGCCGCCGATGGACGCGGCCGGTTCGATGGCCCCGGCGACGTGGGGTTTGAAACCGGCCCGTTTCATCAGCGGAATGGTGAACGCCCCGGTCGATACCGTGTTGGCGATCGCGCTCCCGGACACAGACCCGAACAGCGCCGACGCCATCACTGCCACCTTGGCCGGCCCGCCCGCCGTCTTGCCGGCCAGTGCCATCGGCAGGTCGATGAAGAATCGCCCGGCGCCCGACTTCTGGAGAAAAGCGCCGAAGAATATGAACAGGATCACGTACGTGGCCAACACGTTGGCCATCACGCCGAACACGCCGTTCGTAGTGAGAAACAACGCCGTGCATAGGCGCTCGAAGCCAAAGCCGCGGTGCGCGATGATGTCGGGAAAGATCGGACCGAACAGCGCGTATGCGAGCAGGGTGAGGCCGATCAACGTCATGGACAATCCGAGCACGCGACGACAGACCTCGACGGACACCATGATCCCCACGATGCTGATAAGCGCATCGAGGTTGGTTTCGGCCCCCGCCCGGTAGTTGAGCGACTCGAACTGCGTGATCCAGTACGCAACGGCGCCCGCCGAGATGAGCGCCAGTAACACATCGGAGAGAACGGGATTATGTCGCCAGCGCCGGTGGAGCTTTGCATCTGCGAAGATGATGGCAGCGGTCAAGGCGACGATAAGCAGCACCAGCGCCCACAGCCCCGCTACCGAACCGAGCGCCGCACCGAGGCCACCCTCGGACCACGCGCCGCCGATGGCGGCGACGCGCTCGTGAAACGCCTCGGCCGAATCGTAGAAGCCGAGGACCGCGATCGCCGATCCGATGACGGTGGCCGTGAACAGGGAGAGCACGGCACGCATCCAGGTTGAACCGGTTGGATACAGAAGAAAGATGAGAACATAGGTGACGAATACGTAGACACCGCGGTGATACTGCGTGGCGACCGAGGCGATGCCGGCCGTATAGAAATAGAAGATGACCATGACGGCCGCCAGCACCGCCGTGATCCATTTCCATGGAATACCCGAGGAGCGCGCCGTCTTGGCATCCTTCTCCATCACGTCGCGCAGCTTTT
>Ga0224512_10004800_pt1 | contig 11295 bp, 7 predicted proteins | sample SF_May12_sed_USG_4_FD_169103 | JGI IMG/M metagenome (GOLD analysis project Ga0224512, IMG submission 169103) | Sediment microbial communities from San Francisco Bay, California, United States - SF_May12_sed_USGS_13 | ecosystem: Environmental > Aquatic > Marine > Sediment | place: USA: California...
CGGCGGGCCCTACATGCCCGAAATGATCGCGCACCAAGGAGCCTCGCTCAACAAGGCGATGGCGCACATGTGGCTCACGACGGAGGGCGTGTTCGGCATCGCGCTCGGGGTGTCCACGAGCTTCATCTTCCTGTTCGTGCTGTTCGGCTCGCTGCTCGACAAGGCGGGTGCGGGCAACTACTTCATCAAGTCGGCCTTCGCCCTGCTTGGGCACATGCGCGGCGGCCCCGCCAAGGCCGCGGTGGTGTCTTCGGCGGCCACGGGCATCATCTCCGGCTCGTCGATCGCCAACGTCGTCACCACCGGCACCTTCACCATTCCGCTCATGAAGCGGGTCGGCTACCGGCCCGACCAGGCCGCGGCGGTCGAGGTGTCGAGCTCAGTCAACGGCCAGCTGATGCCGCCGGTGATGGGTGCTGCCGCGTTCCTGATGGTCGAGTACGTCGGCATCCCGTACACGCAGGTGATCAAGCACGCGTTCCTGCCGGCCATCATCTCCTACATTGCGCTGTTCTACATCGTGCACCTCGAGGCGCTGAAGGCGAACCTGGAAGGCCTGCCGCGGCGCACGAAGGCCACCTTCGGCCAGCGCCTGCTGGCGTTCGCGATGACCGTGTCCGGGTTCATCGTCCTTGCGGGCGTCGTCTACTACGGCATCGGCTGGATCAAGGTCGCCTTTCCGGCCGCCGCGCTCTATATCATCGGCGTGCTGCTGCTCGCGGCGTATCTCGGCCTGCTGTGGTTCGGCGCCAAGCAACCCGAGCTCGAGCTCGACGACCCCGAGGCCGAGGTGTTCGAGCTGCCCGAGACAGGCCCGACGCTCAAGTCGGGCCTGCACTACCTGCTCTCCGTCGTGGTGCTGATCTGGTGCCTGATGGTCGAGCAGCTCTCGCCCGGCCTGTCGGCCTTCTGGGCGACGCTGTTCATGATCATGATCCTGCTGACGCAGCGTCCGCTGACCGCCTATTTCCGCGGCCGCAGCGCGTATGCCGAGGCCGTAAAACGCGGCTTCCGCGAGCTGCTCGAGGGCCTGGTCGCCGGCGCGCGCAACATGATCGGCATCGGCATCGCCACCGCGGCCGCCGGCATCATCGTCGGCACCGTGTCGCTCACCGGCATCGGCTTGGTAATGACGGAGATCGTGGAGCTGGTGTCGGGCGGCAATCTGATGATCATGCTGCTGCTGGTGGCCGTCATCAGCCTGATCCTCGGCATGGGACTGCCCACCACGGCGAATTACATCGTCGTCTCGACCCTGATGGCGCCGGTGGTCGTCGAGCTCGGCGCACAGAGCGGCCTGCTCGTGCCGCTGATCGCGGTGCACATGTTCGTGTTCTATTTCGGCCTGATGGCCGACGTCACGCCGCCGGTCGGGCTCGCCTCGTTCGCCGCGGCGGCGATCGCGCGCACCGATCCGATCAAGACCGGAGTGACGGCGTTCTTCTACAGCATGCGCACCGCGATCCTGCCGTTCCTGTTCATCTTCAACACCCAGCTGCTGATGATCGGCATTGACAGCACCCTGCATCTGATACTCACTGTGGTGAGCGCGACGGTGGCGATGCTGGTGTTCGCCGCCGCCACCCAGGGCTATTTCTTCGTCCGCAGCCGCTGGTACGAGTCAGTCGCGCTGCTGCTGGTCACCTTCACGCTGTTCCGGCCCGGCTACTGGTGGGACATGGCCTATCCGCCGTTCGAGCGCGTGCCCGCCACCGAGATCATGAAGGTGGTCGAAGCGAAGCCCGCGGGCGACAACCTGCGCGCCTGGGTCGAGGGCGAGACGATCGAGGGTAAGACCGTGAGCAAGGGCGTGCTGCTGCCGCTGGGCGAAACCGGCCCAGCGCGGGAGCGCCTGAAGAAGATCGGCCTCACGGTGATGGCGCTGGGCAAGGAGGTCAGCGTGGGCGCGGTCGGCTTCGGCAGTCGGGCCGAGAAGCTCGGCCTGGAGACGGGCTTCAAGTTCACCGGCATCGAAGTGCCGACCGAGCGCCCCGACAAGGAATGGATGTTCATCCCGGCGCTGCTCCTGCTCGGCCTGATCATCGCGCTGCAGCGCGCGCGGCGCGAGAAGCCCGCGCCCAAGCGGGCAGCAGCGAATACCTGAGGGGGGATCATGTTCAACGATATCTTGCTGGCGGTGGACCTGGGCGAACCGGGCAGCTGGAAGCGCGCGCTGCCTGCCGCGCTCGAGCTGTGCAAGGCTTCTTCGGCCGTGCTGCACGTCATCAGCGTGCTACCGGCAATCGATCCGCGGGTCAGCCCGTATCTTCCCGCCGACGCAAGCAGGAAGATGATTGAGGAGGCGGCGGGCGACCTGCGCGACTTCGTCAAGCAGCACGTGCCGGCAGGCATCAAAGTTCAGGACATCGTCGCCCAAGGCGCGATCTACAAGGAGATTCTCGCCGCGGCCGAGAAGATCGGGGCCGACCTCGTGGTCATGGCCTCGCACAAGCCCGGGGCCAGGGATTACCTGCTTGGCGCGAACGCCGCGCACGTGGTGCGCCACTGCCCGCGCTCGGTCATGGTGGTGCGGGGCTGAAGGCGCTCCTCGACGCTGCCCGGCGCCGCGTGCCGTGCATGCGCCGCGGGCTCGATTGCCGCCGCTTGATCAGAGGGAGTCGCCATGACCTACGACACGATTCTTTATTCGCTGCGCGACGGCGTTGCCGAGATCCGCTTCAACCGGCCGCAGCGCCTGAACGCCGTCACGCCGCAGCTGTATGCCGAACTGAACGACGCGCTGGGACGCGCTGAAGCCGAGCGCGACGCGCGCGTCGTGCTGCTGACCGGCGAGGGCCGCGCCTTCTGCGTCGGCGCCGACCTGAAGGAGCACAAGGCCGGCGGTCGTTCGGCTTTCGAGCGCCGGCAGTACCTGCAGGGCGAGCAGATCGTCTGCAAGCGGCTGCTGCGGCTCGGCCGCCCAGTCGTCGCCGCCGTCAACGGCTATGCGCTCGGCGCCGGCGCCGAGATGGCGATCGCCTCGGACTTCATGGTGATGGCCGCGAGCGCGCAGATCGGACTGCCGGAAATCAGCATCGGCAACTATCTCGGCGGTGGCGTCAGCTGGCTGCTGCCGCGCCTGGTCGGTCTCGCGAAGGCCCGCGAACTGGTGTTTCTCGGCGAGCGCATCAAGGGCGAGGAAGCCGTGCGCATTGGCCTCGCCAACCGCGTGTTTGCCGATGAAGGATTTCTTGATGCCGCGCGCGAATTCGCGAGGCGCATCGCCGCCAAGGCGCCGCTGTCGATGCAGCTCGCCAAGCGCCATCTCAACTTCGCCGCCGAGGGCACGCTCGACGCCGCGCTGGCGGCCGAACTGGAGGGCATGACGTTCGTCGCCACAACCAAGGACTGGCAGGAAGGCATCGACGCCTTTGCCGAGAAGCGCGCGCCGGTATTCAAGGGCGAATGACCCTGAACGCGCTGCATCCGATCTTCTACCCAAGCGCGATCGCCATCGTCGGCGCCTCGGCCGACCCGACCAAGCGCGGCTTCCGCGCGATCCAGAAGCTGCTCGAAGACGCCTTCGAGGGGGCGATCTACCCGGTCAACCCGAGGGAAACCGAGATCCTTGGCCTGCGCGCCTACGCCTCGCTCGCCCAGATTCCCGGACCGGTGGATCTGGCCCTGGTGTGCACGCCGGCCAAGACGCTCCCGGGCGTGATCGCGCAGTGCGGCGCCAAGGGCGTCAAGGGCGCGGTGGTGCTGGCCGGCGGCTTCGCCGAGGCCGGCGCGGAAGGCCGGCTGCTGGAGGACCTGATGGTGGCCGAGGCGCGCAAGCACGGTGTGCGCATCGTCGGGCCGAATACCTCGGGCATCTTCAACACCCACGCCAAGTGCAACATCGTCGGTTTTTCGCACCTGCAGCCCGGCGGCGTGGGCCTGCTCTCGCAGTCCGGCAACATGGCGCTGTCGCTCGTCACCGAGGCGCAGGCCAACGGCTACGTGGGGCTGTCCACCTATGTCGGCATCGGCAACGAGTCGGACATCCGCTTTCACGAGTACCTCGAATACTTCAGGGAAGACGCCAATACGAGCGTCGTGATCGCTTATGTCGAGGGAATGAAGGAGGGCCGGCGCTTTCTCGACGCCGTGCGGCGCTTTGCGCGCCAAAAACCGCTGGTGATCTACAAGTCGGGCCGCACCAGCGCCGGCCGCAGCTCGGCGCAGTCGCACACCGGCGCGCTGGCGGGCGACTATGCGGTGAGCGAAGGCGTGCTGCGCCAGGCCGGTGCGATCCTGGCGCGCAAGTCGGACGAGATCCTGTCGCTGGCCGAGGCGCTGTCGCTGCTCGAGCCGCTCGCCTCGCGCCGCGTCGCGGTGCTGGCCGACGGCGGCGGTCACGCGACGATCGCCGCCGACGCCCTGACTGAACACGGCCTCGCGCTCGCGCCGCTGAGCGAGCAGACCAAGCGCGCGCTCGCCGCGATCCTGCCGACGTCGGCGGCGCTGGCCAATCCGGTCGACGTCGCCGGCGGCACCGACGCCGACCCCGCAGTCTTCGGCGAATGCGTGCGCATCCTGCTGCAGGACGCCGAAGTAGATGGCCTGCTCATCACCGGCCTGTTCGGCGGTTACGGCGTGCGCTTTTCCAGCACGCTCACGCCGATAGAACTGGAAACCTCCGATCGCATCGCTCAACTGCATCGTGAGCACGGCAAGCCGGTGCTGGTGCACAGCCTGTACGGGAGCCTGTATGCGGACCTGCGTCCGCCGCCGCTGGCGCGCATCCGCGCGGCCGGCATCCCGGTCTACGATTCGCTGGAGCGCGCCGTGCGCTGCCTGCAGGCGCTGGCCGAGTTCGGCGAGGCGCGTCGCCGGCCGCTTCTGAAAGACGCAGGCGCGGTGCGCCGGGCGCGGCGCTTCGAGGAAGTGCTGGCGATCTGCAAGGCCGAAGGCCGCACCGTCGTGCTCGAGCATGAGGCGCGACAGGCGCTGGAGGATGCCGGTGTCGAGATGCTGGCGCCCGCGATCGTCGCCGCCACTGCGGACGCGGCAGTAGCGGCGTTCAAGTCCCTGGGAGGCGTGCCGGTGGCGCTGAAGATCGTCTCGCGCGACGTCATCCACAAGACCGACGCCGGCGGCGTGAAGCTCAGCCTGGGCGACGAAGCCGCCGTGCGCACAGCGTTCGCGGAGATCATGGAGAACGCGAAGCGCTACGCGCGCGAGCACCTCGACAGGCAGCCTGACATTGCCGGCGCGCTGGTGACGCCGATGGCGCCCAAAGGCGGCGTCGAGGTCATCGTCGGCGTAGTGCGAGATCCGAGCTACGGCCCGGTGCTGATGTTCGGCCTGGGCGGCGTGCTGGTCGAGGTCCTCAAGGACGTCGTCTTCCGCTCGCTGCCGCTCGCCGAGGAGGACGCGCGCTCGATGCTCGCCGAGATCCGCGCGGCGCAGATCCTCGACGGCGTGCGCGGCGCGCCGTCGACCGACAAGGACGCGCTGGTCAGGCTGATGCTCGGCATCTCCGAGCTATGCAGCGCATTTCCCGAAATCGCCGAGCTCGACTTGAACCCGGTGCTCGCCTATCCCAAGGGCGTCGGCATCCTCGACGCGCGCATTCTGCTCGACGCGCTGCCGTCACACCGGCCGTAGAAATTGGCGGAGAGAGAGGGATTCGAACCCCCGGGACGGTTACCCGCCCAACAGATTTCGAGTCTGCCGCAATCGACCACTCTGCCATCTCTCCGCGGCAGGGCGGATTTTATCAGGGCCGCGCGAGCTTCTCGATTCCGCCCATGAACGGGCGCAGCGCCGGCGGAATCGTCACTGAGCCGTCGGCATTCTGAAAGTTCTCCAGGATCGCGACCAGCGTCCTGCCCACCGCGAGCCCGGAGCCGTTCAGCGTGTGCACCGGCTCGGTCTTGCCCTTGTCGTTCCGGAACCGCGCCTGCATGCGCCGCGCCTGGAACGCTTCGAAGTTCGAGCACGAGCTGATCTCGCGGTACGCGTTCTGGCCCGGGAGCCACACTTCAAGGTCATAGGTCTTGGCCGCCGAAAAGCCCGTGTCCCCGGTGCACAGCGTGATCATCCGATAAGGGAGCTCGAGCCTCTTCAGAATGACTTCGGCGTGCGCGGTGAGCTCCTCGTGCCCGGCATAGGAGCTCGACGGATGCACGATCTGCACCAGCTCGACCTTGTCGAACTGGTGGTTGCGGATCATGCCGCGCGTGTCCTTGCCCGCCGCGCCCGCCTCGGAGCGGAAGCACGGCGAATGGCAGACGAATTTCATCGGCAGCGCCTCGAGCGGCAGGATCTGCTCACGCACGAAGTTGGTGACCGGGTATTCCGCGGTCGGGATCAGGTAGAGGTCGCGGTCCGCGAGCTTGAACAGGTCGCCCTTGAACTTGGCGAGGCTCGTGACCCCGTCGGCGCACTCGCCGCTCACCATGTAGGGCGTGTACACCTCGGTGTAGCCGTGCTCTTGGGTGTGCACGTCGAGCATGAACTGGGCAAGAGCGCGGTGCAGGCGCGCAAGGCCGCCTTGCATCACCACGAAGCGCGCGCCGGCGAGCCGCGCGCCGGTCTCGAAATCCAGGCCGAGCGGCGTGCCGACGTCGACATGGTCTTTGGGCGCGAAATCGAACTTGCGCGGCGTGCCCCAGCGGCGCACTTCCAGGTTCTGCTCGGCGCTCGATCCGACCGGCACGCTCGCGTGCGGCAGATTCGGCAGCAGGGAGACGAACTCGTGCTGCCGCGCCTGCAGCGCCGCGTTCTCGGCTTCCATCTGCTTCAGCTCCTCGCCCAGCGCGGCCGCTTGCGCCATCAGCGTGCCCGCCTGCGCCTCGTCTTTCTTCGCTTTGGCCTGCCCGACCTGCTTCGAGAGTGCGTTGCGCCGCGCCTGCAGCTGCTCGGTCGAGGTCTGAATACGCTTGCGCGCGTCTTCCAGCGCCCCGAAGGACGCGACGTCGAGCGTGACGCCGCGCGTCGCCAGGCGCTTCGCGACGCCGTCGATGCCGGTCCTGAGAAGTTGAATGTCGATCATGGCTTCTTCGCGCGCGCCTCGGCGTTGCGCCGCCGCAGCTCTTCGAGCTTTTCCCGGATCCTCTGCTCCAGCCCGCGCTCGGTCGGCTTGTACCACTCGACCGCCGGCATGCCCTCCGGGAAATAGGTCTCGCCCGCGGCGAAGGCGTCGGCCTCGTCGTGAGCGTAGCGGTAGTCCTTGCCGTAGCCCAGGTTCTTCATCAGCTTGGTGGGCGCGTTGCGGATGTGCAGCGGCACCGGCCGCGTGCCGTCTTCGGACACGAACGCGCGCGCGGCATTATAGGCGTTGTATGCCGCGTTCGATTTCGCCGCCACGGCGAGGTAGAGCACGCTTTCGGCGAGCGCCAGCTCCCCTTCGGGCGAGCCCAGGCGCTCGTAGGTCTCGGCGGCATCCAGCGCCAGGCGCAGCGCGCGCGGGTCGGCAAGCCCCACGTCCTCCACCGCCATGCGCACGATGCGCCGCGCGAGGTACAGCGGATCGGCGCCGCCATCCAGCATGCGCACCAGCCAGTAGAGCGACGCGTCCGGGTCCGAGCCGCGCACCGCCTTGTGCAGCGCCGAGATCTGGTCGTAGAACTGCTCGCCGCCCTTGTCGAAGCGCCTGAGATTCTTCGCCAGGGTCGATTCGACGAACGCGGCGTCGGCGGCACCGCGCGGGCGCGCGTTCTGCAGGATCTCCACGGCGTTCAGGAGCCGGCGCGCGTCGCCGTCGGCGAAGCCGATCAAGCGCTCCCGCGCGCCCTCGTCGGCAGCAAGTCCCGCGCGCTCCAGCAGCGTTTCCAGGTCCCCGGTCGAGAGACTCTCCAGCACGTACACGCTGGCGCGCGACAGCAGCGCCGAATTCACCTCGAACGACGGGTTCTCGGTAGTCGCGCCGATGAAGGTGAACAGGCCCTTCTCCACGTACGGCAGGAACGCGTCCTGCTGCGCCTTGTTGAAGCGATGCACCTCGTCCACGAACAGGATCGTCGGGCGGCCGCGCGTGGCGAGCACGGCTTCCGCGCGGCTCACCGCGTCGCGGATGTCCTTGACGCCCGAAAACACTGCCGACAGCGCGATGAACTCGGCGTCGAAGGCCTGCGCCATGAGGCGCGCCAGCGTCGTCTTGCCGGTGCCGGGCGGCCCCCACAGGATCATCGAATGCGGCTTGCCCGACTCGAAGGCGAGCCGGAGAGGCTTGCCGGGACCGAGGAGATGGCGCTGGCCGAGCACCTCGTCGATGGACTGGGGCCGCAGACGTTCTGCGAGCGGCGCGGCCGGCGCCGCCGCCCCGAACAGGTCACTGGCCAAGGACATCCGCGCCCTTGGGCGGCACGAAGCGGAAGTCGGACGGCGCAAGCGACGCATTGCGCTCCAGCGCGCCGAAGCGCAGCACCGTGGTCTGGCCGAAATGATCGGTGAGCTCCATCGCCTGCACGCCGCCGCCGTCCAGGCCGAGGCGGATGCGCTCGAAGCCCGAATCCTCGCCGCGCGGTTTCGCCTCCAGCCATTCCAGGCCGTCGGCGCTGCCGCCTTCGGCGAACTCGAACGCGCGCTCGACGTCGGCCGAGCCGGCGAGCAGCGCCGCCGGCGTCGAGCCGAGCGCGCGCGCCATAGGGCGCACGGTGACCTGGTTCAGGTCCGGGTCGTGGATCCACACGCGCTCGCCGTCGCCGACGATCAGCTGCTCGTAGGGCTGCGCGTAGCGCCAGCGGAAGCGCCCGGGCCGCAGGAACGAGAAGGTGCCGGTCGACGCCTGCACCAGGCGCCGCTCGCGGTCGTAGACCTTCTGCTCGAACGTCGCGCGCGCGCTCTGCGTGCCGCGCAGGAATTCCTGGAAGCGCTCCAGCGCCGAGGCCTGCGCCGCCACGGGCGCGAGCAGCAGCAGGGCGAGCAGTGCACCGCGCAGGGCGGCCATTCCTACTCGGCCTTCGCGGGCACCAGCACCTCGCGGTTGCCGTTGGATTGCATAGGCGAGACCAGGCCGGCACGCTCCATGTCCTCGATCAGGCGCGCGGCGCGGTTATAGCCGATCCTCAGGTGGCGCTGCACGAGCGAGATCGACGGCCGGCGCGTGCGCAGCACGATTTCCACCGCCTGGTCGTAAAGCATGTCCTTCTCGCCGCCCTCGCCGTTCAGTCCCTCGAAGGCGCCGCTGTCGCCCGCATCGGGCTCAAGCACGTCCTCGATGTATTCCGGCGAGGCGAGCGACTTGAGGTGGTCCACCACCCGGTGCACCTCGTGATCGCCGACGAACGCGCCGTGCACCCGCTGCGCGAGCCCGGTGCCGGCGGGCAGGTAGAGCATGTCGCCCGCGCCGAGCAGCGTTTCCGCGCCCTGCTGGTCGAGGATGGTGCGCGAATCGACGCGGCTCGCCACCTGGAAGGCGATGCGCGTCGGAATGTTCGCCTTGATCAGGCCCGTGATCACGTCGACCGAGGGACGCTGCGTGGCGACGATGAGGTGGATGCCCGAGGCGCGCGCCTTTTGCGCGAGGCGCGCCACCAGTTCCTCGACCTTCTTGCCCACCACCATCATCAGGTCGGCGAGCTCGTCGATGACGACGACGATGTAGGGCAGCGGCGTGAGCGGCTGCGGCGCGCCCGCATCCAGGCTCGCCGGGTCCTCGAGCGGCTTGCCCGCTTTTTCGGCGTCGGCCACCTTGTGGTTGAAACCGGAGAGGTTGCGCACGCCCACCCAGGACATGAGCTTGTAGCGCCGCTCCATCTCCGCCACGCACCACATCAGCGCGTTGGCCGCCTGCTTCATGTCGGTGACCACCGGCGCGAGCAGATGCGGGATGTCCTGGTACATCGACAGCTCGAGCATCTTCGGGTCGACCATGATCAGCCGCACCTGCTTGGGCTCGGACTTGTACAGCAGCGACAGGATCATGGCGTTGAGCGCCACCGACTTGCCCGAGCCGGTGGTGCCGGCGACCAGCAGGTGCGGCATTTTCTGCAGGTCCACCACCACCGGATTGCCGGCGATGTCCTTGCCGAGCGCGAGCGCGAGCGGCGAGTGCATGTCGGCATACACCTCGGAGCCCAGGATCTCCGACAGGCGCACGGTCTGCCGGTGCGGGTTCGGGATCTCCAGGCCCATGCAGGTCTTGCCGGGGATGGTCTCGACGACGCGGATCGACACCACCGACAGCGCGCGCGCCAGGTCCTTCACCAGGTTGACGATCTGGCTGCCTTTCACTCCCACCGCCGGCTCGATCTCGTAGCGCGTGATCACCGGGCCGGGATAGGCGGCCAGTACCTTCGCCGAGACACCGAAGTCGGAGAGCTTCTTTTCGATCAGGCGCGAGGTGAACTCCAGCGACTCCGCGCTCAGCGTCTCGCCGTCGTGCGCGCCGTCGTCGAGCAGCTTCACCGGCGGCAGCGGCGTATCGGGCAGATGGTCGAACAGCGGCGCCTGCTTTTCCTTTTGCGCGCGCTCGGACTTGCGGATTTCGGGCGGCGGCGCCGCGATCACCAGCGGCGGGTGCTCCTCCTCGCGCTTGCGCTCGGCCTCGACGATCAGCTCACGCTCCACGCGCGCCAGGCTGCCCGCTTTGCGGTCGGCGCGGCTTTCCCAGGCGTGCCGCGCGAACTCGGCGGCGCGCTCGAGAAGCGCGCCGGTGAGCTCGGCCACCGCCAGCCAGGACACGCCGGTGAACAGGCTGAAGCCCACCGCCACCAGCGTGAGCAGCACCAGCGTGGCGCCGGTGAAGCCGAGCAGGCCCGCGGCGGCACCGCCGATCGCCTCGCCGAGCAGGCCGCCGGGTGCGAGCGGCAGCGTTGCGGTGAGCGAGTGCAGGCGCAGCGCTTCCAGAGAGGCGCTGGCGAGCAGCAGCAGCGCGAAGCCGCCGAGCGCGATGGCGAGCGGCCGCCGGTCGACCAGGCTCGAGCGCTCGAGCGTGCGGTAGCCCCAGGCCACGCCCACCAGGCACAGCGCCACCCACCAGTACGCCGAGACGCCGAACAGATACAGCAGCAGATCGGCGAGCCACGCGCCGGCGCGCCCGCCGGCGTTGTGCGTCGCCGTGCCGCGCGCGCTGTGCGACCAGCCCGGATCGCCGCGGTCGAACGTCAGGAAGATGAGCAGCAGGTAGCCAGCGAGGGCCGCCAGCACCAGCCAACGGGCCTCACGCAACAGACTGCCGAGTTTTGCGGGAAGGGGCGCTGCTGTGGTTTTCTGCGCTGCTGCCATCGCGGCCCATCGGGTCCGCCGATTCTACCGCACGAGCGCCCGGCTCACTCCGGCAGCACGATGTTGTCGCGCAGCAGGATGGTGGAGCCGCGCATCTCGATGTAGCCGCCGGTCTGCAGGTCTTTCATCACGCGGCTC
>Ga0224512_10004801_pt1 | contig 11294 bp, 7 predicted proteins | sample SF_May12_sed_USG_4_FD_169103 | JGI IMG/M metagenome (GOLD analysis project Ga0224512, IMG submission 169103) | Sediment microbial communities from San Francisco Bay, California, United States - SF_May12_sed_USGS_13 | ecosystem: Environmental > Aquatic > Marine > Sediment | place: USA: California...
GGCGACCATGCGCCGCTCGACGAGGTGATGGCCCTGTGCGCGCGCCATGACGACGGATACGAGGAGAACGCGGTCTGCGTCACGGACGATTCACACGGGGTCGGGGCGTTCGGCCGCACGGGCCGAGGCGTGGAGGAGCACACCGGGGCTCCACCAGTCGACCTGCTGATCGGGACGCTCGGTAAGGCGTTCGGCGTCAACGGCGGCTATGTGGTCGCGAACGCGGCGACAATCCGATTCCTGCGCGAGACGTCTCCGATGTACATCTATTCGAACCCGATCACCGTCGGAGAAGCCGCGGCGGCGCTCGCTTCGCTCGAGATCGTGGCCAGCGCCGAGGGCGAGCGGCTCCTCGCCCGCCTCCGCGCGCTCACGAAACGATTCGAAGAGGGACTCGGGCGCATCGGCATCGAGACCATTCCGGGCGAGCATCCCGTGGTCCCGCTCATGATTCGGGATACGGCGAGGACGCACGAAATGGTGCGCCATCTCTACCTTCACGGGGTCCTCGTCACCGGGCTCGCGTACCCCGTCGTCCCCAAGGGCGACGAGGAGATCCGGACACAGGTCAACGCGGATCATACCGAGGCCGACATCGATTACGCGCTCGAGGTGCTGGAAGCCTTCCCGGGGTAGTCGTACTTTGCGCGCTTGTCGCGTGCGACGTCGCGGCCCAACTCACTCACATGATGAAATAGCATGTTGGAACGGATGAATACGGACGAAGCGGCCGGCACGGATGGAGGGGGCGAATGACGGACATCACGCGCCGTGACCTGATTCGTGGCGCTCTCGGGGCGGCCGGGCTTTCGATCTCGGCGCCCTTCGTCAGTCTCGGACGGCACCGACTGTTCGCTGGCGGTGCCCAGGAATACTCCACGCGCTGCGTGGATCTCGTGCGCGAGTCACTCGTGATCGACATGCTGGGGCTGACGACGCTCAGCGGGGAGCGCCGGGCACGATGGGGTCCGGATTTTTCAGGAATGACCGAGGAGGACGTCGAGGAGTTCAGGACATCCGAGATCGACGTCTTCCACATCGCACGCGGGGTCGGGGGGCGTACCTCGGACGAGGCGCACCAGAATGTCCTGGGCTTCGTAGCGAGCTTCAACTCGATCGTCGCCAACCGACCGGACGTCTTCGTCCGAATCGACTCGGTCGAGGATCTGTCGCGGGTGCACGGCTCCGGCCGAGTGGGCATCCTCATCGGGCTCCAGGATTCGTCGCATTTTCGTTCCCCGGCGGACGTGGGCTCGTTCCACGCGCTGGGACAGCGCGTGAGCCAGCTCACCTACAACAGCCGGAACATGATCGGGAACGGGTCGACCGAGCGGGTCGACGGAGGCATCAGCGATTTCGGCGTGGCGATCGTCGAGGCGATGAATGAGGTGGGCATGGCGGTCGACGTGTCACATTCGGGCGACCGTACGACCCTCGATGCGTGTGAGGTCTCTCGTGCACCGGTTCTCTACACCCACTCGAACGCCCGCTCGCTGAATCCGGGGCACCCCCGCTGCAAGACGGACGACGCGATCCGTCGCATGGCGGCGACCGGAGGCGTCATGGGGATCACCGGGGTGCGCAACTTCGTCACGGACCGTGAGCCGACCACGATCGAGCACTACCTCGATCACTTCGATCACGTGCGGGATCTGGTCGGTGTCGAGCACCTGGGGATCGGCTCGGACATAGACTTGCACGGCTACGACGACATGCCGGCGGAGGAGTACGAGCGACTCAAGTCGGGATACAAGGGTTCCTACGCCTTCAGAGACAAGATCGACATCGACGAGATCTCGCATCCGCGACGGATGTTCGATGTCACCGAGGGCCTCATCCGACGCGGGTACTCGGACGACCACATCCGCGGCATCCTGGGAGGGAACTTCCAGCGCGTCCTGGGCGAGATCTGGGCGGTGTGATGGCCCTCGCTCGGATGGCCTCGGGTGCGGCCCTCTTCGCGGCGGCCACGTTGGGCGCGTGCGCCCCTTCCGCGCCCGACTACTCCGGGGTTTTCGACGGGACCGCGGGCCGGTGGATCGACCTCACGCACGCGTTCGGCCCGTCGACGATCTATTGGCCGACCGACACCGCCGGCTTCCAGCTCACGGAGTTGGCGTTCGGCCCGACCGAGGGGGGGTGGTTCTACGCCTCGTACGCCTTCGCCTCCGCCGAGCACGGGGGCACCCACCTCGACGCGCCGGTTCATTTCGCGGAGGGTCGCCTCACGACCGACCGGATCCCGCTGGCCGGGCTCATCGGTCCGGCGGCGATCGTCGACGTCTCGGACCGTGCGCACCCGGATTACCTCGTTACGGTGCAGGACCTCGACGCGTGGGAAACCGAGCACGGACTCCTGCCGAACGGGGGCATCCTTCTGCTCCGTACCGGCTGGGGCGCGCGCTGGGACGACCGGACCGCGTACCTGGGGACGTCACTCGAGGGACCCGCCGCGGTCGCCGAGCTCCATTTTCCGGGGCTCGCCCCGGATGCCGCTTCGTGGCTCGCATCCGAGCGGGGGATCGTCGCGGTCGGCATCGACACACCGAGTATCGACTACGGACAGTCCCAGGACTTCGCGGCTCACGTCGCGCTCTACGCCGAGAACATCGCCGGCTTCGAGAACGTGGCGAATCTGGACCTGCTTCCCGAGCGGGGTGCCTACGTGGTGGCCCTGCCCATGAAGATCGAGGGCGGGAGTGGGGGCCCTCTCAGGATCGTCGCCTTCGTCCCCTCCTAGCGGGCCGGCCCGCGGTACGTCGTGTGACAGCCTCGACACGTTCCCTGAACCGCGGTCACGGCCGCACCGATCGTCTCCGGGTTGCCGGACTCTGCCGCCGCGACCAGCCGTTGGGCCGCGCCCTGGATGTCGCTCACCTTGTTCATGAAATCGTCTCGGTTCTCCCAGATCGCGGCGAGCGCGCGTGAGTCGTCGCTCATCGAGCCCTGGGGGAAGACGTTCGCGAGGGCCATCGCCATCTCATGGAAGGCGACGGCGTGGTACCGCGCGTGACCCATGGGAGCGGTGCCACTCGTCGCCGCATTGACGCCACCCATGTGGGTGCGGAACGCGTCCATGACCGACTGCCGGTACTCGATGACGGGACCGTGGTCCTGGGCCGCGAGGGCGCCGGGGGAGGTCGCTGCGATCGCCGCGGCGATCGCGATTCCGACTGTGGCTCGGGTCAGCAGCTTCAAGGGGTCCTCCGCGCAGGGGTTCGGGTTCGTTCGGTCGCCACGTTAGCGACCGCCGCCCGGTAGCGCGAGCGCTACCAGGCGTCCGGTCGTGTCACGGTCGCCGATGGCGAGGACGACGTACTGTCGCCCCCCCGCCAGATACGTCATGGGTGCCCCCGAGGTACCGGCGGCGAGCTCCATTTCCCATACCACCGCGCCCGTATCCTTGTCCCATGCCCGAAAGGCCTTGCCGCCAGCGATCGGCAAGATCGAGAGTGCGGATTCGGTGCCCTCGCCGAGGAAAAGGAGCGTCTTCGTGAGGAGTGGAGCGGGCCGGCCGCGCTGGCCGAGCCACGGAAGATCCAGGTCCGCGATCGCGGGGTGGTCCCGTGGGCCTGGGCCGTTCGCCCGCATCCAGAGGTGCTCTCCCGTGTTCATGTCGATCGCGGTGATGCGGCCGTAGGGGGGCTTCAGCAGAGGGAGTCCGCTCGGCATCGGGACCTCCCGCGGGAGCCCTCTCACATACCGGAAATCCGAGCTGTCGGGTACCGGCGGCGCAACGAGGGCGGTCACGCTCGGCGAGGTGACCGAGGGCACGTACAGCACGCCGGTTTCGGGGTCGAACGCAGCGCCACCCCAGTTGGCGCCTCCGACCCAGCCGGGCATGAGGATCGTGCCCTGCTTCCCACCGGCACCCTTCACCGTGGGGGGCGTGAACATCGGACCGTAGACGAAGTCGTCCAGGATTTCCTCGGCCTCGACTCGGAGCTCGGGCGTAAAGTCGATGAGGTCGTCGAGCGTGATGCCCTGCAGATCGAACGGAGCCGGTCGCGTCGGAAATGGCTGGGTCTCAGCCGCGATTTCCCCAGGTACCGGGGACGGAGGCACCGGATGGTCCTCGATGGGCCAGATCGGCTCGCCCGTCTGCGCGTCGAAGGTGAAGACGAAGGCCTGTTTCGTGACCTGGGCCACGGCTTTCGTGGGGCGGCCGTCGATCGTCACGTCGATGACGTTCGGCGCGGCCGGAGGGTCGTAGTCCCAAATGCCGTGCCGCACCATCTGGAAGTGCCAGATCCGCTCACCCGTTTCCACGTTCACGGCGACCACGGACTCGCCATAGAGGTTGTCGCCCGGCCGATGGCCGCCATACCAGTCGTTCGTGGTCGTTTTCAGCGGAAGGTAGACGTGACCGAGCTCGTCGTCCGCGCTCATGAGCGTCCAAACGTTGCCGTTTCCCGAGTACACCCAGGACGAGTCGCCCCAGGTCGCGAGCGCCGGGTCCCCGGGCTCGGGGATCGGGTTGAAGCGCCAGCGAAGATTGCCGGTTCGCACGTCGTAGGCTCGCACGTAGCCAGGCGGGGCGGTCTTCCAGTTTCGGTTGGGCACCATGGCGGTGGCACCGACGATGACCAAATCGCGGACCACCAGCGGAGCGGATGTCCACGAAAACGTGAGTACGCGGGGGTCCGGGTCGTCCGCGAGGTCCACCGCACCGCCGTTTCCGAAGGCCGGATCGGGGCGACCCGAAGCCGCGTCGAGCGCGATCAGGAATTCGCCCGATCCGAGCAGGATCCGCTCACTCGCGCCGTCGGTCCAGTACGCGACGCCCCGGTTGGAGCGTCCGCCGGGTGTCTCGCGCAGCCCTTCCGCATAGGGGTCGTAGCGCCACAGCTCTTCACCGGTAGCCGGGTCGAGCGCGACCGCTTGGCCGAGGTTCGTGGACGTGTAGAGTCGATCGCCGATCTTGATCGGCGTCGCCTGGTAGTTGGAGTTGACCGAGCTCCCCTCGTGCTCTCCGGTCAGCCGGTAGTCGGCGGACTCCCAGACCCACGCGATCTCCAGGTCGCCCACGTTGTCGGCATCGATCTGGTCGAGCGGCGAGTATTTGGTGGCCGCGAGATCGCGCGCGTAGTGAGGCCAATCGCCGGGGGGTATGTCGCTCGGGTCGGCGTCGGCGCAGGCGGTCGGGAGCGCGGCCACGAAGAGCGTGGCCGCGAGGCCGCGGAGGAACCGTCGGGTCATCGTTCGTCGGGGAAGGAGCGCGGGCAGTCCGTAAGGAGCAGGGAAATGAGTGTCGCTCCGCCTTCCCCGCAAACGTCTCGTTGCTCCCGACCCATGCTCGAACCAAAATACGGGTCGCCCGCCCACGACCACGGTGCAGTGCGGTGAGCGCCGAAGAGGGCCGTAACGACACGCTCGAGAAGGGGAGAGGGGATGGCGAACCAGGGTGGTTTTCGGCAACGAATCGTCTTGATCGCTTGGACAGTGGTCGTCGCGCTCGCCTTCGCCGATCCCGCCCGGGCCCAGCGGCCCGTGTTGGAGGCGAGGGACTTCGGGCAATGGGAGCGCCTGGGCGCGTTCGAGTTGGGTCCGTCGGGAACCTGGCTGGTCACGTCCCTTTCCCGCGTGGCGGGTGAATCCGAGTTGAGGCTGTACCGCGCTGACGGAACGGGCGAACCCCTCGTGCTCGAGCACGCACGCGCTCCGGAGTTCAGCGCGGACGGTCGTTGGCTCGCCTACCTCAAGGGCGTCCCGGAGGAGGAACGCGAGGCGTCCGAGACACCGATCTCCGACCGACTCGGCTTGGTGGATCTTTCTTCGGGTGCGGACACGGTGCTCTTCGACGTGAGCTCGTTCGCGTTTCGGGACGATGGCCGCCTTCTCGCGGCGCGCGGCGTCCCCCCGTCGGACTCGGTCGGGGCCGATCTCATGGTTCTCGAGCCGGCCACCGGAGCGCGCACAATCATCGGCCACGTGTCCGGGTTTGAGTGGCAGGGTGAGGGAACCCTCCTGGCCGCGACACTGCAGACCAGCTGGGGCTCCGCCAACGGCACGGTCTTGTACGACCCCGAGGCGAGCACGCTGAGGACCCTCGACTCGAGCGATGCGGAGTACACCGCGCTGACGTGGCGAGAGGACTCATCGCAGCTCGCGGTGCTCCGCTCCGTCGATTCCGAGGGCCGGGAGGACTCGAGCCACGACATCCTCGTCTGGGAGGACCCGCGCGGGTCCGATCCGGTCGTCATGGCAGCCCTCGGAGGGGCCGTGCCCGCGGAGGTGAGGGTGACCCCCTTCTCGGGGATCGGCTTCAGTCAGGACGGGCGGACCATCTTCGTGGGTGTCCTGCCGTGGGAACCGTCGGCGGTCCAGGACTCCCAGGAGGACGAGGGGGAGGCCGACGAGGAGGCCGAGGACGCAGAGGTCGGAGAGGCCGATGTCCAGGTGTGGCATTGGGACGACGATCTGATCTTGCGCGCCCAAGAATACCGCGCGGATCAGCTCTCCAGGCGCTCCTTCTTGGCGGCCTGGCACCTCGGGTCGAGTCGGTTCGTGATCCTGGGGGACGAGCTGGACGAGCCCGTCACCGTGATCGCGGGCGGGACGTGGGGGCTGGTGCCGGATTACGATCCGTATCGTTTCGAGCGCCGCTTCGGCGCGGGCTCGGCGGACTGGTACCGCGTGGATGTCGCCACCGGGGAACGCTCCCCGCTCGCCGCCGGACTCGAATTCGGGGTACAATCCAACGAGACCCGGAGCCGCGTCCTGGCGTACGATCAAGATCGCTGGGAGGCGATCGACGTCCCGACGCTCGAGCGAACGGTCTTGGGTGCTGGCCGGAGCTTCACCCGGTCTGTTCGGGACTATGACTATCCCGGACCGAGGCCGAGCTGGGGCATGGGAGGGTGGCTGGGTGCGGACGAAGCGCTCGTGTACGACAAGCACGACGTCTTCGTGGCCGACCTCGTCGACGGTTCGCTCGAGCGGTTGACCCAGGGGGCGGAGACCGGCATCAGATACCGTGTCGTGGACATCGATCCGGACGCGTCCTTCGGGCCTGCGGATCTGGACCCGGGCGAGGACGTGTGGCTTTCCGTCTTCAACCTGCGGAGCAAGGCCTCGGGGTATGCTCGATCCGTCGAGGGCCGCGCCGCGGAGACGCTCGTGCTCGAGGACGCCCGTGTGAGCGGCTTGACGAGGTCCCGCGACGCCGAGCGCCTTGCCCTGCGCATGGAACGTTGGGACGACTCGCCGGACGTCTTCGTCGGTGGCGGCGATCTGGGCGATCTCCGGCAGTTGACGGAGACCAACGCCTTTCAGTCGGAGTTCGCTTGGGGGCGCACGGAGCTCCTGGACTACACCACCGACGCCGGGCACGACCTCCAAGCGATCCTGGCCTACCCGGCGGACTTCCGGGAGGGACGACGATACCCGTTGATCCTATACCAGTATGAGCTCCTGTCGGATGGGCTCCACAGCTACCACGTCCCGAGCGAGCGCGACTACTACGACTTCCAGGCCTGGACCCAGGCGGGCTATTTCGTGCTCATGCCGGACATCGTATACGAGCCTGGCCGCCCCGGTCCGTCGGCCCTGGACGCGGTCGAGCACGCGCTCGACGCGGCGGTGGCGACGGGCCATGTGGATTCCGACCACATGGGGCTCATCGGCCACTCGTGGGGGGGCTATCAAGCCACCTATCTCCCCACCCGGACCGACCGGTTCGCGGCGTCGGTGGCGGGTGCGGCCATCACCAACTTCCTCAGCTTCATGGGTGCCGTGCACTGGAACGGAGGCCTCCCCGAGACGGGGCATTGGGAGACGGGGCAGGCGCGTATGGCGGTGCCGTATTGGGAGAATCTCGAAAGCCATCTGGAAAGCTCGCCCGCAAACTTCATCACCGACCTCGACACACCCATGCTCCTCATGCACGGTGACGAAGACGGGGTCGTGGATTTCTACCAGGGGCTCGAGTTCTACAACTACGCGCGGCGAGCGGGAAAGGAGGTCGTCCTTCTCGTGTACCCCGGAGCGGATCACGGCCTGACGGAGGAGGCGCAGCAGGTCGATTACCATCGGCGCATCCTCGAGTGGTTCGGGCACTATCTCAAGGGGGAGCCCGCAGCGCCATGGATCACGGAAGGGGAGACTTGGGTCGCACGTGAGAAGCGTCTGAACGGAGGGTAGGCTCGGCACGCCGCCTTGCCGGGCACGATGCTCCTGCGCATCCTCACGGACCCGTAACGATAGGCTCCACCTTCCCGGAGGACTCCATGCGCTCGACCGCGTCTCACGCGCTCGCCGCTGTCGCGCTCATCGCTCTCGCGACGCCCCTGACGCTGTTTGGTCAAGCCGATCCACGACTGGAAGACCTCAAAGACGAGGTCGTCGAGATGGTCGAGGACGACGCCAAGATGGTGCAGGAAATCGTCGACATGCTCTTCAGCTTCGGCGAGCTCGGAATGCAGGAATTCGAGACGCAACGGTACCTGACCGGCATCCTCGAGGATCACGGCTTCGAGATCGAGCTCGGCGTGGCGGGAATGCCGTCGGCGTGGACCGCTCGCTGGTCGAACGGAACCGGTGAGCCGGTCATCGCGCTCGGGTCGGACGTCGACGGAATCCCTCAGTCCAACCAGAAGCCGGGCGTCGGGTACCGCGACCCGATCCTACGCATGGCGCCGGGACACGGCGAAGGTCACAACTCGGGGCAGGCGGTCAACATCGTCGCCGCGCTCAACGTCCAGGAGCTCATGCAGCGGGAGAACATCGATGGGACCCTTCTGATCTGGCCCGGGATCGCCGAGGAGCAGCTCGGCTCCAAGGCGTACATGGTGCGCGACGGGGTCTTCGACGGGGTGGACGTGAACCTCTTCACGCACGTTTCGTCGGGCTTCAACACGACCTGGGGTCAGGCGGGCGGAAACGCGTTGGTGTCGGCGCAATTCCGGTTCACAGGCGAGACGGCGCACTCGGCCGGGTCACCCTGGCGGGGCCGGTCCGCGCTCGACGCGGTCATGCTCATGGCGCAAGCGTGGGAGTTCAAGCGTGAGCACCTGCGTCCTGCCGAGCGCTCTCACTACATCATCGTCGACGGCGGCGACCAGCCGAACGTGGTTCCGCAGACCTCGACCATTTGGTTCTTCTTCCGCGAGATCAACTACGACCTGGTCATGGAGTCTTACGACGCGGCGAAGCTCATGGCCGAGGGCGCGGCACTCATGACGGGCACGCAGGTCGACACGATCATGACGATCGGCTCGGCGTGGAGCCGGCACTTCAGCAAGCCGGTCGCCGAGGTCACCTACGCCAACATCCAGCGCGTCGGCATGCCGGAGTGGAGCGAGGCCGACATTGCGCTGGCCAACGGCCTCCAGCTGGAACTGGGGCAGGAGCCGAGCGGACTCGCCGATTCGATCGGCGAGCTGAGCGGCCCGGTCGACCTCTCACGCTCCCTCGGTGGAGGATCCGACGACATTGGCGACATCTCATGGAACATGCCCACGGTCACGATGCGGTATCCGGCGAACATGCCTGGCGGCCCGGGACACAACTGGGCGAACGGGATTGCAATGGCGACGCCCATTGCACACAAAGGCTCGCTCGCCGGGGCGAAGGCGCAGGCGTTGACGCTGCTCGACTTGTTCATGGACGGAGAGACGGTCGAGGCCGCTTGGGATTACTTCAACGACGTACAGACGGCGGAGACCACGTACACTCCGTTCATCACGCCGGAAGACGAGCCAGCCATCTGGTTGAACGAGGACATCATGGCCGAGTGGCGGGAGCGCATGCGCCCCTTCTACTACGACCCGTCGCGCTACGACACCTATCTCGAGCAGCTGGGCATCGAGTACCCGACGGTCCGGAGGCCTGTCAGCGAGCAGGACACGGAGTCGCCGGCAGGGCCGGCCGGGGCCGACGTACCCTCCGGGGGCACAGAGACCCCGGCGGCCGGCGCCACGCGACCCGGCGGTTGACGGTGCGGGCGCACTCGTGACGCCGCTCGGCCCGGCGCTCCCGGACCTATCGGTGCGGGATCGCCAGGCCGAGCTGATGGACGATCCCGAGCTCGACCCCGCCCGACATGTCCACGCGCTTCGGGCGCTCGCCCGGGTCAACCGTGTCTCGCTCACGGTGTCGAGGATTTGGACGGAAGTGCTGGAGCTCCGCGAGCGGGTCGACGGCCCGATCCGCATTCTTGACGTCGCGTGTGGGGGTGGGGACGTCCTCTCCGCGCTCGGGGCTCGGGCTCGCCGGACCGGCATCCCTGTGGAGCTGCGCGGCTGCGATGTCAGCCGGCGCGCCGTGGACGAGGCGGCGCGAGCCGCGCCAGACGGCGTTCCCCTCGAGGTCGCGAAGCTCGACGCTCTCGAAGACGATCTGCCCTCGGCGTGCCACCTCGTTGTGTGCTCGCTTTTTCTTCATCATCTGGACCGCTCGGATGCGGTCCGGCTGCTTTGTCGAATGGCCGCCGCCACCGAGGTCTCACTCCTCGTGGAGGACCTTCGGCGCACCCGTCTGGGCTACCTGTTCGCGTGGATCGGGCTGCACACGCTCACCCGCTCGGACGTGGCCCGCACGGACGGCCTCCGTTCGGTCCGGTCGGCGTTCTCGGTAGAAGAAGTACGCGCGCTCTGCGCCGAGGCGGGCCTCGAGCGGGCGAGACTCGAGCGGGTGTGGCCGCAGCGATTCTCTCTGGTGTGGAGACGCGCCGCGTGATCGCGATGCCCGAATACGACGTGGTGGTCGTCGGGGCGGGTCCCGCGGGTTCGTCTGCGTCTTTGCTGCTCGCACGCGCCGGGCGACGGGTGCTTCTTGTGGAGCGTGTTCGTTTTCCTCGATGGAAGGTGTGCGGGGCGTGCGTGGGGCCCGCCGCGCTCGGCATCTTGCAGCGGCTCGGCGTGCACGACCTGGTCGAAGGCGCGGGGGCAACGCCGATTCGGACCATGACCCTGTGCGCGGGTGGCGCGCGGACGCGGATCGCCCTCCGTGGCACGGTGGCTCTTTCGCGCGCGGCGCTCGACCAGTCGCTGGTGAACGCAGCGGTAGGCGCGGGTGCCGACGTGTGGTTCGACACCCGGGTGCTGGCGCTCGAGCCCACGGCGAGCGGAATCGACGTCGTCGTGCGGGCGGGGGGAGACATGAGTGCCGAACTGGCTCCCGTGGATGCATACCGGGGCGGCCGGCTCGGGACGAGGGCCCACGGCGACGGAGGCGGCCGGCGGGTGGTGTCGGCTCGCGTCGTGGTCGATGCGACGGGTCTCGGCGTCGGTCTGCCGCACTCGGGCACCCGCGGTGCGGAACGGATCCATGACCACTCTCGGGTCGGGATCGGG
>Ga0224512_10004802_pt1 | contig 11294 bp, 8 predicted proteins | sample SF_May12_sed_USG_4_FD_169103 | JGI IMG/M metagenome (GOLD analysis project Ga0224512, IMG submission 169103) | Sediment microbial communities from San Francisco Bay, California, United States - SF_May12_sed_USGS_13 | ecosystem: Environmental > Aquatic > Marine > Sediment | place: USA: California...
CTCGACGGCCAAAAGCTCGATCTCTTCGTTGACGGTCATCAGTTCGTGAATGGCCAGGCGCCCCCGGTAACCGGTGTTCGAGCAATGTTTGCAGCCGATGGGGCGATGCAAGGTCGGCACCTCATCGCGACCCTCCAGCGGGAAGTCGGCTTCTCGTAGGGCTTCGGCAGTTGGGGTATAGGTTTCCTTGCACTGGCTGCACAGCCGTCGTGCCAGTCGCTGGGCAAGCACGGCGTCGAGGGCCGACCCCACCAGGAAAGGCTCAACACCCATCTCGATCAGACGGCTAATGCTGGCCGGTGCATTGTTGGTGTGGAGGGTGGAAAGCACCAGGTGTCCGGTCAGAGCAGACTCGATGGCTATGTTGGCTGTTTCCTGGTCACGGATCTCGCCAACCAGCATGATGTCAGGATCCTGACGTAGGAACGAACGCAGGGCGGATGCAAAGTTGAGACCGGCCTTCTTGTTGACCTGGACCTGGCTGATGCCGGGTAGCCGGTATTCAACCGGGTCCTCGATGGTAACGATGTTCACTTCCGGACGGTTCAGCACGTTCAGCGTCGCATAGAGGGTCGTCGACTTGCCTGAACCGGTCGGCCCCACGCACAGGATGGTCCCGTAAGGCTTGCTGAAGGATTCCTGATAACGGCGTTCGTTGTCACCGAGGAACCCGAGATCCTTGAGCTCAAGAAGTGCGGTGCTGGTGTCGAGGAGTCGCATGACGACTTTCTCGCCGTAGATGGTCGGTAGGCTCGATACTCGGAGGTCGAGTTGCTTGCCGCCGACCTTGAGGTTGATACGTCCGTCCTGGGGGCGCCGCCGTTCCGCGATATCGATATCGGCCATGATCTTCAGCCGACTGACGAGGGCGTTTGAAATCGAGCGAGGTGTACGCATGATCTCGTGGAGCACACCATCGATCCGGAACCGGACCCGTAGATCCCGCTCAGTAGGCTCGATGTGGATGTCCGAGGCTCGATCGGCCGCTGCCCTAGTGATCAGCATGTTAACCAGCTTCACCACCGGTGCCTCGTCGGCGGCGGCTTCCACCGCCCCGAGATCATGCGCTTCAACCGCATCCTCGGCCGCCAGTTCGGCCATGTCGGTGACCGAGTTGTCGAGGGAGGCCATGCGGGACACGGCCCCTTCGACGTCGGAGCGGGTGGCGACCTTGAGCACCACCTCCCGTCCGGAGATTGCTCGGATATCGTCGATGGCCAGCACGTTGGCCGGGTCGGCCATGGCGATGACGAGTTTGTCGTCTTCAAAACCGATGGGGAGAGCTGCGTAGCGGCGAGCGAGGGCCTCCGGGATCAGAGCGGCCGCCGCCGGGTCGACGGCGCCCTCGTCGAGATCCACAAACTCGATGCCGATGTTCTTGGCCAGCACCCTGACCAGATCACGTTCTTCCACCAGGTTCTCTTCGACCAGCACCCGTCCAAGGGGACGGCCGGTCTCCTGATGGATGTCCAGACCGGTCTTGAGGACCTCCTCGGTGACGATGCCCTCCTCCAGGAGGAGCGTCCCAAGATGTCCGGCATCTCGCTGCACCATGGCTCTACTGCTCACTGGCTTCCTTGGCTTCCCTGGCTTCCTGGACTCGAGCACCTAGGCCCCGCCTGCGGGCCATTGCCGGAGCGCTCGAATCGTCGTCTGCGGCAACGACATCCGACAGAGCGCCGCGCAACAGCATTGCTTCATCGTCATCGCCGTCCACCGCCTCATCGGAGCTGTCAGGTGCACGCGATGGTTGCGTTTCCTGGGCCACGCCGGAGGCTTCTCCGTACCCGTAGGCGGCCGGGGGCGGCATGTCGACGATTTCCAGCAAGTTGTCGCGAGCCATTCCGGCCATGATCTGTCCAACCGCAAAATCGGTCATCCCCAAACGCCGGGCGACCTCTTCGATGCTCCCCTCGCCCTGCAGGGCAGCGAGGATTCTCCAGGTGGTTGCGGGCACGGAGACCTCGTTGCTTTCGATGAGGTCGGGAGCCATCCGAAGATGGAAGGTGATCGCCGGAATGACCTCTTCAATCTCCGCCCACTGGCTATTTCGGTTCTCGGCCTCAACGATGCAGGCATCGACGTCGACTACGACCCCCGTGTTGTAACGGGGCCCGACCGACTCAGAGAATTCGAAATCGCCGTCGGTTCTGCGCATCAACCGGAAGATGACATCCGCTATTTGGTCGGCCAGCAGGTCGGTCAACTGCTTCTCGGTAGCCTGTTCGCTGAGGACTTCAACGATATTCTTCTCCCGGCGCTCGACCAGCACCCAATCCTCAGAGTCGATCAACCCGGCTCCTACGAGATCGTCGGCCAGATCCTCGTCACGACGCGTCGTCGCGTAGGTGAGGGAGCCCTCCGTGAGGTAGATTTTTCCTTGAAGGTCGGCCGCGTCGATCCGCAGAGCTCCACTCTTCTCCGACCGCGCCAGCAATCGCAACACCTCGGGCAGCGGAAACGCCTCGAGGGCACCCGTAAGCGACATGATGTGTCCTCCGTAACCGACTCCTAGGGAGGTTTCGGCGGACCTAGCGGGTCGCTTGAGCCTTTTGCAGAGCCGCCCGCATCTGAACGGCCGGCGCGGGCAGGCCGGTCCACAAAGTGAACGAGGCCGTGGCCTGGGCCAGAAGCAAGTCGGTCCCCGACGCGTGGGGTATGCCGGCCAAGCGAGCGAGCTGCACGGCTGGGGTTAGCCCGCGTCGGTACGCCATGTCGAGCAGTCCGGAGGATTCCTCCACAACGTCGGACGGCAGGGCTTCTCCGCCCATTCCCAGAGGGGTAGCGTTGACCACCACCGCGCCGGCAATCACCGTCCCCCACGGCACAGGACGCACGACGACGTCGACCATCCTGGTCAAATGCATTGCCGCTTCCCCCCGGCGGGCCGAGATGAAGAGGTCATGAGTATCGAGGGCAATCAGCGCCGCAGCGGCCGCGCCGCCGGCGCCGAGCACAACCACCGGAGCGTCGGTCGAGAATCCGGCTTCCTGCCACACCTTCCGTATCCCGTCGATATCGGTGCTGTACCCAACCAACCGGGAGCCATCCACGACAAGTGTGTTGACGGAGCCCGACCTCTCTGCCCCTTCCGACCGTTCGTCGCTCTCCGCCGCCGCCAACCGCTTATGGGGCATCGTGACATTGGCCCCGCTCCAAAGGCCCGCCCGCAGATCCGCACACCCCTGCCGGAACCCGTCCGCGTCCACCCGGATTGCCCGGTAGGTACCCACCCTTCCAACCGCGTCCAGCCCAGCCTGCTGAAGCACCGGCGACAGAGAGTGTTCGACGGGATCCCCAAACAAGACCAAGTTGAAACCTGTCATGGGATCACTCGCGTCATCATGGTATGAGGCCGTCGCTTTGGGCCTGCTCTTTCCAGGCAAGAAACTGGTCGTAACTTGCCGTGAAGGAATGCTCACCGGCGGCCGAGGTCAGCACGTAGTAGATGAAGTCGGTGTCTGCCGGGGATGCGGCCCCCTCCAACGATTTCCGGCCGGGTGCGCCAATGGGCGTGGGCGGAAGACCGGCATACTTCCTCGTGTTGTAGGGCGAATCCACTTCGAGGTCCGACTTGGTAAGGGACTTGCCGCGCTCCCCCAGTGCATAGATCACGGTGGCGTCGATACCAAGAACCATCGGCATCTCCAGGCGATTCACCGCGACGCTGGCGATTAGTGGCCGGTCTGCGTCGACGCCGGCCTCAGCCTCTATCAGTGAGGCGATGATGATGCCTTCGTAGACTGACAATCCTCGGGATTCCAGCGCCGACCAATCGATAGCTCCGACCCGTTGCTCCATGGTGTCGGCCAGGCGCTGCAAGATATCCCGGGGACCTGCCTCGAGAGGGAACTCGTAGGTGTCCGGGAAGAGCAGGCCTTCCCACGAAAGGGGATCCGACGCCGGGCCCTCCAACAATGAGGACTTCACGTCGACAAGAGCCTGCTGGAATTGAGCGGCCGTGAAGTCGGTCTGCAGGGCGATCTCCTGGAAGATCTCGTTGATCCACAACCCCTCCCGCACCGTTACCCGGAAAGTCTCAATGACCGGGCCGGCCAGTAGCTGGTTAATAACGACGTCGTCGGCCATGCCGGTCTCGAGGTCGTAGCTACCAGCCTGGAGCCGCTCGGCAGCCGCAGCAGAGCGAACCGCCAACTCAAACTGGGCCGCCGACTCTACGACGCCCTTTTCGGCCAGGAGCACGCCGATCTGCCGGGCGGTCGACCCCGCCGGAATATTGACGGAAACCGGCAGACCTGGCTCAAGTCCGGGAGGGGCGGTGACGTCGGACACACCGCCCAGTCCCCCTACCCAGTCAGCCAACTCCCGAGCTCCGAGGAATGCCCCGCCGAGGATCACGATCAGCAACACGAAACCACCCAGCCGTCGCAGTCCGCCTCCGCCTTCCTCATCGATCGGAGTCGCCATCAGCTGCCATCCAAAAAGGCCTGCAGCATGACGGCGGCCGCCACCTTGTCGATCACCTGCTTGCGGTGCTGCCGCCGCACATTGGCAGCAATCAGGGTTTGTTCGGCCGTCTTGGTGGTGAAACGTTCGTCGGCCATCTTCACCGGCAGGCCGGTGACCTCGGCCGCCAGTGCGGCGAGCTGTCGAGCTCCATCGCTGGAAGCGGTTTCGTTTCCCGCCAGATTCATCGGCAAACCCACCACGATCAGCTCGACCTCGTTTTCCTCCGCCAGCCGGTGCAGCTCAGACCCGAGCCGTCGGGAGCCTGCATCAAGCACGAGAAGCGGCTGGGCGGTGAGATGCAGTAGGTCGGACAGCGCTACGCCAATGCGTCGCGTTCCGTAATCGAGCCCCATGATTCGGCCCAGGGTCACACCTCCGCTAATGCCTGGGCGGCCGTTTCCCGGGCGGCGTCGAGAGCCTCCTCGAGCCGGTCACCCTGGGGGCCTCCGGCCTGGGCGAGTTCGGGATCCCGACTACCTCCCCCTCCCAGAATGCGCGCGGCCGGCAGGATGACCTCGGCCGCCGAGATTCCGGCCGTGACCAGATCCGGGGAGACGGCTCCGATCAACGCTCCCTTGCCGGCGTGGGTGCAGGCCAGGACTACAACGCCGCGCCCGATCCGGTCGCGCACCTGCAGAGCCAGCACCCGTAGCTGGTCTGGCTGCATCTCGCCCACACCCGCGACCACCCAACGTGCCTCTCCGATCTTCTCGGCGGATTCGGCTATGTCGACGGCTTCTGCCGCACGTGCGCTCTGTCCGATGGCAGCGATTTCCTCTTCGAGGGTCCGGGCTCGCTCCAGCAGGGCTTCCACCCGGGCCGGAACCTCGTCGGGCTTGGCTCGCAACAATCGGCCGGCGTCGGTCAAACGCCTGCGCAGCCCGGCAAGATACTCATACGCGTGGCCGCCGGACAGCGTTTCGATGCGGCGCACGTTCGATCCGATCGATGACTCCCCCAATACGACCAGCGGACCAACCTGCCCCGCTGAAGGGGTATGCGTGCCTCCGCATAGCTCTTTCGAGTAGTCGCCAATCTCGACGACCCGCACCACCTCACCGTATTTGTCGCCGAAGAAGGCCAACGCCCCGAGGGTTTGGGCCTCGTCCCTGCTCGTCTCGAACGCCCGCACGCCTGCATTAGCGATGAGTTTTTCGTTGGCGATCCGCTCCACCTCGGCGAACTCATCCTCGTCGAGCCCACCGAAGTGGCTGAAGTCGAATCGAAACCGCCCGTTTTCGACCAGCGAACCCGCCTGCTGGACGTGCTTGCCTAGAACGCTACGGAGGGCCCAATGCAGTACATGGGTCCCGGTGTGGCTCTTGCGGATCCCTTCCCGTCGGGGTGAATCGATCCGGGCGTCGGCATCCTGCCCGACCTGTACGAAGCCCTTGGTCACGGTGGCTCGATGGCCGTTGAGACCCGGGACACCGGCTTGTGTGTCCCGTACCACCAAGCGGCCCGTTTCGGTTTCGATCAACCCGGTGTCGCCCACCTGGCCGCCCGCTTCCGCGTAGAACGGCGTCCGGTCGAGGAACACCTCGACTTCTTGGCCCTCTTCGGCCCGATCGGTGGGCGAGCCTTCGGTCAATAGAGAAAGAATCCGGCTCTGGCTCGCTTCTTCGGTATAGCCGACGAACTCGGTGGGGCCGACGTCTTCCAGCAGCGCCCGGTAGGCATCGGCGGTCGCTGCGTCTTCGCCCCCCTTCCAGGCGGCCCGAGCCCGATTGCGTTGCCCCTCCATAGCTGCCTCGAACGACTGAACGTCTATGTCCACGCCTCGCTCCGCCGCGATTTCCCTGGTCAGCTCGACCGGGAACCCGAACGTGTCGTGCAGCATGAACGTAGTGTCGCCGGATAACCGCTCGCCCTCGGCGACACTATCTAGCTCGGTTTCGAGGAGGGTGTGTCCCGACTTCAAGGTCTCACGGAAGCGAGCCTCTTCCCGAGTGACGACATCGGTGACGAAGGGCTGCTGGTCCAGAAGGTCGGGGTATCCGTCGGCCATGACCTCGACCGTGGCCTGCACCAACTTGGGAGTGACGAGGCCCTCGCCGCCCAACTGCCAGGCGTGGCGGACGGCTCTCCGCAAGATCCGCCGCAGCACATATCCCCGCCCGTCGTTTGCAGGGATCACCCCGTCGGCTATCAGGAATGTCATAGCGCGACCGTGATCGGCCAGAACGCGCAACGACACGTCGACCATGGGATCTCGACCGTACCTCACCCCGGCAAAGCGAGCCGCCGTGTCGAGCACGTGCCGCACGGTGTCGATATCGAAAATGGTCTCGACCCCTTGCAGAACAGTGGCCATGCGTTCGAGGCCCATGCCCGTGTCGATGCTCTTGGCCGGAAGCTCGCCGACGATGTGATAAGGATGATCCTGGATGTTCTGCATGAAGACCAGGTTCCAGACTTCAACGAATCTCTCCTCGTCAACGACCGGACCGCCGTCCGGCCCGTAGGCGGAACCTCGGTCGTAGAAGATCTCTGAGCTGGGACCACACGGCCCGGCCACGCCCATCTGCCAGAAGTTGTCCCTATCCCGCCGCTGCAATCGATGGGGCTCGACGCCTACCTTGTCGAGCCAGATCTGAGCAGCCTCATCGTCGGTTTCGTGGACGGTGAACCACAGGAATTCGGGGTCAATTCCCATACTTTCGGTGACTAATTCGTAGGCCCATGGAATGGCATCTTCTTTGAAGTAGTCGCCAAAACTGAAATTGCCGAGCATCTCGAAGAAGCTGACATGTCGAGCAGTGGTCCCGATGATGTCGATATCGACGGTCCGCACACATTTCTGAGAGGAGGCTGCTCTCAGGTAGGGGGCCGGTTCCTCACCCAGGAAATACGGCTTGAACGGCACCATGCCGGCGTTGGTGAGCAGCAATGTCGGATCGACCGGTATCAGGGACGCCGACGGTCGTACCGTATGGGAGCGTTCTGCGAAGAACCTCAGGAAGGCGGAGCGAAGCTGATTGGAATCCATGAAGGCAACAGGTTAGTGGGCAGGGAGCTTCAGCCCTGACCGTTGGGGGAGCGCAACCGGGTCCCGGCCCCCTCGAGAGCATCCGCCACCGACCGCACCGCCGAGCGGCGCAGGTTGGCCGGAGTAAGCGCTTCCCGGGCCCGCGCCACCTTCGCTATCACCCAGGCCGATCCGCCCACACCCGCCACTGTCCCTATCAAGAACCAGATCGAACGCTTGAACATGGGGCAAGAGTACCTGGTATCTAGTACCCGGTATCTAGTACTGGATACTGAATACTGGGCCTTGGTACTCAATCCCTCGAGCCCTTCCCCAGTCTCTGGTCGATCTCCTTCAGCCGTCTGGCCAGCTCGGCCTCGTCACCTTGCTCGGTCGGCCGGAAGAGGACTGATCCCGCTATATCCTCGGGGAGGTAGTGTTGGCGGACGATGTGGCCGGGGTGGTCGTGGGGGTAGCGGTACCCCTCCCCGTGGCCTAACACCGTTGCGCCCTGGTATCCCGCCTGGCGCAGGTGCATGGGGACCTGGGCACCTGGGGTGTCGGCTACGGCCTGCCGGGTGGCGCCCATTGCGGATTTGACCGAGTCTGATTTGGGCGCGGCCGCCAGATAGAGGGCGGCATGGCTCAGGGCAAAGGACGCCTCCGGCAGACCCACGTAGGCGAGAGCCTGGCCGGCCGCCACCGCGACTGCCAGCGCCCGGGAATCGGCCAGGCCGACATCTTCGGAGGCAAACACGATCATCCTTCGGGTGATGAATTCGGGATCCTCACCCGCCTCGAGCATCGTGTGGAGCCAGTAGAGCGACGCGTCTGGGTCAGAGCCTCGCAGGCTTTTGATAAAAGCGGAGATCACGTCGTGGTGCTGATCACCGGCCTTGTCATAGCGGACGATGCGGCGCTGGAGGGCCTCTTCGACATTCTCGAAGGAGATATCATGACCAACCGCCCGAGCCAGGAAAGCCGCCATCTCTAAGGCGTTCAGGGCCAGCCGGGCATCTCCCCCACTGCGCTCGGTCAGGGCGGTCCGGGCCCCGTCGGCAATGGTCAGTTTGAAGCCTCCCAGTCCCCGATCAGTGTCGACCAGCGCCCGATCTATCAGTTCGGCCAAGTCCGCCGCTTCCAGCGGCTCCAGCCGGAACAGAGTGGAGCGAGAGATGAGAGGTGAATTGATTTCAAAGAAGGGGTTCTCCGTCGTAGCGCCGACCAGGATCACCGTTCCGTCTTCAACGCCGGGAAGCAGGGCGTCTTGCTGCGACTTGCTAAAGCGATGGATTTCATCGAGGAAGAGCACCGTCCGCCGATCCTCTTCCCCCAATCGGCGTCTTGCTCCGGCCAGAACGTCACGCACGTCTTTGACGCCCGCCGAGGTGGCGGAGAGTTGCTCGAATTGGGCATCCGACTGCGCAGCGACTAGACGCGCCAAGGTGGTCTTACCGGTACCCGGGGGACCCCACAGGATCATCGAGACCGGCCGCCCGGCTTCCACCATTGTCCGGAAGGCAGCCCCGGATCCGACCAGATGAAGTTGCCCGGATATCTCATCCAGAGTGCGCGGCCTCATGCGTGTGGCAAGAGGGGCTATTTGTGCCTGACGGGCTTCCCGCTGGGCGCCAAAGAGATCATCCATCGCCCGCATCCGGATCCTCCTGATCGAGGGCGGCTTTGAGTTCGATGCCGAGTTCGGCGAGTTGAGTCGGATCGACTTGCGTCGGCGACCCGGTCATGGGATCGAGCCCAGATTGCGTCTTCGGGAACGGGATGACGTCCCGGATGCTGGCCTCCTGTTGCACAATCGCCAGCAGCCGGTCGATTCCCATGGCGAATCCGGCGTGCGGAGGAGTGCCGTAGCGCAACGCTTTGACGAACCAGCCGAAGCGCGACTCCGCTTCCTCAGCGGCAATTCCGAGGATCTCGAAAACCTCCTGCTGGACCTCGGGATCATGGATCCGCACGGAACCGGATCCGAGCTCGCTGCCGTTCAACACCAGGTCGTACGCCTTGGCGATCGCCTGACGCGGCCGTTCCCGCATCTCGTTGAGGTCCACCGGGGCGGTAAATGGATGATGGGAAGGCACCAGGTCCCCGCCCTCGAGTTCGTCGAACACGGGGAAGTCGATAACCCACAAGAACCTGAGCTCTTTGTGCCCTTTCGGTTTGCCGAGCTCCAGCCGTAGTTGTCCAAGCACTTCGGCGACTGTTGAGGCCGCGTCGGCCACCAATAGCACGAGGTCACCGGGTACGGCCGCGAAGGCCTCGATGACCGCCACCGTCTCGGCCACCGAGAGAAACTTGGCGGTAGGTGAGCGTAGATTGCCACCCTCCTCCACGATGGCTGACACCAGCCCTTTGGCGCCGAGCTCCTTGGCCCGGGTCGCCAAACCGTCCAGCTGAGATCGTGACATCTCCTGTTGCCCAGCGTTCAAACCACGTATGACACCGCCTGCCTCGAGCGTGGCCGAAAACGCCCGGAACTGGGTCTTCTCAAAAACGTCGCCGACGTCCGAGATCTCCATCTCAAAACGCGTATCGGGTTTGTCAGTGCCGTATCGGAGCAGAGCTTCGGCATGCGTCAGGCGAGGAAACGGCACAGTCAGCGAGATTCCCCGCAGTCGCTCGACGACGGACTGCACCACCGCCTCAAAGGTCTCCAGCACCCCTTCCCGCCCCCAGAACGATCCTTCGACGTCCAGCTGAGTGAATTCGAGTTGGCGGTCGCTGCGGAAGTCCTCGTCGCGATAGCAGCGGGCGATCTGGTAGTAGCGGTCGACGCCTCCAACCATCAGCAACTGCTTGAAGAGCTGGGGTGATTGCGGGAGGGCATAGAACGCTCCCCGGCGTAGCCTGCTCGGTACCAGCATGTCTCGGGCACCCTCGGGTGTTGAGCGGATCAGCGTGGGCGTTTCTACCTCGAGGAATCCCCGTCTGTTGAGTACGTCTCGCATCGCCACCGCGGCCGCGGAGCGAGCCCGAAGGTTCATTGCCATACGGGGGCGGCGCAGATCGAGGAATCGGTATTCCAACCGCAAGCGCTCGTCGGCCTCTGCCCGTTCGTCAAGCATGAAGGGAAGGGGTTCGGACTTGCTGAGTACTTCGAGCCCATCGGCGGCCAGTTCGACGGTTCCGGTCACCATCTCGGGATTCTCCATTCCCGCCGGACGTCGACGAATTGTGCCTTCGACCGTGATGCAGTACTCCATCCGGAGGTCGCGGGCGGTAGTTACCTCGGCCGGGTCGACGACAACCTGCACGAGGCCGGACGAGTCGCGCAGATCGAAGAAGTACACACCGCCCTGGTCGCGACGTCGCGCCACCCAACCGGCCAGGCGGACCCGCTCGCCATCATTCGATTCGGAAACCTCGGCGGCGTACGCAGTCCGATAAGGCCGCTCGGCCCCTACAGCCGTCGGGTCCATCCTTCGACCTCCTCCAGGACAATGATCTCTTGACTGCCGGTGGCTAGATCCTTGGCAACCACCCGGCCCTCTGCCCACTCATCACCCACGACCAGCACGCCGGACGCCCCTCTCCGGTCGGCCGACCGGAACTGAGCCTTCACCGACCGGTCCTCCAGATCGAGATCGGCTCTGAAGCCCATCCGGCGCAGCTCGGAAACAAACCGCAGTGCCTCGCTGCGCCGTTCTCCCGCAACGACGATATACAGGTCGAGCGCCTTGGGTTCTTCCGCGTTGCCGAGCGTCAGCACGATGCGATCCAAACCCAAGGCGAACCCCACCCCCGGCACCGGCTTACCCCCCAGCAATTCGGCCAGGCCGTCGTAGCGACCCCCGCCCCCCACTGCGTTCTGCGCTGCCTTCAGGTCGGTGGCGACGTATTC
>Ga0224512_10004803_pt1 | contig 11293 bp, 9 predicted proteins | sample SF_May12_sed_USG_4_FD_169103 | JGI IMG/M metagenome (GOLD analysis project Ga0224512, IMG submission 169103) | Sediment microbial communities from San Francisco Bay, California, United States - SF_May12_sed_USGS_13 | ecosystem: Environmental > Aquatic > Marine > Sediment | place: USA: California...
GAGGCAGACTCCACTGACGGCAATGCTGTCACCGAGCCCGACATCCCCCATCGGCAGCTTGCCGGTGTTGATGCCGATCCGCATGTCCCCGCCGCGGTTCTCCAGCGAGGCGACGGTACCGACGGCCTGTATGATTCCCGTGAACATTGTTTTTACTCAATAGCTAATTAATTCACCGCAAAGGCGCAAAGGACGCAAAGAAAAAGCAAAGATTCATTCCTGTAAAATCTCTAATCAGAAAATAACAGGCAAACCAGAAAAAGGCCGTCTATCTCTGTCATGATTGTTGTTTAACATTTATTGTATTCTTTGCGTCCTTTGCGCCTTTGCGGTGAATAATTTATAAATGAGACACATCGCCGCATCTAGGTCGACACCTTCGCTGTGATCCGCCAGTCTTTTCCTACCGCGCGGATGTCGCTGATCTGCAGGCCAATGCGGTCCTCCATGCGTTCCAGCCCCGGCAGTCTGAACAGGCCGCGGGCGGTATCGCCCATCAGGTGCGGCGCCAGGTAGACGACCAGTTCATCGACCAGCCCCGCCGCCAGCAGGGCACCGCACAGGGTCGCACCGGCCTCAAGGTGCACCTCGTTGATCTCCCGGCTGCCCAGGTGCTGCAGCACGGCCGCCAGGTCCAGATGACCGTCCACCAGCGGTAGCCCGGCCACCTCGACCCCGGCACCGAAGGCCGCGCCCCCCGCCAGCGCCTGTTCCCCGGCAAGGATCAGGGTGTTACCCGGCATCCCCAGCAGGCGCGCCTGCGGGGGGGTGCGCAGTCGGCTGTCCAAAATCACCCTCAGTGGCTGACCTTGAACATCTACATCGTCCAGGCGCACCGTCAGCGCGGGGTCGTCGGACAACACCGTGTCGACCCCGGTCATGATCGCGGAACTGCGGGCACGCAGCCGGTGCACATCACGGCGTGCCTCCGCACCGGTGATCCACTGGCTTTCGCCGCCGGCCAGCGCCGTGCGACCGTCCAGGCTCATAGCCAGCTTGGCGCGCACCCAGGGGCGCCCGGCTCGCATGCGCTTGACGAAGCCGCAATTGAGTACCTCCGCCTCGGCCGCCAGCAGTCCTGCGCTCACCTGGATGCCGGCCTTCTGCAATACCCGCAGCCCCTGGCCGGCGACCTGCGGGTTGGGATCCTCCACGGCCACGATCACCTTGCTGACACCCGCCGCTATCACGGCCGCCGTGCACGGCGGTGTGCGCCCGTGGTGGCAGCACGGCTCCAGGGTCACGTACAGCGTCGCCCCGGCGGCCTCTGCACCCGCCTGCTGCAGGGCGTTGATTTCCGCGTGCGGGCCACCGGCCTGCAGGTGCCAGCCCTCGCCCACCACCTGTCCGTCTTTCACAATGACGCAACCCACACGCGGGTTGGGATGTGTACTGTAGAGGCCGCGCTCCGCGAGCCGCAGCGCGCGGGCCATGTACTTGTAGTCTTTAGCGGAAGTCATTTCGGGAATAGAGATTTCAAACCGGGAGTGGGAAGGCGACGGACAGAAAAGAACGGATTGATTACGTGCTCATTGTATTAGCCGGTCAGTCGTTTTCCGATCGCCTGTGCTATTCCTCCGGCAACAGCGAGATCTGATCCTTTTTCTCCTCCGCCGTCGGCTCGTTTTCCAGGCGTTCAATCTCCTCCTGGAAGGCCTTGACGTCCTCGAAACTGCGGTACACGGAAGCAAATCGCACATAGGCGACCTGGTCGAGTTCACGCAATTCATGCATGACCCACTCGCCCAGCAGGCGCGACGGCAGTTCGCGCTCGCCGCTGGCCCGCAGCCGGTGCTGGATTCGACTCATGGCGGCATCCACGCTGTCGGCGTCGACTGGCCGCTTCTCCAGCGAGCGCATAATGCCGGCAGCGAGTTTTTTCTCGTTGAACGGTTCGCGTGCACCGTTGCTCTTGATGATGCGCGGCATCACCAGTTCCGCCGACTCGAAGGTGGTAAAGCGCTCGCCGCAAGCCAGGCATTCGCGCCGCCGACGCACCTGGGTACCTTCGCTGGCCAGACGCGAGTCGATGACCTTGGTGTCCTGTGCTCTGCAGAATGGGCAAAACATGATTGATCAGTTTCCGGGCAGAACGCGCGGATCAGCCTCCATATACCGGAAAGCGCCTGCACAAGGCCAGCACCTTGTCGCGCACGGCATCGATCACCGCCTGGTTTTCGACGTCATCCAGGATGTCGCACATCCAGCCTGCCAGGTCACGTGCCTCGACCTCGCCGAAACCGCGGGTCGTCATGGCGGGGGTGCCGACCCGGATGCCGCTGGTCACGAACGGTGACTGGGGATCATTCGGTACGGCATTCTTGTTCACCGTGATATTCGCGGCCCCCAGCGCGGCATCCGCCGCCTTGCCGGTGAGACCCTGCTCGATAAAGCTGACCAGGAACAGGTGGTCGTCGGTGCCGCCGGAAATCACGTCGTAGCCGCGCTCGATGAAGACCTTTGCCATGATGCGCGCGTTGTCCAGGACCCGCTGCTGGTAGTCGCGAAAAGACGGTTCGAGGGCCTCCTTGAAGGCCACCGCCTTGGCGGCGATGACATGCATCAGCGGCCCGCCCTGGGTGCCGGGGAAGACCAGCGAGTTGAGCTTCTTCTCAATATCCGGGTTCGCGCGTGCCAGGATGATGCCGCCGCGCGGACCACGCAGGGTCTTGTGGGTGGTCGAGGTGGTGATATCCGCTATCTGCACCGGGCTGGGGTAGATACCGGCGGCGATCAGGCCGGCGACGTGCGCCATGTCCACGAACAGCCAGGCGCCTACCGAATCTGCAATATCCCGAAACCGCTGCCAGTCGACCTGCAGCGAATAGGCAGAAAACCCGGCGACCACCATTTTGGGCCTGTGCTCTTTTGCCAGTGCCTCGACCTGGTCGTAGTCGATCGCCCCGGTTTCCGGATTGAGGCCGTATTGCACGGCATTGAACAGCTTGCCTGAGAAATTCACCTTGGAACCGTGGGTCAGGTGGCCACCATCGGCCAGGCTCATACCGAGGATGGTATCCCCGGGCTGCAGCAGGGCCAGGTAGACGGCGGCATTGGCCTGTGAACCGGAGTGCGGCTGGACGTTGGCGTAGTCCGCCCCGAACAACTGCTTGACCCGGTCGATCGCCAGCTGTTCGGCGATGTCCACATACTCGCAACCACCGTAGTAGCGCTTGCCGGGGTAGCCCTCGGCGTACTTGTTGGTCAGCACCGAACCCTGGGCCTCGAGCACGCGCGGGCTGGCATAGTTCTCCGAGGCAATGAGCTCGATATGGTCTTCCTGGCGCTGGCGCTCGCCCTGGATAGCCGCCCAGAGTTCATCGTCATAGCCTGCAATTTGCATCTCTTTGCCAAACATTTTCGGATATCCCGCTACTGATCAGGTCAATGGCAAAACTGCTGCCCCTCAAAAGTTCAGGATGATAGCCGATCTGGCGGTGGCCCGCACCGGGATCATAAAAAAAACCGCAACCCGGTCAAGGGGATTCAGGGGTACCCAGCACATCGACCACCGCGGTCCACGCGCGCGCCAGGTTGCTGCGGTTATAGCCCCCGCCGCCGAGTGCGAGCAGGCGCCCCGGGCAGTGCCGGCTGGCCAGTTCGACCAGGCGTGTCGCGGCATGCCGGTGCGCGGCCGGGGAATAACGCAGGTGGGTAATGGGATCACCGGCGAGGCTGTCCGCCCCGCACTGAAACAGGATGAACTCGGGCCGCTGCCGGTCCAGGAAGGACTCGGCCTGTTCCCATGCCTGCAGGAAGTCCACGTCCGTGGCCTCCGGTGGCATGGGGATATTGAGTTTCGTGCCCCGACCGGCCCCGCGGCCGGTCTCTTCGGCGGCCCCGGTTCCCGGGTACAGGTAGCGGCCGTCCTCGTGCAGGTCCACGAACGCCAGGGCCGGATCGGCCTCGAAGGCATAGAACACCCCGTCGCCGTGGTGGGCGTCGATGTCCACGTAGGCAATCCGCTGCAGGCCGTATTTTCCGCGCAGCGTCTCGATGGCCACCCCGCAGTCATTGAAGACGCAGAAGCCCGCCGCCCTGTCACGCCGCGCATGGTGCAGGCCGGCGATCGGCACGAAGCCATGCCGGCACTCGCCCGCCAGCAACCGGGCAAGCGCATCGAGTACGCTGCCGACGACCACGCAGGCCGACTCGTAGATCCCCGGGTAGGCCGGGGTGTCGCCGCAGTCCAGAAAGCCTGTTCCGCTCCGCGACTGCTCGATGACCCGGTCGACATACGCCGGTGTATGAAACCGCTCAATGGCCTCACGTGGTGCGCTGACCGGCGCGCACAGGCGCACCTTCGCATCGATGCCCGCGGCCTGCGCCTGTTGCCAGAAGGCATCCATGCGGTCCGGGCCGAAGGGATGGCCGTCACCGAATCCGTAACGCGCCAGCTCATCACCGATGTATACGCAGCAATTTGCATCCATGCCCCAATTCTAGCCCGATAACAAAAGGGGACATTCCGGTTTTTACATAAAAACCGGAATGTCCCCATTTTGCCAGGCGCTTGCCCGGTCGTGGCAGGCGCCTATAATTGGCGGCTTTATACAACTCCAGGTTGAACTGACGCATGGCGCAATACGTTTACACCATGAACCGCGTGGGCAAGGTGGTGCCGCCCAAGCGCGTTATTCTCGAAGACATCTCGCTGTCCTTCTTCCCCGGCGCCAAGATCGGCGTACTCGGCCTCAACGGGGCCGGCAAGTCCAGCCTGCTGCGCATCATGGCGGGAGTGGACACGGAATACGAGGGCGAGGCCAGGCCCCAGCCGGGCATCCATGTCGGCTTCCTGCCGCAGGAACCGGCGCTGGATTCCGACAAGGACGTGCGCGGCAATGTCGAACAGGGGTTGGGCGAGGCGAAGGCGCTGGTCGACCGCTTCAACGAGATCAGCGCCCGCTTTGCCGAACCCATGGATGACGATGAGATGACGGCGCTGCTGGAGGAACAGGGCAAGCTGCAGGACGCGATCGACGCCGCGGGCGCCTGGGAACTGGACCGCAAGCTGGAGATCGCCGCAGACGCCCTGCGCCTGCCGCCCTGGGACGCTGACATCAGCCAGTTGTCCGGTGGTGAGCGGCGCCGGGTCGCCCTGTGCAAGCTGCTGCTGTCGAGCCCTGACATGCTGCTGCTGGACGAGCCCACCAACCACCTCGACGCCGAGAGTATTGCCTGGATGGAACGCTTCCTGGCCGAATACCCGGGCACGGTGGTCGCCGTCACCCATGACCGCTACTTCCTCGACAATGTCGCCGGCTGGATCCTGGAACTGGACCGCGGCCACGGCATCCCCTGGGAAGGCAACTATTCCTCCTGGCTGGAGCAGAAGGAACAACGCCTCGCGATCGAGGAGAAGCAGGAATCCGCCCGCCAGAAGGCCATCAAGTCCGAACTGGAATGGGTGCGCGCCGGCGCCAGGGGCCGGCATGCCAAGAGCAAGGCGCGCCTGTCCCGCTTCGAGGAACTGGCCTCCCGGGAAAGCCAGCAACGCAACGAGACCAAGCAGCTGTATATCCCGCCGGGACCGCGCCTCGGCGACCTGGTTATCGAGGCCAGTCATCTGAGCAAGCGCTTCGGCGACAAGCTATTGATCGAGGACCTCAGTTTCAATCTGCCGCGCGGCGGCATCGTCGGCGTGATCGGACCAAACGGTGCCGGCAAGACCACCCTGTTCCGCATGCTGACCGGCAGCGAGCAGGCCGACTCCGGCGAACTGCGTATCGGCGACACCGCCGTTATCGCCTGTGTCGACCAGAGCCGGGACAGCCTGGATGGCGCCAAGACCGTGTGGGAGGAGATCTCCGATGGCCAGGACATCATCACCATCGGCAAATACGAGCTCAATTCCCGGACGTATGTGTCGCGCTTCAACTTTACCGGGACCGACCAGCAGAAACATGTCGACAACCTGTCCGGCGGCGAGCGCAACCGGGTGCACCTGGCCAAGCTGCTGCGCAGCGGTGGCAATGTGCTGCTGCTCGACGAGCCGACCAACGACCTCGACGTGGAAACCCTGCGGGCACTGGAGGACGCACTGCTGGACTTCCCCGGCTGTGCCGTGGTGATCTCGCATGACCGCTGGTTCCTGGACCGGATCGCAACCCATATCCTCGCCTTCGAGGGTGATAGCCAGGTCACCTGGTTCGAGGGCAACTACGCCGATTACGAGGCCGACCGCAAGCGCCGGCTGGGCGCTGAGGCAGATCAGCCGCACCGCATCAAGTACAAGCGCCTTGATGGCTGACACCCTGTGTCGAGGTGCGCGATTTCCGAGCAGACGCAAGCATAAAATTTTCTTGTCCGATTGCCTCCCGGCCGCTGGTATTTGGATCGCATTGCGTGCACAATTAACGCCCAACCTGACCCGCTCAGACTTGGACTAAAAACTGGTGCCCCAAACCGACAGCGACAAGCTGAAAGCCTTTGTGCAGAAGATGCACGATCAAGGGGCCGACGGCTTCGCAGCAGGTCCCTGGTCTATCGGCCCTGGTGGCGCCGCAACCGCCCAGACAGTCGGCAGCAGCTATAGCCGCCCTTCCCGAACCCATCGCTTCGGATCCTCCGGGCGCAGGCTTACCGACCGTATCCTGAATGGCGTGGCGCTGCTTTCCATTACCGCCATCATCGTCGGCATCAGCGGTATCTATCTGACAGAAGAACCCGGGCAGCCGCTCGTGGCCGCCGGTGATACCGGCTTCGTTCAGGCGCCATTGGGTCAAACGGACGAAAAACAACTGCGTGCAATCAAGCAGAAACTGCTGATAACCACCAATCGTCTGGACTCACTGGCCGCCGAGTTCAGGCGGCTCAAACGCCCTGCGAAGACCGCAACCAGCGCCGCTATGGAACGCCTGCAGGCCCTGGAGAACAGGCTGGTACTGACCGTCACCCGTCTGGATACATTGTCTGCTGAAATACTCGATCTGAAACAGACCAATACGATACTCGCCGCCACGCTGGCCGCCCCGCCGGCTGCCATTCCCCATAAGGCCAGGGTCCCGGACCGCAGCAGGGCGCAGACCATGCCGTCGGCACAGAGCACACCGGTCACCCGGTTGGTGCCGGAGCAACCGCAACGCCTGGCTGAGCCCGCGCCAGCGCCGATCCCGGCATCCAGCCCGGAGCTGCTGCCGGAGACAGTCACGGCAGTCGGCCCGACAACAGAACTGAAGCCGGAGACAGTTGCAGCAGTCAGCCCGGCACCGGAGCCGCTGCCGGAGACAGTCACGGCAGTCAGCCCGTTACCGGATCCAGTGCCGGAGACGGTTGCCGCAGCCAACCCGGCACCCGAACCGAAACCGGCACCATTGCAGACCGGCAACACCACCGGCGACTGGGTTGTGAATATCGCCTCCTACACCAGACAGAAGACCGCCACCCGGTATGTTGCCGAATTACAGCAAGCGGGCATTCCGGCGGAAAAGGTCGAGGTCACGGTAAACGGCCGGCACATTCATCGCGTCAGGGTTGCCGGCCTCGCGACCCGCTCGGCAGCCAGGGCCCGCGCTGGCGCGCTCAAACAGGAACTGGGCCTGCCGGACATCTGGATAGGGAAAAGATAGCCGGCTCCGGCCCGCAACAGTCATTCAGACAGCACGCCGGTCTTCCCTCCCCCCGCAGAACACGGCAGGCATGACTCTACCCGGACACACCGGCTTCAGCAGCAGTTCCTGGCCTCTCAGGGCTGCGCGGTCTTGAACTGTGATGGGTTGAGGTGGTGTTTGTGGAGCAGCTTGTAGAACTCGGTACGATTGCGCTTGGCGATGCGCGCCGCGCGGGTCACGTTACCGTTGGTGATCTGCAGCACCTGGGTCAGGTATTCACGCTCGAACTGGTTACGCGCTTCCGCGAAGGCCGGGATCTCGCTGAACTCGCTGCGCAAGGCGCGCTGCACCAGGCTCACGGGAATCAGCGGGGTCGTTGACAGGGCCACCGCTTGCTCGACGATATTGAAGAGTTGCCTGACGTTACCGGGCCAGGTGGCCGACAGCATGGCCTCCAGGGCCTCTGGCGAGAAACCGGTAATGCCCTTCTTCTTCGCGTCCGGGAAATTATGCAGGAAATGGTTGCATAACAGGGGGATATCCTCGCGCCGTTCCATCAGCGTGGGCAGTTCGAGGGTAACCACGTTGAGACGGTAAAACAGGTCCTCCCGGAACCTGTTTTCCTGGCGGGCCAGGTCCAGGTCCTGGTGGGTCGCCGAGATGATGCGCACATCCACCGGCACGGACTGGGTCGAGCCCACCGGACGGATGACGCGTTCCTGGATCGCGCGCAGGAGTTTGACCTGGAAGCCCAGCGGCATGTCCCCGATCTCGTCCAGAAACAGGGTGCCGCCCTCCGCCGCGCGGAACATGCCGGAATGGTCACGGGTAGCACCGGTAAAGGCACCCTTGACGTGGCCAAACAGTTCAGACTCAAGCAGGGACTCCGGTATGGCACTGCAGTTCAGCCCGATGAATGGATGCTTTGCCCTGGGACTGGCATTGTGGATGGCGCGCGCCAGCAGCTCCTTGCCGGTACCGCTTTGGCCGTGGATCATAACGCTGGCGTCGCTGTCTGCAACCAGGCGCGCCTGGGTCAACAGGCTTTCCATTATCGGACTGCGCGTCACGATCTCGTCACGCCACTCGGTCGACAGTCTGTCCGGTTCACCGGCATGAGACACCTCACCGGTGATCTTCAAAGCGCGCGCCACGTGCTCCAGCAGGACCTTGCTGTCGAACGGCTTGGTCAAATAGCTGAATACGCCTCGACTGGTCGCCTCGACGGCATCCGGAATGGTCCCGTGCGCCGTCAGCACCATGACCGGCAGCGAGGGATTGCTGCTGTTCACCCTGTCGAACAGGGTCATGCCATCCATACCATCCATCTGCAGATCGGTAATAATCAGGTGCGGGTGGTACAAGGGCAGTTGCGCCAGCGCCTGTTCGCCATTCTCGACTGCATTGACCTCGTAGCCGGCCGCCGAGAGACGCATGGATAGCAGGCGTAGCAGGCTACGGTCGTCATCGACCAGCAGCAGCCGGTATTTATCCTTCACCATCATTCATTCTCCGGCCGATTTTTCACGTTGCTGAATATTCTGCTCGATGGTCGTCAGGGCACGCTGTTGCTGCTCGAGTTCCTCGATACGCTTGCCCTGTTCCCTGACCTGTTTCGACAGCTGATTGATTTTCCCGCTGTCCTCCTTATGTTCAGCAAGATACTGCCGCAGAATCGTGACCAGTTCCTGTTCACCCGGGCCGAGTGAATCGTGGTCGATTCCTTCCAGCAACTTGCTCGCGCGCGCATGGTCGCGCACCGCCTTGTCACCGGCAGCGAGCAGCAGCGCCAGTTTCAGACGGTTATTCACCGTCGGCTGGTAATCAAGCTCCTGTTCCCAGGATGCCAGCACGCCGCGTAAATCATCCCCGGACAGGTCGCGGGTGGCATGCAGTTCGGCCAGCCAGTAATTGACGCCATTCCCGCCTTCGAACACGGGTGGCAGCACGCGGTTGGTGTAGGACTTCATCTGGGTGCAGCCGCCAAGCAGCAGCACCAGGAGGACCGGATAGACGACTGAATTCTTCATATTTAACTGACCTGCTCAAGCGGCAGCACGACCCGCAGGCATGCGCCGGCACTCTCCGATTCTAGCACGGAGATATCACCGCCATGTGCCTGGGCATGCTCCCTGGCAATCGACAAGCCCAGGCCGGAACCACGCACATGCCCGCGGGCGGCCGGTTCACCCTGGTAAAAGGCCTCGAAGACACGCTCGCGTTCGTTCCTGGGTATACCCGGACCGGAATCGGCCACATCGATCACTGCCTGGCCATCGCGAGTCGACAGTGAAACCGACAGGCGGCTGCCGGCTGGTGAATACTTGATCGCGTTGGAGATCAGGTTGTCAACCAGGGTACGCAACTTCTCCCGGTCACCCATCAGGCTGACGGCCTCCAGCGACTTCGCCAGCTTCAGCTGGCGCGACATGGCCGCAACCTTGTGATCCTCCAGGACCGCATCGATCACGGCATCCAGTTCCACCCGGGTGCGCAGGGTCCTGGATTGACGTGATTGCAGGATACTGAAATCCAGCAGGTCCTCGATCAGCTTCTGCAGCTGGATACTGTTCTCGTGCAGGATGTGGGCGATCTCGCGTTGCTGGCTGTTCAGGCTGCCGACGACCTGCTCGTCCATGAGTTCGGCCCCCTCCCGGATGGTGGTCAAGGGGGTTTTCAGTTCATGGGAGATATGCTGCAGGAACCTCGTCTTCTCCTGCTCCACCTCCAGCAGGCGGTCCTGCAGCCAGTTGAGACGCTCTCCGAGCTGCTCCAGGTCGCGCGGCCCGCTGATGACAACCGGGGACTTGAATGTACCGTCACCGAGCCGGCGTATCGCCTGGTCGATCTGGTTGATGGGCCGGGTGATCAGGACAGTAAAGATAACCATGAGCAATATCGCAACCGGGATCAGGGCCACGGCCTCCATGATCAGGGTGTGCTGTACCTCCTGCGCCCCGCTCTGTATCTGTTCCAGCCCGCGGTTTATCAGGGCCTGGTTGTCCGCCAGGATCTGTTTTGCGGTCTGGACAAGCCCGGTGTATTTCTCCACCGCCGCGACGGCTTCGGGGCTGTCATGAGGCGGCGAACTGAGTGCCGCATGGACCTCCCGCTCCGTCGTGAACAATTGCCCGAGCAACTGGCGCTGGTTGCCGGCCAGGTCCAGCGCCTCCAGGGTACGTGCCGTGTCAACAAAGCGGGCGCGGTTTTCACTGTAAACGTCCAGCAGTACGGCATCGCCCAGCACCTGGTACTGGCGCGCATTGCGCTCCATGGCCGTGAGCGATTCCAGCAGGAGCCCCGTACCCTGGGTCACCTGCACGCTTTGATACAGGACACCCTGACTCTGGGTTACCAGGCGGTCGACCGAGACCGTTGCAACCACCAGGGCGATAATCAGGGGCAGGGCGACCAGAACGAAGCCGGCCAGTATCAGCCGCAGGATGGATTTTGGACGGGAGAATCTCACATCAATACCGGAATTCGGGCCAAGGACTGCAAGGGGATCTTATGGCACGTCGGCCATGATGCTGCACCCGCCGGGCTAGGTGTGCGCGATCGGATGCTCTGTGAACAGGTTGTCGCGCAATTCCCTGTCGAATACCGGATCGCGACGTCTGATCCATTCCAGCACCATGGCGGCGTGCTCTTTCTCCTCATCCCGGTTGTGGGCAAGAATCGCCTTCAGCTCTGCATCCTTGCAGGCGTCCATACGCTGGTTATACCAGTCAACGGCCTCCAGC
>Ga0224512_10004804_pt1 | contig 11293 bp, 12 predicted proteins | sample SF_May12_sed_USG_4_FD_169103 | JGI IMG/M metagenome (GOLD analysis project Ga0224512, IMG submission 169103) | Sediment microbial communities from San Francisco Bay, California, United States - SF_May12_sed_USGS_13 | ecosystem: Environmental > Aquatic > Marine > Sediment | place: USA...
CACCTTGGTGTTGGTCTCCATATAGACCTTGGCCTTGCTGCGGCCGACCGACATGAAGCCGCCGCCCCCGCCGCCGAACCCGCCCTTCTCGAACAGGCGGCGCAGCACGAACATGTAGAGCCCGAAGAAGATCAGGATCGGGACGATCCAGGACAGGATGTCCCGCAGGAAGGTGCTCTCGATCGCTCCCGTGTATTCGACTCCGAACGTGTCCAGATCATGGGCGAGACCCGGCTCCACGCGCACCGCGACGACCTGCCGACGGCCGTCGATCGGCTCGCTCAGCGTGCCGCGCACCGTGGTCTCCGAGACCACGACCTCGGTGATCTTGCCGTCCGCCAGATATTTGCGGAACTCGCTGTAGGGGATGCGCTCGACGGTCTGCGAATCCACCCACAGGCTCTGCAGGAACAGGATCGCGAGGACCGCCAGGATGAAATACCAGATACTGAGTTGCGTCTTCTTTTCCATGCCTGTCCTCGCGATGCCGCCCGTTGCCCGCTATTCGCGGAGCTCGGGGAGGTCCCGGTAGAGCTCCAGCGCCTCGGGATTGGCCAGCGCCTCCTGGTTCATGATGCTGCGCCCGTGCACGATGTCGCGCACCGCAAGCTCCGTGATCTTGCCGGATTTGGTGCGCGGGATATCGGCGACCTGGATGATCCGCGCCGGCACGTGCCGCGGCGTGCAGTTGCTGCGGACCTGATCGCGGATGCGCTGCCGCAGCGCGTCGTCGAGCGCCAGGCCGTCGCGCAGCGTGACGAACAACACCACGCGCACGTCGCCGTCCCATTCCTGGCCGATGCAGATCGCCTCGACCACCTCGTCGATTCGTTCGACCTGGCGATAGATCTCGGCGGTGCCGATGCGGACGCCGCCGGGATTCAGGGTCGCGTCCGACCGGCCGTAGACGATGAATCCGCCATGGCCGGTGCGTGCGATGAAATCGCCATGGTGCCAGACGTTGGCGAAGCGCTCGAAATAGGCGCTGCGGTAGCGCTCGCCATTGTCGTCTGCCCAGAAGCCCAGCGGCATCGCCGGGAACGGCTGAGTGCAGACCAGCTCCCCCTTCTCGCCGGTCACCGGTCTGCCCGATTCGTCGAACACGTCGACCGCCATGCCGAGGCCGGCGGCCTGGATCTCGCCGCGCCAGACGGGGCCGGCCGGGTTGCCCAGCATGAAGCACGACACGATGTCGGTGCCGCCCGAAATCGAGGCCAGCTGGAGATCCTGTTTGACGTCGGCATAGACGTAATCGAAGCTTTCGGGCGCCAGCGGCGAGCCGGTCGAGGTCATCGCCCGGAGTGCGGCGAGATCGTGCGTCTCGCGGGGCTTCAGGCCGGCCTTCGACAGCGCATCGATATATTTCGCCGAGGTGCCGAACACGGTCATGCCGTGCGCATCGGCGAAATCGAACAGCACGTTGCCGTCCGGATGGAACGGCGAGCCGTCGTAAAGCAGCAGCGTCGCCTCCTGCGCCAACGCCGAGACGAGCCAGTTCCACATCATCCAGCCGCAGGTGGTGAAGTAGAAGACCCGGTCGCCGGGCTTCACGTCGGTGTGCATCCGGTGTTCCTTGAGATGCTGCAACAACGTGCCGCCGGCGCCGTGCACGATGCATTTCGGCACGCCCGTGGTGCCCGAGGAATACAGGATGTAGAGCGGTGAATTGAACGGCAGACGTTCGAATGCGATCGGGCCGGCCGCGAACGGCGCGACGAAGTCGGCCAGGGTCTGCGCCTTCGGCACGGCCGCGACATCCGGCGCCCCGGCCAGCAGCGGCAACACCACCACCTGCCCGACCGACGGCAGGTTCTGCAGGATTTCCGACACTCGGCCGAGCGACCCGTGGGCCTTGCCGTTGTAATAATAGCCGTCCGCGGTGAACAGGACCTTCGGTTCGACCTGGCCGAACCGGTCGAGCACGCCCTGCACCCCGAAATCCGGCGAACACGAGGTCCACACCGCCCCCAGCGACGTCGCCGCCAGCATCGCGACGACGGTCTCGGGCATGTTCGGCACGAACCCGGCGACCCGGTCGCCGGGTCCGATCCCGGCGGCCCGCAGCGCCTGCGAGAGACGCGAGACGGAGTCGTACAGCTCCGCCCAGTTCATGATCCGCTCCACCTTGTCCTCGGCGCGAAAGATCATGGCCGGACCGCTGTCGCGCCGGCGCAGCATGTTTTCAGCGAAATTCAGCCGCGCGTCCGGAAAGAATCGCGCCCCCGGCATGCGCTCGCCGTCGACCAGCACCCGGTCGCCACGGGTCTCCGCGATCACCCCGCAGAGGTCCCAGATCGCGATCCAGAAATCCTCCTTGCGCTCCAGCGAGAAGCGGTGCAGCGCCTCGTAGTCAGGCAGGGAAACGCCGTGCCGGCCCTCAAGCTCGCGCGACAGCTGGCTGATGTTCGCGGCCGCGACGCGTTCGGGCGAGGGCTGCCAGAGCGGTCCGGCCATTATCGCGTCTCCGCCCCTCAACGCACCAGCCGGAACGGGCGAATCGTCACGTCGCGCCAGACATCGCCTTTCGTGTAAGGATCCCCGGCAATGCATTGCTCCACCGACGCGCGATCCGGAAAATCGAGAATCAGTGCCGAGCCGATCATCCCGCCGTCATCGTCAAGCAGGGCGCCGCCGGAAACGACATGGCCCTGCTCCTTGAGCGTCTTGAATGCCGCGAGATGCGCCTCGCGGGATGCCATACGGCGACTGGGTGCGTCCGTATCCGTACCGTCCAGTGCGACGACCAGAAATTCCATGATGACGATGTCCCCCTGATTGACTGTGGTTCCGGCGCAGGGTCTGCTGCGGCCGCGCCATGGCGCAGCTTATTCGCGCAGGTTCTCGGCGTCGAGGGCCTGCGCCGCCTTGCCGCGGTGTTCGTCGGTGACGTGCTTTCGGATCATCTGCCACACCGCCCAGAACATGGCGGCATCGTCGGCGAATCCCAGGGTCGGCAGGAAATCCGGCAGCGCATCCGTGGGAATGACGAAATAGGCCAGCGCGGCCAGTGCGGCGGCCCTGATGTGGCCCGGCGTTTGCGGATCGCGCGTGCAGTACCAGGCGGCCACGGCCTCCTCGGCGAAGGGGATGCGGCGGGCGTAGCGCCTCAGCTTGCGCCAGAAACCGCCCTGGACCCTGGCTTCGTTTTCCTGCCGGTCGTCCGGGTCGGGCAGCGGAACGGGAAGATTCGCGGTCATGATTTGCCATATAGTGACACCGCGCCGCTTCTGCTATACCGCGCGGCGTACCGCTAGAGGAGGGGCAGCCATGGATGCCGGTGGAGTCGCAGCGATCGTAACGGGTGGCGCGTCGGGCCTGGGCGCGGCAACGGCACAGGCGCTGACCGCCGCAGGGGCCAAGGTCACCATTCTGGACCGCGACGGGAACGGGGCCGTCGCCGTCGCCAATACGATCGGCGGGCTGGGGCTGGGCTGCAACGTCGCCGACGCGCAGGCGGTCGCCGTGGCGCTCGACGAAGCGCGGTCGGCACACGGCCCGTGCGGGATCGCCGTCAACTGCGCCGGTATCGCGCCGGCCAGGCGCATTGTCGGCGCCGACGGCCCGATGCCGCTGGAGGATTTCCAGCAGGTCATCCAGGTAAACCTGATCGGCACGTTCAACGTCATGCGGCTCGCCGCCGCCGAAATGGCGGGCCGCGCCCCGAACGCGGACGGCGAGCGTGGGGTGATCGTGAATACGGCCTCGATCGCCGCCTTTGAAGGGCAGGTCGGACAGTCGGCCTACGCGGCGTCGAAGGGCGCGGTCGCCGCATTGACCCTGCCGGCCGCCCGGGAATTCGCCAGCCTGGGGGTGCGCGTTCTGGCCATCGCGCCGGGCCTCTTCTTCACGCCGATGCTGCGCCGCATGCCGCAGGACGTCCAGGACAGCCTCGCCGAGACATTGCCGTTCCCGAAGCGGTTCGGGAAGCCCGAGGAATTCGCTTCCCTCGTCATGCACATGGTCGGCAATCCGGTGCTGAACGGTGAAATCGTGCGGCTCGACAGCGCGCTCCGCATGCAGCCGCGCTAAGAGGCCATCTGGTCCATGAATCGCGCCAGCGCGATGTCGCGGTCGCTCAGACCGCCGCAATCGTGGGTCGTCAGCGTCACCTCGACGCGGTTGTAGACATTGAACCATTCGGGATGGTGGTTGATCCGTTCCGCTTGCATGGCGACTCTGGCCATGAAACCAAAGGCTTCGTTGAAGTCCTTGAACTTGAAACCCTTGACGATCGCGTCGCGGTCCGCGGTGTCGTTCCAGCCCGCGAGCGCGGCCAGCGCGGTCCTGCGATCCTCCGGCGACAGTTTTTCGACCATGGCGTTCTCCTCCGGCAGCCTGCCAACAATCTAGTGCACGCCGCCGGCTGCGGCTATTGTTGCCGGCCATGACCGGAACCTACGCGCCGACCCTGGATGATATCGAGACCCTCGCGCGCGCGGCGCTGGAGACGATTCCCGACGCGCTGCGCCGTCATGCGCATGATGTGGTGATCCGCGTCCAGGATTTCCCCGACGCTGAGACCTGCAGCGATATGGAACTGGAGTCGGAGTTCGACCTGCTCGGCCTTTATTCCGGTGTATCGCTGGATCACGATGAGGCCGTCAGCATTCGCCAGGATGTGAACATGATCTTCCTCTACCGGCGGCCGCTGCTCGATTACTGGTGCGAAACCGGCGAGGAGCTCGCGCATCTGGTCCGCCACGTGATTATCCACGAGATCGGCCACCATTTCGGTTTTTCCGACGATGACATGGAAGCGCTGGAGCGGCTCGCCGACGAACGCGCCGGCGGATAATCCGGCGGTTGTCCGATTTTCCGATTTACGACCGCTGCAGCAGGAAGACCGCCTGCTCGGCCAGTATATTTGCCAGCGCGCCCGCAGGGTCGAGGCCGAGCGGCCGGCCGCCGCCGTTCAGTGCGAGGCCGCGCTCGACCTGCAGGTTCATCTCGCGTCCCAGAACCACGAAGTCCCGAATCGTGCAGAAATGGATGTTCGGCGTGTCGTACCACTGATGCGGCAGGTTCTCGGTCACCGGCATACGGCCGCCGAAGAGCAGGCTGAAACGCACCCGCCAGTACCCGAAGTTCGGGAACGAGACGATCGACCGCTTGCCGATCCGCGCCATATGGTCGAGCACGGTGCGCGGATTGTGGGTGGCCTGCAGGGTCTGGCTGAGGATCACGTAATCGAAGGCGTCCGACGGGTAATTCTTCAGGTCCGTGTCCGCGTCGCCCTGGATCGCCGACAGCCCGTTGCGCACGCAGGCGTTCACACCGGCCTGGCTGAGCTCGATCCCGCGGCCGTCGACCCCTTTGGTCTTCCACAGATGCTGCAGCAGCGCGCCGTCGCCGCAGCCGACGTCGAGCACGCGGCTGCCCGGCGCCACCATCTCGGCGATCAGCTGCAGATCGACGCGGATCGAAGAGGTGGTTCCGTTCATGTGGCGTTCAGTCCCTTGTGCTCGGCACAGCCGTTCAGGAATCCGGCCAGCACGTCCTGAAACTCCGGCTCGTCGAGCAGGAACGCGTCGTGCCCCTTGTCCGATTCGACCTCGACGAAACTCACATTGGCGGCCACCGCGTTCAGGGCATGCACGACGTCCCGGCTCTCCGAGGTCGGAAACAGCCAGTCGCTGGTGAACGAAATCAGGCAGAACCGCACCGGCGTGGCCTCGAAAGCTGCGGCGACGCTGCCGAATTCGGCGGCGAGGTCGAAATAGTCCATGGCGCGGGTGATGTAGAGGTATGAATTGGCGTCAAACCGCTCGACGAAAGTGATGCCCTGATGCCGCAAGTAGCTTTCGACCTGAAAATCCGCATCGAACCCGTATGTCAGGACCTCGCGATCCTGCAGGTTGCGCCCGAACTTGCGGTGCAGCGCCGTTTCCGACAGGTAGGTGATGTGCGCCGCCATGCGGGCGACCGCAAGCCCGCCGTGCGGTCTGGTGCCGTGCAGCAGGTAATCGCCGCCACGCCACTCCGGGTCCGCCATGATCGCCTGGCGGCCGACCTCGTGGAACGCGATGTTCTGCGCCGAATGGCGCGCGGCGCCGGCGATCGGAACCGCGGCGAAGACCCGGTCGGGATAACGCGCGGCCCAGTCCAGCGCCTGCATCGCGCCCATCGAGCCGCCCATCACCGCAAACAGCTGGTCGATCCCCAGATAGTCGATCAGCAGGCGCTGGGCGCGCACCATGTCGGCGATCGTGATTACAGGGAAACTCAGCCCGTAGGGCTTGCCGGTGGCCGGGTCGGTTTCCTTCGGGCCCACCGTGCCGAGGCATCCGCCCAGCACGTTCGCACAAATGATGAAATAGCGGTCGGTATCGAGCGGCTTGCCCGGCCCTACCATCAGATCCCACCATCCCGGCTTGCCGGTGAGGGGATGGGTTTCGGCGACGAACTGGTCACCGGTCAGCGCATGGCACACCAGTATGGCGTTTGTCTTGTCGGCGTTCAGCGCGCCATAGGTCTGGTAGGCGAGCGGGAAGGGGCCCAGCGCGACGCCGCAGTCCAGGCGCAGCTTCTCGTCGACGCCCAACTCGATGCGATGGCCGGGCAGTGTGAATGCGGGTTCCGACATGGCGGAATAGCTAGAGTTGAAGTCATGGCCCGTCAATGATTTCTTCCGAGCCCGCCGCCGCGCCGGCAGGTGCTGACAGCCGGCCGGCAACCTGCTAATAAGCCTCTTTTTCCGGGCATCCGGCCACAGGGCACAGCGCATTGATGGACACACCACAGGGGAACCTGGACGATTTGCGCGGTGAGATCGACGAGATCGATACCGCCTTGCATGATCTGATCATGCGCCGCGCGGCAATCGTCGAGAACATCGCGGCGGCCAAGGGCGAACAGACCGCATCCGGCATGCGTCCCGCGCGCGAGGCGGAAATCCTGCGGCGCCTGGTGGCGCGTCACAGCGGACCGTTTCCCCGCGCCTCGCTGGTCCGTATCTGGCGCGAGATCATCTCGGCCGTGACCGCGATGCAGGGCCCCTACAGCGTCGCGGTATTCGACGATGAAGGAGGCGGGCTTTGGGATCTGTCGCGCGATTATTTCGGCAGCTATACGGACATCTCGACCCGCTCTGCCCGGCGCGATGTGGTGGGCGGTGTTGCCGGCGGGGCGACGACCCATGGCGTCCTGCCGTATCCGTCCGAAGAGGATGACCGGTCCTGGTGGGCCGGGCTATGGTCGCCGGATGCGCCGCGAATCGTCTTGCGGCTCCCGTTTGCCGGTATCGGCAACGCGCGGGACCGGGATACCCAGGCGCTGGTGATCGCGCGCATCGCGCCGGAACCCACGGGTGACGACCGCAGCCTGATGATAATCGAATCCCGGCAGGAAACGCGCCGCGCTGGCTTGGCAGACATGCTCGAACGGGCCGGCCTGCAGGCGCGGCTGGTCTGTGCCTCCAGCGACGGCACTCCGCAATATCTCGTTGAGGTAGGGGGCTTCCTGGATAGCGGCGATGAGCGCTTGGGCCGCCTGACGGAAGAGCCGAATGTGGAGCGCGTCCGGATTATCGGCGCCTATCCCGTGCCGCTGTCCGAAACGTCGACATTCTGACCGGCGAGGACCGCGAAGCCGATGACAGGAAAAAACGCATGACGACGCCCGAACCGCGCCCCGGGGTGATGGACGTTGCGCCCTATGTCGGCGGCAGTCACGAGGTCGCCGGCGCCGACAGGGTGATCGTGCTGTCGGCCAACGAGAATCCCCTGGGGCCCAGCGAACACGCAAAGGAAGCCTATCGCGCGGCCGCCGGGACGCTGCATCGTTACCCGGAGGGCGGCGCGGAGGACTTGCGCCAGGCCATCGGAGAGCGATTCGGCCTCGATCCCGGGCGCATCGTCTGCGGCGCCGGCTCGGACGAGCTGATCTCGCTGCTGATCAAGGCCTATGCCGGGCCGGGCGACGAGGTGCTGCAGAGCCAGTATGGCTTCCTGATGTATGCGATCTCGGCCAAGACGGCGGGGGCGACACCGGTCATGGCGCCGGAAACCAATCTCACAGCGAATGTCGATGCGCTGCTCGATCACGTCACGGACCGGACCCGCCTGCTGTTTCTCGCCAACCCGAACAACCCCACCGGTACTTACCTGCCGGCCTCGGAACTGCGGCGTCTGCGCGAAAACCTGCGCGAGGACGTAATCCTGGTGGTCGACGCGGCCTACGCCGAATACGTGGAAGCCGCGGATTACGGTGCCGGTGCGGACCTCGCGACGGAGTGCGATAATGTGGTGATGCTGCGGACGTTCTCGAAAATATTCGGGCTGGCCGCGCTGCGGCTCGGCTGGGCCTACGGCCCGCCGGCGATCATCGATGTCCTGAACCGGGTGCGCGGCCCGTTCAACACCACCGCGCCGGCGCAGGCCGCGGGCATCGCCGCGGTCGGCGACGAAGACCATATGCGGGCCAGCCGCGCCCATAACAGCCAATGGATGGCATGGCTGACCCAGCAGATCGGCGGGCTGGGGCCGGAGGTTCCGCCGTCGGCAGGCAATTTCATCCTCGTGCGCTTCGCCGACAAGGCGAAGGCGGACGCGGCCTATCAGTTTTTGTGGTCGCGCGGCATCATCGCGCGCTTGATGGGCGGCTATGGCCTGCCCGAATCGATTCGTGTCACTGTCGGACTCGAGGACGAGAACCGCGCCCTTGTCGAGGCGCTCGCCGAACATCTGGAGGCGTCGTGAGCGATATTCTGTTCCAGCGTGTTGCGCTGATCGGCTTGGGCCTCGAGGGCTCGTCTCTGGGCTGGGTGATGAAGCGGGAAGGCATGGTGGGCCATATCGCAGGCTGCGCCCGTACCCGGGCAACCCTGGACAAGGCGATGGAGCTGGGGTTCGTCGACAGCGTCCATGACGACGTCGCCGCGGCGGTCTCGGATGCCGATCTCGTCATGCTCTGCACGCCCGTCAGCACCTTCGGCGATCTCGCCGCACAATTCGCGCCGGCCCTCAAACCCGGATGCATCGTCTCCGACGTCGGATCCGTCAAGATGGCAGTAATCCGCGATGTCGGGCCGCTGTTGCCGGCGGGCGTGCATTTCGTCCCCGGCCACCCGGTTGCCGGCACCGAGCATTCGGGGCCCGAATCCGGGTTTGCCGAGCTGTTCGAGCACCGCTATTGCATCCTGACCCCGCCGCCGGGAACCGACAGCGACATGGTGGCCAAGGTGGCCGCCCTGTGGCGCCGCGCCGGCAGCATGGTGGAGTTTATGGATGCGCACCATCATGACCGGGTGCTGGCCATAACCTCGCATCTGCCGCATCTGATCTCCTACACGATCGTCGGCACCGCCGCGGACCTGGAATCGCAGTTGCGCCGCGAGTCGGTGGACAATGGCGACGTCGTGGAGACCAGTGAAGTCATCAAATACTCGGCCGGCGGATTCCGCGACTTCACCCGCATCGCCGGCTCGGATCCGATCATGTGGCGCGACGTGTTCCTGAACAATCGCGAGGCGGTATTGGAGATGCTCGGCCGGTTCGTCGAGGACCTGACCGCGTTGCAGCGCGCCATCCGTTGGGGCGAGGGCGAGACGCTGGAGGATCTGTTCCGGCGGACCCGCGAGATTCGGCGCGGCGTCATCGAGATGGGCCAGGCCGGGCGGTTCATAGCCACCGAGGCGGAAGACGGCGAAGAGACGGACTCCTAGTGTCGGCCGCCATGTCCGAGGGTCTGTCCGCGAACGATCTGGCGCGCCGCAAGCAGGCCTTCCTCGACTCGATCGCCGTCGATTCGGACATCCGGGTTTTCGCCTACGGTTCGCTGATGTGGAATCCGGGGTTCGAGCATGCCGGGTCGCAAACGGCGCTGCTGCATGGCTGGCACCGGTCCTTCTGCGTCTATTCGCACCGCTACCGCGGCACGCCCGACAGACCCGGCCTGGTTCTCGGGCTCGACCGCGGCGGTTCGTGCCGGGGCATCGTCTACCGTGTGGCCCGTGCGCGGGCCCGCGATACGCTGGCTTACCTGTGGGACCGCGAGATGGTGCTGGGAGTCTACCGGCCGCGCTTGGTTTATCCACGCTTTGAGGGCGAACGGATCGCCTGCCACGCGTTCACCGTCGATCGTCGCCACCGGCAGTATGCCGGCGGCCTGGCCATGGACGAGATGGTCCGCCTGATCCGCCAGGGAGTCGGCAAGGGTGGCCACAACCGCGATTATCTCGCCCACACCGTGAGTCACCTCGATTTTCTGGGCATTACCGACGGTCCGCTCCATCGTTTGCATGCGCTGGTCGAGGGCCGGATCCAGGCGCGTCCGTAGGTGCTCCGGCGCGCTGCGCGCGCTGCATGCCGCGTACCGAGTTACCCAGCCAGATGGCGTCCGCCGTCTCGAGATCCGCCGGATACAGCACGCGCTCTTCAACGCGGTGTTCGTGGCCCTCCAGAAGTTCGCGGCGCAGCGTGCCGTCCAGCAGGCCGCAGGACAGCGGCGGCGTCAGCAGGGCACCACCGCGCTCGACGAAAATGCTGCTATAGCTGCCTTCGGTCAATTCGCCGCGCTCGTTGACGAACAGGACTTCGTCGCAACCGGTCGCCGCCGCCAGCCGTTCGCGTTCGCTGTCCAGCAATCCGCGCCGTGTCGTCTTGTGGTAAAGGAACGGATTGCTGCTGTCGACGCGCCGCTGCGCCAGCGCGAACCGGATACCGGTACGGCCGACGGTTGACGGATCGAGCGCCGCCGACTCCAGGGTCAGCGCGCCGTCCTCGTCCAGCAGGAGACGGACGCGGGACATGCCGGTCAGCCCTGCCGCCAGATCGTCGAGCGCCACCGTGATGTGGCCGCGGTCGCAGGGAATACGAAACCGCTCGGCCGAGGCCAGCAGCCGGTCGAGATGGCGGTCGCGCAGATAATATCCCTCGTCGCGGCTCCACCGCATGGTTTCGATCAACTGAAACGGCTCGTGCGGCGCCGTCAGGAACTGGCCCTTGAGGAGGCATTCGTCGTGTTCGGCAGCGGCATCGGAATCGAACACGATGCCGCTGCCGATTCCCATCTCGCCGTGCCCGCCCCGGTCAAGGAACAGCGTCCGGATGGCGACATTGAACATGGCGCTGCCGTCGGGATCGATGGCGCCGATCGCGCCGGTGTAGACGCCGCGGGGGTCGGGCTCGAGCTCGCGGATGATTTCCATTGCCCTGATTTTCGGCGCGCCGGTGACCGACCCGCAGGGAAACAGGGCCTCTGTGATCTCCCTGATGCCGGTGCCCGGCCGCAGCCGGGCTTTGACGGTAGAGGTCATCTGGTGCACGGAGCGATAGCTTTCGACGGAAAAGAGCTT
>Ga0224512_10004805_pt1 | contig 11293 bp, 10 predicted proteins | sample SF_May12_sed_USG_4_FD_169103 | JGI IMG/M metagenome (GOLD analysis project Ga0224512, IMG submission 169103) | Sediment microbial communities from San Francisco Bay, California, United States - SF_May12_sed_USGS_13 | ecosystem: Environmental > Aquatic > Marine > Sediment | place: USA...
TCATTTCCGATCTGACCTATACGTGGATCGACCCGCGCATCGATTTTGAAAGCCGCGAGGTCTGACGAGGGTGGACATCAAGATCGCAAAAAAAACACCCAACATGCCGGGCCCGGAGGATCTGGAGACAATCACGCCCCTGCCCGGCCAGGAAATCCCGCCGGGGCAGCGCTCGGCGTTCGAGCTGTCGCCGATCAACCTTCGCCGCTGGCAGAACTTCAAGGCCAACCGGCGCGGCTTCTGGTCATTGTGGATTTTCCTGGTGCTGTTCGTCCTATCCCTGTTCGCCGAGTTCATCGCCAATGACCGGCCGATCATCGCTTCGTACAAAAGCGAAATCCTGCTGCCGATTTTCGTCGACTATCCGGAGGAGAAATTCGGCGGCTTTCTGGCGACGACCGACTATCGCGATCCCTTCATTCAGGACGAGATCGAGGCCAATGGCTGGATGGTGTGGCCGCCGATCCGCTATTCCTACCGCACGGTGAACAACGAGATCGCCGTGCCGGCGCCGGCGCCGCCGTCCTTCGCGCTGGACAGGCAGACGCGCTGCCAGCGTTACGCCGGCGGCGTCGACGATCCGAACTGCTCGGCGTGGAACTGGAACTGGCTGGGCACCGACGACCAGGCCCGCGACGTGGTGGCGCGGATTATCTACGGCTTTCGCATTTCGGTGCTGTTCGGCCTTGTCCTGACGGTCATTTCGTCGATCATCGGTGTCACGGCCGGCGCCGTGCAGGGCTATTTCGGCGGCTGGATCGACCTGTTGTTCCAGCGGTTTATCGAAATCTGGACATCGATACCGGCGCTTTACCTGCTGCTGATCATCTCCTCCGTCCTGGCGCCCGGTTTCTGGGTGCTGCTTGGCATTCTCCTGCTGTTTTCCTGGGTGGCGCTGGTCGGCGTGGTGCGGGCGGAATTTTTGCGCGCCCGCAATTTTGAATATGTCAAGGCGGCGCGGGCGCTCGGCGTCGGCAACGGGACGATCATGTTCCGGCACCTGTTGCCCAATGCCATGGTGGCGACGCTGACCTTCATGCCGTTCATCCTCAACGGCTCGATCACGACGCTTACCTCGCTCGACTTTCTCGGCTTCGGCCTGCCGCCGGGCTCGCCCTCGCTCGGCGAACTGCTGGCCCAGGGCAAGGCCAACCTGCAGGCGCCGTGGCTCGGCATTACCGGCTTTATCGTCATCTCCCTCATGCTGTCGCTGCTGATCTTCATCGGCGAGGCGGTGCGCGATGCCTTCGATCCGCGCAAGACATTCGCGTGAGGCCGGCATGAGCCAGGATCACAGCCACATGAATGAAAGACGACTGGGCGCCGCGGCGCTCTTGACCGGCACATTCATGCTTGCCGAAGTCGCCGGCGGTCTCGTCTCCGGCTCGCTGGCGCTGCTGGCCGATGCCGGCCACATGCTGACCGATTTCGCCGCCCTGGCGCTGGCCTGGTTCGCCTTCCGGCTGGCCCGGCGGCCGGCCGACTGGCAGCGCACCTATGGCTATGACCGCTTCCAGATCCTGGTTGCCTTCGGCAATGGGCTTGCCTTGTTCGCCATCGCCGCCTGGATCTTGTTTGAAGCCTGGCAGCGCCTTGCCGAGCCGCGGCCGGTGCTTGGCGGCATCATGATGGCCGTCGCGCTTGCCGGTCTCCTTGTCAATCTGATCGCCTTCTGGCTGCTGCATGGCGCCGAGCAGGACAATCTCAATGTCCGCGGCGCGGCCGTGCATGTCATGGGCGACCTGCTCGGTTCGCTGGCGGCGATTGTCGCAGCGGCGGTGATCCTGACGACCGGCTGGACGCCGATCGATCCCATTTTGTCAGTGCTTGTGGCGCTTATCATTTTGCGCAGTGCCTGGTTCGTGGTGCGCGAGGCCGGCCATATCCTCCTGGAGAACGCGCCGCGCGAACTGGATAGCCGGGACATCGCCGCGGCGATCACGTCAAGCGTGGATGCGGTCCGTCAAGTTCACCACATTCACTTATGGGCAATCACGCAAAAGCGGCAGATGATCACGCTGCATGTGAAAATCGCGCCGCAGGCGGACGGCCCGGACGTCGTCAAGGCGGTCAGGAGCCTGCTGCATGAGCGGTTCGGGCTGGATCATGCGACGGTCGAGATCGAATATGGCAATGGTGCCGCGGCGGCGGGCACAAACGGCGCGCCCGGCACAATGACGGCGGTGGCATGAGCGGCGAACCGATCCTTTCCATCGACAATCTGCATGTCGAATTCCGGCAGGGCGGCAACGTCACCCATGCCGTGCGCGGCATCTCCTTCGACATCAACGACAAGGAAACCGTGGCGCTGGTCGGCGAATCGGGCTCCGGCAAATCGGTCACGGCTTTATCGATCCTGAAACTGCTGCCCTATCCGCAGGCGCATCATCCGGCCGGTTCGATCGTCTATGAAGGCCGGGAACTTTTATCGGCCGACGAGAAGACGCTGCGGGAGGTGCGCGGCAACGAAATCTCGATGATCTTCCAGGAGCCGATTTCCTCGCTCAATCCGCTGCACACCGTAGAGCGGCAGGTCGGCGAAATCCTCGACGTGCACCGCGGCATGAGCGGCGCTCAAGCCCGCGAACGGGTGCTGGAACTGCTCAACCAGGTCGGCATCCGCGACCCGGAAGAGCGGCTCAACGCCTATCCGCATCAGCTTTCCGGCGGGCAGCGCCAGCGGGTGATGATCGCCATGGCGCTGGCCAATGAGCCTGACCTGCTGATCGCCGATGAACCGACAACGGCGCTCGATGTGACCATTCAGGCGCAGATCCTGGAACTCTTGGCCGATCTGAAAGCGGATCGCGGCATGGCGATGCTGTTCATCACCCATGATCTGGGCATCGTGCGCAAGGTCGCCGACCGGGTCTGCGTGATGACGGAGGGCGAAATCGTCGAACAGGGGCCGACGGAAGAAATTTTCAGCAATCCCCAGCACGCCTATACCAAGCACCTGCTGGCGGCCGAGCCGAAGGGCGATCCGCCCAAGACCGACCACAGCGCGCCGGTGATTATGGAAGGCGACAACCTCAAGGTCTGGTTCCCGATCAAGCGTGGCCTGTTGCGCAAGACCGTCGGCCATATCAAGGCCGTTGACGGCATCGATGTGGTGGTGCGCGAAGGCCAGACGCTCGGCGTTGTCGGCGAATCGGGCTCCGGCAAGACGACGCTCGGCCTGGCGCTGCTCAGGCTGCTTTCCTCGGAAGGCCGTATCGCCTTTTTAGGGCGCGACATACAGGGCACCAAATTCAGGGAAACGCGGGCGCTGCGCGCCGACATGCAGATCGTCTTCCAGGACCCTTACGGCTCGCTCAGCCCGCGCATGGTGATCCGTGACATTGTCGCGGAAGGTCTCAGGATTCACGAACCGGCGCTTGACGAAACGGAACGCGATCAGCGCGTCGTGACGGCGCTTGAGGAGGTCGGCATCGATCCGCAAACCCGCTTCCGTTATCCGCACGAATTTTCCGGCGGCCAGCGCCAGCGCGTCGCCATCGCCCGCGCCATGGTGCTGGAGCCGCGTTTCGTCATGCTCGACGAGCCGACCTCGGCGCTGGATATGAGCGTGCAGGCGCAGGTCATCGACCTGTTGCGCGACCTGCAGCGCCGGCATGGTCTGGCCTATCTGTTTATCAGCCACGATCTGAAGGTGGTGCGGGCGCTGGCCAATGACGTCATCGTCATGCGTAACGGCAAGGTCGTGGAAGCCGGACCGGCGGCGGAAATTTTCGATGCGCCGCAATCGGACTACACCAAGGCGCTGATGGCCGCGGCGTTTGAACTGGAAGCCGCCCACACGGCAGCCGTCAGCGAATAATGGCGATCCTCGTCGCCGTCACCGGCTGGGAGGCCGGGCCATGGGTGCGGCGGCTCAAGGAGCTGGCGCCGGGACGGCGTGTCCTGGAAACCGGCATTGACGGCGTCTTTGCCGGCAATCGCGATGATCTGGAAGCCGTGCGCTACGTGCTGGCCTGGAAGCCGCGTCCGGAGCTTCTTGCCAGCCTGATAAATCTGCAGGTGCTGTTTTCGCTCGGCGCCGGCGTCGATAACATTCTTGCATTGCCCGGCCTTCCCGACGTGCCCCTTGTGCGCATCGTCGATCCGGATCTGACGGCGCGGATGAGCGAATATGTCGCCTGGCAGGTGCTGCATCACCACCGGCAGGGCTTTGCCCATGCCCGGCTGCAGGTTGAGCGGCGCTGGCAAGAACTGCGGCAGCCGGCGGCCGGCGAAGTCACCGTCGGCATTATGGGCCTGGGCGTTCTGGGACGCGATGCCGCCGAGGCGCTTTGCCGGCTCGGCTTTCGGGTCATCGGCTGGAGCCGGACGGAAAAGGTGATCGAGGGTGTCGCCAGCTATCACGGCAAGGCCGGGCTGGAAGACTTTCTCGGCCAGACGGACATACTCGTCTCACTCCTGCCGCTGACACCGGAAACCGCCGGTCTCATCGACGGGCCGCTGCTGGCGAAGCTGAGGCGGGACGGGCCGCTGGGCGGGCCGGTGCTGATCAATGCCGGGCGCGGCGGCAGCCAGGTCGACGCCGATATCGCCGCCGCGCTCGCCGATGGCAGGCTTATCGGGGCGTCGCTCGATGTTTTCCAGGACGAGCCGCTGCCAGCCGGCAGCCCGCTGTGGAGCCTGCCAAATCTGGTGATCACGCCGCACATTGCCGCCGTTTCCGCGCCGCGCGCCCTGGCCCGCAACATCATCGACCAGATCACCGCCTTTGAATCCGGCGGGCCGCTGCAAAACCTGGTCGATCCGGCGCGCGGCTATTAAAGTCAGGCGAGGCGTTTGATGGCGGTGACCGGAAGGCCGGCTTTTTTCAGCCGGGCGATGGTCTGAAGCACCGGCTCGCTGGCGACCGCCATGTGATGGGCATTGGCGTGCAGCAGGGTTTTCTCATCGCGCATGATGCCGGCATGGCCCTTCCAGAAGACCAGGTCGCCGCGCCGCAGGTCCGGCAGGGATGGCCCGAGCCGCAGCGCCTGGCCAAGTTCGGCCTCCTGCATGTCGGTGTCGCGCGGCGCGGCATGCCCGCAAAGGCAAAGCGCCAGCTGGATCAGGCCGGAACAGTCAATGCCGAAAGCCGAGCGGCCGCCCCACAGATAGGGCGTTCCGGCAAGGCTCTCGGCGATGGCGACGAAATCCGTCAGCGGCTCGGCGACTGGCCGCAAATGCTGCATGACGACGGCACCGGCCGGGTGGATCAAACCATAGCGGGCATTGTCATCTTCCGCTTGCGCAGCCAGCGCAACTCGCGCGCCGAGCGGCAGGACGGTCAGCGCTTTCGATTTGATGTCCGGGCCGGAAAACACGAAGGTCCGCGGCGCGCTGACGATATGGGTCGGCGCCGGCAGGTCCGGCGACAGCGCCTCGCGGCCAACCCAGCCGACATAGTTGTCGGCCTCCGACTGCACCCAGGACCAACCCTCGCCGGTCGTCTCGAAAACCCGAACCTGCTCGCCAAAAAGCAGTTCGGTCTCCAGCGATGCGTCAGGTCTTGGATGGCGATGGAGCCCGGTGGCCGGCTTGTTCACCGTAAGGCCTTCACCGGCGACGAACCGCTCGGCCACAACCCGGCCTTTCAGGCGGATATCGGCGAGATCAGGCCGGTATGCGTGGATGCGCGGGTCAAGAGCGGTCATGGTTCCTCTTGCGCCTCAATGCGGCAATTCCGCTGCCTTTTTCACCACCCGGTCGCCGAGGCGTTCGATGAAAAGCGCGCCTTCCACGGTGCGCTGGATCAGGACGTTGCGCCGATCGGCGGGATCGCGCTTGCGGGTCACAAGCCCCATGCGCCCCATGGAATCCAGCGCCCGCGTGATCACCGGCTTGGTGACGCCCAGCCTTTCCGCCAGGCCGCGCACGGTATGCGCGTGGGTTTCAAGATAGAGCGTCAAAAGGATCGTCATCTGGCGTGCCGAAAGATCGGGTTCTGCGGTGCGCACCATTTCCAGCAGCACATCTTCCCAAAGATGCAGCGCCTGTGCCGGACGCAACTGAACGGCCATGACGGTTCGCCCTGTTTGTTTCGGAGCCGAACCGATTAAACGCCCGATACGCCCGGCGGGCAAGTCAATCCGTCAAATAACGTTCGGTGAGGGCATGAAACAGCGCCCGGATGGCGTGAGCCTCGCCGCCCTTGGGCGCCGCCGGGCGGTCTTCCGGTGTCCAGCCGAATATGTCGAAATGGGCGAACCGCCTGGTCTTTTCGACAAAACGGTTGAGGAAGAGCGCGGCGACGATCGAACCGGCGAAGCCATTGCTGGCGATGTGATTGAGGTCGGCGACCGGCGATGCCAGCCAGGCGTCATAGGCCGGCCAGAGCGGCAGGCGCCAGACCGGATCGACCTCGACCGTGGCGGCATCGGCGATCTCAACGGCAAAACCGTCATCGCCGGTGTAGAAAGGCGCGATATCGGGACCGAGCGCGACACGGGCAGCGCCGGTCAGCGTTGCCATGCACACAAGCGTGTCGGGCGCATCCTCATCGGCGAGGGCCAGGGCGTCGGCGAGAACCAGGCGGCCTTCGGCGTCGGTGTTGCCGATCTCCACGCTCGGCCCCTTGCGGCTGCTCAAGACATCGCCGGGACGGAAGGCGCGGCCGGATATGGCGTTTTCGACGGCCGGGACGAGCACCCGCAAACGGACCGGCAGCTGGGACGCCATGACCATGCGTGCGAGCCCGAGCACCGCGGCGGCGCCGCCCATGTCCTTTTTCATCAGCGCCATGCCACTGGCCGGCTTGATGTCGAGGCCGCCAGTGTCGAAAACAACGCCCTTGCCGACCAGCGTGACTTTTGGCGCATCGGCCTCGCCCCAGGTCAGGTCGATCAGCCGCGGCCGGCGCTCGCTAGCCTGGCCAACGGCATGGATCATCGGAAAGCCGCGCGCCAGGTCGTCGCCCTGGGTGAGCGATACCGCGCCGCCGAATTCGCCGGCCAGTGCGGCCGCCGCATCGGCGAGCTCGGCCGGGCCAAGGTCATTGGCCGGCGTGTTGATTAGGTCGCGCGCCAGATAGAGTCCGGCGGAAATCGTGGTCAGCGCATCGACGTCAAGATTCTCAGGCGGCGCCAGCAGCGGCGACGCGCCATTGGCTTGGCGATAGGCCTGAAAGCGGTAGCCGCCGAGCACGAAAGCCAGGGCCGCCAGACGCGGATCGTCAAGGTCGCCTTCCAGCCGATAATTGCCGGCCGGCAGGGTCCGGGCAAGACGGCCCGGCGAAAGCGGCGTGCGGGTGGACGAGGCGGCCTCACCCAGACCGAACAGCACCCGGCCAAGAGCGCCGGCGGGATCGGAAAGGAGGGCCAGAGTGCCGAATTTGGCGGTAAAGTCCTGGGCCTTGGCGAAGCGCCGCTCGGGCTCTGAAAGACCGGCAAGAGCGCTCTCGATATTGCTCTGATCGACGCACTGGACAGGAATCGCCATATCGGCTGGAACATCTGCGAAGAAAGTCGGTGATCCCGGCATGGTTTCTCCTGAACGGTTCGCGAGGTGCGTTTGGTCCGCTTAAGCATCATCACGGTGTCTGACAAGACAAACAGCGTTAACGGACCGTTAGCGACTGCCGCCTAATGGTTAATGCGGGTAAACCATAGCGGATTCGCCATCATGCCTTTCATCACACCTCCACGGATAAAGCGCCGCACAGCCATCGGCCCGCTGCTTGCCGGTTGCGCGCTTGTCCTGGTTCTGGGCGGCTGCCAGACGACCACGGCGACGTCCGACGAACCGTTTAAGACCGGCGCCATACAGCCCAGTGGTACGGTCGTGGCATCAGACCTCACCCGCGAGCAGGCCCTCAGCGCCGTGCAGAAATGGGGGCAGGCCTACAGTGCCGACGAAAAGAGCAAGGTCGCCGCCCTGAACTATTCGGCTGCCCTGCGCGCCGCCGGCCAGACCGCCCAGGCGGTCCAGGTGATGCGCAAGGCGACGATATTGCACACAAATGACCGCGAAGTGCTGGCCGCCTACGGTAAGGCGCTGGCGGCAGACGGCCAGTTCAATGAAGCCCTGCGCACGGTTCGCCGCGCCCAGACCCCGGACAATCCGGACTGGCGGCTGCTTGCCGCTGAAGGCGGCATTCTGGATTCACTCGGCCGCAACGAGGAGAGCCGGTCCAAATACCAGCAGGCGCTGGTGCTGGCGCCCGGCGAGCCGCAAGTGCTCAATAATCTGGGCATGTCCTATACGCTTACCGGCGATCTGGACGAGGCGGAGACGACCCTGCGGCAGGCGCTCAATCATCCGTCGGCGACAACCAGGATTCGGCAGAACCTGGCGCTGGTTCTCGGTCTTAAGGGCAAATTCAAGGAAGCGGAGGCCATGGCGACCCGCGACCTTTCGCCCGAGCAGGCCAAGGAGAACATGGCCTATCTGCAAAGCGTTCTCAATCAGCAGGATACCTGGGCGGATATCAAAAAGGCCGGTTGAAGCCGGACAGCCTTTCCCCCCAATATGATCAACAAATAAGCCGGTTCTCCAGAACCGGCTTTTTTAATCCTGGCTGTCGGCAACCGGCGCCGTTGGCGCGCCAACTTGCCTGCCTGTTGGCTCGCCGCTATTCGATTGCCATAACCTGCAGCGCGGCAGGCGTGATGATCACGGCAAACAGCACCGGCAGGAAGAACAGGATCATCGGAACGGTTAGCTTGGGCGGCAAGGCAGCGGCCTTCTTTTCCGCTTCCATCATGCGCATATCACGGTTTTCCTGGGCAAGGACGCGCAATGAGTGACCCAGGGGCGTGCCGTATTTCTCCGACTGGATGAGACTTGTCACGACGGCCTTCACCCCTTCCAGATTGGTGCGCATGCCGAGATTTTCGTAGGCTTTGCGGCGATCGGCGAGATAAGACATTTCGGCGGTCGTCAATGAAATTTCCTCGGCCAGTTCCAGCGATTGCGGGCCGATCTCCTCCGAAACCTTGCGGAAGGCGGTCTCAATTCCCATGCCCGATTCAACGCAAATCAACAGAAGATCGAGTGCATCCGGCCAGGCCCTGCGGATCGATGTCTGACGCTTCGATATCAGGTTCTTCACATAGATTGTCGGCGCATAATAGCCGGCATAGGCGGCCACGACCGCAATCGTCAGCTTGACCAGAAAGGGCTGATCCAATTCGACGAGGACGAAGAGATAGACGACGGCGGCCATGAACATGAACAAAGGCATGATCAACCGGAACGCGAGGAATGTGAAAACCGGATTCTGACCGCGAAAGCCGGCTTGGCGCAGCATGTGGACCATCGAGCCGTCGCCCGCCTGTTTGGCGAGATCGAAACGGTCAACAATATCCTTGAAGACTTTCTTCGGCTCTGTTTTCAGACTGCCCTTCTTGGCCTGACTCTCTTGAAGCTTGGCGCGTTCGCGCGCCCGGATGCGCTCGCGCTCACTTGCCACCTGCCGCATGCGGGTGGCCAGATTGTCACGTGCCAGATACGGCCAGGAGACTGTCAGGATCGCCGTAAACACCGCGACAGCGGCGCTGAACGCCATCAGGGATTGCGGGTCTTCCAGAATGGAAACGAGGTTCATAACGCCGGCCTCAGAAATCGAAGTTGATCATTTTCTTCATTACGCCAACGCCCATCATCATCCATACCACGCAGCCGGCGAGAACCATGTTGCCCTGATCTGTTTCAAACAGCAGCAAGATGTAATGCGGGCTGCTGAGATAGATGAGAATGACAACGATGATCGGCAGCGAGCCGATAATGCCGGCGGACGATTTTGCCTCCGTGCTCATCGCTTTAATCTTGGCTTTCATCATCTTGCGATCGCGCAGCACCTTGGACAGGTTGGACAAGGCTTCCGACAGGCTGCCGCCGGACCGCGACTGGATCGAAATGACGATGGCGAAGAAATTCGCCTCGGCCAACGGCACTCTCTCCGGCAGCCGCGACACGGCCTCATCAAGCGGCAGGCCAAGGGTCTGATCTTCGACGATTTCCTGGAATTCGCTGCGAACCGGCTCTTGCGAATCGCTGGCGATGACCTTCAGACAGTCGATCAGGGGAAGGCCGGCCTTGACGCCACGGACGATGACGTCAACGGCGTTTGGAAATTCGTTGGAAAATAGCTTGAACCGCCGGTTGCGTTTGAAATTGACGAAAGCATAGGGAAGGATCAGCGCACTGGTGAACGCAAAAGCCATCGCAATAAGCGGCCCGGCCGATGTCGTGAAAAGCAGAACCGGAAATGCGACAATGCCGACGCCAATCGATACGCCGAGATAAAAATTACGGCTCCATGAAAGGCCGGCCTGGCGCATGCGCAATGTCAATGAGAGCTTGGCGCCTTTGCGGAACTTCGCCTTTTGCTGTTCCTCAAGCTCCTTGACCGCTTCTTCAACATTGCGCTTGCGACGGTTTTCGTCCGCCGCGGCGCGTCGATCACTGATATTGCGGTTGCTGGCAACCGATTGCAGCCGCTTCTTTTGCCGTGATTCGCCGGCCAGCAAAGGGTAGATTGCGGCGCTGACGATGCCGCCGACACTGAGGATTGCCAGCACGAAAACCGCGATCTGAACAATGGCCGGATTCATCCGTTATACCCTTGTGTGAGCTGAACCAAAAAGCGTGGCGCCGCGAATGTTCCTCAGCATGCTATGCGCTCATCGGTTCGTCGATTTCCGCCGCATCGATTGCGGCAGCAAGCCGCTGTTCCTCGTTGAAATAGCGGGCGCGGTCCCAGAATGCCGGACGGCCGATGCCGGTTGAGCGGTGGCGGCCGATCACCTTGCCACTGGCGTCTTCACCGGTCATTTCGTAGACAAACAGGTCCTGGGTGATGATCACGTCACCTTCCATGCCGAGCACTTCCGTCACATGGGTGATGCGGCGTGAACCGTCGCGCAACCGCGCCGCCTGGATAATCACATCGACGGAAGAGACCAGCATTTCGCGAATCGTCTTGGACGGCAGGCTGTAGCCGCCCATGGTGATCATCGATTCAATGCGCGATAAAGCTTCGCGCGGCGAGTTGGCGTGCAGCGTGCCCATAGAACCATCATGGCCGGTATTCATGGCCTGCAGCAGGTCAAAGGCCTCCGGTCCGCGAACTTCGCCGACGACGATGCGTTCGGGGCGCATACGCAGGCAGTTCTTGACCAGATCACGCATGGTGACTTCGCCTTCGCCTTCAAGATTGGGCGGGCGGGTCTCCAGGCGGACCACGTGCGGCTGCTGCAGCTGCAATTCAGCCGAATCCTCGCAAGTGACAATACGCTCTTCGGCGTCGATATAGCGGGTCAGGCAGTTCAAAAGCGTGGTCTTGCCCGAGCCGGTA
>Ga0224512_10004806_pt1 | contig 11290 bp, 11 predicted proteins | sample SF_May12_sed_USG_4_FD_169103 | JGI IMG/M metagenome (GOLD analysis project Ga0224512, IMG submission 169103) | Sediment microbial communities from San Francisco Bay, California, United States - SF_May12_sed_USGS_13 | ecosystem: Environmental > Aquatic > Marine > Sediment | place: USA...
GCCCGGATGTTGATCTCTTCGTCGCGCGCCGCGATGACCACGGAGACGGGGACGGTGCCGTAGCGCTTCTCCACCCGGCTCGGGAAGTACGTGCCCCACAGAACGATGGCGGCGGGGTAACCGACGTACGTGTAGACGACGAAAGCCACGCAAATCCAGAACAGCGTCTCCATGCCGGTCACTCCGTCCCCATGGCGCGCAGGCGACGGTAGCGCGCCTCGCCCAAGAGACCGCGCGCCGCGCGCAGCAGCCCCGCGCGCGCGTAGAGCGGCGCGAGCGCCATCGCGTCACGGGTGAGGATGCGCCGGAAGCGCTCGGGGCCGGTCGATTCCACGACGGGGATACGCCGGTAGACGAAGCGGGCGCCCGCGTCGGGGTTGAATCCAAAGTCGGAGGTGGCCACCGCGCGGTATCCGAGCCGGCGCAGCGCCGAGAGCGTGCGCCCGGAGTAGCGCCCGCCCGGCGGCGCGAAGTGGTCGACGGGCGCCCCGAGAATCGCCGCGAGCCGATCTCGCGATTCCTCCAGCTCCCGCTCCTCTTCGGCGGCGGCGAGCGCGGTGAGAAAACGGTGCGTCATGCCGTGGGCGCCGATGTGGAAACCGTCCGCGCGCAGCTCGCGGATCATCGCCTCGCTCAGCCCGCCGTCCGCGCCCACGCGGTTGCCGCACACGTAGAACGTCGCGCCGAAACCGCGCTCGGACAAAAGCTCGCGTGCGTGCTCGTAGTCGCTGCGATTGCCGTCGTCGAAGGTGAACACAACCCACCCGCGCGGCACCGCCTCCCCGGCCGCGAGCCGCGCGTGCGCCGTCTCCATGGAAACGCCGCGGCAGCCCGCCGCCGCGACGGCGTCGAGCTGCCGGGCGAACCCATCCAGCGAGACCGCGTAGCGCGCCTCCTCTCGATCGCCGCCCGGAACCGGGCAGCGCGGTGACGAGACGCGGTGATACATCAGGATCGGAAACCGGCCCATGTCCTCCTCGCCCGGCGGATGACCCGCTCGAAGGCTAGCAAACAAGGGACCATACGGAAAGGCCGGGCCTCCCAGATCGTCTCCGGCCCGCGGCGCACGCCCGAACGCGAGAAAGGGCGGCACTCCCGGGGGGTGCGCGTGGTATACTGGCGTGTCTGCCTGCTGGACCGCCTCAGGGGAGCCCCCGGGAGGCGCCCGCTCATCGACCCCTGTCGGAACGGAGTTGCTTGCCCATGCGCTGCACGTTTCTGTTGGCCGCCGCCATCGTCGTCCTCGGTGCCGTGGCGGACGCGGGCACACCGCGTCTGCCGGAGTCCTTCAGCTACACCATCTTCATCAACGGCCAGCGCGCGGGCCGGTCCGAGGCGCGCGTGACCCACACGGAGGACGCCATCTCGATCGAGAGCAAGAGCTGGGTCGAGCTCGGCCAGGGCACCATCGAGATTTCCTGCTGGACGGAGGCCGATCCCCACACCTTTCGCGTGCGCACGGTGAGATACCAGGGAGTCAACCCGAGCGCGCTCCTGGAGGGGACGACAGAGGTCTCCGGCGATACCGTGTTCACGAACCGGGTCGAGCAGGACCAGATGATCGAGCGCGTCGAGGTGTCGCGAGTGGGGGGGCCCATCGTGATCGAGGACTTCGACATGACCTACCAGGTGCTCCTGGCCCGCGCGCTGGCGCTGAGCGACGACCCCGTAAAGAGCTTCGGGCTGGTCTTCGCCTCGACGGGCGCGCTCCTGGAGGCCAAGGCCGCCTTCCGCAGCGAGGCGGCGGTCGAATCCAACACCCAAGAGGCGATCTGCAAGCTGCTCGTCGTGGATGTCACCAACGGGAGCCCGTACGTGAGCTACTACGACCCCGAGCGCGGCATGCCCGTCTACCTGGCCTTCCCCACGGCGATGACCGAGGCCTTCCTGGACGACTTCTTCGGCGACGAGCCGATCACGCGCTGGCGCGCCGACGAGTAGCCCTCCGGGGGAGCCGCCCGAGCGCCCATCGAAGTCGCTGTCCGGTATAGGTTTGCGGCATGAGGACGCCTCCGAGTGGGTTCCGGCCGGCGTCTTTCCGGTTGACACCGTCTCCCCTGCCGGGGTACGCTCTTAGGGTCGAAGCGCAAGGTCCGGGGCCCACCGGCCGAGCGAGCGACTGGCGCCGAGCCTGCGGGAAAGGCGCCGATTCTGTATTTGCGGTTGAGAACCGTGTGTATGAAAAGACCCTTTCGTCCGAGACTCTACCAACGCGGCGTCTTCGCGGTGAGGCGGATGCGCATCCAGGCCGCCGTCTCCGCGTGGCGCCTCGCCGATCGCGGCGCCGCCGTGGCCGGCCGGGTCCGGGCCATGCGGCCGGCCCAGCTCGTGTTCCTGGGGGCGCTCGTCGCGAGCATCGCCGTCCCCACGGTGTTCTACGGGCACGAACGGGCCCGCCGCCTGGAGCTGCAGCGGGCGTACCGGATGCTCACCACCGGCTCCACGGCCGAGATTTCGGTGCTGCGCCGCCAAATGGGCGACCTGATCGCCGAGCAGGCCGAGCTGCGCGAGCTGCTCCTCGACGCCGGCTACGCCGTGTACAGCGAGAACGAGCTGGCCATCCCCGTGGTCGCGACGGGCTACTCGAGCACCGTGATCGAGACCGACGACACACCGTTCATCACGGCGTGGAACACACCGACGCGCGACGGCGTCCTCGCGCTCTCGCGCGACCTGCTGCGCCGCTACACGCCGGCCGCGCCCTTCGACTTCGGCGACACCGTGGTGATCACCGGCATCGGCGAGTTCCTCGTCGAGGACTCGATGCACCCCCGCTGGCGACGGCGGGTCGACATCTGGTTCGCCAGCCGTACCGAAGCCTTCCGCTTCGGCCGGCGCGAGGTGATCCTCCGGGCAACCTTCGAAGACCGCTCCCGCGCCCAGGAAACGGCCCTGTTCTACACCGAGCCGGTCGGCGTGGCCGCGGGCCCGGGCGCACCGGGCGGCGCCGCGCCCTGACGGCCCGCGCCGCCGTTTTGCGGTTGCATCGGCGGGCCGACCCCTCTAAGATTCTCGGGCGCTGAGGCGGGAACGCATCGCTGGCGCGAGTTCCCTCCGCACCCTCGGAACATTTCCAACGCCCGCGACCTTCAGCACTTACTGGCTGCTCCGAAGCCTGGCCATCCGTTGGGCGCGTTGGCCCCGCGGCGGCGAGCGCCGGTTTGTGCCGGGAAGGGAGTCTCTTTGAAGCAGTTTCAGCTCGTGATCATCGGCAGCGGACCCGGGGGCTACGTGGCCGCCATCCGCGCAGGGATCCTCGGTCTCGAGACGGCCCTGGTCGAGAAGGACCCGTTTCTGGGCGGGACGTGTCTGCACCGGGGATGTATTCCCACCAAGGCGCTCCTGCACACGGCCGAGATCTACGATCAGCTCGCGCACGTCGCCGACCACGGCATCGACGTCGAGGGCGTGGCGCTGGACGTCCCCCGCGTGCACGCGCGCAAGCGCGCGGTCGTCGACAAGCTCGCCAAGGGTGTGCGCTTTCTGATGAAGAAGCGCAACGTCACCATGCTCCACGGCCACGGCAGCTTCGTCGACGCGCACACGATTCGCGTGGCGGGGCCCTCGGGCGAGGAGACCGTTCGCGCCGAGCACGTGATCATCGCCACGGGGTCGACGCCCGCCGACCTGCCGCACATCAAGGCCGACGGCAAGGCCGTGATCAACAGCGACCAGATCCTCGCGCTCGAGGAGGTGCCGGCCGCACTCGCCGTGATCGGCTCGGGCGCGGTGGGCGCCGAATTCGCGTCGATCTTCGCATCCTTCGGCTCGAAGGTGCACCTGATCGAGATCCTGCCGCGGCTGCTCCCCATCGAGGACGACGACTGCTCGGCGCAGCTCGAGCGCTCGTTCAAGGGCCGCGGGATCGCCTGCTACACGGGCGCCGAGGTCACGGCGGTGAAGACTGCGGGCGCCGGGCCCAGGCTGGAGATGAAGAGGGGCGGCGAGCAGTCCACCCTCGAGGTGGACCGCGTCCTCCTGGCCGCCGGGCGCCGCCCGGTGCTGGACGGGCTGGGCCACGAGGGCATCGGCCTGGAGCTGGCGGGGCGCCACGTGGCCGTCGATGAGTTCATGCGCACCAACGTGCCCGGCGTCTACGCCATCGGCGACGTGGTGCCCACGCCGGCGCTCGCCCACGTGGGCTCGAAAGAGGGTACCCTGGCCGTCGACCACATCGCCGGCAAGCACGTGCGGGCCATCGACTACGGCAAGGTGCCCAACTGCACGTACGCGAGCCCCGAGGTGGCGAGCGTGGGGCTCACGGAGCGCGCCGCGCGCGAGAAGGGCCTGGAGGTGCGCGTGGGCAAGTTCCCCTTCTCGGCCATCGGCAAGGCCATGATCCTGGGCGAGACGGCGGGGTTCATCAAGATCGTCTCGGAGGCGCGCTACGACGAGGTGCTCGGCGTGCACATCATCGGGCCCAAGGCTACGGAGCTGATCGCCGAGGCCACGCTGGGCATGAACCTGGAGACCACGGTGGAGGAGGTGGCGCAGACGATCCACGCGCATCCGACGCTCTCGGAGGCGATGCTGGAGGCCGCGCACGCCGTCTATGGCGAATCGATCCACGCATAGCGCGTACGCGATATCCGCGCCGGCCGGCCTGGAGCTGGACCGCGTGGAGATGCTCGAGCTGCACTATTTCATGCAGCTCAACCGGCGGCTGGAAAACCGCCTGGGCCATCTCTACCGGCAGAACCAGGTGGTGGGCGGCCTCTACTCGAGCCTGGGCCAGGAAGCGTGCTCGGTGGGCAGCGCCTACGCGCTGGAGGACGGCGACTTCGTCGGGCCCATGATCCGCAACCTGGGCGCGGTCCTGGTGCGCGGCGTGCGGCCGCTGGACGTCGTCGCGCAGTACTGCGCGCGCGCCATCGGGCCCACGCGGGGCAAGGACCAGAACCTCCACTTCGGCTGGGTGGAGCGCGGACTGATCGCGCCCATCAGCGTGGTGGGCGCGCTCATTCCGGTGATGGCGGGAGTGGCGCTGGAGATGAAGCTGCACGGCAAGGCGCAGGTGGCGCTTACCTACATCGGCGACGGCGGCATGAGCACGACGGATTTCCACGAGGGCCTGAACTTCGCCGCGGTGCACAAGCTGCCGCTCATACTCATCGTGGAGAACAACGGCTACGCGTATTCGACGCCGACGTCGCGGCAGGCGGCCGTGCCCGACCTGGCCGTGCGCGCCCGGGGTTACGGTTGCCACGGCGAGATCGCCGACGGCAACGACGTGCTGGCCATGGTGGACGTGGTCCGCCGCGCGCGCGAGCGCTGCGCGGCCGGAGCGGGGCCGGTGATGGTCGAGGCCAAGACGTTCCGGCGCAAGGGTCACGCCGAGCACGACGACGCCGGCTACGTCCCCGCGGCGCTGCGCGCCGAGTGGGAGCGCCGCGATCCCCTGGACGCCTTCCGGCGCTTTCTCCTGGAGGAGATGGACGTGGCCGCGGCGGATCTGGACGACATCGAACGCAAGGCGGACGAAGAGGTCGAACGCAGTGTAGAGGAGGCGCTGGCGGCGCCGTTTCCCGACGCCTCCATCGCCCGGGAGGATGTATATGCCTGAGAAAACGGTGGCCGGCAAGGGATCGGATCGCACCGTCGAGGTGCCGGTCGAGGCCAGGCTCAAAATGCTGCACTACATGAAGCTCGTGCGCGAGATCGAGGACCGCATCGAGCGCAAGCTCTACCGGCAGGGGAAGATCGTGGGCGGCGTCTACGTGGGGCGCGGGCAGGAGGCCATCTCGGTGGGGACGGCGATCCACATGGTCAAGGACGACGTGGTCGCACCCTCGCACCGCGACATGGGCGTCTTCCTCATGCGCGGCGTCACCCCGCGCCGCATCATCGCCCAGTACATGGGGCGCGCTGCCGGTCTCACCAAGGGGCGCGACGGCAACATGCACATGGGCGACATGGACTACAACGTGATCGCCTTCGTCAGCCACCTAGCCGACAACGTCCCCGTCTCCGCGGGCGTGGCGTTGGCCTTCAAGATGCGCGGAGAGAAGCTCGTCTGCCTGTGCTACCACGGCGAGGGCGCGACTAGCCGCGGCGACTGGCACGAGGGCATCAACCTGGCCTCGGTGCACAAGCTGCCCGTGGTGTACTTCATCAACAACAACTCCTACGCGTACTCCACGCCGACGTCGCTGCAGTACGCCATTGAGGACGTCGCTTCGCGCGCCGAGGGCTACGGGATGCCCTGGGAGGTGGCCGACGGCAACGACATCATCGCCGTGTACGGCGCGGCCAAGCGCGCGATCGATCGCGCGCGCGCGGGTGGCGGGCCGTCGCTCGTCGAGTACAAGACGTTTCGCATGACCGGCCACTCGGCGCACGACGACGCCGGCTACGTCCCCCCCGAGCTATTCGAGGAGTGGAAGCGCCGCGACCCCATCGTGCGCTTCGAGAACGCGCTCATCGAGGAGGAGGCGATCACCCCGGCGCGCATCGAGGAGATGCAGCGCGAGTGCGTGGCCATCATCGACGATGCGGTGGACTGGGCGGAGCAGCAGCCCTACCCCGACCCCGCCGACGTCACCAAGGGTGTCTACTACGACGAGGGCTAAGGAGAGACGAATGGCACTGACCACCTACATCGACGCTATCCGCGAGGGCATCTGGGAGGAGATGGAGAAGGACGAGCGCGTCTTCATCCTGGGCGAGGACGTGGGCATCTACGGCGGCGCCTTCAAGGTGACCAAGGGCATGCTCGACCACTTCGGCGAGAACCGCGTCATCGACACGCCCATCTCCGAGTCCGCCATCGTGGGCGCGGCCATCGGCGCGGCGCTGGTGGGCATGCGCCCCGTGGCGGAGATGCAGTTCATCGACTTCATCTCCTGCGCGTTCGACCAGATCGTCAACTTCGCGGCCAAGTGCCGCTACCGCTGGGGCGCGGGCGTGCCCATCGTGGTGCGTGGGCCCTGCGGCGGCGGCGTGCACGGCGGCCCCTTCCACTCGCAGAACGTCGAGTCGTACTTCTTCAACGTGCCCGGGCTCAAAATCGTGTGCCCGTCGACGGCGTACGACGCCAAGGGGCTGATCAAGGCCGCCATCCGCGACCCGGACCCCGTGCTCTACTTCGAGCACAAGTACCTCTACCGCCGCATCAAGGAAGAGCTGCCGGCGGAGGATTTCGTCGTTCCCATCGGCAAGGCGCAGCTGCGCCGGGAGGGCGACGACCTCTCCATCATCACGTACGGCGCGATGACGTACACGGCGCTGGAGGCGGCGGGCGAGCTGGAGAAGGAGGGCGTCTCGGTCGAGGTGCTCGACCTGCGGAGTATCCTCCCTATCGACGAGGACGCAATCCTGGAAACGGCGCGCAAGACGAGCAAGGTGATCGTGCTACACGAGGCCACGCTCACCGGCGGGCCGGGCGGAGAGGTGGTGGCGCGTATCGCCGAGAAGGCCTTCGAGCACCTCGACGGCCCCATCGTGCGCATCGCGCCGCCGGACACGCCGGTTCCCTACAGCCCGCCGCTGGAAGAGGCCTTCCTGCCGCAGGTCAACGACATCGTGGCGAAGGCGCGCGAGCTGGCGGCTTATTGACTTGGAGGCATCGACGAGGAGGGTCTCCGCGTCAGGTCCTCGCTCGCGGATGGAAACACAGTTCGCTCGCTGCGGATTCCGCGTCGACACTCCTCGTCGATGCCCCGCACGTGATATGACAAGGAAGTGATCATGGCAACTGACGTTATCATGCCGCAGATGGGCGAGAGCATCGCCGAGGGTACCATCGTCAAGTGGCTCAAGAGCGTGGGCGACCACGTCGAGCGCGACGAGCCGCTCTTCGAGATTTCCACCGACAAGGTCGACGCCGAGATTCCGTCGCCGGCCGAGGGCGTGCTGCTCCAGGTCCTGGTGAACGAGGGCGACACGGTGGCGATCAACACGGTGGTGGGACGCATCGGCGCGAAGGGCGAACAGCCAGCGGCCGCTCCTGCGGCCGCGGCACCACAGCCCAAAGCCGCCGAGCCGGCTGCCGCCACACCGACACCGGCACCGGCGGCCCCTGCGCCCGCGCAGGCACCCCCGACCCCACCACCCGCCGCGGCGCCAGCGCCGTCACGCGGCGTGGTTCGCTCGTCGCCCGTCGTGCAGAAGATCGCCGCCGAGCGCGGCGTGGACATCTCGCTCATCGAGGGCACCGGCGCGGGCGGGCGCGTGACCAAGAAGGACATTCTCGCTTACATCGAGGGCGCCGCGCAGGCCGCCACACCGCCGCCACCCGTGGCCGCTGCCACCGCACCCGCTCCGAGTGCGCCTCGCGCCGCCGCACCGGGCGCGCCTCCGGCCGCCAAGACCTTCCCCGCCGGTCAGAACGAGGTGCGCGAGCCCATGTCCATCATGCGCAAGAAGATCGCCGAGCACATGGTGATGAGCAAGCGCACCTCCGCGCACGTGTACTCGGTCCACGAAGTGGACATGAATCAGGTGGTCAAGCGCCGCGCCGCGCTCAAGCCCGAGTTCGCCGCCGAGGGCGTGAACCTCACGTTTCTGCCCTTCTTCATCGACGCCGTGATCCGCGGGATCAAGGAGTTCCCCATTATCAACGCCACCGCTGACGGCGACGACATCGTGTACAAGAAGAACGTCAACATCGGCATCGCCGTGGCACTCGAGAACGGTCTCATCGTGCCCGTGATCAAGCACGCCGACCAGATGAACCTCCTGGGGCTGGCCAAGGCCGCATCCGACCTGGCCGAGCGCGCGCGCACCAAGCGCCTCGTCCCCGACGACGTGCAGGGCGGCACCTTCACCATTACGAATGTCGGCGTGTTCGGTAGCCTCTTCGGCATGCCCATCATCAACCAGCCCCAGGCCGCCATCCTCGGCATCGGCACCATCGTCAAGCGCCCCGTGGTGATCGACGACGCCATTGCCATCCGGCCCATCGTCTACGTATCTTTGTCCTACGACCACCGCATCGTGGACGGCGCCGACGCGTCGCGATTCCTGAGCGTGGTCAGGCGCGAGCTGGAGAAACCGGCCGCCTAGGCAAGCATATAATGCGAGTCTGTCGCGTCATCGATATCGGGCGCATGCCCTACGCCCAGGCCTTCGCCCTGCAGAAGCGCGAGGTCGCGCGCCTGCAGCGCGACGCGGGCGACGAGGTGCTCTATCTCGTCGAACACCCGCACGTCATCACCGTGGGCCGCAACGCCACCGGCGAGGCCATCCTCGCCGACCGAAGGCTCGTCGAGGGGCGCGGCGTGGAGATCGCCCAGACCGACCGCGGCGGCGACGTGACCTATCACGGCCCCGGACAGCTCGTCGGCTATCCCCTGCTGCGCCTAGACGATGGACGACGCGACATCCGCCGCTACGTGCACGACCTCGAAGAAATGCTGATCCGCGCGCTCGCCGACTTCGGCATCCACGCCGAGCGCCACGCCGTGCACCGCGGCGTGTGGACAAACGGGCGCAAGATCGCCTCCCTCGGTATCCGCATCGCGCGCTGGGTGACCAGCCACGGCTTCGCCTTCAACGTGAGCACCGACCTCTCGTACTTCTCGCTCATCCAGCCCTGCGGCATCCAGGGCTGCGAGATGACGAGCATCGAACGCGAAATCGGCAACCAAATCAGCAGGGACGAAGCCATCCAGCGAGTGATCGCACGCTTCGCCGAGGTCTTCCAACGCGAAATGATCCGCGAAAGTACCAGTGAAGCGAAGGTGGCCGGCCATGTCTGAGCCCGCCCGCAAGAGCGACGCACCGCGCCGGCCCGAGTGGTTCAAGATTCGCCTGCGCACCAACGAGGAGTACCGTCACGTCCAGCACCTGGTCTCCAAGCTGAGCCTCAATACCGTGTGCACAGAGGCGCGCTGCCCCAACATCTACGAATGCTGGGGACAGGGCACCGCGACCTTCATGATTCTCGGCGATATCTGTACGCGCCACTGCGGCTTCTGCTCCGTGGCCAAGGGCAAGCCCGGACCCGTCGATGCCGACGAGCCCGCGCACGTCGCCGAAGCCGTCGCGCGCCTCGGCCTCCAATACGCCGTGATCACGTCGGTAGACCGCGACGACCTGCCCGACGAGGGCGCCGGCCACTTCGCCCACACCATCGCCGAGATCCGCGCGCGCGTCCCCGCCTGCGGCGTCGAAGTGCTCATCCCCGATTTCAATGGAAAGAAAGAACTGCTAGAGATCGTGCTCGAAGCCGGCCCCGACTGCCTCGCCCACAACATCGAGACCGTGGCACACCTCTACCGCCGCGTGCGCCCTGTGGCGGTCTATGAGAACACCCTGAAGATCCTCGAGCACGCCGTCCTCTGGCGCGAGCGCCGCGCCTCCGACATGCGCGTCAAGTGCAGCATCATGGTGGGACTCGGCGAGACCATGGAGCAGCTCCTCGATACCATGCGCGACATCGCCCACACCGGCTGCGACATTCTCACCGTCGGCCAGTACCTTCCTCCCAAGAGGAAGGCCCTCCCCCTCGATCGCTACTACTCCCTCCAGGAATTCGCCCGTATTCGCGAAGAAGGCCTCGCCATGGGCTTCAAGCACGTCGAATCCGGCCCCCTCGTCCGCAGCTCCTACCACGCCCGCGAGCAGGTGGAATCGGCCGGGTGCGGGACGCGCTAGCCGCGTACCCAGCTCATCGCCGGCTCATAAACAACCGGACCCGTGCCACGGTGCTGCCCGACGAGACAGCAACTACCGGCTCTGCTGCGGCCTCCGCTGGAGCCTCGACTGCGATAGCCATGCCGTGCGGCTCGCCCCGGGCCATGCACTCCCTCACCACTCGGGTGACGTCGATTCGCACTCTCTGCCGGGCCCCGGCCCGACTGACCAGCGCCTCGCCCGGAACCGCCGTGGAGACCGCCGTAGCTCCCGCCGCTCCAGCGAGATCCGCAGGCACCACTCGCACTACGAAAGGAACGAACGCGCCTCCAGTCGCCTCCACGTCCAGCTCCATCTCCAGCATCGCGAAGTCCAGCCGCGATTGCGCTGACAGCGCCGGCAAGTCCACGGCAAAGATCAACTCGAACGGATCCGTCCCCTGCACCGTGACATCCGACGCCGTAACCGCAATCTCGGTCCGTTCCGCCTCAGCCCTCGCGCCGAACGTCAGCACGAGCACCCATACGGCTAGCGAAACAAACGCTCTCATTCTATTCTCCATAAAGCGCCTTCACCCTCCCCCACGTCGTCTCCTCCGCCCGCACCGTCCCGCACCCAACCGGGAGTGGCCCGATCAGCCCGCAGTCGAGGAAAGGCAGCGGCGTGTTCCCAGGTGCACAGGGAGACGACGATTGCAGGTAGTTATCACCCCCCT
>Ga0224512_10004807_pt1 | contig 11290 bp, 11 predicted proteins | sample SF_May12_sed_USG_4_FD_169103 | JGI IMG/M metagenome (GOLD analysis project Ga0224512, IMG submission 169103) | Sediment microbial communities from San Francisco Bay, California, United States - SF_May12_sed_USGS_13 | ecosystem: Environmental > Aquatic > Marine > Sediment | place: USA...
GCGGTTGTCGCCTGAGTACCCATATCGCGCTGAACGCCATGGCGCACAATACCGCCAGGGTCCAGACGGGGGGCAGGCCGGCATGCGCCATCATGCCGTCGCTGCTCAGGATGAACGGCGAAAACAGGTGAGTGTTGAGCCACTCATTCATTGCAGATCATTCGGCATTACCGTGATGATGTGCCGCCTGTACGTGTTGCAGGCGTCGGCGCTGCACCAGGTTCACGGTGACCAGCGCGATCAGGATTACACCACTCACTACGCCAATGGTGCCGAAGGACAACGGTGTACCAATAGTCAATGGCAAATCGACACTATAGGGCTCGCCGTCCGCTTCGAATTCAGCCCGAATAATGTAGTTACCATCCTCCTCGAACACGAAATTCTGGCTGTAGTGATCATCATGGATTTGTTGCGTGCCGATGGTCTGCTCCCAGCTCGAAAAGAGACTGTCGTCACGCACCTTGAATGTCACCGCACCGCTATAAGGCTGCTCATTGTCGATTCGTGAGGCATACAGGTTGACCGTACCGAGTTCGCCAGGCTTGGGAAAGGCGGGAAACGCCATATACGTCACATGATATTGACCAATCCGGGTTTGCATCTGTACCGACGGCGGCGTATCGGGATCCTCACTCAGAACATGAGCTGGCTGTCCCGCCACATCATGCGCACAGGCTGTGGACTGCAGAGCAACTACAAACAAAAAGCAACAAGTAGCAATCAGCGCTTTCGCCATACGACCGGCTCGGACTGTTCTTCTTGCCACTGTAGCCAAAGACGGATTCACAATCCAGAATGGCAGGCTCGATTGCGGAGAGACTTCGACACACTGTTCGCAGCCTATACATCCGTCCTTGCGATCATTGACTGACCGATCGGTCCGTGTCTGCCCGGAGCGAGAGACGCATCATCTATAATGACGGCAGACAAGGAGCAAGGAGCCCCAGGAATGAACACAGCAATTCTCATAAACCCCTCGGCTCGGTTGTCAACTGTCCTCACACTCTTTGCCTGTCTGGCTATGACCGATGCCGCCATTAGTGCGGAAGCTAATGACCCGCACCAGGTCGGGTCGCTCAGGATCACGATTCTCTCGACGATGCTGGCGGAGCAGGGTATCGGCGAGTGGGGGTTCGCGGCGCTCGTCGAAGCCGATGGTCATCGTATCCTGTTCGACACCGGCAACTACCCGGATACTGTTCTCAGAAATGCCGCCGCACTCGGCATTGACCTGGCCGACGTCGAGGAGGTCGTGCTGTCGCATAACCACAGCGATCACACTGGCGGGTTGGTCGCTTTAAGGACCGAACTGGTGAAGAAAAATCCGGCGGCGCTGTCGCGCGCCCATGTCGGTCGCGGCATTTTCTGGGAGCGCCTCGGCAGGCCTTCCAGCTATGTGCAGATGGCGTCGCGCCGGCAGGATTACGTGGCGCTCGGTGGGAGCGTGATCGAGCACGATACGGTGACGGAGATTCACCCGGGCATCTGGCTGACGGGGCCGGTGCCGCGCGTCCATCCGGAGAGGAACTGGGGCGGTGCGAACAGGCCGGTCCCGCGCCAGGTACAGTCGCCGGACGGTCCCGTCGAAGACAATATCCCGGAAAGTATGTCGATGGTGATCCACACGCCCAGGGGGCTCGTGGTGCTGTCGGGATGCGGCCACGCCGGCATCGTCAACACGCTGGAGTATGCACAGAAGGCTGTAAGCCCGGTCCCGGTGCATGCGGCCATCGGTGGTTTTCACCTGGCTGACGCAAACGAAGACACGCTCAACTGGACGGCGCAAAAGCTTGTCGGTATCGGCGTAGACAATTTCGTGGGCGCGCATTGTACGGGGCTGGAACCGGTGTACCGATTCCGGCAGCTGGTCGACCTGAATCGGGAAAACGCGGTTGTCGGCGCCGTGGGCGCAACGTTTACGCTCGACGGCGGCATCGATCCGTTGCGGATCGCCCGCTAGCCGGTCCGCAGGTGGGCTGCGGAATCACCTATTCCGTCCTGGATATCTGCCTTTGATGACGACAGCGGTCCGGACAAACCTCTCGTCGGTGAACCGGGTTGCGTGGACATCCATGGAGAATCGCGGAGCCGCGGTGCTTCGAACGAAGCTGCGGGAGTCCGTGCGAAGCTCGTTGCGTCGCACCTCCGTAGCGACGGATTGCCGCTTTTGTGGTCCGATGATCGGGGTTAAGTTCAGTATTGCAGCACTATTATCCTCAGGAAATGCAGACATGAAGAACTCAATACCTGGCAATCGATCACTGTTTGGCAATTGGTTTCCGCTCGCTGCTGTCACGATATGCGGCGTACCATTGGTGGGCTGACAGTCCAAACCGCCCGCTTGCCTGGCGTTGATCTGGCGAATCCATCGACAGCACCAAAAATTGCTAAAGTAGCGTCTATGGCTCGCTTCGCTGTCGTCGCTCTCCTGCACCTTGCTTTCGCAACGCCATCGCTGAGTAATGAGGCCTCGGTCGTCACCGGATCCGTCGCAAAAATGTCATCGGACGCGTGGATCATCACCGGATTTGATTCTGCACTCGAGTTGACGGACGCGGGACTGAGCGGCGAATTTAGTATTGTCAGAATTGTCTTGTTGGAGTCCGGCCAGGTCTTTGACGATATCCGTATCGTCTGTACTTCGATTATTCTCACAACGCACACCACGCAATGTGCGCAAGCGACGTTTACACTGGACATCCCGGGCATCGGCCGCCAGGCAATTCCCGGGGCCTTGACCTACAACCAACGCACCAGCACCGCCGAGATCGAACTCGCCAGCGTAGCGATCGCGGGCGGCCGCGTCCGGTGCAACATCACGATGAACGATGCCGGTGTCGATATCCGCTATGCGGGCACGCAACTTCAGCTCGCCGGATTGCACGAGGTCGCTGCAAACTTTAGCGATGCGTTTGCCGAATATTCCGCAGGAGGCCTCGCGGATATTGTTGGCACATTCAGCGCCCCGCGTGAGAGGCCGGTGCACATCGCCTTTGTGGCCGATCTCGGCGAGGTATCGCTGGCGAACAACGCGGGTACGGTTGCCGCGGATGGCGTTGCAGGAAAACTTGATCTTGATATCACCCTGGCGTCAGACACAACGCGCTTTGACCTGAGTTTCGACAGCCAGCAGGGCGAGGCTTACCTCGAGCCGGTCTACGCGAACTTTTCGGAGAGCGCGCTAAGCTTGCAAGCAGAAGACGTTGTAACGCCCGACTTCTCGGTGTTCGGCATTCCGCGCTTTCGCGTGCAACAGGAAGCGTTGCTGGATATGAGCGGGTCGGCGAAGCTGCGCCTTCCGACCGACGAAGCGCCGACAACGGGAATAACCGCGGACGTCGAGCTGCGCAATTCGTCCGTCGCCAGCCTGTATACGAACCTGATCAAAATTGCCGCGGCGGGGACGATCCTCGGCGACCTGGAGGCGGACGGGACCTTGTCCGGCTCTGTCAGTATCGTCGACAGCGCGTTGCGCTCCGCCAACGTGCAGCTCGACGATACGATTCTCGACGATCGCCGTGGCCGATTCGCAATCTACGCGTTGGACGGTAACGTCGACTGGAGCGCGGACGAAAACCGTGTGCCGGATACAAGCCAGCTACGTTGGGGCAGCGGCACGGTCTACAACATCGTCATCGGTAGCGGTGCTGTCAATCTGCAGCTCGGCAACAACGATGTCGAAATGCTGGGCCCATTACGTCTGTCCACGCTGGGTGGCGCGCTGCTGATTAATCAGCTAGTGCTCAAAGACTTCGGCAGCGATGATGCGACCGGCGCACTCGACGCCGAACTCGAGCCCATTCAGCTTGGCCAACTCACTGCAGCCTTCGGCTGGCCGGCTTTTTCCGGCACGCTGTCAGGCAGGCTGCCGCTGCTGCAATTAGCCAAAAATACGATCACGGTCGGTGGCACGCTGAGTGCGCAGGCCTTCGATGGCACGATGGAGGTGTCCAACCTCCGGATAGAGCAACCGTTTGGCAGGGTGCCGCGTTTGTATGCCGAACTGGCGTTTCGTGATCTCGATCTGCGACGCGTCACCGAAGCGTTTTCCTTCGGCCTCATTCAGGGGCGGTTAAGCGGCGACGTTCTAGGATTGACCATGCAGAATTGGCGCCCGGTGGCGATGGACATGCATTTTTACACGCCCGCGGATGATAAGTCGCAGCACCGCATCAGTCAGCGCGCGGTCGAGAATCTCGCCAGCGTTGGTGGCGGTGGAGCCGCGGCCGTGTTGTCAACCGGGTTCCTGAAGTTTTTTGACGTATTTGCCTATGACCGGATTGGCCTGCGCTGTGTGCTGAAAGACGGCGTTTGCAAGATGAGTGGCGCCGGCCCGGCGAAGTCGGGTCCACAGGGCACGGGTTTTTATCTGGTCAAAGGCAGCGGCGTGCCGAGAATTGACGTCGTCGGGTTTCGCAATACGGTAAGCTGGCCGAGACTGGTGCAGCAGCTAGCGGCGATCACGCGAGCCGGCTCGCCGACCGTGAACTGACGGATGCGTGACAGCGTCCGAAGAGGAGTTTGATAGCCATGCGCAGAATAGCAACCACCTTTATGTCCTTGTTTTTGGTGTTTGTCGTGGCGTGCGTCACGATCAATGTGTACTTCCCCGAAGCTGCGGCGATCGAAGCAGCGGACCGCATTATCGATAAAGTCCGAGGCGAGGATGCAGATAACACCACGTCGTTTGTGCATCCCGGGAATCGCCGCGATGTGTCGGTGCTGCTTGCATTTGCACATGGCGTCAGCAGCTTCCTGATCAGTGATGCTAGCGCGCAGGGCGACGTCGATTTCGACAAGCCGTCGCCGGAAAAACAGGCGCTGGAGAATTCACTGGCAGCTCGATTTCCATCGCTCAGGCCTTATCTCGATTCCGGCGCCATCGGCCTGACGGATGCCGGGTTGCTGGAGTTTCGCGATCGCAGCCTCGTGCCGCTAAAAGATCGCAACAGTGTTGTGCAATTGGTCGCAGCGCAGAACAACGACTGGAATGCTCTGTACGCCGAGATTGCCGAACTCAATGGCCACACCGAGTGGCAAGATAGCATTCGGCGTACCTTTGCCGACCGATGGATCGCGAAAGCGGACAGGGGCTGGTACTACCGTGAAGGTGGGGTCTGGAAACAAAAGTAAATAAATCAAGGGGTCGAACCGATTATCAATTCGGTTCGACCCCTTAGATTTCGATCAGGCGGTCAGATAAAGGATCAGGGTCGTGTAAGCGGCGAACACGATTGACAGGGCCTTGAACCATGCCGGCTTCAGCATCGTCAACAGCATCAGAGTGCCGCCGAGCACCGGAAACCCAATCGATGGCAGCAGCGGATTGCCGAACATCGTCAGGTTCACGTATGGCCCGACACAAAAATAGCCGAACATCGAGAGCGCCGACACTCGTCCGAGCGATTGACTGTGTGACAGGAAATCCAGTTCAGTATTGTCGGAGATATCGTAGTCTTCCATCGGCAGCGCGAGCTCAGCTGCTCCATATACGAATATTGAGCCGATCACCAGCACGAAGAAATCTATGATCGACCAGTCAGAGACTGTGCGCAGCTCCCAACCAACCCACCACAGTTGCAATATGTAGAGCATTACGCAGACGCCCCACAACGTCGTCGCCCAGTGATAGGTTACCTGCTTGTGGGCACGAATTAATCCAGCAACGGAATGGAGCAGACGGGCAATAGCCAAACCGAGAACAATCGAGATGGCAATAAAGATGTATTCGTGCTGAGTCATACAACCAGGCTGCCTGCGCTACTGTGGATGTCCATTAGCATTCAGCAATGCAGGCGATACAGCGCTTCAACAGGGCGAAATGCGCCCCTGGCCACTAAACAAGTGGCTTCGACAGGTCAGCGCTATTCGCCCATGACTCCGGAGGCCCTGTGGCAGCCCTGGCAATTCTCGTTGATACGCTCCGCCGCGGCTTGCGCGGCGTCAAGATCGGGCGCCTCTTCTACGGCACGGGCGGCCTCGCGCATGCCTTCCAGATACGGCTGCCATTCGGCCTTAACACCGCTGACCGTTTCGTGCCGTGACAACCAGTAGGCCGGCGTCCTTGCCGACGGGAGGTCGCCGTCCGCGAGGGCGAAGTTGAGTTGATCAAGCTGCTCCGCGTGAAGATGCATATGCTGCAGAAATGTATCGTCCCGCCAATCTTGCCTCTCTGCCGCGGGTTCTTCGACTGCCGGCGCGATCACTGGCGCTTCGGCCACGTTTTCAGGCGCTGCCTGTTCTTTCTCAGCGCAACCCATCGTGTTCAGAGCGATCCCTACAATCAATAATCGGTACAGTTTCATAGCTACTCACAACCCGGTGACCGGTAATAACGGTAGCTAGAATAACTGATGGTTGCTTCAAGATAAAATTAGTTTGATCCTGTCGCGGTAACTCACCACAGCCTGGACGATGCGAGTACGGCATTGCAGCAAGAATTAATAGGCACATTGGGCGCAGAAGTAAATGCATGACCGTTCCAGCCAGGGTGCGTCATCGAATGAACCAAAAATGCGCGTGTCGGTGGTTGTTTGGTGCAGGCCTTGCCTGGTTGTCCGCAAAATAACCCATTTGACCCCATTCATGATCTCGTTTTCGGCACAGACCGTTTGATCGCCGCGCGGCTGCTCGGCAGTATCGAACCTCTCGAGAAAACCGAGAACAAACGGTTTCGCGGCAGCAGCGCTTAGCGGGACAAGATGTTCCGGCAGCCCCTGCGCTGGAAACACGGATCGGAGGCCAGCGACGCCGAATTTTGGTTAACCGCCTAGGCCTGCATCGCCGGCGGCTTCGGGATCAGGACCGGCGTCCTGCGCTTATATGCCTCGTAATCGCTGTCGCCGCCCCAACGGTTGTCGGCTTTTTCTTCCAGTAACGGGATGCCGCTGACCCTTATCAGCAGAAACGCAACGAACACCGGCGAGATCAGCACGGCCCACTGCCAGCCCTGCAGCACCGGCACGGCCACGATCGCCATGCCCGTCCACAATACGATTTCGCCGAAATAATTCGGGTGGCGCGACCAGGCCCACAGGCCGACGTTGATGAACTTCCCGTCGTTGTCCGGATCGTCTTTGAATTGGGATTTCTGCCGGTCTGCGACAATCTCGATGAGTATGCCGATCGCCCACACCGCGATGCCGACGATGCCGACAGCCCCGAGCGGCACGCGTGTCCCACCGGTGATGACGGCCAGCGCGGCTGCCGCAGTCAGCAGCACCCACAGGCCCTGTAAGGTCCACGCCATAAAGAATCTGAGCGGCCGGTTCTTGATGTCGTCGAAGCGGCTGTCCTTGCCGCTGCGCGAGATACGCAGGAACAGGAACGTCGCGAGCCGCAGCGACCAGGCGAGGACCATGGCTGCCACCAACGTCGCACGCAGGTCGAGTTCGGCGGACAGCAGCACGGCGACCACCGTAACGGAGATGTAAGTGATGCCACCGACAAGGTCGTAATAGTGCTCTGTCCGTGACAGAGCCGCAGGGATGAAGGCCAGCCAGTTGATCGCGAACGCCAACGCACCGCATAGCGCAAATACCGGTATCGCAGCAACCCGGTCGCCGCCGTCGCTGCCTGCCCATGACATGAAAGCGCCTATCACCAGTGCGATGGCGATTGCGAAAGTTATCTGTGCATTACTGCGCTCAGCCATGTGGGTTACTCCAGGTTATTTGAACTGTTATGGGATCCTAGAATTGTCAAAGACCTGTGCCGCTCTGTACTAGCGACCACGCGTTTCCCTCTGCCGCATTGGCATCGTATCGATCAGGGCGTAAATCTCCGTCACCGGTGTCGCGGTTGCGCCTGACAACTTGATTGAGCCGTCCTTGCCGATCAGCCTGAGGGCGAAGGATTCGGGCTCGATTCCCAAAGCCGCGCGTGCCGTGGTGGCTTCCTCCTTGGTCAGCTCCCGGTCCTCGGCGGTGGAAACCGCATCGGCCAGCAAGGTCACGAGTGCCATGTCGCGGTCCGCAAATTCTGCAGCCGTCAACGCCAATTCGTTCTGCTGTTGTCTCAGGTTCTTGTCATCTTCGGTCGGCGCGCTGAGGACTAAAACGCGCTTCTTCCACTCGTACTGCGAGAGCGTAAACGGTGCCTCCGCCGCATAGGCTTTCACGCTGGCCAGGCGCAATTCAAAGGCGCCATCCTGATGGTCGTAGATCATCAATCCCATGCCCGTGATTTGTGCTGGTTCGAGCGCGGGTCCATCCAGCTGAAGTCCCCGGTACCGGGGAGCGAAGCTGGAGAAGGGAATGTTGACGGTGCTCCATGTGCCGTTCCGAGTGTCGAACTCAGCCCGGTAGCTGACCGGCCTGCCACGCCAGCGCGCGGTGGTTGTCAGTAGCCAGGTGTAGCGACGGCCATCGCCCATGGTACGTAGCTGGATTCCAGTGTAGGTCGATAAATCCAGCTGCATGGGCTGCGTCCGGATCGAACTGAAACCGCCGCCATTCGTGTTCGTGCGGCCAGTGAAGCGCAACTCTCCGCGCTCCTGGTCGAAATCGCCCGTGCTCCGTCCTCCCATCACGTCATCGTTCAACACATACCAGCCCAGGTCGCAACTCGTCGCGGTAAAGTCGGTGAGTACACGTTCTCCGGGGCCGGCATCCGAGGCAGTGAGGGTTGGACCGGGAAATGTCATTAGCAGCAATCCAATAAGCGCATAAAAAGGTATCACGCCTGGTTTTCGATTCATGGCTCGGGTAGTGAGATGGTTGCAAAATACCGGATTGGTTCGGCTGCTGGCTCCGCCGCTTGCTCTCACCGCCATCCTTTTCAGCCCCTGTAAGCCAGCAAAATGGTTTCCCGTTCGGGAAGCAGCTTGTGCCACTGCCGGCAACTGCTTGCGGCCTGATTGCCGAGCGTCATCGTGGCGCGCACCGAGCGGCTCAGGGCGTTGGCATAAAGCCGCTGGTAGTACGGTAGCCTGGCGACATGAAACGGTAATATCTCTTCGAGCGTAAGGTCGGTGTCCAGTGTCGCGGCGAAGGCGTCATAGAATCGGCGAACCGCATCGGCCACCGGGTTGTCTTTGGCCAGCACGTCGGACGGAGCAATCGTCCAGGTCATGTCGCGTTGCAGAACACACGTTCCGACAAAACCAGCGCGTCGTTCATTCGACCACTCGTAAGGTGCGATAAGGCTCAAAAACCAAGCACCATTGATCCAGTATAGATAATTTGCTGCGCCGACCACCGGGCGAAACTTGAACGTTGCGGACAGCACGAGCATCGATGTGAAAAGCTCCGCCAACACCTGGCGATGCGTCTTGGCGACGACGCCCCGCGGCTCAGTCTGGTGCCAGTCGAGCAGAAGCCCGTTGCGCCCCTTGCCTTCTGGATTGCCATCTGTGTTGCGTACGACGACAGCATTGCCGGATTCGCGATGTATCAGTTGACTCATGTCATTCCTGAATAAACGGGATTAAGGGGGCGGGCCAGGCAGCCAAAAGCATAGCTGATTCAATGTACGGTGCCGGCCGACTGGACCATCCGCCGCTACGACTGCGCATCGAAGCTGCTTCGCGCGCTTTTCTCCGTAAAACAAAGGTAGAGATTAACCTCGATGCCTGCGTCAAAACAGGTCGTTGGACGCAAGGGATACAACTTGTTACACGCAATATCGCCGAACCGGACGAAGTTCGAAAAACTGAGGCTCGAGAGCTGTTGCCCGCTTTCATGCGACAACCCCATTGCGCAGCATTCGCCGGTTGCTTCTTACCGGGCACGTTCTGTATCGCGTGCGCGGGCTGGTGGTGTTGCCAGCTGTTCGTTACAGTGCTCGGCCCTTACAAGACTATTCAATCCAGAGGTTTGAAGATGACGCGACTACTGGCGACAACTGCAAGTTTACTCCTGATAACAAGTGTGCAGGCGCAGAGCGATCTGCCTTTTGCTGTCACGCCCATCGCTTCTTTTGACGAACCCTGGGCACTGGCGTTCCTGCCGGATGGCCGCATGCTGGTCACGGAAAAGAAGGGCAACCTCTTCATCGTCACACAGGATGGCCGGAAGTCCCGATCCGTTCGTGGTATGCCGGACGTGGATTATGGCGGTCAGGGTGGTCTGGGCGATGTTGCCCTGCACCCGGATTTTGCCAACAACGGGCTTATTTATCTGAGCTACGCCGAGGGCGGCGCGGGCGGGACCCGCGGCGCCGCTGTCGCACGCGCGGTGCTCGTTCAGAATGAGCGCGGCGGATACCTGTCTGCGGCCGAGGTAATCTGGCGGCAGTATCCGAAACTGGTCGGTTATGGTCATTATGGCCATCGCTTGCTGTTTGATGATCACGGCTACCTGTGGATTTCGTCCGGTGATCGCCAGAAGTTCACGCCGGCGCAGGATATGCAGTCCAACCTTGGCAAGATCCTGCGTCTTAAAGACGACGGCTCGGTACCCGAGGACAATCCCTTCGTTAATTACATCGAGCAAGACCCATTAGTCGACGATGTGGGGGTTTACGGACAGATCTGGTCACTTGGCCATCGCAATCCGCTGGGTATGGCAATCGATCTTGACGGTCAACTGTGGGGCATCGAGATGGGTCCGGCGGGGGGTGACGAACTTAACCAGATCGTCCGTGCGGGCAATTACGGATACCCGGTCGTATCCAACGGCGATCATTATGACGGGCGGGATATCCCGGATCACGACACGCGACCCGAATTCCTCCAGCCCGCGGCATGGTGGACCCCCGTCATTTCGCCTGGCAATCTCACGGTGTATAGCGGTCGTCTGTTCCCGGATTGGCACGGCGATCTTCTCGCGGCCGGGCTCTCGTCGCAGGCCATCGTGCGGATAAAGATTAATGGTCGCGATGCGCAAGAGGTCGATCGTTACCCGATGGGCGCGCGCATTCGCAGTATCGTCCAGGGGCCCGAAGGTGAACTCTGGGTGCTGGAGGATGAGGAAGACGCAAGCAAGGGACGTCTACTCCGGCTGACGCCGAAAGACTGAGTATCAGCGTATCGGTATTGATCGATGCAGGCAATCGGTGGCCTGCACCCTCCGCCTCGTCGGATGCGTGGACCGGGCGCCGCTCGCGCCGTGCCCGGTACCCCGCTTTGTCCCGGGGCGGCGCCTAGTCCGGCTCGCCGATCTCCTCGGGTTCAGCCGACGGGACATCCTGCTTCTCGATCTTGCGCGGTGCCTTCTGCAGGGCCTTGGCCTCCTCCTTGGTAATCGGATAGAACCTGCCGAGGCCACAGGACGGCCCGGGCGTGAAACCAAAACCGTAGTCATTGAGCACCGTGATGATGTCGAGATCGCAGAGCTGCGACAACGAG
>Ga0224512_10004808_pt1 | contig 11285 bp, 15 predicted proteins | sample SF_May12_sed_USG_4_FD_169103 | JGI IMG/M metagenome (GOLD analysis project Ga0224512, IMG submission 169103) | Sediment microbial communities from San Francisco Bay, California, United States - SF_May12_sed_USGS_13 | ecosystem: Environmental > Aquatic > Marine > Sediment | place: USA...
TTTTACCATCTGCCATTACAAAGAAATCAGTTTCTCCAGTGGTTAGCATCAATAAAGAAGGATTTTCAAATTCTACTTTAACGTTATATGATGAACCTTGATCAGTTTTTTCAATAAGATCGCTTTCGGTAATCATAACTCCAATTTGAGAGGCAGAAGCATATTGTGAATATCCAAAAATACCGATGCCTATAACCAAGGCAATAATCATCCATTTTTTGGAATTATTCATGCGTGATAATCATTAAATTCCATTTTAATCCAAATGGAAAAAAAACTCAATAACATGTGTAAAAATTTTAATCTACTCTTAAAGCTCCGTAGAGCTAATATAATAAAAGACAATTATTTGACTTAGGATCATATGGCAAAAATAAAACTGAAATTCGGAGAAAACGAAATTGAGGTTGATTCTAGGGATTTTTATGTAGATAATCAAACGTTAGGCGAAGTTATTGAACATTTGGCTAACCTTATGGGAGAAAATCAAGTTCAACCAGTTTATGATAATACTCCTACAATTAGTCCAACCATCGAGGAATCAAATTATGATAGTCTAAACTCTTTAGAAGATATTGAAATTTTTGAACCTGAATTTAACGAACCACAACCAATATTGTCAAGTGAAATTAAAGACAAATTACGAATTTTAGAGAAAAATGCTTTCTTTAATGTCCCACGAACAGTTACTGATACAGTCCAACAGTTACGTGAATATGGCTGGGTTGCAGGTCCACTAGATGTCTCAAAAGCTCTAGTAAATATGGCATCAAACAGAGAAATATCAAAAGATTCTACAGAAAACAGAATCCATTACTTTGCCGAAGAAGTAATTTTAACTAATTAGAATTATATTTACACTTTTTACACGAACCAAAAATTTCGCCCTCAAGATGATCAAAATGAGTGTTGCAACTTTTGCAAGTGTGATGCATATCAAAATACCCATCTGATTCTATTTCTCCTATTTGCTTTGATTCAAGATCTGTTTTTCCACACTTGATACAATGGCAACCGCATTCTATTTTCATTAAACCTCAAACTCGATAATCTATGTATAGTTCTTACACTTATAGAAATTATTGGGGAAAAAACGAGAAATCCCACTTGAAATTGATGATCACTTTAAACTATTTGGAAAGGAACCGTGGGAAGTAGAATACGGAGAAAAATGCCCCATTTGTAATATTAGGATAGACGAATATGGTTTTTGTTCTTGTGGATCAGCTGGTGATTAGATTTTTTTTCTTTTAAGGAAAAATATTCCTGTAATGACTGCTCCGATAATTATAATGCCTACAACTATAACTTCCAGTTGAATTGATTCTTCTGGTGATATTTTAATTTCTGGAACAAGAGTTCCGATAATTGAAATCTCACCAGAATTTTGAGGTTTCATGTTTAACCAAACGTGAGTATCATTGTTAAAAGTAGTTTGAAAACGAATTTTTTCATCATCTAAAAACACTTGATAGGGTTTAGACAATAAATTGACAGGTAAAATTGTTGTAACCCATTTTCCACCATCTATTACTTCAAAACTTATTCCTTTTGAAGGATCAAAAATAAATTGGTTAATTTTATCCACGGTTCTAATTTCAATTAAAAATTTACTATCTTGAATTTTTACACTCTCAAAAATTTTTGGCTCATCCATAGAAAATTCTAAAAACATTTTACAACCATGACATACAATCCCATCCTTTTCACCTAGATATGCGGGTTGATTATTTACAAAAATAAGATTTACTTTTTTAGGAAAAATAAAAGCGGTACTTTCAAGATAAAAAAAATCTAAAGTCCAAACATTATCTTTTAAGGTTAATTCATTTTCAAGATCATATTCAATAATTGTTTCATTATCTGATGGCAAGATCATTAATGAATCACCACCAATTTCTCCGTATTGTACACTATTTCCTTCTTGATCTTTGACTGTAAGATATGATTTTGTACCATTAATCAATTCTATTTGGCTAGGCACATTTAGATCCTCAATTACATGCTCTACTTGCATTTCTCCCGTTAAACTTATTGTGACTGTGACTGATTTTTGTTTAGAGTCTTCACCTGGAATTTGAGCAGTTGCATCTGGAATAATGATTATTGCAACAATTATTAAAAAAATATCAAAATAATTCTTCATCTATTTCACTGTAACATGAAGCATTTTAGCTTCTTCTAAAGGACAATCATTGCTATCTTTTTGTAAATTTACAATTTTATCAGCAACTTCCATTCCTTCGATCACTTCACCAAATACAGTATACTGTCTATCTAAAAATGCACTATCTGTAGTTACTATGAAAAACTGTGAACCCGCACTATCTGGATCTTGTGATCTGGCCATAGAAACGATACCGCGAAGATGAGATCTTGAATTAAATTCAGCCTTGATAGAATAACCAGGACCTCCTGTTCCCCAACTGCTTTTATCTCCACCCTTGGTATTTGGATCTCCACCTTGAATCATAAAACCTGGAATAACTCTGTGAAAAAGTGTTCCATCATAAAAACCGTCTTTGACTAATTTTTCAAAATTCCTAACTGTCTCTGGAGCCAATTCTGGAAGTAATTTAATAGAAATTTTTCCAAAGTTGGTTTCAATATTAACATTACCCAATACCGCCTTTATCTGGTTTCACCTTAAGAGTCTTTTTGTTAAAAAATTTTAAAAATTATTAAAGACGGTTATTTGAAAATGAAAATTTTTCAAATGTTAATACGGAATTCGGTAAAAAAATATATTTTTTAAAATTGTTTAGAACCTTGATGCCATTTTTTATACATCATAAACGAGAATAAATAAAAATTTTTTCATCCCAAAAGTTATAGTGTTATATAGAACGAATAAAATTAGAATTCGTTGAATCGTACAAATCAGAGCACGATCATTAAAGAAGCAATTAATTCTTATCTAGACAAAGGAGTTACAGACAAGCAAGACATCTATAGCAAAGTAGTTGACGAGCTAGGAGTTCCACGACCTACCGTTAGAAGAGTTGCACGCGATCTTCGAACAGAACTATTACAAAAAATACAGATCTTACAATCCGATATGTCTAAAACCACTCCTGAAGAAGACGAATAAATTCGGCTCTTTTTTCTTTTTAATTAATATCAAAACCCAATTTCTAGCATTACTGTTATAAGCAATGAAATTTTCTGAATTAATAATGGGCTATCTAGGAAACCATTTAGCTACTATAGCAACAGGGACCTTTGCTGCAATACTAACAGGTTTGTGGCCAATTTTCGTAGATTTTGCACCTTTATTGGATTTTATATTCATAATGGCAGTTCCAATAACTTGGTTCCTAACTTTCACATGCTGGATTGCTCAAAAGAGTACTGATTATACACATAATCATCCAACTCATATTGCTACTGAAAAAAAAAGCTTGAATAGACCTCGTCAGGTCAGTCAAATGTATACTGCTGATGGTAAACAAGCAAGTCAAAACGAAATAAAAGAAGCAAAAACAGAATTATCTGACCAGTTAAATTCCTTAAAAGACACAGTCAAAATTAAAGACGAAGAAATTGAAAGACTAAACCAAGAAATTTCAAATCTACAAACCTTGGTCCAAATTGAATCGCTAAAGGCTGAACTTGCAAATCTAAAGACCTTAGCATCAAAATCATAAATAATCCTAATCAGAACAATGACTACAAACCACTCCATGGTTTTCTTTACATCCAGGACAACTAACAGCACCACCATAATGACACTTACAGGAACACAGTTCAGTTGGATCTTTTGTTTCAGTCATTAGACATGGTTTCTAGATTAGAATAATATTTGACTCTTACACTTTTTCATTCAAGTTAGACCGTTTCTTCTATCTCAAATTTTTTTAGCATATTTTTTAATCTTGGAGTTTGGATGCTATGGAAAGTGTTCCATCAACCATCTCATTTAATCTATCTTTGACAGAATCATCAGAGATTTCATTATTAGATATTGAATCCACTGTTAAAAACACTGCCTTAGGATTAGTCACTACTCGAAAATATGACAATAATTGAGTTATCATTGTCTGAACATTGATAAATCCAATATTACCTGCAGCCATTATTACCATCCCTGCAACTTTACCTTCTGTTTTTTTATAATTTACATATTCAAATAAATTTTTCAAAGCAGAACTGAAAAATGAATTATAAATTGGAGATCCAATCAACCATACATCTGCATCCATAATATCTTTGGATGCCTTCTTTGTGGCATCATTATACTCTTCCTCAGGGCCTCTATAGCACTCAATTTGACCTTCAGATAGATTAATGAATTTAACATCGATATCTTTGGATTTGGTATATTCAAAGACATGTTTCATAACTAGTTGTGTATTGGCTTTTTTTCTAGGGCTAGCTGATATTACTACAACCTTCATAATTCTCCAAATTCATCTCTTTATTTAAACCGAAACAACTTTTTTCAAAAATCCAAATTGATATTGTCATTAATCCTCGAATGAATAAAAAAATTGACTCAAAGAAGAAACGATCAAGAAAATTTAAAAAAAATAAAATATTTTTGGATAGATAAAACGGGCTGGGAGGGCTTCGATCCCTCGACCTGTAACTTAGGAGGCTACCACGCTATCCATGTTTCGCGTCAAATTGACTCTGCGCCACCAGCCCAGCAAAAAAAATACTTGTAATTATTTAAGCGTAATCAGGATTAGTTTTGATAATTTCTTGTATGTCTTTCCAGCTTAAATTTTCCTTATCTTCCCATTTTTCAAAGTATATCACATCTTTTAGACCAAGTCTTGGAAGCCAACCAGCAGTTTCCAAGTCAGGCTTTGTTGCAAATTCATCAACATATCCCAAACACAAGTATGCAACAGGAATTACATGACTAGGTAAATCCAATACATCTTTTAAAACCTCATTTGAAAGAATACTTACCCAACCAAGACCTACACCTTCAGTTCTTGCAGCAAGCCAAAGATTTTGAATGGCACAGCATACACTATACAATCCAGCTTCTGGAATGCTTGATCGACCTATTACAAATGGACCAAATTTTGATGGATCATAAGTTACACAAAGATTAACAGGTGATTCTAAAATTCCTTCGAGCTTGAATGAAAGGTATTTAGATCTTTTAGGATCTTCGATTAATTGAGAGGAACTTTCTTTTTCTTTCTCAAAAGATTTCTTAATTCTGGATTTTGTTTGGGAATCTTTAATTAAAATGAAATTCCAAGGTTGTGAAAAACCCACTGAAGGCGCATGATGTGCAGCATTTAGAATTTTAGATAAAATTTCATTTTCTATTGATCTAGATGTAAAATGCGATCGAACATCACGCCTTGAATGAATTGCCTTGTAAAGGCCTTTTTTCTCATCACTGGTGAATTCTTCAGTCATCTTTACTTTTAATCGAACCTTCATTTGTTAAACGTTAATAATGTCAGGAGATAGTCTTGTTTTTCATTGGGCCGGTAGTCTAGCTGGTTAGGATACCGCCTCGACACGGCGGTGATCGTGAGTTCGAATCTCACTCGGCCCACTTTTTTCAAGTCGAACTATCAAACTCTTTTTCAATGGTACTCCAAGCGCTTTCTGTAGTAATGATACCCTTTGCGTTAAAACTAACGATGCCCTCATCCAAAACTTTTTGATAAATTTCGTCATTCACCTCTGATTTTTCAAGTTCAAATGTATTTTTTAATGGAATCTCAGCATCAGAAGTAAATAACGCTCTGCCAGGCATTGCAACATCTACTGTTGAATATTGTCCAGAACCTAGAGATTGACCATCTGCAGATAATTGATAATCAATCAATGAAACTGTAAATGTTGTATCGCTAGGATTTTTTACCAAAAATGTTACTTCTAATTTTGAAGTACCAGTTACAGTGTTTGTACTAATAACTTCAACATTTGTTAATGTAATTTCAACTTGTTCTAATTCAGGAGCATCTTGATTTCCATACCAAAAAATTCCACCCATTAATGCCAACAATCCAACAATTGCAATGTAAAGTAAAAATTTACTTTGAAGAGCCAAATCAATGATAACACAAATAAATCAACTAAAAAAGGTTGTCAAGATCCAAATACATAATATTTGATTGAACTTAACAAATTTTGTGGCCATAGAGCAAGCAATTATCACCTGGATTCATCTTGTGGCAGCTGCAATTTGGGTTGGAGGTTCTCTTTTTATTGGAATTGTATTTTCACCACTGCTAAAAACAATTAGCACATCTACACAAGAAAGAATTCAAATCATGATTAGAGTTGGTAAAAGATTCAACAAAATTGCAGTTCCCTCATTAATTATTTTGATGATTACAGGATTATATAATTCTCATATACTCTTGAGCAAACCTGATTTACTATTTGCAACAAGTTATGGAACATTTCTTACAATAAAAATTATTTTAGTAATTGCACTAGTAATCACATATGCAATTCACGTTAGAGTAATTCGAAAAGATGTAGAAGATCAAATCATGTCCAACCAAATGCCAGTTGAACAGATCCAAAAACTAAGAAAAAAAATTATCATATTGGGTGAAATTACGGTAGTGTTATCAATTACAATCCTATTCTTTGCCGCATTACTTGATTCCGGAGTATGAAATCCCTTCAATTCTTACTTCATAACCATCCTTTAGTTTTCCAATTCCATATTTGCAACCAGTGATTTTAGAGGCAACAAATAGATTGGTTTCCAGATGTTTTGAAATACTCTCCACTTGAAACTTAGTTATTCCATCTGCTAGACTTGCAGGTAATACAAGCATATCTGCAAGATGCTCATCAACGCTTAACTTGTTCCTAATAAATTTATCCAAATCTATATCAAATTTTTTAGTTTTTTTATCAAATATTGAGTCTATCCCAATAATTGAATCATTATCAATACTGCTAATCATTAAAGATGCACCAGAGTCTAATGCATTTTCTTTTTTTATTTGAACTTCAACGGTAAAATCACTTTCAATTATTTTTCTCTTTAATTCATTTACCTGATTATGTATTATTTCAATGGGGAGCTTTGAAAATGTACAAATAATTTTTACATTTTTTTCTTTACGTTTATCTAAATTAATCGGAATAATTTTGTCAGCTGGTGAAATCTCTAATTCAACTATTCCTCCACCTTTACGATAATAACCTCTTTTGATTATGTCAATTGAAAAATTAATTCCCATTCGCGCATAGGCATCTCTTAAAACAATTTGAGTATAATCAATTGTTGGACTCCACAGAACATTAGTTCCTCCAATAATTGTGAGTTTAAGTTTCTTTTTACAAATTGCAATTACTGGAATTAAAACTTGAAAAATCAAAGAAATACTTCCCGCAGTGCCAACATCTTCTTTAAGATTTAGAGTGTGCACCTCTTCTGGAATAAATTTCAAGCTTGTATCACCAATTTTTATTTGATCTAGATTTGCATTACAAATTTTTTTTAGAAGTTTTATTGCCGTAAAATGTTGAGGTTTTAGACCTGGATTTTTTCTATTTTGTCTGATATTTTTTATTATTATGGGTTTATTCAAAATAGATGATAATGTAATTGCAGTACGAACCACCTGTCCTCCTCCCTCTCCAAAGGATCCGTCAATTTCTAAAAATTCCATAATTTTTCATGAATTCTTTACTTTATGATAGTTTTTTAAAAAGAAATTCTTAATCACTGTATGAATGGTCTTTTGATTGGACGATTTCAACCCTTTCACTTAGGGCATCTTGACGCATTACATTTTGCTTTATCCAAAGTAGACAAATTATGGGTAGGTCTAGGCAGCTCAAATAAGCCTATTCAGAAAAATAATCCTTTTTCTGCAGAGGAAAGAAAAGCAATGATTCTATCTTCTATTGATGATATAATTAGAAAAAGAATTGAAATTTATTTTATCCCCGATTTTGAAAATCATCAAAAATGGGTAGATAATATTGATGGTATTGTGCCAAAATTTGATATTGTTTTTACTAATGATGAAATGACAAAATATCTTTATTCAAAACGAGGTACTATGGTAGTTTCAATTCCTTTTACCAAAAGAGATGTTTTATCGGGAACAAATATTCGCGATCTAATAATTAGCGATCAAAATTGGGATGGTTTAGTACCTGAAGGAACTCGAAAATTTCTTAATCAGACCTCTGTAATTGACCGTCTAAAAAAAATTCTTTAATTATAAATAAACCCAATAAAGACCTTGGATTAGGCGAAATTATTTGGAATATCTTGTAATGCTACCAGGACCAACAAATGTTCCCGAACGAGTTACAAGAGCAATGATAACTCCATCAATTAACCATCGCAGTGATGATTTTGTTGAACTTTATGAAGAGTGTGTAAATAATACGAAAAAAATATTTGAAACAGAGGGAGATGCAGTTTGCCTGTCAGCTTCTGGAACTGGAGCAGTAGAAACCAGTGTAGTTAATTTAATTAAAAAAGGTGATAAAGTGATAATTCCAGTCAATGGAGAATTTAGTACTCGTCTAGCCCAACAAATTGAGTGGGCAGGTGGTCAAACAATTAAAATTGAAACTGAACCTGGTGTTAGTGCAACATTTGATCAAGTTAAAGAAGCATTTGATAACAATAAAGATGTTAAAGCATTCTATTGTGTTTGGAATGAAACTTCAACTGGTACAATGATAAAATATCTTGATAAAATAAAAGACCTAACCTCCCGAAATGACTCGTATTATGTTTTAGATGGTGTTTCAATTGTAGGAGGTGAAGAACTTCATATGGATAAATGGGGTATCGACATTGCAATGACCGGTGCTCAGAAAGCCTTTGCATGCCCTCCTGGAATTTCACCCATTTGTATTAATCAACGAACTAGAAAATACATGGAAGCAAATCCTCCTAATACAATGTATTTCAACTTACCACGATACTTCAAATACTATGATGAATCAAAACACACTCCATTTACTCCGGCTCTTCCCGTTTTGTATGCGTATAGAGAAGCCATGAGAATAATGTTAGAAGAGGGAATGGAAAAAAGAATTCACCGTCATAGAGTTTGCTCTGATGCACTATATTCTGGTTTATCTGCAATTGGATTAACACCATTTGCAAAAGAAGATTCTCGTTCAACTGTCGTAATTGCATTAAATTATTTAGATGGATTAGAGGACAAAATTTTCCGTGAGACATTAGCCAAAAAATTCAGAATCTTAGTAGCAGGAGGATTTGGAAATCTTAAAGGTAAAGTTTTCAGAGTAGGTTGTATGGGAGAAGTTAATGAATATCACGTAATGCGAGCAATTTCTGGAATTGCATCAACATTATCTATGATGGGATATAATACAGATTCAAAAGCTGGTCTTAACATCGCCGAAGAAAAACTAAAAGCTCTATAATTCATGTTAACTTAATATAAGGAATTTCACGATCGATCGCATTGACCTTCAACAAAAGTTCTTTAATTCTAATTGATTATACCGCTAAAGTTAAAGACACTGAAGAAATTTTTGATACAACTTTAGAAGCAGATGCAAAAAAATATTCCATTTATGAAACTGATATAAAATATCAACCAAAATTAGTTTCAATTGGAGAAGTTTCTTATCCAGTCCTAAAGGGATTAGATGAAGCATTGGCTAAAACTTCTGTCGGTGACAAACTCACTGTAGAGGTAACCCCAGAAAAAGGATTTGGAGAACGAGATTCAACAAAAGTTAGAATGATTCCAATTAGAAAACTTGGAGAGGATGCCGAAAAAGTTTCTGTTGGAGATCAAATTGAAATTGATAATAAAAGAGGGATAATACGATTTATTGGATCAGGGAGAGTTCAAATCGATTATAATCACAGATATGCGGGAAAAACAATTCTTTATGATGTAAATGTTATAAAATCACTAGATTCTGAAAATGCAAAAATCGAGGGAATACTCCAGAATCGATTACCTGTTGAAAATTCCAAGATAGAATTTAGTATTAAAGAAAAAGAGACAAACATTTCCATTCCAGAGGAGTTATTTCGAGCAGATGGTTTGCAAATAATGAAACATTTCATTCAACTTGATATTTTTAAATTTGTTCCTTCATTAGAAAAAATTAATTTTGTTGAAACTCATAAAAATAAACAAACTCAAACAAAGAAACCTGAGGCAAAAAAAGAAAAAGCTCCTGAGCCAAAGGCAGCTTAAATCAAATTACTTTCGTACTTTTCGCTAGATTCCTTGCTTTTTGTTCTGTCATCTCAATTTCTTTTAGAATAGTATATCTTTCAGGTCTTAATTCTTGTGCAATCATTAATGCATCTATTACTTCATGATCTTTTACACCAATTTGTTTGGCAGTAACTGGAGCACCTACTTCTTTTAACGCTTTTACAATTTTTTTCCAATCTTGACCCTGAAGCTTTGCCATCAGTATGGATCCTATACCACATTTTTCTCCATGTAGACCTTTTCCTGGGGCAATTTTGTCTAATGCATGAGAGAAAAGATGTTCTGCACCAGAACAAGGTCTACTGCTACCTGCAATACATGATGCAACGCCAGCACTGATTAAAGCCTCAACTATAACTCTAGCATCTAATCCCTTTTTCGAATATTTACTAGAATTATCCATTACTATTTTTGCACTCATCAAGGCCAAGTCAGCAGAATACATCCCATAATACTCACCAGTTTTTTCATGACCTAATTGCCAATCTTTTACAGCAATAATATTGGCAATCAGATCACCACATCCACTTGCCAAAAGCTTTTGGGGTGCTTTTTTAATTATATCAATATCAACAAAAACTCCTAATGGAGCACTTGCAACTATCGAATGAGGCTTTTCACTTTTGACAGATACAAAGGGACTAGCCATTCCATCGTGAGATGCAGCTGTTGGAACACTTACAAAAGGAAGATCTAGATTAAAGGAAACTATTTTTGCCGTATCTACTGAACGACCTCCTCCAATTCCTGCCACTATATCACTACAATCTTTTTTAACATCTTTTTGAATTTGATTTAGTGTATGAATTTGATTATCTTTTGAAGTATGCCAAATAAATTTAATTTTTTTTAATTCTAACGCTTTTTCAATTTTATTTCTAAGAATCTTTTTTACATTAACCCCTGAAATCAATGAAATTTTTTTAGGTTTGCTCAATGAAAAAAGAAATTCTCCAAATTCATTAATATTATTTTCACCGATCACAATTAGCCTTGGCAATTCCATTGTGTGTGAACGTACATGTGCTTGCATTTTTGTCACTGCTTGTCATTTGAAGAAATCAGAAGGTTATTTAAAAGGGTGAATAACACCTACATTATCTCTAAAGGTGT
>Ga0224512_10004809_pt1 | contig 11283 bp, 10 predicted proteins | sample SF_May12_sed_USG_4_FD_169103 | JGI IMG/M metagenome (GOLD analysis project Ga0224512, IMG submission 169103) | Sediment microbial communities from San Francisco Bay, California, United States - SF_May12_sed_USGS_13 | ecosystem: Environmental > Aquatic > Marine > Sediment | place: USA...
GCCTTGGTGGCAATGGGGGCGAGCATCGAGGGGCTTGGTACCAACATTCTCACGGTCGAGGGAGTCGAATCGCTCAGTGGGACGCAGCTACACGTCGGACCGGACCATGTCGAAATCGGGAGCTTCATTGGCCTCGCTGCCGTCACCAACGGCGAGGTGACGATCGAGGGCGTGCGACCGGATGACCTGCGCAGCATCCTCCTCACGTTTGAACGCCTGGGCGTCCGTCCACGTATCGAGGATACCGATCTGGTGGTGGCAGCGAATCAGGAACGACGCATCATGCCCGATCTCGGGGGACACATTCCCAAGATCGAGGATGGTCCCTGGCCCGCCTTTCCGGCCGACTTGACGTCCATCGCGATCGTGGTCGCAACCCAGTGCGAGGGAATGGTGCTGGTGTTCGAGAAGATGTTCGAGTCGCGCCTCTATTTCGTCGACAAGCTCGTGTCGCTCGGCGCACGACTCCTGTTGTGCGATCCCCACCGGGTCGTGATTGCCGGTCCGTCGCCGCTGCGCGGCGGCGTCGTCGACAGCCCGGATATCCGTGCCGGGATGGCCATGCTGCTCGCCGCGCTGGCAGCCGAAGGGGAGAGCGTGATCCACAATATCAGGCAGATCGACCGCGGCTACGAGCGGATCGACGCACGCCTGCGTAGCATGGGAGCCCACATCGAGCGAGCGGAGCGCACAGACGCGTGACCTCGCGAAGCGCCCGGCATCTCCAAGAGCATCCCCTCCACAACACCACGGTTCCTCGGTTCGAGGTCCTCGAATGGCGTGAGCGGTACGGCGTCGTGGCCGGCGTGACAGCGGGTCACGGCATCCTGGACTTCGCTCTGTCCGACTCGGGCACCGATCAGGTGCTCTGGGAAGCGCTGGCGACGGAACTGGGAGGCTTCCACAGCATCGTCGTGAGCCGGCAGCCCCACGGCGGCGAGGTCGGAGTCCACGTCGACCCCGCCCCGGGTCTCACGGTGCTGCAGGGACTGGACGGTCACATCACAACCCAAGCGAACGTGCTCCTCGCCGTCACCGTTGCCGACTGCGTCCCTGTCTACCTGTTGGAGCCTGACTCCGGAGCCATCGGGATCCTGCATGCCGGATGGCGTGGAACGGCAGGCGGTATCCTCGAGGCGGGGGTTCGCACCCTGGCAGGGCGGTCGCAGAAGCCCCCACAGGCAATCGTAATGCATTGCGGTATCGCTATTTGCGGCTCCTGTTATGAAGTCGGACCGGAGGTCGCGGAGGCAATCGTGGGCGCGCGTCCCGCCGGCCCTGGACCGCTGGATCTCCGAAGCGCCCTCGCGAATCAGGCCCACCGGCTCGGTGTAAGCCGAGTCAGCGTGAGTGATTTCTGCACTGCCCACGACCCCACCACGTTCCACTCTCATCGGGCGTCCGGGCCGGCGGCAGGCCGGATGGCGGCGTACATCGGACGTCGATCGGGTTGAACCACTCGCCACGAGCCGCTACATTCCTTGCGGTGCGGGCGCAGTGGGCCCGCGCTTTTTTTTGACGTTATGGATCTGACCCTAGACCAGCTCACCGACGAAATCCGTCGGCGCGTCGCCGAACTCGGGTTTGAGCTCGTGGACCTGAGTAAGGGAGGCACGACGACGCGCACGAGGCTTCAGGTTCGGGTCGATCGACCGGACGCGGGGCCGGGCCATGGCATCTCGGTCGACGAGTGTGCCGCGGTGAGTCGCGCGCTGGAGGCGTGGCTGGATGCTGACGAGATCCTGGGATCGCGCTACGTACTCGAGGTGTCGTCACCGGGAATCGAACGACCGGTGCGTTGGCCCGAGCACTGGGAGCGCTACCGAGGTCGAGACGTCCAAGTGCGAATACAAGGCCGGGGCAGGTTTCGCGCAACGATCGAGCGCGTCGCGGGCGACACGGTGGTGCTTCGCCCGGCCCAAGGCGAAGAGACAATCGAGGTCCCGTTGACGGCGATCCGGGATGCCACCCTCGTGGTGGATTGGTCCGCGGTCGCGCGTGGTAGCCCGGACCCGAAGAAGCAATGAGACTTTGAAGGAGACCGGATGGCGAACCCAGAAGGAATGCTGAAGGCGCTTCGGGAACTGGCCAGCGCGAAGCAGCTCGAGTCGTCGGAGTTGGTCGACCTGCTGCGCGATGGCATTCTCGCCGCGCTCGTCAAGCGACACGGCCCTGAAGTACGTGCGGAGATTGAAATCGACGCCGTCGAGGGGAAGATCACGACCACGATCTTGCGCACCGTCGTCGAGAAGGTCGAGGATACCGGCACACAGATCTCGCTGGAAGAAGCGCGGTGGGAAGACCCAGACTTCCAGGTTGGCGACGTACTCGAGGAAGAAGTCCCGTTCGAGGCATTCGGGCGACTGGCCGTGCAGGCGGCCAAGCAGCGAATCATTCAGCGAGTGCGCGAAGGCGAGCGCAGTCGCATCCGCGAAGAATTCGGCCATCGGGTGGGCGAACTCATCTCCGGCGAGGTGCAGCAGATCGAGCGCGGCCGCTTGGTGATCATGTTGAATCGGTTCCGGGAGGCGGAAGCCCTGATTCCGTATCGCGAGCAGAATCCGCGAGAGCATTTCCATCAGGGGGATGCCATCCGGGCGGTGCTCAAGCGGTTGGACGAGACGCCCAAAGGACCACGCCTCATTCTCTCTCGCGCCGATCCGCTGTTCGTGCAGGCCTTGTTCAAGCTCGAGGTGCCTGAGATTCAGCAGGGAATCGTCGAAATCCAGGCCGGCGCCCGGGAGGTGGGGAGTCGTACCAAAGTTGCCGTGTCGAGTCGGGACGATGCAATCGATCCGGTCGGAGCCTGTGTGGGAATGAAGGGCAGCCGCGTCCAGGCCGTCGTGAACGAGCTCGGAGGCGAGCGGATCGACATCGTGCCGTGGTCCCCCGACCCCGAGCGATTTGCGAAGTTGGCGTTGGCGCCGGCGCGTGTGTCGCGCGTCTTCTCTGAGCCCGAGAGCCGTACGATCCAGGCGATTGTCGACGAAGATCAGCTGTCGCTCGCCATTGGGCGCAACGGACAGAACGTCCGACTCGCGTCGGAACTCACGGGGTGGAAGATCGATCTGTACTCGAGTCGGGAGTGGCTCGAACGAGCTGGAGAGGGCGCGGGCCCGCTGTTCGCGCCACTGGAGCCGGAGGACGAGCTCGTGGCAGACGTGCTGCTCACGGAGCTCAAGGGGCTGCCGGGTGACCTCGTCGAGACGCTGGAAGCGACGGGCATGCGGACCCTGCGCGACGTCTTGGATCTCGAGCACGAAGACGTCCTCAAGATCGACGGCATTACCGCGGAGCAGGCAGATTCCCTCATGGCCTTCTTGAGCGAGTTGACCGAGGAGAACCCGGACGCCCAGCAGGCGGCAGCGGAGGGCGACGGGGAGGCTCAGGGCTCGGAGGCGACGCCGGCGGCGTGATGACGCATGCGCAGCTCCGCTTGTTGGGACTCGGTGTCCGTGCGGGATCGGTTGTGATCGGCACCGCAGGTGTGCGCGCCGCTCTGCAGCGTGGTGACCTTGGACTCGTCGTGGTCGCGGAGGATGCGAGCGACCGAACGAATGACAAAGTCGTGCGGCTCGCCGGTGGCATCGACGTCCCGTTGCTGACGGGACCCACCGCGGTGGAATTGGGACGTCGAGTGGGACGATCGACGGTGCAGACCGTGGGTGTGCAGGATTCCAAGTTGGTGGCCGGCATCCTTGGCAAAGGCGAGCCGGTCAAATCGAGGAGGCAGTAAGTGGGCAAGACGCGGATCCACGATCTCGCGGCAGAATTCGGTATCGAGAGCGCGCAGCTGATTCAGATGCTCGCGGACATGGACATCCATGTCCGGAGCCACATGTCCGGGCTCGACGAGGGCCAGGTGGCCCGGGTGCGCACACGCTGGGAACGCCAGAAGCGACGCAAGAGTGAGCCGGCCAAGAAGAGCCGGACGCGGCGGAAGAAGACCGCGGTGAAGAAGGAAGAAGAGGCCCCCGCGCCGGCTGCGCGGCCGCGTCGCCGTCGCCGCACTGCGGCGGAGGTGGCCGCCCGAGAAGAGGCCGAGGAGGAAGCTCGTCTGGTTGCCGAGGCAGTGGAGGCCGCTGAGGCCGAAGCCATCGAGGAGCCGGAGGAAAAGCGGAGCCTGGAGGAGCGAGCGGCGGCGCTGTTCAAGCAGCCTTCAGATGGTGCGGTGGACGAGCCACCCACCGAAGTGGAAGTCCCAGTCGCCGAGGTCGAACCCGTCGAAGTGAGCGAACCGGCTCCGGCGGAGGCACGGATCGCCACCCCACCACCACCGAGACCTGCGCGACCGCGACGGGTCGAGCGTACCCCGCCGCCGAGGCGCAGGCCGACCGCCCCGTCACCACCGCGACCTGTTGCCTCTGCCGCACCGGGCGAGATCGCTGAGGAGCGGCGGCGAGACAAGAAGCGGCGGCGCAAGGGCAAGCGGTCGCAAGTCGACCAGGACGCGGTACAGGCCAACATCAGTCGGACGATGGCGTCGATCAAAGGTACGGGCGCGCGCAAGACGTCGCGGCGTCGGGACGATGAGCCTTCGGCGCGAGAGGTGGCCGAGCAGCGCAAGGCCGAAGAGCGTGAGCGGGAGAAGACCCTGGTCAGGGTGACCGAGTTCATCACGGTTGCCGAGCTTGCATCGACGCTCTCCCTGACGAGCACGGAAATCGTCACCTTCTGTTTCAAGGAACTCGGCATGATGGTGACGGTGAACCAGCGCCTCGATTTCGACCAGATCGATCTCATCGCGGGGGCGTTCGGATTCAAGGCGCTGCGTGAGGAGGAGTACGTCCCCACGGACGCCTTGGTGGAAGACGAAGAGGACCGCCAAGAAGATCTCGTGCCGCGACCGCCGGTCGTGACGGTGATGGGTCACGTGGACCATGGAAAGACGTCGCTGCTCGATCACATTCGGAAGACGAATGTGATTGCGGGCGAATCAGGCGGCATCACGCAGCACATCGGGGCATACCACGTCGCCCTCCCATCCAAGCAGGGCATCACGTTCCTCGACACGCCGGGCCACGAGGCGTTCACGGCGATGCGCGCGCGCGGGGCGCAGGTGACCGATATCGTGGTGCTCGTGGTGGCTGCCGACGACCAAGTGATGCCACAGACCGTTGAGGCCATCAGTCACGCCAGGAATGCAGGCGTTCCGCTGGTGGTTGCCGTGAACAAGATCGATCTTCCCACCGCAGAGGTGGAGAAGGTCAAGCAAGGGCTGCTGCAGCAGGGTGTCGTGCTGGAGGAATTCGGCGGGGATGTGATGGCGCAGGCGATTTCCGCCAAGTCAGGCCAGGGCGTCGACGAGCTGTTGGAGAAGATTCTGCTGCAGGCCGAAGTCCTCGACAAGAAGGCGAACCCCGATCGGTTCGCCAAAGGGACCGTGGTCGAGAGTGCGCTCGATCCGGGTAAAGGACCCGTGGCCACCATCCTGGTGCAAGCCGGGACGCTCAAGGTGGGCCACAACTTCATCAGTGGCAACCTCGCCGGACGCGTGCGCGCGCTGCTCGATGAGCGTGGACAGCGCGTCGAGGTGGCGGGGCCATCCATTCCAGTCCAGGTGCTGGGTTTCGACGGCGTTCCGCAGGCAGGCGACACGTTCATGGTGCTGCCCGAGGGTGCGGAGGCGCGGGACATCGCGCAGCGCCGGCAGCGGCTCGATCGTGAGGCCTCGCACCGCCGGAGCCTCCGGGGGCTGTCACTCGAAGACCTCTCCCGCCGCATCGAAGAAGGCGAGGTCCAGGCCCTCCGCATCGTCATCAAGGCCGACCAAGGCGGGCCGGCGGAGGCACTCGCCGACGCGTTCGCCGAACTGTCGACCGACGAGGTCATGGTCGAGGTGATCCACCGTGGCGTCGGGGCGATTACCGAAAGCGACATTCTCCTTGCCAAGGCGTCCGGGGCCATCGTGATCGGGTTCAACGTGCGTCCGGATGCCAATGCGCGAAGCGTGGCCGAGCGGGAGAGTGTCGACGTTCGCACGTATCGCGTGATCTACGAAGCCGTCGAGTCGGTGCGCGCGGCGCTCGAAGGGCTTCTCTCGCCCGAGCAACGGGAGATCGTGCTCGGCGAGGCCGAAGTCCGCCAGACATTCAAGATCTCCGGAGTCGGGACGATCGCCGGCAGCTTCGTCCGCGCGGGTACGATCGCGCGCAATGCGTCCATACGAGTGGTTCGAGACGGCGTCGAGGTGTACAGCGGATCGCTCGGCAGCCTCAAGCGGTTCAAGGATGACGTGCGCGAGGTCAAGGAGGGACTCGAGTGCGGCATCGGCGTAGAGAATTTCAATGACATCAAGGTCGGCGACGTCCTCGAGGCATACCGTATCGAAGAGATCGCCCGCTCGCTCGAATCGGCGGGAGCCGCCAAAGACAACTGACGTGATTGTCGGCATCGTCACCTGGGAGCTGCACGTGAGCGGGTGCCGGTCGCTCAAAGACAAACGGCGGATTCTCAAGAGCCTCAAGGACCGCCTCCACCAGCGGTTCAACGTGTCGGTGGCAGAAACGGCGTATCAGGACACGTGGCAACGAGCAGAACTGACGTGCGGAGTCGTTGCGACCGATCGCCGGCATGCGGAAAGCGTGCTGTCTGCCGCTGATGGCCTGGTGAGTGCCAACGGCTCGGTGAGAATCATCGACTCCACAACCATGATCCGATGAGAAGCCGCAGTCATCACCGCCCAGAGCGCGTCGCTGCGCTGGTCCAGGAAACACTGGCCGAAATGCTCTCATCACAGGTCAAGGACCCGCGCGTGGGATTCGTGACGGTGACCGGTGTCTCCGTCTCGCGCGACTGCGTGCACGCCCATGTCCGCGTGAGCGTGCTCGGCGATGAGGATGAAAAGGCCAGCGCCATGGAAGGCCTGGCCAGCGCCAAGGGATACCTGCGCACGCAGCTCGCACGCACGCTGACCCTCCGCGTCGCGCCCGAACTCCATTTCATTCTGGATCGCGGGCTGGAACACGCCAAACACATCGATCGCCTGCTCAACGAGCCGACGGGAGACGAGTCATCCTGACGGACACGACCGGATTCCTCTTGGTCGACAAGCCCGCGGGTCCGACGTCGCACGATGTGGTCGACGCCGTGCGCCGCGCCGTGGGCATCCGACGAGTCGGTCACACCGGCACCCTCGATCCGTTCGCCTCGGGACTGCTGATGCTGTTGGTGGGTCGTGCCACCCGCCTGGCACGCTACCTCGTCGGGCTCACCAAGACCTACGTCGGCACAATCCGACTCGGCGTGCGGACCGACACAGACGACCGCACTGGAACCGTTCTAGAAACAGTCGACCGCTGGCAGAGCATCCCCACCGAGCACGTGCGGGCGGCCATGGCCTCCCTCACCGGTCACGGCGTCCAGTTGCCGCCTGCCTACTCGGCTCGGAAGACCGCCGGTGTGCCGGCGTACCGCCGGGCGCGGCGCGGCGAGGCGGTGGCGCTCGAAGCAAGAGAGATCGAGGTCAGCGCGTTCGACCTCGTCTCGCACCAGGGCTCGGCCGTCGAGTTTCACGCCGACGTGAGCAGCGGGACGTACCTTCGGGCGCTTGCCCGCGATGTCGGCGTTGAGCTCGCGTGCGGTGCGCACCTCGAGTCGCTGCGTCGGACCTCTATTGGTCCGTTCCATGTGCACGCTGCAATGGCATTCGCGGCGCTGGACCTCGGGGTGCCGTCGCTCGGTCCGCCACGTGAGGCGGTGCCGCACTTACCGACTTACGAGATCGATGACGAGGCATTCGACGCCGTGCGTCACGGCCGACCGATCGCGGCACCGCCAGACAGCGACGGCGTCATCGCCCTGGTCCGGGATCACGATTTGGTAGCCATCGCCGAGTGCCAGGAGAAGCTCCTCAAGCCCAGCGTCGTGTTGACCCGTGCCTGAGTCCGGAGCGCTTCCCAACGACGGCCGCGGCTCAGTCGTCACCGTCGGAACGTTCGACGGCGTGCATTTGGGGCACCGTCGCGTCATCGAAGAGATCGCCTCTCGGGCGCGCCGGTCATCATGCCGTAGCATGCTGGTGACGTTCGAGCCGCACCCAATGCAGGTCGTGAACCCGCAGGCCGCGCCGCTTCTGCTGACCGTGGCCGACGAGCGACGAGAGTTTCTTGCCCAGAGCGAGCTCGACGTCGTCGTGTTCATGGAGTTCACCCGTCAGCTCTCTCGGTTTGCCCCTGATGCGTTTGTGCACCTCCTGCTCGATCGGTTTCACATGCGGGAGCTCGTGATCGGGCACGATCACGGATTCGGCCAGGGGCGAGCCGGCAATGTCGAGTTGCTCGAACGGCTGGGCCACCAGTTGGGTTTCGTGGTCGATGTCGTGGACGTGGTGGACGTCGACGGTCAACCGGTCTCATCGACCCTCGTGCGCCGCGCCGTTGCCGGCGGAGACCTCGATACCGCGCGCCGGCTGTTGGGTCGGCCATATTCGCTCACCGCGCCCGTCGTACGCGGCGCAACGCGCGGGCGCCAACTGGGGTTCCCCACGGTCAACGTGCGCTTGCCGGACCCGCGGAAGCTGCTCCCCCCCGACGGCGTCTATGCCGTCTGGGCCGAATGGGCCGATGGAGCGAGCGGCGGCATGATGCACCAGGGGCCACGGCCGACCTTTGGAGACGACGCGCGTAGCATCGAAGCCCACGTTTTCGACCTCGACGTCGATCTCTACGGCAAATCCGTCAAGCTCTCGTGGGTGTCACGCTTGCGGGACGTGCAGCGGTTCTCGTCAGCGAGCGCGCTCTCTCACCAGCTCGATCGGGACTTCGCCGAGGCCAAGAGTGCGTTGACACGGTGGCGAAGCCTCAGTAGTCATTAACGCCTTCACTGTCACAGGCACGACATGTTCTCGACCATCCGAAGTCGTCTGATCGTCATCGCAGTGCTGGTTGCCGCGAGTGTGATTTCGCTCGTTCCCCGAGAAATCACCATCCGGGAGCGCGGGCCAGACGGCGCGATGCGCGACACGCGGGTCAGGCGGGTACCGCTCAAGCGGGGGCTCGATCTCCAGGGTGGCATCCACTTGGCACTCGAACTCGATCAATCGGCCGGACCGGTGGCGGATCCTGCCGATGCCATCGAGCGAGCCATGACCGTGATTCGGTCGCGCGTGGACGAGTTTGGGGTGGAGGAGCCACTCGTCCAGAAGGTCGGCGACGAGCGCATCGTGGTGGAACTGGCGGGCATTACGGATCCGGCCCGTGCCAAAGCGATCGTCGAACGCTCCGCGTTCCTCGAGTGGCGCATTACCGACATGGACAACCAGTTCAGTGACGCGATTGGGGCGATCGACCGTGCGTTGACCGACGCCGGGGTTGAGGTGGGAACGGGGCAGGTACAGCAGACCGCCCTCGATCGGCTGCTCGGGTCCGATACCACGAGCCTCGGGCAGGACACGGCAGCCAGCGACACGACGGCGCTGCTCAATCGGCCTGGACCGCTCAGTGCCCTCTTGTTCAACGGGCAGATTCCCGGGGAGTTTCTCGTGGCCGAGGAGGACTTTCCCAAGGTCGATAGTCTGATCCGCAGCCCCGAGGTTGAACGAGCCATGCCGCGCGGGCGCGACCTGGTCTGGGCCTCGGAGCCGATATCTCAGGGCGCGCGCGCGTATCGGCCGCTCTATTCCGTAGAGCGCCGGTCCATGATCAGCGGGGCGCAGTTGCAGGATGCGCGAGCGACGATCGATCAGACGAACAACCAGGCAATCGTCCAGTTCACGCTGAGCCGCTCGGGTGGTCGCCGATTTCGGCAGATCACCCGTGAGCACGTCAATGACTACATGGCAATCATGCTGGACGGCCGGGTGTTCCGGCAGCCCCCGGTTATCCGTAGTGAGATCGGGCGGAACGGCCAGATCGAGCTGGGGAACGCGAGCCTACAGGAGGCACAGGACCTCGCACTTGTTCTCCGGGCTGGCGCCCTCCCGGCGCCATTGGAGATCGTCGAGGAGCGGACGGTTGGACCGAGCTTGGGACGCGACTCCATCCGGCAGGGCACGCGGGCGGGGATCGTCGCGGGCGCGCTCGTGGTCCTGTTGATGCTGGCGTACTACCGCTTCGCGGGCATCTTGGCCGTCGTGGCGCTCATGTTCTACGCGTTGTTCACTGTCGGGGGGCTGGCCAGTTTCGGGGCGACACTCACCCTTCCGGGACTCGCGGGTTTCGTCCTCTCCCTCGGGATGGCCGTAGACGCGAACGTGCTGATCTTCGAGCGGATTCGCGAGGAAATCAAGCTGAATAAGACGCCGCGGCTGGCGGTCGATGCCGGCTTCGGGCATGCGATGCCAGCGATCATCGACGCCAACGTCACGACCGTGATCACTGCCGCGTTCCTATTTCAGTTCGGGACCGGGCCCGTTCGGGGCTTCGCCGTGACGCTCATCGTAGGCATCATCGCGTCACTGATCACCGCAGTGTTCGTGACCAAGACCCTTTTCCTGATCTGGCTGCAGCGGCGGACCGCGAGTAAGGAGCTGGCGATCTAATGATTCGGCTCTTCGACAACGCGCAGTTTGACGTTCTCCGGCGGTGGCGACTGGCGATGATATTTACCGTCGCATTCACCGTACCTGGTCTTGGTCTCTTTGCGGTCCGTGGGCTCAATACGAGCATCGAGTTCACCGGTGGCACCCTGGTTGAGATCCAGGGGCGCACGCCAGAAATCACGACGGCGGCCATCAGAGCGGCTCTGAACGGGGAGGGCATCGCTGGTGCAGAGATCCAGACGTTCGGAGCACCCAACGAGTTCGTGATCCGCGCGCGCCTCGACCCACGAGAGGATCCCGCCGACATATCAACGGAGGAGACGGGTGACGCCGTTCGCCAGGCGCTCCTTACGGCGTTCGGAGAGGAGAACTTCGAGGTCATGCGCACGGAAGCCGTCGGCCCCAAGGTGGGAAGCGAGCTGCGTGAACGGGCAACGCTGGCACTGCTCATGGGACTTGGCGCGACGTTCCTGGTGCTGTGGTTCCGCTACGAGTGGCGCTTCGGGCTGGCGGCCGTCATCGCAACGCTGCACGACGTCGTCGCCACCGTGGCCTTCGTCTCATACCTCAATCTGGAAGTCTCGCTGGTCGTGGTCGCGGCGCTGCTCACCATCATCGGATATTCACTCAACGATACGATCGTGACGTTCGACCGCGTGCGGGAGAACGTGAAGAAGTCGAAGCGGAAAGACTTCTTCTACGACCTCCTGAACCGATCGATCAACGAGACATTGCCGCGCACGGTGCTGACCTCCGGAACGACGCTCATGGCCGTCTTGGCCCTCCTCATTCTCGGAGGGAGC